>ERZ1673743.66-NODE-66-length-166002-cov-38.428227_pt1 | contig 166002 bp, 128 predicted proteins | sample MGYA00580197_ERZ1673743 | MGnify/ENA primary metagenome ERZ1673743 (study PRJEB41218, sample SAMN15661795) | gut metagenome | host: Homo sapiens | place: Canada: London | collected 2015-08-20/2019-03-30 | study: EMG produced TPA metagenomics assembly of...
CGCAAGCGCCTTTGAGGCGGCTCGCGCAACCAGCTTTGTCAGTATACTACTTTTTTGCCCGCCCGTCAAGGGGTTTTGGGAAGGTTTTTGCGGTTTTTTTGCTTCTTTTTCATTTTCCGAACGATAATCACAATTTTCAGTGCTCATCGTTCGGAAATCTGCGAACCTTTCAGGTGATTTCCTTTTGGTTTATTCGTCCGACTCGTGTCGGGCAGGAGTCACCCTCCCGCCCGGCACGTCCGCATCAATCCACCGCGTGATCAAGCATCACGTTTTCACCGCTCCAAATCCGCTTCGCCGTCCACGGAATCTCCGGCTTCGACCAGAAATCCGCCGTCGGCGCAAGCCCCAGCGGCAGAAGCACGGTCAGGCATAGGTACAAACTGCCGACGCAGATGTACCCCTCCGCCAAGTCCGGCTGACAGCCATACACGCCCGGCTGAAGCCACCCCTGCGCGTCGAACATCGCCGGATGCTCCATTACCTTGCGAATGCACGCCGTCAGCGCCGTCCGGACCTGCTCCGGCGGCAGTTCATTCGGCAGAAAATCTTCCAGCGCCGCCTGCGACAGCAGCTGGAACGCGCCGAAGCGGTAGGTAATCGACCGTCCGATGACCGGATAGCTCCCGTCAGCATTGATGTTCTTCTCCAGTTCCGCCGCATACCGTCCCGCGCGGTGCTCCACCTGCTTCAGCAGCTCGTCATAGCCGCGCCCGACATCCGCGAACGTCCGCAGCACATCAACATACATCGGCTGAATGACAAAGCTGTTGTAGTAATCCCAGCGGAATTTCGGGCCGTCGCCGTACACGCCATCGCCCAGATACCAGCTTTCAAACATGTTCACAGCATAATCCACGCGCGTCAGGTCGTAGTCGCTTTCGCCCATCACGCGCAGTGCCGCCTCCACCATCGCGGAGAAGAAGAGCCAGTTCATCACGAACGGGGTGAATTTCCGCGTCGCACGCAGGGCACCCACCAGATTCCGCTTCGTCTGCTCATCCAGCGCGCGGAACAGCTGCTTCGGTGCGCGAACGATGCCGTGTGCCAGGAACGCCGCGTCCACCAGTGCCTGCCCATACCCTTCGGTGAAGTTCATGAAGTCCGGCGATTCCGGATTTACCGCGTTTGCAATTGCCTTGCGGGTCAGCTCACGGTATTCCGCCTGAATCTCCGCTTCTTCGCCCGTCAGGCCATCCAGTTCCAGCCACGGTGCAATGCCGCAGACCGTCCGTCCGAGCGCTTCGAGGTGCATATACTCCGCCCGGTCGGGATGGAACACCGTCGGCATGTTCTGCTTCAGCGTCCCCGCCGCCAAGTTTTTCAGCACCGGATCAGCGATTTTCAGCATTGTTTGCAGCCAATACGCTCTTGCTTCCATCTTATTCGCCTTCCTTGTCGCATCCGCAGACTTCCCATTCGGTCAGTGCGGGGAATGCCGACGGGTCGTCGCTCTTCTGCATCCGCTCCAGCCGCATCCAGCGCACCGTGTGTTTTCCCAGCGGGATGATTTGCCTCTCGCCTGTCTTTTGCAAGTCGAACGCGACTTCCGCGCCGTCGGACAGCACAACGTGTCCGCTGACCCAATACGCGTCATGCGGGAAATCCGCACGGAGGATGAGCGCCATTGCGTCCACCGTCACCTCGCGCCCGAAGTCGATGCGGCACCACGCGTCTTCCCGCGCCCCGATGCCCCAGCTGCCGAACGGCCACTCGCCGTGATAATTGTTGCAGTGCAGCCCGTTGATGGCGTTGCGCGCGCAGAAGCACGCCTCATTGCGCGTTTCGACGTTCGCGGTGATATGGGGGAAGAAGTCCGTTTCGCCGCGCAAGTCTGCCGGATTGCAGGCAATATCGCGCTGCCCATTGATTCCCTCTGCCGTCATTGGGCGCGCCGTAATGACATGCCGCTTCGCCTCGAACGCGCCGGGCGCATACGCCAGCCGATGTTCCCCCGCCGGAACCCGCCATGTCATCCGCCCATTCGGCAGATATACTTCGCCCGGCAGCAGTGTCACGTCCATTTGCACGCACAAATGCTTTTCGTCCGCAAGGATTTCCACCGTGTCGCCGTCTTCATAGGCGCGGTCAATGCACAGGCGCGCATCCTCCGCGCTCTGTGCTGAGGCAATCAGCGTTCCGTCCGCCGCTTTTACCAGAATTGTAATCATGCTATTCCTTTCACCGCCAGAGCATTGGATCGCTGCCCGTCAGCTTCGCCAGCGCCTCTACAAGGAAGTAATCGCCATAGGTGATGTTCGTGTGCCGCCCCGCGCCGTCGTCGTGGTAGCTCGCAGTGCATTTTGTCAACAGTCCGCAGCTGTTCTGCGTCCAGTCGATGCAGTGTTCAAGCAGACCATCCACCAATCGAACCGCCGCCGCGCGATACTCCGCCTTGCCCGTGATTTTCGCCAGTTCCAGCAGTCCGCACGCCGCCACCGCGCCCGCAATATTGTCGATGCGCTCCTCATCCTTCGGCTGGCAGAAGTCGCAGTCGGTCAGTCCGTCGGGGCGGATGTGCCGGATAAAGTTCGCCGCGATTTTCTCCGCCGCGTCCAGATATTCCGTATTGCCGCCGTTAAGGTGCGCCAGTGTGAAACCGTACAGCCCCCACGCCTGCCCACGGCTCCACTGCGAACCGAGGCAGTATCCCTGTCCGCCGTATTCCTTGACGCGCTTGCCCGTCTCCGGGTCGAACTCGATAATGTGGCTGACCGATCCATCCGGGCGCAGGAACTCCCGCAGTGTCGTCTGCGCGTGAATCTGCGCGACTTTCGCGAATCGTGGGTCGCCCGTCTCGCGGGTTGCCCACCAGAGCAGGGAAAGATTCATCATGCAGTCGATGATGGCAAACCCGCGCTGGTCAGGGTGATTCCACGCGCGGATGAACCCCGCTGGGTTGAAGCGCCCCATAAGAAGGCTTGCCGCGTGAAGCGTGTCGGTTTTCGCCTGTTCGTCGCCGGTCAGCTTTGCATCCGCGCCGCAGGACAGCAGGTACATGAAGCCAACGTCGTGATTCAGGCAGCGGAACGTGCGGAATTCATCCGTGAGGAGCTTCTCCACGCGCCGCGCTTCGGTCTGGAACTGCTCGTCGCCCGTCGCGCAGTACAGCTGCCACATCAGCCCCGGCCAGAAGCCGCCTGTCCACCAGCTGTTGCCGTCGTAGGGGGATGCAACCCAAGCACCTTTTTCGCTCTTATACGGGATAATGCCCGCGTCCGCCGCCAGTTTTGCGCTCCAGCGGAACTTGTCGGCTGCCTGCCGCATGGCTTGCGTGTATTTTTCCACTCTTTTTCCCATCCTTTTTGATAAAGGGCAGACAGGGAATTTCCGCCCGTCTGCCCTTTTGTTTTCGCAGGAATTTTCGCTTTCCGTCCTATTTTACCCCTTCAGGCCGCTCGTTGCAATGCCTTCGATGAAGTATTTCTGCAAGCAGAGGAACACCACCGACACCGGCAGCAGCGACACCAGCGACGCCGCCATGATAAGGTGATAGTCGCTCGTGTACTCCTGAATGAAGCGCCGCAAGCCGACCTGAATCGTCTTGTTCTCGTCGCGGGTCAGGTAAATCATCGGGCCCATGTAATCGTTCCAAGTGCCGACGAAGGTGAAAATCACCAGCGTCGCAATCGCGGCAGTAGACAGCGGCAGCATGATTTTCGCCCAGATGCCGTATTCGCTCAGCCCGTCGATGCGCGCCGCTTCGCACAGTTCCGTCGGAATACCCTGATAGAATTGGCGCATCAGGAACACGCCGAACGCGCTGAACGCCTGCAGCACAATCATCGCCAACAGCGTGTCATACAGCCCCATCGAGCGCATCATGATGAACTGCGGCAGCATGTACGCCTGCCACGGCACAGCAATCGTTGCGATATACGCCACGAACAGCAGGTCGCGTCCCTTAAAGCGCAGCTTTGCAAACGCATACGCCGCGAAAGAGGACGTCAGCGTTTGCAGGAACGTCACTGCCAGCGCGATAATCGCCGTGTTCTTGAAGTACGTCAGCAACGACACACGTTCCCAGATGATGCGGTAGTTTTCCCAGTGGAACGTTTCCGGAATCCAGCGGATGGGGTACTGGAACACTTCCTGATCCAGCTTCAAGGAGGAGGAAAGCATCCACACAAACGGAATCAGCGTAAACAGCGCCATCGCAATCAGCACCGTGTACAACAGCACCCGCCCAATCACCCTCATGACCGGGTTGTCCTTGCGAATCGCTTTTTGATGGGTAACAACAGCCGTCTGACTCATGGTTTTCTTCCTCCTTTCTTAGTCGTTGGCGAATTTCTTCTCGTTTGCGAACTGGATGATGGTCACAATCAGGACGATGACAAGCAGCACCATGGCAATCGCGCTCGCCTGACCGTACTTGATGTTGTTGAACGCCACGTCGTAGATGTAGGTAACAAGCATCTTCGTTGCGCGTCCAGGGCCGCCATTGGTCATGATGGCGACCGTGTCATAAATCTTGAAGCTGCCAATGACCAGCATGATGGTGCAGAAGAACGTCGTGGGCTTAATCTGCGGCAGGGTCACGTTGCGGAACTGCTGCCACTTGTTCGCGCCGTCCACCGTCGCCGCTTCGTAGAGTTCGCGCGGAACGCCTTGCAGCGCAGCGAGGTAGATGACCATGTAGTAGCCCATCGAGCGCCACACGCTGACGAGGATAATCGCCCACATCGCCATCGTCGAGTCCGCTGTCCACGATTTGTTGAAGTTGATGCCCAGCGCCATAATCATCTGATTGACCGGGCCATCTTTCATCAGCATGAAGTTCCAGCAGACGCAGATAGCGACCATGGAGGCAACATAGGGGAAGAAGAAAATCGTGCGGAACGCGACCGCGCCCTTCGCCTTGTTCAGCGCCAGCGCCAAGGCAATCGCGCACACCAGCGTCAGCGGCACGTTAATCAGCGCATAGAACACGGTGTTTTTCAGCGCAATGCCAAGGTCAACGCGGTTGAAGAAGTATAGGTAGTCGCCGTTTGCCCACTTGCTGGCAACTTTGTCCGCCTTGAAAATTTCCGCGAAATTTTGCAGTCCGACAAAATGGGCATTGCTGATGTCGCCACCGTTCCACTCCACGAACGCCAGCAGGATTGCGCAAATCACCGGGACGAGCGTGAAGATGGCAAACCCCAGAAAGTTCGGCGCGAGAAACGAGTAGGCAATGAGGGTATTTCTTAGATTATCATATCAAGTGCAACACCGCGCCAAAAAAGGAAAGACATTGCGTGCGCTTTGTGTTAGAATGAAGCTACCACACACCAACTAACAGGAGGCGCAGACAATGTCTTACCACCAGTTTACATCAGATGAGCGGAAATGTCTATGGGAACTTCACAGGAAAAACCTCAGCATTCGAAAGATTGCTGATGCGCTGGGAAGAGCTCCTTCCTCTGTTTCTCGTGAATTGCGGCGGAATCGCAGTGAGAAAGGAACGTGGCATCCTTTCCCTGCCCACAAAAAGGCGAAGGCACGGCGCAGACATCTCCGCAACTCTTCTCTCCAGACTGACCTTGAGCTGAGAGCGTATGTCATTGATGGTCTCAACCATTTTTGGACTCCTGAGGAAATTGCGGGACGCTGGTCGCTTGCTCATCCTGACCGCCCGGTCAGTTTCGCCACCATTTACCGCCACATTAAGCGAAAACTGCTTCCCGGAATTGAACCGAAGACCCATCTTCGCCGCCGTGGCAAGCGGAAAGTTAACCGCAATGCCAACTTCAACACCATTCATCCCGACCGCATTATCCCTGACTGGCCTGATGAAATTAAGAACAGGTTACGCATCGGAGATTGGGAAGGCGATTCCATCGTCGGAGCGAAGGGCAAAGGCGCGGCTGTCACGCTTGTTGACCGCTGTTCGGGGTTCATCACTGGCCACCTTGTTGCCACACGCTCGGCCGCTGAAACTCGGCAAGCCATTCTCGATGCCTTGGAAGGACTGCCTGTTTGCTCTCTTTCTTTAGACAACGGTTCTGAGTTCGCTGAGTTTCGCCAGTTGGAAGAAGCGCTCGAAGCTCCCATTTTCTTTGCGGAACCGCACAAGCCTTGGCAGCGCGGCTGCAACGAAAATGGCAATGGCCTTCTTCGCTTCTTTTTCCCTAAGGGCTGTGATTTTCTTGCCGTCTCTCCGGAGTATTTCGCCGCCGTTATCGACTTGCTGAATCACAGACCCCGCAAAAGATTAGGCTGGCGCACCCCTTTTGAGGTCTTTTTCGGTGTTGCACTTGCTTGACAATCTACCTTTTTCTTTTCCAGCCTACTCATCTTGTGTTTGCGCTGCTTGGCAGCAACCTCCGCCATAGTTGGACTCCCCTTTCAGCCTGATTTTCCGAAAAATCGACAATAGGCGGGAAGAGCGAGTTTTGGTCGCCCTCCCCGCCCACTGGCTTATGGATGATTGATTTGCTTGCGGATGCCGATTACTCGTACAGTTCCGCCACGCGCTCGTTCATTTCCTCGATGCCTTCATCGACGGAGATTTCGCGCGTCATAATCATGGTGTGTTCTTCGTTCAGGATGGTCTGGATTTCCGCCAGCTTGTCGCTCACGCCGATTTCGATGGAAACCATGCTGGGCAGCAGCGCTTTCTTGGAATTTTCGTCCTGCGGGAAGCCGTCCACAGACGCCAGCACTTCCGCAACTTCCTCAGAGACCCATGCCGGACGGTTGCCGCAGCCAGCGGTGACCTTCGCGCCTTCCGGGCCGCACAGCCAAGAGACGTATTCCCAAGCCAGATCCTTGTGTTCGGACTTCTTGTTGATCATGATACCAGTCAGGTTGCCGAAGGAGGAACCCGCCTGCACATCTTCCTTGTGCGGCAGCGCGGTGATGCCCCATTCAAAGTCGCACAGACCATTCTTGATGTTGTTGATGAGGGTCGCGACGTACCAGTAGCCCATGGGCATCATGGCGGTGTCGCCGGTCTGGAATGCGCCGGAGTAGTGCAGACCAGCCGCGGTCAGCTCAGTGTACTTGCGGCAGGCATCCGCATCTTCCAGGGACAGCGCGAGGTCGTAGAAGTACTTCAGGTCGGAATATTCGCCGTCCAGCAGCGTGTTCACGCCATCATCCACCGCGAAGTTGACGATTGCGGACAGCCAGGTGTGGTAGTGGCAGCCGTACTTGCAGTTGCCCTTGCCGGTCATTTCCTTCGCCAGCGCCGCGTATTCCTCCCACGTCATGTCGTTGGTGGGGTAATCTACGCCCGCCGCGTCAAACAGGGTCTTGTTGTAGAACAGCACCCAGAAGTCAGAGCGGAAAGGCAGCGCGTACTGCGTGCCGTCCAGCGCGTAGTTGGGTTCCATGCCCACGAAGCCGGACAGATCGTAGTTGTCCTTGGCAATGTAGTCAGTCAGCGGCTCCGCGAAGCCCTGCTGCGCCCAGTTCATGATGTTGATGTTCTGCTTGACCATGAACAGGTCGCTGGTGTCGCCGCCGGAGGAGCAGTATGTTTTCCCCACTGGCTTCACCACGCAGTCCGGTGAAATCGGTGCTGCGCGGATGCTGGCGCAGCTGGCGGACAAGCCCCTGCCAACCGCCATCGTCGCTATCAACGACGTCTGTGCCTTGGGCGTCCTCAGCCATCTGAAGAAGAGCGGCTTCTGCGTCCCGCAGGACATTGCTCTGACCGGCTGCGACAACCTCTTCTTCACGCAGTACCTCGATCCGCCGCTGACAACGGTGGATTTGCGCGCCACCGAGCGCGGCAGTTTCGCGATGGAGGAACTCATCAACGCCCTGAACGGTGGCGACACGACCCCCATCAGCCACAAGCTGGAATGTTCCCTCATCGTCCGCGAAAGCTGCGGCGCAATGCTGGGGAGGGAAAGGTTCAGGTAAAGAAGACCCAAGGGGCGTTGCCCCTTGACCCCACAAGGGAGTTCCTCCCTTGACCCTTCCGCGCGATTGGGTTGGTAACGCTGGCATAGAGTGTCCGCGTGTTTATCCGACGAACCTACGGTTCGTATTGGACGCTCCGGTATATATTTTCGGCACAAGCCAAGAAACACGAAACTCAAAGAGTGGCGGCGCCGAAGGTTTCCAAAGGGCGATCGCAAACTTCGTTTGTTTTCATGCCCTTTGGTCGCGCCCGCAGGCGTGATTCCCCATGTCCTATCAAAATCAAGCAGCATTTTCTCTTCCACTATAATACCAAGCAAAAAAGGAGGCTTCCCCATGCTCGCACCGCAATCCAACGCATCCCGCACCATCCTTGACTTCTCCGGCGTATGGGACTTCCGTCTCAAGCCCGACGCGCCGTGGCAGTCCATCGCTGTCCCCGCGTCCTACAATGACCAGTCCGCTGACCCCGAATTCCGCCGTCATGTCGGTCTGGCGTGGTATCGCCGCAGCATCACCGTGCCGTCCATACTCAAAGGTCAGCGCCTGATGCTCCGCTTCGACGCCGTCACCCATAACGCTCGCGTTTTCCTTGACGGTCAGCTGCTCTGCACCCATCGCGGCGGCTTTCTGCCCTTCGAGGCGGACGTGACCGACATTCTCCACCCCGGTCAGACTGCCCTGCTGGAAGTCGAGGTGGACAACACCATCAACCATCACACCCTCCCTGTCGGCAACGAGGGCGGCACGGCGTTCTTCGGCTCGGATAACCCCGGCATCCCCTCCGTCGAGGCGGGCAAACAACACCAGCATGAGCAGGGCATCAACCTGCCGAATTTCGACTTCTTTAACTATGCCGGGTTGAACCGTCCTGTCCGCCTGTACACCACCCCGGCGGATTATATTGCCGATGTGACGCTTGTTTCGTCGATGGATGGCACAGTGCGCTACACCATCGTGACCCACGGTGAGGGCGACGTGACGTTGGATGTGCTGGATGCAGACGGGCAGGTCGTCGCCAGCGGCACGGGCGCGTCCGGCGAAGTGCATGTGGCAAATCCGCATCTCTGGGAACCAGCTCCCGGCGTGCCGTACCTCTACACCGCGCGTGTCCGCTTCGCTCAGGATGAGTACAGCCAGCCGTTCGGCATCCGCGAAATCAAGGTAGACGGCTGCCGCTTCCTCATCAACGGCAAGCCCTTCCACTTCCATGGGCCTTGCAAGCACGAGGATTCCTTCTTCCACGGGCGTGGGCTTGACCAGTGCCTGAACGTGACGGACATCAGCCTCTTCCACTGGCTGCACGCCAACGCCTTCCGCACCAGCCATTATCCCTATTCGGAGGAAATGCTGTCCCTGTGCGACCGCGAGGGTATCGTCGTGATTGCCGAAACGCCCGCCGTCGGCATCGGCGAAGGCGGCAAAGACCCCTATCGCTGGGCGCCCGCCGATTATCACGCACAGGTGCTGACGGACATGATCGCCCGCGACAAGAATCACCCCTGCATTGTCCTGTGGAGCTTGGGCAACGAGCCGAACACAGATGCGCATCCGCAGTCCGCCTACGACTATTGGCATCCGCTGTACCTCTTGGCGCATCAGCTTGACCCGCAGAACCGCCCGGTGACGCTCGTCGGCTGCCAGAACGACTACACGCGCGACATCACCATTCCGTCGATGGATGTTGTGTGCATCAACCGCTATTACGGCTGGTACAACCTTTCCGGCGATTTGGAAGCCGCTGCTTTCGCCATGCGCATGGAGATGGATTACTGGGCGACGGTCAACAAGCCCACCATCCTCTCGGAGTACGGTGCGGACACCATCGCGGGGATGCACGGCACGGAGATGTTCACCGAGGAATTCCAGGTGGATTACTACAAGACCATCAACGCCTGCCTGGACGAGCGTCCCTTCGTCGTCGGCGAAACGCCGTGGAACTTCGCGGATTTCGGCACGCAGCAAGGCCCGATGCGCGCCGGCGGCAACCGCAAGGGGCTTTTCACCCGCGACCGCAAGCCGAAGATGGCAGCGCACTATTTCCGTGAGCGGTGGGAGAATTTTAAGAAGTAAGGGTAGATAAGAATAAGGTCACTGTCGATTTGGACGGCAGTGACCTCGGTTTATTTGCATTTTCCCAGCATCTATGCTATCATAGAGCATATCGCCAATCTGTTTCATCGGAGGTGTATATGTCCAATCCTCACCGAATTTCTATTTTCCTTATCCTTCTGCTCTTTCTCGGGCTGATTTTTGTAGCCGTTAGCGACCTTCTTTCCTTCCACGAAGACGACTTCGACCTTTCGGAAGCCCTCGTGCAGGTACAGGTGCAGACGCCCCGCCATTATGATTCATCCGACGTCGAAGAACCCGTGAACTACCTGCTCGCCAGCAAACGCCGCATCCATTCCTGCGACCCTTTCACCGCTGACGAAGCCACCGTCTACTACGTCCCCAGCGAATGCTTTGACGCCTACATCGACCGTGCGCAGAACAAAGTCCTCAACCGCCTCGTTTCCGTCGCCGTCACGGATGGAAACGGCACTCCCCTCGAAGTGCCCGCCGTCCTGCCCGACATTTTCGCGCAGATTGCCACGCTGGAGCACACGTTGTTTGACATCCGCATCCTCGACGTTTCCAGCGAATACTTCGTTTTCCTGAAACTGAACGTGAATCTCCACACGCCCTGCGATCTGTACTATTATAATCAGCAGATCGGCAAGCTCATCGAGCTGTATTCTTTTAACGACAGGGAGCTGCTGGGGCTGCATGTGATGTCAGTGGAGAGGCTGAAAGGGCTGGAATAACAAAATAAGCAGAGAGCCATCGTTTTTCGACGTTCTCTGCTTATTTTTATGCTGCCATTTCAAGAGGATTTTTCACTTTTACTTTCCGTTCAATCGTTTCTTCTGTTTGCTTTCGTTCTGCCTGATACTCTTTTCCGGGATCGGCAAATCTTCCGGCATCTGCGCCGCTTCCGCTAATGATTTGCTGTGGGCTTTCATTTCGTTGTTCACTGCTTTTTCCCTCATATTTGCATTCTCGTTATCCTTATGTACACTTACAGTTTAGCCAATACCATCACATTCTCCACCCCGCTCGTCCAGCAGAACATATCGACGCTCTGCACCTTCTGCACCTGATACCCCTTCTCCCGAAACAGCGCCGCGTCGCGTGCCTGCGTGGCGACGTTGCAGCTCACATAGACCACGCGCTTCGGGGCGGCTTGCGCAATCGCGTCAATCACGGCGGGTTCAACGCCCTTGCGCGGCGGGTCAATCACAATCACGTCCGGGCGCAAGCCCTCCGCCACCAGCTTCGGCAGCAGCGCCTCCGCCGCGCCGCAGCGGAAATTCGCGTTCCCGATGCCGTTGCGGACGGCGTTCTCCTTCGCGTTTTCAATCGCCTGTGGAACAATCTCGATGCCCAGCGCCTCGCGGCAATGGCGCGCCATCATCAGCGTAATCGTACCCGCGCCGCAGTACACGTCGCACAGGCGCTCGTCGCCCGTCAGCTCGGCAAAATCCAGCGCCGTCTGGTACAGCACTTCCGTCTGCGCCGGATTGACCTGAAAAAACGCCGCCGGGCTGATTTCAAAGCGCAGGCCGCACAGCTCGTCCGTCAGCGTGTCACAGCCGTAGAGCGTGCGGAAGCGCCGACCCATGATAACGTTCGTGCGCTCGCGGTTTTCGTTCAAAATGACGCTGACCGTCCCCGCCGCTTTCAAGGACGCGGCCAGTTCCGCCTCGTGCGGAATTTCGCTGCCGTTGATGACCAGCACCGCCATCGCCTCGCCCTTTCGGTTGACGCGGATGACAATGTGCCGCACCAGCCCCGTGTGCGTCTCCTCAACGTACGGTTCGACGCGGAAGCGCTTCATCCACCCCAGCACGCGGCGGCAGATTTCGTCCGCCGGCGGCATCGCGTTCGGGCATTGCGCAATCGGGATAATATCGTGGCTGCGCGGCGCGAAAAAGCCCGCCACGGGTTCTTCCACCGTTCCGCCAACGGGCAGTGCCGTCTTGTTGCGGTAGTGCGATGGATCTGCCATCCCCAGCACCGGCGGCACGTCAATGTCGATATGCCCGATGCGGCGGAAGCAGTCCTGTACCTGCTGGCGTTTTGCTTCCAGCGTCGTTTCGTAGGTCATATGGCGTCCCATGCAGCCGCCGCAGCGGGGGTATGCCGCGCAATCCGGCGTTTTCCGGGCGGGTGACGCCGTCAGCGGCTTTCCCTCCATACGCCCGAACGCGAATCGGGACTGCACCTTGACGATGCGCACCCTCGCCGTCTCGCCGGGCAGCATCCCCGGCACAAAAACGGCCATGCCGTCAGCGCGGCACACGCCTTCCAAGTCCGCCCCAAGGCCATCCGCCGTCAAGGTCAGCAAATCGTTCTTCTTCATCCGCTTCGTCCCCTTCCTGTGTTGGCTTCCATTATAACAGGGTCGCCTGATTTTGACAAGGCACGCAGGGGATTTCGCCTCTTCGGAGGCGACGAGGGAGCAATGAAAACAGACGAAGTCTGCGGTCGTCCCCCCTCCACCCTTTCGCAATGCACGCAATGTAAGAAAATTTTTCTGAACCCCTTGCAATCGCACGAATTGTGATGTATAATCAATAACTGGCACATCCTTGCGCTGCACAGGATGCAGCGCCAAAAGTCCAAGAGGAGGTGAAAATGATGAATAGGTATGAACTGACCTACATCATCGATACTGCACTGGAGGAAACCGCTCGCAAGGAACTGATTGAGAAGGTTTCTGCTCTGATTGCTGCTAACGGTGGTGAAGTGGAGAAGGTTGATGAGGAACCGTGGGGCAAGGGCGCAAAGCGTCTGGCCTACCCCATCAACTACAAGACCGAAGGCTGGTACGTGCTGGTGACCTTCAAGGCGCCCGCTGACCTGCCCCGTGAGCTTGAACGCAATCTGGAGATTTACGACGACGTGCTCCGCTATCTGGTTGTGAAGCTGGAAGTCAAGCGCAGCAACGTGAAGCCCCGCGCGCCCAAGGCTGCTCCCGCTGTGGAAGCGCCCGTGGAAGCCGCTGAAACCGTCGAAGCTCCTGCTGATGCCGAGTAATCGGATTTCAGCAATGACCTGTTAAAGAGGACAAGCAGATGAACAAGCTGATGATCATTGGCAATCTGACCCATGACCCTGTGCTTCGTACTGTGCGTGACGGCATTAGTGTGTGCGATTTCTCCGTTGCGGTGAATCGTCGCAATAACCGTCAGAGCACCGCCAACGGTCAGCCGGAAGTGGATTATTTCCGCGTAACGGCATGGCGGCAGTTGGGCGAAATTTGCGCGAAGTATTTGGCGAAAGGACGAAAGGTTTGCGTCGTGGGCGCAGTCTCCGTTCGCACCTATCAAGCCAATGACGGCACGACCCGCGCGTCCTTGGAGGTCCAGGCAGACGACGTCGAATTCCTGTCCAGCCGCATGGATGACGGCGCTCCGGCATACAACAATGCCGCGCCGTCCGCAGCCGCTGCTCCCGCGCCTACCGCGCAGAACAATGGCTTCACGGCGGTCGAAACCGACGAACTGCCTTTCTAATCGGCTGAAAAAGTGCCGAATTGCGATTTCAAGTGAATGAAAAGGAGGTCACACTCATGTCTGAAGAACGCTCTGAGCGTCGTCCGCGTCCGCGCGGAGGTCGTCGTCCCCGTCGGAAGGTCTGCTCCTTCTGCGTGGATAAGATTGAATACATTGATTACAAGGACATCAACCGCCTGCGCCGTTTCGTCAATGAGCGCGGCAAGATTCTGCCCCGCCGCATGAGCGGCAACTGCGCGAAGCATCAGCGTCAGTTGTCCGAGGCTATCAAGCGCGCCCGTGCCATCGCGCTTCTGCCCTACACGGTGGACTAATCGTGTCTTCAAGCCCCTGCATGTGCAAGCATGTGGGGGTTTTCCAATTGTCCGAATAGGAGGATATTTCTCATGGAGCTGCTTTCTGCCAGCCGCGGCTTTCTCAAATGCAATTTCCACTGCCACACCACTTGCAGCGACGGTCGCCTGTCCCCCAAGGACGTCATGGCTGCCTATCGCGCGCTGGATTATGACGTTCTTGCCATCACCGACCATCGCGAGGTGACGCGCCCCGCCGCCGATGAAATTCCCGCCGGGCTGACGCTCATTCCCGGCACCGAGCTGGATTTCCTCCTGCCGACACAGGCGGTGCATCTGCTGGGGCTGGGCGTTTCGCCGGATATTGCTGATTGCTGGAATCCAAACGGCACACCGCAGCAGGCGATTGACAGCATCCGCGCGTGTGGCGGACGCGCTGTGCTGGCGCATCCCGCCTGGTCGCTGAACACGACGGAATTGATGTGCTCCTTCCGCGGGCTGAGCGGCGTGGAAATCTTCAACAGCGTCTCCTCCGTGCCCACAAACGCCTTGCGCGGGGATTCCGCCGCCATGCTCGATCCTGTTTTCGCCAATGGACAACTGCTCAACTGCTTTGCCAACGATGATTCGCACCGCTACGAGGGCGAATGCGGCATGAGCGCCACAATGCTCAACACCAATGACCGCAGCGTCGCGGGCATTCTGCGCGCCATTGACGAGGGGCGGTTCTACGCCACGCAGGGACCGGAGATTCGCGAACTTTCGTTGACGGATGGCGTGCTGCATATTGCGTGCTCGCCGGCGAAGTATATTATTTTTTACAGCAATGAGGTGTGGATTCCGAATCGCACACGGGCGCTGGAAGGGCAGACCAGTGCGGATTATGTGGTTTCACCGCGCGAATCATTTGTACGGGTGCAGGTTGTGGCGGAGGATGGGAAATCCGCATGGACATCGCCAATTAAATTGGGGTAAGGTTGGGCGCGTCCGCAGATGCTCCCCCAACTTGCTCTACCAACTACTCGCACATTGTCGTGCCAAATGGGCGCGACCGACCAGCATGGGAGAAGATTTTCTCTTGGTGCTGGTCTTTTTGATTGCAGAGGAAATCAGCTGCAAATCTCCCCCCGTTCTATTTTCCTCATCCGCCGCATACACTGTATCATCACCCGAAGGGGAAAGGAGAAAAAACGCATGTTGATTGATACCATTGCCCTCGTGTTGACCATCATCGGCGCGATTAACTGGCTGCTGGTCGGCGTGTTCCAGTTCGACATCGTGGCGTGGCTGTTCGGCGGGCAAGGCGCGATTCTCAGCCGCATCCTATACACCATCATCGGCGCGGCCGGCGTCTGGTGCATCACGCTGCTGTTCAAGAACAATAGAAGTACTTGACCCCGGCGGCAAAAGGCCCTACAATAGGAGGTGATGAATTTTCTCCCGAAAGGATGAAGTGCCATGAGCAATGACCTGTTTGCGGGCATCGGCGTTGTGCCGGGGACGTTCCTGCTGCCGCGCCCAGATGCGGATTGGACGGCGTGGGCGTGCGTCGCGTGCGACCAGTACACGTCCGAGCCGGAGTATTGGCAGCGGGTAAACACGCTGGTCGGGCATCAGCCGTCCACCTTGCGTCTGATTCTCCCTGAATGCGACCTGCCCGCGCCACCGGAGCGCATCGACGCGATTCACGCAGCCATGCGCGACGCGCTGAACGTCCTGCACCCCGGTGTGACGGACGGCTTCGTGCTGCTGGAGCGCACCACGTCCACCGGCAAGCGGCTTGGGCTTGTCTGCTGCGTCGATTTGGAGCAGTACCGCTACGACGGCGCAAAGACCCTCATTCGCCCGACCGAGGAAACCGTTGCGTCGCGCCTGCCCGCGCGTCTTGCCGTACGGAACGGCGCACCGCTGGAGTCCAGCCACGTCATGCTCCTGCTGGATGACCCGCAGCGCACCGTCATCAAGCCGATCTACGCCCGCCGCGACCAGCTTTCCCCGCTTTACGACTTCGACCTCATGCAGCAGAGCGGCCATGCACGCGGCTGGGCGGTCACGTCCGACGCGGACAAAGCCGCCATCGCCGCCGCCCTAAATCGCCTGAAGGATGCTCTCGGCGCAGACCCGCTTCTCTTCGCCGTCGGCGACGGCAACCACTCCCTCGCCACCGCGAAAAAGTACTACGAGCAGCTCAAAGCGACCCTTCCCGCCGAGGAAGCCGCCGTTCACCCTGCTCGTTACGCGATGGTTGAGCTGGTCAACATCCACGACGATGCGCTGATTTTTGAGCCTGTTCACCGAGTGCTGACGAACGTCCATCCGGCGGATGTTTTGGCAGACTGGTCAGCCTACTGCGCCGCGCACGGGATGGCGCTGTCTTTCGTTCCGCCGGATGCGGATGCGCAGGAACTTCGCGTCGTTTCCGCGTCGGGCGAACAGACGGCGTTCATTGCCCACCCGGACGGCGCACTCCCCGTCGCGACGCTCCAGCGCTATCTGGACGACTTTCTGCGCCACCACCCCGAAGCCGCGATTGACTACATTCACGGCGACGAGGTGCTTCGCCGCCTGAGCCGCGCGGACGGCGCGATGGGCTTCCTGCTGCCTGCGCTGAACAAGGCGGATTTCTTTCCCGCGATTGAGCAGCTTGGTATCCTCCCGCGCAAGACCTTCTCAATGGGCCACGCGCACGACAAGCGCTTCTACATCGAGTGTCGAAAGATTCTTTGATTTGCAAAAAAGTTATCCACAATCCCTGCACACCATGAGGACAACCAAAAGCCCCTCGACGGATTTTGCTTCGTCAAGGGGCTTCGTTTATGTTTTGGGGAACGTTGCACGCCCAGCCTTCTCCTTTGGGAACGTTGGCTGAGCGCAGCGACATTGGATGAGATGGGTGCTGCAACGGGGAAACCCAGTAACATGGTTATGCACTGCAAAGCGCGAAAATCCCCTGCTTCCGCATGTTTATCCCTGTTGACCTCAGCCTTACCCTTCCCCCAATTTTTCCTTCAGTTCCGCAAGATGCCCTGCTTCCTCCCGCACAATCTCCAAAAACGCTGCCCGCGCCTCTCCCTCACACTTCTCCGCGAATTTCGTATATGTCTCCACCGCATTCGCTTCGCTCTCCATCGCGTACCGATACAATCCCGTCAGCGTCGTCAGCGCATCCTCCCGCGCCATTTCCGTTACGCCGCCGCGGAATAGCACATCCGCCGCCATCGCCTGCAAAAGCACCTGCTGTTCCGCCGAATTGACGGTCTTGTCCCACATTTCGGTAAAGCGCTTCAAGTGCCGCCGTTCGTCGCCCAGAATGTCCTCAATGCCCTTGCGAACTTCCTCGTCCTTCGCCAGCAGCAGCGCACGCTCGTAAGTCCGGATAGCGCGGCGCTCCATTTCCATCGCGACGGTCAGCGCCTGTCCCTGATGCTCAATAATCACTTTTGCACACCCCTTCCACAGGAAATTCCCATGTATTCCACAGCTGTTCACTGTTTTTCCACAGGCTTATCCACAGTTTCCACATTTCTGGGAAGGCTAACAGCCTGTTAATCCACAATATCCACAGTGTTATCCACATGCCCCGTTGATAGTTTTTTTCTGCGGAAAAGTCCGCAAAGCCAGTAAAATCAACGGTTTGCTCGTTTATACTATTTCCAGATAAGAATGCGCCACGATGCGCAGGTGAATCCGAGAATCGTATTACCAAAATCAAATTGGGATTCCCCTGCCTGTGGGCAAAGGAATCCCGTCTGTGCTTATTTGGCTTGGAAAACGGTATTGAGCTTTGCGACCAGCTCTTCAACGTCGTTGCCATGCACCATCGCGGCTTCTTCGAGCGTTTCCGCCGTCGAATGCGGGCAGAACAGGCAGTGCATCCCCATATCGGTGAAAATCTTCACCACCGCGTCCATCGCCGCGTCTGAGCAGGAGCGCAGCACTTCGCCTACGGTCATATCCTTGTTAATCATGCGTGGAACTTCCTTTCCCGGCGCACGATTGGGCGCGCCGCTCTTCTATGATACCCCGGAAAGGCGCATCTGTCAACCCTTTCGACAGGAAAATCACTCCATATCCACCGGCAGGTCGGAATCGTTAAACGGATTCTCGCCGTCGTATGCTTCCAGCTGCACCTTCTTGTTCCGGGCGACTGGCGCGCTGGTGACGGACTGCATGTGAACAGTCATGTTCTCCTGCTCATCAAATTCAAGCAGAATCATGTCGCCGGGTGTCGTCATGGCGATAATCTCCGTCTGCGGCGAACGGCTTCTCCTCGCGTATTCGCGGATGACCTCCGCCCGCTCCCAGAAATGCATAGGAATCATCAGCCGCGGTTTAACGACCATTGCGAAATAGTTCGGCCCCGCGTCGAACATCATGCCCAGCCGCGGATCTACCGGGAAGAACGCCACATCGACCTTTTCCCCGCGCATCGTCTCCATCACCTGCTGAAAATCGCGCTCCGCCTCTTCAATCTCGCGCGGCGTTGATTCCTCCCGCCAGTGCCAGTTGTTGAGGTCGCCCGCGTGGAAGATGCGGATGCCGTCCATCTCCACAAGGTACGACAGCCCTTCATCCGTGGAGTCGAACGCCTTCACCTTCACATGCCGCGACAGCGTGATTTCGCCCCCCACGCCCATCCGCCGCCCATGCAGCGATGCATCCATCGTTTCCGGCAAAATGTACGTCACCGGCGCATACTGCTCCCATGTATACACAACCGGGTCGAAGTGGTCTTCGTGCCCGTGGCTGATGAACACGAATACCTCGCTGAAGTGGCTGAGCGTTTCTGGCGTAATCCGCTGCGCTGCGGGCAGCTTTTTCCCCTGCCGCCCCATCCAGTAGTCAAACACCAGCAGCGTTTCGCCGCTCGCCACCGAGAACCCGCTGTGGTAGTAGTATTTCACCGTCATCTGTTCTGTCAAGAATGAGCACCCCCGTCAACGCCCTTCGGCTTTTCACCGCGGACAAAATGAATTTTACTTGCCGCCGCCGGAGCGCTCCCACGCGCCTGCGGATTGATTTCGCTCATCCTCTTTATTATGCCACGATAAACCCTTTTTGTCAAATTTTTTGGCGTTTTGAGTGCTGAAAACCCATTATTTCTTTGATTTCGGCAAAAATTCAGCGTAATTTCCCCACTTTGCAACCACTTTTCGCACGAAAAAGCCTCCTGCTTCCCCTAACCTCATATCTTCCAATATATCGCCTTGCGCCCCTCAAAACTGACCTGATACTTTCCCCCAAGCGCCCGCACCATCTCCTTCGCCCGTTCCACATCCGCATAATCCCGTGCCGTATCATGGCTATCACTGCCAAACGTGAAATTCTCACCACCCAGCTCAATATACCTGCGAATCAGCGACGAATGCGCAAACGTATCCCCCGTCGTCGCGTACCCTGATGTATTCACCTCGATGCACTTTCCCAGCGCAATCACATGCCGGAAAATCGCATCAAACGCATCTGGCGCATCCTCGTACACCAGCGCGCGCTCCTTCCCTGTGTATATGGAGAACTTCGCCACATACCCGATATGCGCCACGCTGTCAAAATCCTCCCAGTCCAGTATCGACTCCGCCTTCGCCTCGGCGTATTCCCGATACGCCTGCGCACGCGTTTTGCCTGTGAAATACTTTTCCGAATCGTAGCAGTCCACGCCGTTCACCAAGTGCAGCGACAGCAGGCGGAAATCCAGCGGCAGCGTGTCCAGCAGCGCCTTCGTCTCCGCCCGGCACAGCGGATTGTCCCCAATCTCGATGCCGCTGCGGATGACCAGCGCCGGATATGCTGCCCGACAGTGCGCAATCTCCGCGAACCAATCCGCCCACACCGGCGGCACGTCCATCTCTTCTTCAGGATGTCCGGGTTCGATATGCTCCGTCAGGGCGATTTCCTGCACACCGCGCGCCAGCATTGTTTCGCAAAGCTCAGGCATTGTCTGCCGCCCGTCCATCGAGTGATTCGTGTGCAAATGATAGTCCATTCGACGATGTTCCACGTGAAACATTCCTTTCTCGCCTTATTTCGCGTCTATCTCCGGCACGGCAATCGCCTTCCCCACGCGCAGCGCATACAGGTATCGCTCCTTGACCGGCTTCCCCGTGATTTCTGTCAGTGCCCGCGCATACCATGCCAGCTGCTCCGCGTACCGGTTCACCAGCGTCTGTTCGTCGTCCACACGGTCAGTCTTGTAGTCTACCAACACCCACGCGCCGTTTTCCTCGAACGCGCAGTCAATCACGCCTTGCAGCAGCAGCGCCTGCTGACCCGTCAAGCGCAGGTTGAATGCCCACTCGCGCCGGACATTCCCGCTTTGCAGCATCCGCCGCCCGATTTCGCTCGTGAAGTATCCGCTGATAGCGCCCACGCTGATGATGTGCATCTCCTCCTCCGTGAACAGCCCGCGCTTCTGCATCGCTGACAGTGCCTCGCGGATGACCCTCGGGATATCGTCCGCCGCCCGCAGCGCATCCAGCGGCATCAGCGACAGCGCCCGGTGCGTCAGCGTGCCGCGCTCCGCCGCCGTCATCCGCTTTTCCTCCATGAAGGCCGGACGGCGCGGCAGTTCCGACAGCAGCAGCGGCGTGCCGTTCTCATCCACCGCGTGCTTCGTCTCAGCGTCCTCCTCCACATCCGAAAGCGGCAGTGCGTCTGCCTGTTTTTTCACCAGTGCGGATACCGACGTTTTCAGCGGCAGAATGTCCGTCTGAACCGTTTTTTCCGGGAAAACGCCCTCTGGCGGTGCCGTTTGCAAAAGCGAAAGCACCTTTGATGCATCCGCCTGCGTCTCCCCTACTTTATCCACAGTTTTCTGAGGCAGTTCGTCCCAATCTCGGCAATCCCATGGGGTTGAGGCCTGTGGATAATTTGTGGATTTCGTGTGTGCATCGGTGGATATCGCCTGCATCACCCATGTAATCATGCTCAAAGCCCCTCTCACGCGACTGTCGCTCGGCGGCAAATTCAAATCCCACTTCGCGCGCTCAAGATCCGCCACCGTTGCCACCAGTTCCAGATGCAGCTTCGCCCGTGTCATGGCCACATACAGCAGGCGCGCCCGTTCCGCCAGCTCGTCCAGCCGCCGCTGTTCTTCGAAAGCCTCCTGCATCAGCGTTCTTCGGCAGATGTTCAGTTTCCGGTTAATGTATGGCATCGCCACGCCCAGTTTCGGGTGCAGCATCAGCTCACTGGTCTGCGTCAACAGAAGCCTGCGCTCCATGTTCATCAGGAACACCACGGGGAACTCCAGCCCCTTTGATTTGTGCATCGTCATCACGCGCACCAAATCTTCGTTTTCGGTCAGCATTTTGGCGGATATGCTGTCCCCGCCCCGCTCCTGCTCGTCCATCCGCGTGATGAACGCCGCCAGCGTGACGCCGCCTTCCGCCTCGAATCCCTGCGCCCGTTCGTACAGCATCCGCAGATTCCCCTGGCGAACTTCCCCTTTTGGGAGCGCCCCGACCGCCGCGTAGTAGCCCGAATCGGTCATCAGGTGCCAAATGAAGTCCGATAACCGCATGACTTCCGCCTGAAACCGCCATGTTTCAAGTTTTTCGCTGATTTTTCGGCACTTTTGGGCGAATTCATCCTCCCCGCCGCACGCTTTGGCGAACGCCTGATAGAACGGCACGTTCTGCCCCGTCTGCATCAGGCGAATTTGCGCCAATTCCTCGTCCGTCAGCGAGAACGGCACCATTTTCAGCACCGTCAGCAGCGGAAAATCCTGCTGCGCGTTGTCAATCAGGCTCAACAGCGCCTTCATATCCATGATTTCCGGCAGGTTGAAATAGCTTTCCGCACCGTCGTAAAAGGTCGGAATCCCCTCTTCCGTCAGCGCATCGACAACTGTCTGCGCCAAATTCGTCGTCTGCGCAAGCAGAATCACCATGTCGCGGTACGAAATCGTCTTTCCATCCGGCATCGTCGTTCCCAAAAGCTCCTTGATGCGCCGCGCCACCACGCGCGTCTCTGTCTGCAGCACTTCCTCGTGGCCAGCCGCCTCGCTCGCACTCCCCTCCAGCGCATCCCTGATGTCCGACCCTCGCAGCAGGTGCACCATCACGGGCGGATCGTCCTCCCGCGCACCCAGCCCGCAAATCAGCTCATCCTCCGGCGCATAGGTCAGCTCCGTCACCGCGGGGCGCATCGTCTGCCGAAACACGCGGTTCGTCGCATCCAGCACCGGGAAGCTGCTTCGGAAGTTCTGCTGGAGCACGATTTTCCGCTCCCTCGCCCCCTCGTCTTCCGAAAACGTCTGCATCCGCCCTAAAAAGAGTGTCGGTTCGGCCTTGCGGAAGCGGTAAATCGACTGCTTCACGTCCCCGACCATGAACAGGCAGTTCTGTTCCCCGTGGATGGCCTGCAGAATCGCGTCCTGCACCTGACTCACGTCTTGGCACTCATCCACGAAAATGTGGTCAAACTCCCCCTGCATCTGTGCCTGCACTTCCGGCTGCTCCAAAATGTCGAGCGTGTACTGCTCCATGTCCCCAAAGTCCATGCAGTTCCGGGCGTTTTTCTCTTCTCGGAAATGCTGATGCGTCCGTTTGACCAGTGCCGCCAGTCCACGCAGCTGCGCCTGAATCGCCGGAAGTTCCCGTTCCAGCTGCGCAAAATCGGGATTCAGCAGCTCGTCCGCCCTTTCTGCGCGCTTTTTGATTGCCGTCCGCCCATCGCTGAAGCGCTTCCCCCATTCCTTTTCTTCCGCCGACAGGCCACGTTTCGGGGACAATCGTGGCAAGGAAAAGTTCGCAACGGCCGTCCGAAGCGCCTCCCCCTCCAAACCTTGCAGTGCCGAAACAAGCTGCGCGTCCGCATTCAGCGCTTCCATGCGATCCATCACCGCGTTCGGCATGTCAAATAGGCTGCGAATCGCTATTAGCGCATCATCCATCGCTCCCACCTGCAATTTCGCCGCATTTTCGAGCGTTTCCACCCACGGCTGCTGCATAAGCGGCTGCGAAAGCTGATCCACATGCTCATCCAGCCACGCAAACGGCTTCGGCAGGGCCATCAAAAAGTCGTACAACTGCGCCGTCAGCGACAAAAGTTTGTCCTGCTTCCACGCATCCGCCAGCAGAAGGAAGTTTTCATCCGTTCGCTCGTCTAACAGCTCGTCCATTGCCGTCGTGAACGCGGCTTCAAAGAGCAGTTTCTGCTGCTGTTCGTCGCACACGCGGACAAGCGGGTCTACGCCCACCTGCTCGAAGTGGCTGCGAATGACGCGCTGGCAGAATGCATGAATCGTCGAAATCTGCGTCGTTTCCAATTCATCAAGTGCCTTCACCATTGCTGGGTCACGGCTGATAGCCTCTCGGCTGATTCGCTTTGCCAAGCGCTGGCGCATTTCCGCTGCCGCTGCCTTCGTGAACGTGACGATGAGCATCCGATTCATCGACGCGCCTTCGCGGACAAGCGAGACGATCCGCTCCACCAGCACGGCGGTTTTGCCCGACCCTGCGGCGGCACTGACGAGAATGGTGTGGTTGCGCGCGCGAATCGCCTGCTCCTGCTGCTTCGTCCAATTCGGCATCGTGATTCCTCCTGCGTTTTTGTTGTCTCCATTGTACCACAAAGGCGGATGTGATTCAATGTTTCACGTGAAACATTCCTTTTTGCGCTGCTTTCATTGACGTTCTTTGTATGGTGATGATAATATAATTATTTTATTCTTGAAGTGCTTGATTTTCCTGCATTCTATCGGAATTTTGCTCACATTCTCATTCTAATTTACCTTGATGATCATCCCTTTGTCCGTCGCATCATTCGCTCTGTCTCAGCGCATTATACAAAAACAGCCGGCAGGCACTTTTTTGCCCGCCAGCCGAATGTTTCACGTGGAACAATTTCATTTTCCGGATGGTTCATCGAGTTCCGGGTCATCCAGCAAATCCGGCTTCATCACTTCATCGCCCGCCGACTCTTCCTGAACATGCCCCTCCCCGTCGCTGTCCATCCACACGCGATAACTCCGTTTTTCTCGGCAGCCGTCGAGGTCGCTTTCGTCCGTACAGGTGATGAATGTCTGCACCCCCTCGATTTCGCGCAGCAGCCGCGTACGCCGCGTCATGTCGAGTTCGCTCATCACGTCGTCGAGCAGCAAAATCGGTGTCTCCCCAGTTTCTGCGCGGAACGTCTCCAGCTGTGCCAGCTTAATCGCTAACGCTGCCGTGCGGATTTGCCCCTGCGACGCGAACACCTTCATGCTTCGCCCCATCAGCGAGAGCCCGATGTCCTCGCGGTGAATACCGCAGCCCGCACCGCCGACGCGAATATCCTCCTGCCTGCTTTTTTTTAGCTCCGCTCGAATCGCCGACACGGGATTGCTCGTTTCCGGCACGCACGGCTGATAGGTCATTCTGAACATTTCGTTCGGCCGTCCGCTGATTCGCTCATACTTCTCCGCCGCGATTTTCGCCAGCTGCTTCACCAATTTGTCCCGCAAAGGCATGATGATGCCGCATGGTGTCGCCATTGCTTCTTCAAACGTATCCAGCAGCACCGGATCAGGCGTTATTCCGCGCTTTGCCTCGCGAAGCAGTGCCGTCCGCTGCTCCAGCGCCTTTTGATACTGCTGAAGCGCGCTGAAATACGCTGTTGACAGCTGAGAAAGCATCATATCGAGCATCCTGCGGCGGATTGCAGGCCCTTCTTTGACCAACATCAAGTCTTCCGGCGAGAAAATCACGCACTGTACATGTCCCATCAGCGCTGAAATGCGTTCTGCGCGCTTGCAGTCAATAAAAACCGTTTTTTTTCGCGCTTCTGATGGCGTTAATTTTACCGCAATTTCTGTTTTGCCGCTTTTTTTGCGCAGCGTCACGCCAGATGCCGCCATCATTGCGCCTTTCCGCACCACTTCGCGGTCTAATCCTGTGCGGTGTGAGCGTCCAAGGGCACAATAATGAACGGCTTCCAGCAGGTTTGTTTTGCCGGAGCCGTTTTGTCCAAGGAGAATATTTACGCCCGGATGAGGGGTCAATATTAGCGAATTGTAGTTGCGGAAGTCCCGCAGCCGAATGGTTTCTATCTGCATTTTCGTTATGAATCCATATCGGATTGGTCGCGAAATGGGCGCACAGTTTTTCCCCGTGCGCCCGGTTTTCTTCCAGCTTTATCCTCTTATTAGGTGAACACGCGCACCGGCAGAATCAGGTAAAGGTAATCCTCCCCTTCCTGCGGCGCAATCACACACGGGCTGACATTGCTGTTGAAGCGCATGCACAATTTTTCGTCCGTGATGTTGCGAATCACGTCGGTGATGTACTTCGCATTGAAGGCGATTTCAATCGGGTCGCCCGTCAGTTCTGTCTCCAGCTCTTCCAGCACATCGCCCAACTCCGCGTTCGACGAGATGGCAAGCGTATCACCCGAAAAAGACATGCGAATCAGGTTATTCTTGCCTTCCCGAGCCATCAAGCTCGCGCGGTCAATGGCGTTCTGCACGCCCACGCGATCCGCCAGCGCCGTCGTGCGGAAGGAAGCAGGCAAAATTTTCCGATAGTCGATGTACTCGCCCGTCAGCAGCACCGTCGAAAGTGTCGTCGTCCCGAACGATGCCGTCATGCGCGACTGGTCAAACACCAGCGTGCAGTATTCATCCGTGTCGCCGAGCACCTTGCTCATTTCGTTCAGCACGCGCCCCGGAATGACTACACGCACATTTTCTTTTCCGCCGGGCAGCTCAAAGGGCATAACCGCCTTCTGAATCGCCAGCCGGAAGCCGTCCAGCGCCACCAGGCGCGCTTCGGTGGGCTCAACCTCCAGCAGACATCCTGTTAAAATCTGGCGGTTATCTTCCGTTGCAATCGCGAACACAACACGGGAAATCATTTCCTTCAATTTATCCTGCGGAATGCGGACGGTCGTGCCCTCCGACACACGCGCCATCTCCGGATAATCAGTCGGATTCATGCCCGCCAGATTCGATTTCGAGGATAAGCAGCGAATCGATGCCGCATGATTTTCGCCCACGCGGATGGTCACTTCCCCGCCGGGCAGCTTGCGGCTCAGTTCCGTAAACAGGCGGCCCGGCAGAACAGCTGTGCCTTCCTCCTTCACGTCCGCCAGAATCGACATTTCAATAGAAAGGTTGCCGTCGGAGCAGGTCAGTTTCACATGCTCGCCCACGGCAGAAAGGTGCACGCCCTCTAAAATCTGTTTTGTCGGACGAGCCGACAGGGCGCGGGTAACGGTATTCAAGCCGTCCAGCAGCAGCTGAACATTGGTAGTAAATTGCATGGCGCGAAGCCCTCCCATGAGAGAATGCAGGGAATTATATTTCCGCAGTCGTAGTAGGGGATGTGGATGCTGTGGATAACCCCTTCCCCGCTTGATTTTGCAAGGGTTTGTCCACAAGGATAACGCTGTGGATATCCATCCTGCTTCTCCACAGCGCTGTGGACACGGCGGTTGCGCTCCAGCCAAGGAATCCCCTCTGACTCTGTATATTCGAGTTCCTGAAGGGGGATTCCTGCCTGTTTTCCAAGAAAATCTCGATTTTTTTCGCAATGAAGTTGCAAGAAATCCTGCAAAACGCGGTATTTCCGGCTTATCCACCGTATCCACAGGCTGCACATTCCACCGTTTGTGGATATTTCCAGCGGGTGATTACGGGAACTTTCGGCAAAACCTGCGGAGATTCCACAGCTTTTCCACAAGTTCGGCTGTGGATAATTCCATTGCCCGCTCAGCCCGCAAAAAGGTCGAATAAACCGCTGGTTAATCACTTTTTTCGGACATCTGCGAAAGAAAAAACGCCATGTAACCTTTTCGCTGACACATGAAAACACTGCAGAAGTCCCTGTAAAATTTTGAAGGATGCATGGCAAGCAGGTTGCAAATTTTCCGCGCGCGTGATAAAATTAGGATGGAAAAACGTCTGCGGGCGGAATGGAGGAAAAGAAACGATGAGAATTGCACTGATTAACGAGAACAGCCAGGCTGCCAAAAACGCGATGATTGAAAGCGTGCTGCGCAAGGTGGTTGAACCGATGGGCCATGAAGTGGTGAACTACGGCATGTACACGGCGGAGGACGAATGCCAGCTGACGTATGTGAAGGCGGGGCTTTTGGCGTCGCTGCTTTTGGAAACGGGCGCGGCGGATTATGTCGTAACAGGCTGCGGAACGGGCGAAGGCGCGATGCTGGCGTGCAACTCGTTCCCCGGCGTGCTGTGCGGGCATGTGGTGGATCCGTCGGACGGCTACATGTTTGCGCAGATCAACGACGGCAACTGTGTAGCGCTGCCGTTCGCAAAAGACTTCGGCTGGGGTGCGGAGCTGAAATTGGAGATGATTTTCCAGCAGCTGTTTGGTTTCGGGCATGGCAATGGCTATCCGAAGGAGCGTGTTGTGCCGGAGCAGCGGAATAAAAAGATTCTGGACGGTGTGAAGAAGGTAACGTACCGTCCGCTGATGGATATTTTGAAGGACTTGGATCAGGATTTTGTGAAGGAAACGATTTCTGGAAAGCATTTCGCGGAATACTTCTATCGCGACAGCAAGGATGAAGCGATTAAAGCGTACTTGAAGGAACTGCACTAAGGCAACACCGACAATTCGGCGGCGCGTCGGACGATGTCTTTTCCGCCATCTGCGGCATGCAAATTCCTCGATTTATACGATTTTCCGATTCATCTGCGAATCTGTTTTACAGTATACAGGATAAGCCCCTGCGACTGCGCCATAGCAAGGAGGAATTAAAAACATGAAGACAAAACATCACCCGCTTCGAACGATTCTGCTGTCCCTGCTGATTCTTTTGCTGCTGGTCCTTGTTGTTTTTGTCGGCTTTTACTTTACCCGCTTGCAGACGATTCAGAGCATTGAGCAAATAACAGATTACGATGATGGCTACAATCTGTACCGCATGAATGTGCAGTATGATTACAGCCTGGATCGCGTAATCGCATATGGCATTACGGATAATCAGACGATGCTGGATGCGATTTTGAAGGAAACCTTGCCGCTACTGCCCATCAGCATGAAGGCGCCGAATTACGGCTGTACGGCGTTTACGCTGACGGACACGGATGGCAGCGTGCATATGGGGCGCAACTATGATTTCAAGCGAGATACGTCCGCGATGCTGGTATATTGTGCGCCAAAGGATGGCTATCGGTCTGTCGCCTTTGCTGCGCTGGACAATGTGAGCGCAAATATACCGGATGAAAGCCTGAAAAAGAAGCTGGCGACGCTTACTGCGCCGTTTATCTGTCTGGATGGCATGAATGAAAAGGGCGTTTCGATTGCGGTGCTGACGCTGGACAGCGATCCGGTTCATCAGAACACAGATAAGCCGACGATTGCGACCACGCTGGCGATTCGTCTCGTGCTGGATCGTGCGGCGACAACGGAAGAGGCGGTGCAGCTGCTCAGCGGATATGATATGTTCGCTTCTTCGGGGCGCGACTATCATTTCTACATTACGGATGCCAGCGGCGATGGACGTGTCGTGGAGTATGACTGCGAGAATGAGAATCGTCCGCTTGTTGCAACGCCAATCGAAGCTATCACGAATTTCTACGGTCTGTACCTCGACAAGGTATTGCCGAATCAGCGCAACGGGATTTACGGACATGGCCGGGAACGCTATGATGCGGTTATGAAGGTGCTGGAAGAACAGGCGGAAGGTTATACCAATGACACCGTATGGGACGCACTGAAAGCATCTTCGCAAGAACCGAACCCCGTGGACATCACGAGCAATACCCAGTGGTCGATTGCGTATAACAATACCGACTTGACGGCAGAAATCGTGATTCGCCGCCATTGGAACGAAATAATTTCGTATTCCCTGTCGCAGAATGATGTGACGCGATAAGCAATGATTTGGAGGAATCTGCCCTATGACAGAAGCATCTTCCCCGACGCCGCGCTTCCCGGTTTTCCTGCACGGCGGCGACTATAACCCTGACCAGTGGCTGGATCATCCGGAAATTCTGGAACAGGACATCGAGCTGATGCATAAGGCACATGTGAACTGTGTGTCGATTGCGATTTTCGCGTGGGCGCGGCTGGAGCCGGAGGACGGCGTGTACGACTTCGCGTGGCTGGACGAAGTCATCGAACGGCTGTGGCGCGGCGGTATCCACATCATTCTGGCAACGCCGTCGGGTGCGCGTCCGGCGTGGATGGCGCAGAAGTACCCCGAAGTCCTGCGCGTGAATCAGCACTACGAGCGCTACCATTTTGGCGGACGGCACAATCACTGCCTGACCAGCCCGGTTTACCGCCGCAAGGTACGGGAGATGGACACGGCGCTGGCGCAGCGGTATGCGCATCATCCGGCGGTCATTCTCTGGCATCTGTCCAACGAGTTTTCCGGCGACTGCTACTGCCCGCTGTGTCAGGAAAAATTCCGCCAGTGGCTGAAAAAGCGCTACGGAACGCTGGAAAATCTCAATCAGGCGTGGTGGACATCGTTCTGGAGCCACCGCTACACCGACTGGTCGCAGGTGGAAGCGCCCGGCGAAATGGCGGAAACCAGCACCAACGGCATGTTTATCGACTGGCGGCGCTTCTCCACCCATCAGTGCAAGACGTTCATGATGGCGGAGCGCGACGCGGTTCAGGCGGTGGATGCGACGCTGAAGTGTACGGCGAACCTGATGGAACGTTTCTGGGATTACGACTATTTCTCCCTTGCGGAGGGCATGGACGTTGTCTCGTGGGACAGCTATCCCGCGTGGCATTCAGGGGATGATGTGGCGAAAGCGGCGGAGTTTGCCATGAACCACGACATCATGCGTTCGCTGAAAAATCAGCCGTTCCTGCTCATGGAATCGACGCCCTCGCAGGTCAACTGGAAGCCCGTCAACAAGCTCAAACGCCCCGGAATGCACCTCTTGTCCTCCTTGCAGGCAGTGGCGCATGGCAGCCAAAGCGTTTGCTACTTCCAGTGGCGCAAGGGGCGTGGCGCGGCGGAGCAGTTCCACGGCGCGGTCGTTGACCACGATGGGCGCGGCGATACCCGCGTTTTCCGCGATGTGACGCAGGTCGGTCAGGCGCTGGAGACGCTGCAGCCCCTGTACAGCAAGCCAAACGCCCCCGCGAAGGCGTGTATCCTCTTTGACTGGAGCAACTGGTGGGCGATTGACTACGCGCAGACGGGGCAGAAGGGCAACATGCGCTACTTTGACAGCGTGAACATGCACTATCGCGCACTGTGGGAGCAGGGCATTGCGGTGGATTTCCGCGATATGCGCCCCTGCACCGATTTGAGCCAATACCGTTTGGTCGTTGCGCCGATGCTCTTCCTGATGAAGGAGGGCTTCTCCCAAAAGCTGCGCGCGTTTGTCGAAAACGGCGGTACGCTGCTGATGACGTATTTCTCCGGCGTGGTGGATGACAGCGGGCTGGCGTATCTGGGCGGTGCACCGCATGACCTGACGGATGTGCTGGGCGTGCGCGCGACGGAACTTGATGCGCTCTATCCGCAGGATGTGCAGCACATGGTTTTCCCGGACGGGCGGCGCTATGCGGTGCATGAGCTGTGCGAGCTGCCGGAGAAGCACGATGCGCAGGTGCTGGCGGAGTACGGCGAGGACTTCTATGCAGGACTTCCCTGCCTGACGAAGCACGCATTCGGCGCGGGGCAGGCGTACTATCTGGCGGCAAAGCCGGAGCAGGACGGTCTGGATGCGATTTACACCGCGATTGCGGCGGAGCTTTCGCTGCCCAAGGCGATGCAGGAGAAGCTGCCGACCGGGGTGATTGCGACGGAGCGCGGCGGCGCTGCGTTTGTACAGAATTATTCGGGCAAAACGCAACAGGTCACGCTGGATGGCAGCTATGAGGAGATGCTGACGGGCGAAGTGCTGTCTGGCACGCAGGAGATGCCGGTGAATGGCGTTTGGGTGCTGAAAAAGCAAGCCTGATGCAGGGATTTCGCCTCTGCGGAGGTGACCAAAGGGCATGAAAACAGACGAAGTCTGCGATCGCCCTTTGGAAACCTTCGCTTCGCTGGATAAACACGCGGGCACAGCCTGAAAGTGTTACCAACTGAATCGCGCGGAAGGGTCAGGGGGCAACGCCTGTTGGGTTCCCCCAATCAACACGCGAAAACAGTATGAAAGTGCGACCAACTGAATCGCGCGGAAGGGTCAAGGGAGGAACTCCCTTGCGGAGTCCAGAGGCAGAGCCTCTGGTGGGGTCAAGGGGCAACGCCCCTTGGGTCTCCCCTCGTTCCCCCTCCACACAATCGTCACAATTGCAACGGCGATGCAAGGAAAGTGTGAATTTGCTGTAACAAGTGGGACGAAAAGGTTGCGCGCGGGGAAAAAGCGTGCCATAATAGAGAACGAGAAAGCCCGATGAAACGGGTGTGAAAGGAAGTTCAAGCTCATGAAATCTCCTAAGCGTTTGATGGCGCTCGCTCTTGCGGCGACGCTGATGTGCCTGCCGGGTGCGTCTCTGGCAGAGGATGCCGCGGCGACGGATGCGCCGGCTGCAATCGAAGAAACGACGACGACGGTGGCGGAAGACCCGAATGAGGTGCTGGCGACGGTCAACGGCGTGGAAATCACCCGTGCGCGTTTCAACACCTTCTATCAGTCCATGCTGTCCTACTATGGGCAGTATTACGACACGACGAACGAGAGCCTGCAGGCGGCCATCCGCCAGAGCGCGCTGGAAGTGGCAGTGCAGTATGAGCTGATGAATCAGAAGCTGGTGGAGCTGGGGCTGTCGCTGACGGACGAAGAAATCGCCGCAGTGGAAGCGGAAGCGCAGACCAACTGGGATGCTGCCGTGCAGAATGGCATGGAGTACATGGGCATCACCGATGATTCCACCGACGAAGAGCGCGCCAGCGCCATGGTGGAGGTTCTCTCCTCGCTGGAAGCGGAAGGCTTCACTGAGGAATCCTACAAGGCGAGCTGCGTGGAAGAAGCGGGTTACAATAAGCTGATGGACGATATCGTCAAGGATGTGACCGTCTCCGACGAGGATGTTCAGGCGGAGTTTGACTCGCTGGTGGAAGCCGACAAGGAAAAGTACGAGGGTCATGTCGATCAGTATGAGAATGACCAGTACATGAACCGCATGTACGCCGCCTATGGCTACACGGACTACATCACGCCCCAGTACTATGTGCCCAGCGGCTACCGCGGCGTCAGCCATATCCTGCTGGACGTGGATGATACCCTGATGGAAACGTACACGAACCTGCTGGCAACCTACGAAGAGCAGCAGGATCAGATTGAAGCGGGCGAAGAAGTGACCGAAGAGCTGGTGACGCTGGAGCAGGTGGAAGCGGCGAAGCAGGCGATTATCGACTCCGTGCAGCCGACGATTGACGAAATCAACCAGAAACTGGCGGATGGCGTGTCCTTTGACGAGCTGATTCAGGAATACGGCACGGATCCGGGAATGCAGGATGCAGCGACCCGCGCAGAAGGCTACCCCGTGCATATGGACTCCACCAACTGGGATGCGGCGTTCACCGCGGGCGCGTTCACGATGGAGAAGATCGGTGACATCAGCGAGCCGGTTGTCGGCAGTTATGGCGTGCATATCCTCCAGTATGTCCGTGATGTGCCTTCCGGCGCAGTGGAACTGGATACTGACCTGAAGGAATCCCTGCGCGCGGAGCTGCTGTCCTCCAAGCAGCAGGAAACCTTCAACGCTGCCATCACGAAGTGGATGGACGAAGCCAACATCGTCTACACCGACGCTGGCCTTGACATCATGCCTACGACGGTGGACAACGCGGAGTAACCCCAAGGGGCGTTGCCCCTTGACCCCACCAAAGGGTCTTCGCCCCTCTGGACTCCCTTCCGCGCGATTGAGTTGGTGACGCTATCCAACTATTTCCGCGTGTTTATCTGAACAAAAATTCGGCGCTCCGACAGGATTCATCCTCCTGTCAGAGCGCCGTTTTTCATTTATTCCACCCATTTCCGATACTGTCCCGACAGCATCAGCAGCGAGAAGAAATACAGGCAGTTGTCGTAGTACCGCCGCTTCCCTGTCCGCATCGGCAGCTCCCAGAACCGCTTCAGCCACATGTCCGCCGTTTCACTGTCACTGGCGACGCTCCCCGCCGCGTTCACCGCCGTAATCGCTACCGGGTGCATCGCCGGCTCGTCCCAGCGCGTGCCGTCCAAATCATACGCGCGGTAATTCTCTTCCGGCAGCTCCTTCGCAAAGAAGTCCTGCACATGCGTCGCAATGTCGCACAGCGCCTGCGTCCGCCCATTCCAGAGCGTATCCAGCGCAATGTTCATGATGACGCGGTACGCATCCGAATAGTAAGCGTAATTCTTCCCGAACATCAGCACCGGCGTGCCGTCATATGCCGCATATTCCGGGCTCAGCCCCGTCACCGGGTGCGCACACAGCGCGATATACCGCCGGGATGCCGCTTCCGCCTCTGCCCAGAAGGCATGGTCGCGCTCGTCGCTGAATTTCGCGAACAGGTGATAGAAGTGCGGCAGATGATACGACGGGTCGCTGATTTCCATCCCCGGTACGAACTTGATATAGTGATTTTCCGGATTCCACATCGGCTGACCGCCCTCGACCATCTCCGCTTGATGCACGCAGTGGCGCAGAATATCCTGCGCCCAGTGCCGATACGCGAAAATCCCCTCGCCGTCGCCCCAGCGCGCCGATGCCATCAACAGCGCCATCGCGAAATACTCTTCTCCATCCGGCGCAGGGCCTTCCGCGTTATGCTTGCCGTCCAGCTGCACCGACCATGCGAAGTAGCCCTGATGCACGCCAGACGATAAGTGCATGTAGCGCATAGAGAACGTCCATAGCTTGTCAAAGAGATCTTTGCGGTTCATTTGGACGCACATCATCATGCCGTAGCTCATGCCCTCGGTGCGCGCGTCGTTGTTGCCGGTGTCGACCATGCAGGCAGCGTCGGCGTCGGTGTCATGGGGATGGTAGAAGCCGTTTTCGGGATCGAAGAAAATGGTGGAGAAGCATTCGTTCAGGCGGGAGAGGACGGCTTCGTCGGAAATGCCAATGCGGGCGAACTGGTTGGGGTAGGTGGACATGGAAAAAACTCCTTTCAAGCAAATAAAAATCAACAATTAGCAATGAGCTATTAGGAATGAAGGGCAGTATGCAGCGAACAGAAAAGTTCAATGCAGTTCCTTCAGCGGAATTGGTTCTGCCGGAACGCCGCCGAAGTTCCCCAGCGGGAGACAGAGCCAAATCACATCGTGCCACGCATGGTGCTTGTAGCCGGTCTTTTCCCAGATGCCGATGTCGCGGAAGCCCAGCGAATGATGCAGCCCGATGCTGCGGTCGTTTGGCAGCGTAATGCAGGAGTAGGCGTTCATGTAGCCTTGCCGCGTCAGCAGCTGGATGCACGCGGTCATCAGCGCCTTGCCTATGCCGTGTCCCTCAAAGCCGGGGCGCAGGTAGACCGTCAGCTCCACATCCCAGCGAAAAGCCCCGCGAGAACGCAATTCATGGGCAAAAATAAAGCCGGATAACTGACCATCATCTGTTTCTGCGACCAGAAAGGGATATTTTTCCGCTACAATCATATTGGCGTAGATTTGGGGAGTGGAATGCTCCAGCGCAAATGTGATGCAAGTGTTGTCCACATAGTAATTGTAAATGTCCGCAATCAGCGGCGCATCGGTAACTTTTGCGGATCGAAGCATGAAATTCGCTCCTTTCCGATGTTTTTGCCATATGATAGCACGGAAAGAGGAAAAGTGCAAGCCGCCAAAAGCAGAAATCTCGTTATTTTCCGAAATAGCTTGCAGGAAAGTGCTCAAAAGTGTCGAATGTTCTTGTATAAGTATGATTTTTGGAGGGCAATGCGGCGATGACGCTGAATGATACGATTCGTGCGCTTCGACGGGAGCGGGGCATGACGCAGGAACAGCTGGCGGAAGCCATGAATGTATCTGCCGCCGCCGTGTCGAAGTGGGAGAACGGGCAGAGCGTGCCGGATATTCTGGTACTCACTGCGCTGGCGGATTTCTTCGAGGTGTCGCTGGATGCGCTTGTGGGTTACACCGTTCAGGCGCACCGCCGGGGCGACATGGTCGCGCGAATCCGCCAGCTGGTTGTGCAGAAGAAGCACACCGAAGCGACGCGCGCGGCACGAGAAGCGCTCCGCCGCTATCCCAACAGCTTCGATGTCGTCTATGAAGCGACGCAGGCGTATGGTTATTCCGGCATGGAGCAGAACCGCCCGGAGGATTTGCGCAAGGCGCTTTCGCTTGCTGAACGCGCGATGGTGCTGATTACTCAGGATCAGGAGCGGGAGAAGCATATCCGCCCTGAATCCATCTGGTCGCTCATGGGCAATTATCATGCGCACCTGAATGAGTATGACGAGGCGATTCGCTGCTATGAAAACGGCAATGTCGCGGAAGTGAACGACATTGCTATTGCCAACAGCCAGACGGAACTGGGCTGCTATGACCATGCGCTGCCGAAGCTCTCGCGCGGGCTGGTCGTCAGCGTGATTCGCCTGTTCAATGCCGCGACGGGCGCTATGAACTGCCTGATAGCTTCCGGTCGGCAGCAGGACGCGATTGCGCTGGCATCGTGGCTCTGCCGCGCGCTTGATGGGATGGAAAGCACGTCGGGCAGTTATATTTGGAAGATGAAAACAATTCTGTACACCAATTCCGCACGGGCAATGGTGCGCATGGGGCGCATGAACGACGCGGAATTGCAGCTGCGGCAGGCGATTCACTGCGCTCGCCGCTTCGATGCCGCACCGAGCTACAGCGTGAACGGCTTCCGCTTTTACTGGGGCGAGGAGAAGTCGATTCTGGACATTACAGGCGAAACGGCAATGAGCGCGATTGAACGGTGCATTGACCGCAATGATGATGCCCGCGCGGAACTGCGGGAAATCTTTGCGCGCTTACAGGCATAATTTGAATTGCACTTTTGACGCAGAAGGGACGACCTATTCACCCCCACCCCTTCGGAACTCGCAATGCTTGGGGAAAATTCAAGGTAACACCGCACAAATGAGGTGGTCGGCTGGCGAATGGATTTTTCGTCAGATGCAAATGCAAATTTCGAAGGTTTACTGGATGTAAATCGAGGAATTTGCATGCCGCAGATGGCGGAAAAGACATCGCCAGACGCGCCGCCGAATTGTGCGGTGGTGCCTCAAATAAAATTTCCTGCCGGATGAAAGGAGAATGTTCATGCTGCACGAGAATCCGCTGCTGCGGGATATCAGCTGCGACAAGAAATTCATTACCGTTGGTGAAATCATGCTCCGCCTGACGCCGCCGAACTACGAGAAGCTCCGCATGGCGAACAACTTTGAGGCATCCTACGGTGGTTCGGAGGCAAACATTGCGCTGGCGCTGGCGAATTTGGGCATCGACAGCACGTTCTTCTCGGTTGTGCCGAATAACTCGCTGGGCAAGTCGGCAGTGCGTCTGCTGCGCTCCAACGATGTGCACTGCACGCCGATGATTCTCTCCACGCCGGAGGAAACGCCGTCGCACCGGCTGGGCACATACTATCTGGAGACGGGCTATGGCGTTCGGCCGAGCAAGGTGATTTACGACCGCAAGCATTCCGCTATGGCGGAATATGACTTTTCGGATGTGGATTTGTCCGCGCTGCTGGATGGCTTTGACTGGCTGCACCTGTCCGGCATCACGCCGGCGCTGGGCGAGAACTGCGCACAGCTGACGCTTGATTTGCTGCGCGTGGCGAAAGAAAAGAACATGACCGTCTCCTTTGACGGGAATTTCCGCTCGGCGCTGTGGACGTGGGAACAGGCGCGTGATTTCTGCACGCAGTGCCTGCCGTATGTGGACATTCTGTTGGGAATTGAGCCGTATCACCTCTGGAAGGATGAAAGCGACCACAGCAAGGGCGACTGGAAGGACGGCGTACCGCTTCAGCCCTCTTACGAGGAGCAGGACGAGGTGTTCCAGCACTTTGTGGAGCGTTACCCGAACTTGAAGTGCATTGCGCGGCATGTCCGCTATGCGCATTCCGGCTCGGAGAACAGCCTGAAGGCGTTCATGTGGTATGATGGGCATACGTTTGAGTCGAAGCTGTTCACCTTCACGATTCTTGACCGTGTCGGCGGCGGCGACGCGTTTGCGTCCGGTCTGATTTACGCCATGCTGCACGATTACAAGCCGATGGATATGCTGAATTTCGCCGTAGCGTCCAGCGTCATCAAGCACACCATCCACGGCGACGCGAACATCACTGACGATGTGAAGTCCATCCGCAATCTGGCGGACATGAACTACGACATCAGAAGGTGACGCAAGGGGCTTCGCCCTTTGACCCCACCAGAGGCTCTGCCTCTGGACTCCGGCAGGGGGACTTCGTCCCGTTTCATTTGCCCTGCACCCGCGAAGGGGCTTCGCCCCTCTCGACACCCATCTCGCGATTGAGTTGGTCTCACTTTCATGCTTCTTCCGCGTGTTTATCCGGGAATGGAAACGCAGCAGTTGCAACCTACAAAAAAATCAGCAAAAAAGGCAGGAATCACACCATGCAGGAACTTCAGCAGCGTATCCTTCAAGACGGTGACATCCTCCCCGGCGGCGTTGTCCGCGTCGAGCGCTTCCTCAACCACCGCGTTGATACCGCCCTCGCACGCCATATTGGGCAGGCGTTCGCGGACGCTTTCCGCAATGACCAGATTGACTGCATCCTCACCGTCGAAGCCAGCGGCATCATCTTTGCCATGACCACTGCGCTGGCGATGGGCGACCTGCCCGTCATTATCGCCAAAAAGGGTCAGCGCCGCAACCTTGGCGACGATGTGTATACCGCTGATGTGTTCTCCTTCACCCACCAGACGACCAGTACCATCCACGTCGGCAAGCGTTGTCTGGAAAAGGGACAGCGTGTGCTGCTGATTGATGATTTCCTTGCTAACGGCGAAGCGCTCAAAGGATTGATGGACATTTGCCGTCAGGCGGAGTGCCATCCCGTCGGTGCGGGTATCTGCATTGAGAAGTGCTTCCAGCCCGGCGGCGAAACACTGCGTGGGATGGGCTTGAAGGTGGTTTCGCTGGCAGCGGTGGAAAAGACGGAAAAAGGTGAAATCCGCTTCCTCGGCGAGGAGTAACGCAACAAACGCTGCCAAACGCCCGCAAAGGGCATCAGGAGCGTTTGCCGACACAGAATCAAGGAAATAGCCCTCCACAGCATCATCGCCTGTGGAGGGCATTTCTGTGCGTTTACACCCTTCCACATCTTCGGATAAACACGCGGGCATAGCCTGATAGCGTCACCAACTCAATCGCGCGAAAGGGTCAAGGGAGGAACTCCCTTGCAGGGTGCAGGGACAGCGTCCCTGCCGGGGTCAAGGGGCAGTGCCCCTTGGGGCTCCCCTACTCCCTTTCGATTTCGTCCCGTAATAAAGCGACGGCTTTCTTTTCGACACGGGAGACGTAACTTCGGGAAATGCCTAAGCGGCGCGCAATTTCGTGCTGGGGATGCTGACGGCCGTCGGTCAGTCCGTAGCGCAATTCCAAAACGAAACGCTCACGCGCGGGGAGACGGTGCAGTACCTGCTGTACTTTTCCCGCTGTCACGCGGCGGATGACCGTGTTTTCCAACTCGTCCGCGTCCGTGCCGAGAATGTCCTGATAGGTGATGTCGTTGCCTTCGCCATCGCTGCCTACCGGGTCGGAAAGCGACACGTCCCCGCGCCGCTTCCGGCTTGCGCGCAGCGTCATCAGGATTTCGTTCTCGATGCACCGCGCCGCGTATGTCCCCAGCGGCGTTCCCGATGCGGATTTGAAGCTGTCCACCGCCTTAATCAGCCCAATCACGCCAATGGAAATCAGGTCGTCCGCGCCGTAGCCGGGAATCTGGTACTTCCGCGCAATGTGGCTCACCAAACGCAGGTTGTGCGTAATCAGCTCCTGCCGCGCGTTGTGGTCGCCCGCATCTAACTTTCCAATCAGCTCGGCTTCCTCCGCCCGATTCAGCGCCGGCGGAAATTCTGATCGCCCGGTGATGTATCCCAGAAAAAACAGGCATTGCTGCATCAGCAGCGCAAGCAGCTCCAGCATATGCATCCCTCCGCGCAGAGATTATGCGCCGCGCCGGAAAAGTATCACCCGTGCATTGACAAGCGCCCTCTTTCGCGGCTATAATGGAAGAAAGCTGGACAAATCAGGAAAGGCGGAAACAACGATGAAGCAGATGGGAAAATGGCTCGTGACGGCAGTGCTGGCGCTGCTGATGATGATTCCGGCGGTGCTGGCGGAGGAAACGGCGTCCTTCATGACGCTGACCGTGCCCACGACGGCGCAGGAGATTGATTTGGGGCAGAATGTCGTGACGGATTACGACGCGCTGTGCCGCTTTCTGGATGAACTGCCGGACGTGCGCAAGGTAGATATGTTCGCCACAAAAATCAGCCGCAAGGATATTGAAATGCTGGCGGCACGCTATCCGCAGGTGAAGTTCGGCTGGACGATGCGCGTGGGCGACCACCTCGTCCGCACCGATGCCACCGCGTTTTCCACGCTCCATAACAACCAGAGTGCGACGCACACCAGTGCGGAGCTTTCGGTGCTCAAATACTGCACGGAGATGCTCGCGCTCGACATCGGGCATAATCAGGCGACGGATATTTCCTTCCTCGCGGAAATGCCCCAATTGCGCGTGCTGATTATCGCCTGCAATAAGGTGGAGGATATCTCCCCCTTGGCGAACCTGACGAATCTGGAGTATCTGGAGGTTTTCAAGAACAAGATTCGCGATATTTCTCCCCTTTCCGGGCTGACGAATCTGATTGACCTCAATATCTGCTTCAACTACGTCAAGGACTGGACACCGCTGGAAAACCTGACGCAGCTGGAGCGCCTGTGGGTTTACAACTCCAATAACTACATGGAGAATGACCCGATTTCCAAGGACGTTGTGCGCTCGCTGAAGGAACATCTGCCCAATACTTATGTTGATTCCAAGTCGTACTCCACCAGCGGCGGCTGGCGTGAGCATGACCGCTATCAGATTGTCTACAAGATGTTCAAGAGCGGCGAATACATCCCGTTTGCGCAAAGTCCCGCGACACTTGCGCCGGGTGAAACGCCTGCCCCGACGGGTGTGCCGACGCCGACACCTGTGCCGACCGCCACGCCGGAACCTACCGCCACCCCCGCCCCGACGGTTCGCTATGCCAACATGACGTTCGACCGCGACGCGGAAGCGATTGATCTGGGCAAAACCGTCGTGTCGGATTTCAAGAAGCTGACGGCGTTTCTGGACGAGCTGCCGAACCTGAAAAAGTGCGATATGTACGGCACGAAGATGAAGCGCGCAGACATGGAAATGCTCTCGGAGCGCTATCCGCAGGTGGAGTTCGGCTGGACGATGTACGTTGGCGACCACCTCGTCCGCACGGATGTGACGGCGTTCTCCACCCAGCATACCTATCAGAGCAAGTTCCACACCAGTAAGACGTTCTCGGTACTTAAATACTGCCATAATCTGGTTGCACTGGACATTGGGCACAACGAGGTCAGCGATCTGTCCTTCTTGGAGGATTTGCCGCAATTGAAGGTGCTGATTCTCGCGGCGAACAATATCACGGATATTACCCCGCTGGCAAAGCTGGAAAATCTGGAATATCTCGAACTGTTCCTCAACCACATTTCCGACCTGACCCCGCTGGAAGGGCTGACGCACCTGCGCGACCTCAACCTGTGCTATAACAGCATCACGGACTGGTCGCCGCTGGAGAATATGCCGTGGCTGGAGCGACTGTGGCTGAATTACAGCGGCAAGTACGCGCGGATTGACCCCGTTCCGGCGGAAGTTATCGCCCAACTCAAGGAAAAGCTGCCGAACACAGAAATCAATACAACCGCTGCGCATTCCACGGCGGACGGATGGCGTTCCCATGCGCGCTCGACGCTGGTGGGCGATATGTTCCGCAAGGGTATCTACGTCCCGTTCGAGGATTGAGATGAACCCTTGCGCCGCGGGCGAAAATATGGTATGATAGCCGTTGGAAATCGAAGCATAGCGTATAAGGAGTTATGAGCTTTATGGATATGAAAACGAAACTCGCCGGACTGATGGCGCAGTGCTTGACCGACACATGGCCGGACGCGCAGGGTCTGCCGACGGCGGAGGAAATCCGCGGTCTGCTCGCCGTGCCGCCTGACCCGAAAATGGGCGACTACGCGCTGCCGGTGTTCCGTCTGGCGAAGGCACTGCGGATGGCACCGCCGAAAATCGCCACGACCGTGGTCGAAAAGTGGTCGCATGAGGACGTAGCGCGTGCAGAAGCTGTCAACGGCTATGTGAACTTCTTCCTCAACCGCGTCAATTTCGCGGCGGAAACGCTCGAAAGTGTGCTCAAGGCGGGAGAAAACTATGGCTCGTCCGACATGGGCAATGGCAAGACGATTTGTCTTGACTATTCCTCTATCAATATCGCCAAGCGCTTCCATATCGGGCATTTGTCCACCACGATGATTGGTCACAGCCTGCGCCGCATCTATGATTTCCTCGGCTATAAGACCGTCGGCATCAACCATTTGGGCGACTGGGGAACGCAGTTTGGCAAGATGATCTGCGCCTATAAGCTCTGGGGCAATGAGGAAGAAGTGGAAAAGGGCGGCGTGAATGAACTGGTGCGCCTGTACGTCAAGTTCCACGAGGAAGCCGAGAAAGATCCCGCGCTGGACGATCAGGGCCGCGCGTGGTTCAAGAAAATTGAGGATGGCGACGAGGAAGCCCTGCGCATCTTCAATTGGTTCAAGGCGCTGACTCTGCGCGATACCGAGCGCGTCTATAAGCTGCTGGGCGTCACGTTCGACTCCTATGCGGGCGAGTCGTTCTATAACGACAAGATGGATCGCGTTATCAACGAGCTGAAGGAAAAGAACCTGCTGACCATCTCCGAGGGCGCGTCTATCGTTGATTTGAGCGAGGACAACATGTCCCCCTGCATCATCCTCCGCTCCGACGGCGCGACGCTTTACGCCACCCGCGACCTTGCGGCGGCCATCTATCGCCATGATACTTATCATTTCGATAAGTGCCTGTACGTCGTGGCATATCAGCAGGATTTGCACTTCCGCCAGATTTTCCGTGTGCTGGAAAAGATGGGATACGAATGGGCGAAGGACTGCGTGCATGTCGCGTTCGGCATGATTTCCTACGAAGGGCAGGCACTCTCCACCCGCAAGGGGCACGTCGTCTATCTGGAGGATCTGCTGGAACAGGCGCAGAAGAAGGCGCTGGACATCATCAACGAAAAGTCCCCGAATCTGCCGAACAAAGAGGATGTTGCGCGTCAGGTCGGCATCGGCGCGGTTGTCTATACCGATTTGAGCAACAACCGAATCAAGGACGTTGATTTCTGCTGGGATCGCGCGCTGAATTTCGACGGCGAAAGCGGCCCGTATGTGCAGTACACCCACACACGCTGCTGCTCCGTCCTGCGCAAGGCGGCGGAAATGTCCCTGCCCGAAGCGGATATGAACGTGCTGACGGACGACGAGGCACAGGCGCTCCTGCGTCTGCTGGGGCGCTTCCCGGATGTCATTAAGGAAGCGGCGGAAAAGTATGAGCCGTCAATGATTACCCGCGCTGTGACGGATATTGCGCAGGCGTATAATAAGTTCTATTATGAGCATCGGATTCTGGATGGTGAACCGGCGACGGCCGCCGCGCGCGTGGCGCTGACGAAGGCGACGAAGGATGTTATTAAGACGGGGCTGTGGCTGATTGGCATCGAAGCACCCGAACGCATGTAAGAAAAAAGAAGAAACGCACGGAAGGCGTATGGAAGAAAAACCAACACAATCGCGCGTGAATTCTTTTTCTGCCCGAATAGGCAGGAAAAAGCGACTGCGTTGTAGAATACCTGATTGTTTGCTAATGAACAGAGGTCAGTCTCTCTGTTCAGAAAAAAATCAAAAAAAAGGAGTGAAGCACATGGCAGAGATTCTCGAATTCAAGTTCGACACGCAGCTGCTCATCGAAGGGCACGACCTCGACGAGGACGAAATCAACGACTACATCACGGAGCATTTCAAGGGCGACTGTCTGCTGGCAGTGGGGGACGATGAATTGATTAAGATTCACTTCCACACGAACGAACCGTGGCAGGTGCTGGAATACTGCGCATCGCTGGGTGAAATCCATGACATTGTGGTGGAGAACATGCAGCTGCAGAGCGAAGGTCAGCACGGCTAATTGCACACAATATAAAGGGGCGCTGTCCGGCTTGGTGGTCGGAACAGCGCCCTGCTTATGTGATATGATTTTCCAAACGACAGTGCATCATAATTGCGGAATGTCATTTTCTCTGCTTGGCGGGAAGATGGCAATGCCATTTGAAAATCGTTTATATTAGGGCAACACCGCACAACGCGGCGATGTCACCTTATACTATTTCCAGATTCACCTGCGCCATCTGCTTGCGCCTTTTCCCTTCTGGCGTCCGCTCATTCCACTTAGCGTAGCGCTGCTACGCTGCGTTTCATTCACGTTAGCCAGAATGAAAAATTCGCGGCGCATCTTGGCGCATTCTTATCTGGAAATAGTATTAAACGTTCAGGTGTGCCTTCTTCAAGCGGCTGGAAATCATCGGGCCAATCAGCACGACAATCACCATCTTCACGATGTCCAGCGGAATGAACGGATAGACGCAGATGGCCAGCGCCGCGCTCGCCGTCTTGCCCGCCTGTACGCAGAACCAGACCGTGCCAATCAGGTACAGCACGACTTCACCCGCGACCATTGCCAGCATGTGCAGCCACCACTTGTCGCTCTTGCTCATCAGGAAGCCCGCCAGCGCCACCATCGGGATATAGCCGACGATGTAGCCGCCCGTCGCGCCCGCCAGCTTCGACACGCCGCCCGTGAAGCCGCTGAACACCGGCACACCGACCAGCCCCAGCAGGATGTACAGGCAGACGCTGATGGTTGCCTTCTTCCAGCCCAGCACATAAATCGACAGGAACAGCACCAGCGTCGCCATGCTAATCGGCACAGGGCCAATCGGCAGCGAGAGCGGTGCAAGCACGCAGATAACCGCCGTCATCAGCGCAATTGCAACCAAGGTATAGGTCGTGTTTTTTGTAGAAGCCGTCTTTTCCATCGTCGGGAATCCTCCTTGCGTAAACCAAAATGCGGTTTTGAGTTTACCATAGTTTCGGGCGTTTGTCAACTGCTTTTTGCGCTTTGGTTGACGATGCGGAATTTTTCGCCCTTCCTTTTTTTCTCGAAATGTGGTACACTTAAGGCACCACCGCACAATTCGGCGGCGCGGCTGGCGATGCCTTTTCCGCCATCTGCGGCATGCAAATTTCTCGATTTACATCCAGTAAACCTTCGAAATTTGCATTTGCATCTGACGAGAAATCCATTCGCCAGCCGACCACCTCATTTGCGCGGTGTTACCTTAATGCCGTTAAGTGCTATCATTCGACCTGAAAAGGAGCGATTTTTATGGATTATAATCAAGCTGCCCTGCAAATGCACGAGGAACACCGCGGCAAAGTTGCCGTACAGAGCAAGGTGAAGGTCGAGAACCGCGATGACCTGTCCACCGCGTATACCCCCGGCGTGGCAGAACCCTGCCGCCGCATTCATGCTGACCCGCGCGATGTGTACCGCTACACCGCCAAGGGCAATCTGGTTGCGGTGGTGTCCGACGGCACGGCGGTGCTGGGGCTGGGCGACATCGGCCCGCTGGCGGCGATGCCTGTCATGGAGGGCAAGGCGATTCTGTTCAAGGAATTTGCGGACGTAGACGCATTCCCGATTTGTCTGGATACGAAGGACGTGGACGAAATTGTGCGGACGGTGAAGGCAATCGCGCCGACGTTCGGCGGCATCAATCTGGAGGATATCTCCGCGCCGCGCTGCTTTGAAATCGAAAGCCGCCTGCGCAAGGAACTGGATATTCCCGTCTTTCATGACGACCAGCACGGCACGGCGATTGTCGTCTCCGCGGGTCTGCTGAACGCTCTGCGGCTGGTTGGCAAGAAGATGGAGGATGTGAACATCGTCATCAACGGCGCGGGCAGCGCGGGCATCTCCATCGCCAAGCTCCTGCTGCAATTCGGCGCGGGCAACATCGTGCTGGTGGACCGGGCGGGCGCGGTCAGCGTGGACGAGGAATGGCTGAATCCGGCGCAGCGCAAGATGGCGGAAATCACGAACCGGCACAACGAGCGCGGTTCGCTGGCGGACGTGATGAAGGGCAAGGATGTGTTTATCGGCGTTTCCGCCCCGAAAATCGTCACGGCGGAGATGGTTTCGACGATGGCGAAGGACGCGATTGTGTTCGCAATGGCGAATCCCACGCCGGAAATCATGCCGGAAGAGGCCGCGAAGGGCGGCGCGCGCGTCATTGCGACTGGGCGCAGCGACTATCCGAACCAAATCAACAACGTGCTGGTTTTCCCCGGCATTTTCCGCGGCGCGCTGGACGCACAGGCGACAGATATTACGGAGGAAATGAAGCTCTCCGCCGCCCGCGCGATTGCGTCCATCGTTTCGGACGATGAGCTGAAAGAGGACTACATCATCCCCGGCGCGTTCGACAAGCGCGTCGCCCCCGCCGTCGCGAAGGCGGTCATGGACTGCGCGAAAGCATCCGGCATCAGCAAATTGGGGAAATAAATGTTTTTACGTCGCAGCGCTCTCGGCAGTATTCAAGCAGAATACACCCTACATTTTGTTTGAATAACCCCAAAAGTGGCGACAACGAAGGTTCCCAAAGGACAATCAGAAAGCCCTTTGGTCGCGTCCACAGGCGCAAAATTCCCTGTGATTGAAAGAAGCACCTTCTTTCGGAGAGAATACCATGATTGCAGAAATTCTATGTGTCGGCACGGAACTCCTGATGGGGCAAGTCCTCAACACCAACGCGCAGTTCCTCTCGCGCCGCCTGTCCGCGCTGGGCATCACGCAGCAGCACCAAACCGTCGTGGGCGATAATGCGCAGCGCTTGGAGGACGCCTACCGCCTTGCGCTCAGCCGCGCGGATATCGTCATTACCTCCGGCGGCCTCGGCCCGACGGTCGATGATATCACCAAGCGCGTGGCGGCAAAGGTTGCGGGCAAGGAGCTTGTCCTCTTTCCGGAAGCGGAGGAGATGGTTCGCACTCGCTTCCAGCAGTATCACCGCAACATGACCCTCAACAACCTTTCTCAGGCTATGTTCACGGCGGATTCTACGCTGCTGATGAACCCGAACGGCACAGCCCCCGGCGCGATTGTCCCGATGGGTGATGGAAAAGTCGTTATCCACCTGCCCGGCCCGCCCTGCGAGCTGGAGCCGATGTTCACCGCATCGGTCGAGCCGTACTTGATGGCGCGGTCGGGGCGCGCACTGGTGAGCCGGTATGTGCGCATCTTCGGCATGGGTGAATCCGAGGTGGACACGCGCCTGCGCGACTTGGAGAACGGAGAGAATCCGACGTTATCGCCCTACTGCTCCTTAGGCGAGGTGCAGCTGCGCGCAACGGCAAGCGCTGATACGGCGGAGAAGGCGCTGGCGCTGCTGACACCGCTTTTGGCGGAGGTCAAGGCGCGTCTGGGCAATGTTGTGTACGCGATGGAGGAAACAGACGGCGGTTCACTGGCGAAAACGGCGAATGAGACGCTGCGGGCGCGGGGCATGACGTGCGCGACGTGCGAAAGTCTGACGGGCGGCAAGGTCGTTGCGGCGCTGGTGGATATTCCAGGCGCATCAGCGGTTGTCCGCGCGGGACTGGTGACGTACCAGACGGACACGAAGACGATTCTGGCGGACGTGCCTGCGGAGGTCATCGAGCGTTTCGGCGTGGTGAGCGTGGAGACGGCGTGCGCAATGGCGGAAGGCACGCGGAAGCGGCTGGGTGTGGACATTGCGGTGAGTACGACGGGCGTCGCGGGGCCGGACGGCGGGACGGAGGACTGTCCGGTGGGGACGGTGTGCGTCGGCGTATCGACGGCGGGCGGCACGAGCGCGGTTCGACTGGCGCTCTCCGGCAACCGTGAGCGCATCCGCACGCTGGCCATGAAGCACGCGCTGCATATGCTGATTGAAAAGGCAAGATAAGAAAGCAGGCTCATGTCCCGGTGATTTGGGGGCATGAGCCTGTTTTTATGGAGTTGTAGAAAAATTGTTAGGAGGATGGCTTTCGTGCTTCTCGGTCGCGCCCATTTGGCGCGACAATGTGCAAGTGGTGGGGAAAGCGAGTTGGGGGCGCGTCTGAGGACGCGCAAAGTTACTGGCAGGGACGCTTCGCTGGCTGCGCCTTGTTGACTTTTCCCTTGGAGTAGGTTTGACGAGGAACAGTTGGGGCGTTGCCCCAAACCCCACCAGAGGCGCTGCCTCTGGACTCCGCAAGGGGCAACGCCCCTTGACCCTTTTTCGCGATTGAGTTGGCTTCACTGCCTTACTCCTTCCGCGTGTTGCTCTTTTAGGCGTTCGCCTTAGTCCGTTGCCCTTACCACTTCATGAACCAAGTCGAAATATACCCGGTCTTGCCATCAACCTCAACCTTGCACCAATCCGTGCCATGCTCCAGCACCTTCACTTCCGTCCCCACCGGCACGCGCGCAAGTACTTCCGCATTCAGCGATGCGCCCTTCCGGAAATTCACATAGCTGCCGCCGTTGACGTTCCACAGCTTTGCCGTGAACGGCTTCACTTCGCCCGCTCCCCCGCTCACCTTCAAATACTGCTTCATCATGTAGCCAATCTTGCCGTCCGTCACCTGTACTTTGACCCACTTGCTGTCCACATTGCCCAGAATCGTCACCTTTGTGCCGTTGTGATAGTATGCCAGCACCTGCGCGTCGAGGTTCGGTTCGCGGCGCAGATTCAGCACCTGCGTGCTTTTCGGGTTATGAACGACAGCCGCCGTGCCGGACACGCTGCCGGAAGAAGAACCGAAGTTCAGGTACTTCGTTGCCACATAGCCCTCACGGTTGCCGACCTTGACGCGGCTCCAAGGGCTGCTTTTCTGCAGGACGCTGACGGACTGACCGTTCTTGACCGCCATGATAATCGTGCCGTTCATGTTCGGCTGCTCACGCAGGTTCAGCCCCGTGCCGGTGTTGGTGCGGACGGTCGCGGAGATAGCGCTGTCAGCGCTATTCAGGTACTTTGCCAACATGTAGCCGGTTTTGCCGTTCACGCTGACACGATGCCATTCGCTGCCCGCCTTGATGATTTCCACCAGCGTCCCGGTGGGGTATTGCCCCAGCACCTTCGCGTCCAGCGACGCGGTTTCGCGCAGGTTCAGCGCGCCGCCCTTGACGAGCGCGCTCTCGGTCGTTTCTGCCATCGCCATGCCGCTCAGCGCGAGCATCGCCGCCGCGCTCAGACCAGCCACACGAGTCAGATTCTTCTTGTTCATGGATTGTTGCCTCCTTTTGCTTTCCATGGAAGAAAGGTTGTGCTTTTGAAGCGGCGTTTCTTTCCGCTTCACCCATCCAACGACAGGAGACGGATGTTCGTTGCTGGCGCATTTTGGGGAAATTGGCGAATACGCTGGAAACAGCGTCGGATTCTTCCTCATCCTTGTGGCGCAAATCGAGAATTTTCCGCGGAATAGGTGGAATATTTTTCTGCAAACCGTCTTTTTCCGCGATTTTCTGCGCAAAGTTTACATTTTCCACACATTTCGAGGGTGTACAAGGGCGGATTTTTGCGGTACAATAGCATTGGTAAATCATATCGTTTCCGAAAAAAGGAGCGCTTGACGATGATGAAACGGATGTTCTGTCTGCTGCTGACGGTCTTGATGGGGGTAAGCTGCATCTTCGCATCGGCGGAAGATGCGCAGGACAACAGCGCGGATGCCCTGACGCTGGCGGAACTGCAAGCCTTCGCCGCGCGGATGCAGACGCTGGCAATGGCCTCTACGCCCCTGAACGATCCGGCGGATGCCAAGACCGAGGACGGCTATGCCTTCGAGTATTCCTTCGGCACGATTTATGCCGATTCGCCCGCGATGAGCATTGACACGCAGCTGCTTTCCATCGTCCTGACGAGCGCCGAAGAGCAGGGCCCGCGCGATATTCAGGTAGGCGACGAACTGTCCATCGTGCTGGAAGCAAATTACAGCGAGAACCCGTCTCTGCGCGGCAGCCGCGAATCCGCCGTGCTGTATGTGCTGGACTTGCTGCCGGAAAGCATGAGATGGGGCGAAGTGAAGCGCGACGGTCAGCGCGTGCAGACGGTGGAATACGCCGTGCATGAGCGCGTGGAAACCGATGGCGAGGGCTACACGGACACGGGCGTCATCTTTACGATGGAGGACAATATCGTCAGCGCGATTCGCGTTTACGGTCTGTCCGCACGCACGACCGAGGCGGAAATCAGCACTGTGCGCGACAATCTCCGCTTCGATGCGCTCTTTGACGACTATGTGCAGGTTCCGTCGAGCTACAACGGCGCGGATTTGCCCATGTTTGACGGAACGGACTTGCAGTTCTCCGGTATTGACTTCATGAGCCTGACGCCGGAATCCGCCGCGGACGTGCTGGGAGACGTGATTGACGACGTGTGGGTGGAGAACGGCACAGATGGCTATGTGCGCACGATGACGTTCGCGGCGTGCGACATCACGTTCCTCTACGACGCGCAGAAGCAGAACCCGCAGGTGGAAATGCTGCTGATTGCCGCCGATGGCATGGAAGGCCCGCGCGCGAGCCGCATCGGCGACACTTTCGCGCAGGTATACAACCGTTTCCGCAATGACAACACCGCGATTGATGAGAACGACACTGAGCACCTTTACGGCGACGAAGAAAGCGGTCAGTACGGCGTGGTGGAGTACACCGTGGACGGCACGGTCATGCGCTTTGGTCTTGTCCTTGATGACGGCGTGCGCGTTGTTCTGCGCCTTGAATTCACCGCCTCCGTCCTCTCTGAAATCATGGTGTATATTGAGTGATGAGAGGCACCAGAGGCTCTGCCTCTGGAGGGAGAATGAAACGGGACGAAGTCCCCTCCCTTGACCCTTCCGCGCGATGGAGTTGGTGACTTCTGCATATTTCTTCCGCGTGTTTATCTGGAAACGGGATATAGAAGCTACAATACCCCAAAGCATGGAAGTGGCGACTGGAAAGTCCCCCTCCTCGCCTCCGCGGAGGCGATTTCCCCTGCAACAAGAAAAATCAAGTAACAAAAATGCACGCTGCAAAGGAGGCATTTGCCCTTGAAGATTGATTTGAATAGCCCCGTCGAGGTCTGGCGCATTGATGCGCCCAATACTGGCTTCCCTTCCTGTGAGCTGACCCTGTTCAATCTCTCCGGACAGCAGGTCGTCTCCGTGGAAGTCACCCTCACCCTGCTTGATCCAGACGGACAGGAAATCACCCGCATCACCCACCGTGCGCACGGGCTGACCGGCGCACCCATGCGTACATTCTCCATGACCGTGCCGGTGGAAGAGCCCGCGAACGTCGGCGGCTGCGAAGCGATTATCGAGAAGGTTTGGTACGATAACAGCAGCATCTGGCGCCGCGGCAAAGAGCCACTGACGGAGTACACGCCGAATAACCTGCACCGCAGTACCGCGCTGAGTGAGCTGCGCGAGGTGGCAGGCAACATGGCGGCGGGATATCCCGAAATGCAGGGCGACCTATGGCTGTGTGTCTGCGGCCGTCCGAATCCCGTGTCTGTCGCGACGTGCGCCCGCTGCGGACGCGATAAGCGCGATGTGTTCACCCACTTCAGCAAAGAAGCGGTGGACGCCGTGATTGCCGCGCGCGAAAAGGCGACGGATGACCAGAACCGCGTTGCCGTGGAGGAAACATCAAAGCTGCAAGCCCAGCGTGAGCAGGAAGTGACCAAGCGCCGTCGGCACCGCCGCGTTGTGGCGGGGGCGGTTGCGCTGATTGTGCTGATTCTTGGCGGCGGCTACGGCATCATGTTCCACCTCCTGCCGCAGATGAAGTACAACGACGCGCAGACGGCGCTCACCAATGGTGAATACACCGCCGCGGCGGAAAAATTCGCGGAAATCAGCAGCTACAAAGATGCGGCGGACATGGTGGAGGAAAGCAATTACCGCCATGCGGAAGCCCTGCTGGACAGCGACAATGTGACAGCGGAGGATATTGCACAGGCGCGCACGCTGCTGGACACGCTGACGGATCAGACACGCACGGACGACCTGCGCAAGTCTGCCGACTATCAGGAGGGTCTGCTGCTGCTGAACGAGGGCAAGCTGGATGATGCCGAAAAGCTGTTCACGGCGCTGGGTGATTACGAAAATTCGCGGACGCAGCTGCAGGAAATCGCGTATCGCCGCCTATCCGCCGAAATGGAGACGGCAAGCGACTACGATGCCATCCGCGAAGGGCTGACCGCGCTGAACGGGTATCAGGACAGCGCAGCGCTCATCGAAAAAACGTGGTATCTGGAGGCGAAGAGCCTGCTGGAGGGCGACAATCCTGACCCGGTATCCGCCATTGCCTGTCTGGAGGAAATTCCGGATTACGAGGGCGCGGCGGAACTGGCGCGTCAGGCGCATTACGCCTATGGCAAGCAGCTGCAAGCGGCAGGAGAAACCGCAACCGCCGCCGAGCAGTTCTACCTTGCGAAGGGCTATGAGGATGCCGATGAACAGGCAAACGTCAGCTATTACGCTCCGGCGGTGAAGGCGCTGGAGGCTGGAAAATTCAAGGAAGCAGCGCGGCTGCTGCAGAACATCCGCGATTACAGCGACGCGGACGACCTGTGGAAGCAAGCTATCTATCAGCAGGCGCTGGTGGAAATGAAAGCGCTGGATTTCGATGCGGCGACGGCGCTGCTGAATCAGCTGCCGGCAGATTACAATGATGTCGCGACGCTGCTGAAAGACTGCGTGTATCAGCCGGCGCAGATTGCGTATTCGCGCGGCGAGTATGAAGCTGCGATTGCCGGATTCACGGCTGTTTCGGACTACTCCGAAGCGGCGGACATGATTCGCCTGTGCAACTACGATTGGGCGGCGAAGAAGGCGCAGGATGGCGACTACGACGGCGCAATCGCGCTGTATGAAGCCTTGGGCGACTACAAGGACAGCGCGCAGAAAATCAGCGAAGTGCGCACGATGAAGGCGCAGGCGCTTGCATCGACCGGCGCGCTGGACAACCTGCAGTCCGCCGCCGTCATCTACGCCGAATTGGGCGACGAAGCGAACCTTGCCGCGACGCAGTACCAACAGGCGGCGCTGCTGCTGCAAAATCAGCAGTACACCGATGCGCGGGAGATTTTCGCCGCGCTGGGAACGTATAAGGATGCCGCGACGCAGCTGAAGGCGTGCGACTACGCCATTGCGCTGCAAAAGAAAGAAGCCGGACAGTTAGACGAAGCGGCGACGCTGCTGGAAAGCATTTCCGGCTATTCCGACGCGGATGAACAGCTTAAAATCGTGCGCTATGCGCAGGGCGAAAAAGCCGTGGCGGATTCGCTTTCGCTGGCGGCAGCGCAGTTCTTCACGCAGGCGGGCGACTATTCCGATGCTGCCGATCGCGCCGCGGCGCAGTATGCCGCCTACTATGGCCCGATTGCCGACAGCGCCCGCGCACAGTACAATCAGCAGGAGTACACGGCGGTGGCTGACCTGCTGATGAATCTGGACATGGAGAATTTGCCCGCGGATTACGCCGATTTGCGCGATATTTTCCGCGAAAGCTGCTATCAGGCGGGCGAAAGCTATTATGCCGCCGGACAGGTGTATCAGGCGTACCCGTACTATCAGGAAATCAGCGACGAGCGCCGCGTGAAGGAGCGCCTGAAGGAAGCGTGCTATCTGGTGCTCGGCACATGGCAGGATACGGAAGGAAACGCCTACACGTTCAATCTCGATGGCACCTGCACACTTGCGGGCGAATCGCTGTACTTCGCGGTAGACGGGCTGACCATCCGCACGGGCACATCCGCGGATTCGCTGACCGCCACGCACCAGCTGACCGGCATCAGTGCCACCAGCGCATGGCTCTTTGATCAGCGCAATGGAGCGAATGTGCGGATTCGGCTGACGAAGGTGGAGAAATAAGGGGTAATATAATGGGGCGTCTCTCTCAGAAAAAGGAGAGGGACGCCCCTGATTTTTGTGCTATTTTGTTGACTGAATTATTGCCCCTGATTGTCTTGATTGTGCCTCAAGGCTTATACTTTGCACTATACGCTTGCACTTCATCGTCCTTGATAAGCCACCCGAATTTTTGTAAAAACTCCAGTTTTTCATCATCCGATTTCCATGTTTTCCTTTTGCGCAGCGCTCCGGGGACATGTTCATTTTCTTTGCCATTAAAATATTTGCTGCCGGGCCCTTGCTTATATTGAATCGGAATACCATCTTCTATGCAGCTCCACACGCTTGATCCGCCATCCGTTGTTAATACATTACCTACAAGCCCCTCTAATTCGCCAGCTGCTAATCGCCTTAATAATTTTTGTTCTTCGTCCGTCATATTATTTATGTCCTCCATTGGCTTACGTTAATTTCTTCCGAATCATCTGCCCCCAGCGGATATTCCCGAATCCATCCTTTAATTTGTATTATTGTTCCACATTTAGGGCATTCATATACATCTTCCGAATCGAAGTAATATACTATATCTTCCCCCATTCCAGAATCATAATCATCGCTGGTCTGTCCACGCTGAAACTCTTCAAGGTCAATGCACAATTTCTTATGGCAATGCGGACAGCGTATATTTCTGACCTTTGAAATAGTGCAGCTTTCCTCTCCAGCATCCATGAAATCTTCGCCAGCCTGCTCTTTCTGCTGTACATATTCCCAAAGTTCTTCTATGGGCATAGTATCATATTGGACATTCGCAGACAGCAACTCATCTAACAGCAGCAGCGAAGCCTTCATCCGTTCCATTTCTTTAAAAATGGATTCCTTCCGGGTTTCTGCGATTTCTTTTAAGGGACGCCCCGCTTTTTCTTGCATTTTCCTTATATCGGCGCAAGACAAGCCCGCCTTAGAGAGAATCACAAGTCTTTTTAGATTTTCTAAGTCATTGTTGGTATAGTCAGCTCTTCCATTCACTGACCCTTTTTCTGGAGCAAATACCTTCTCCTTTTTATAGTATTTTATTCGCTCTCTCGAAATATTAAGAGCTTCAAGCACATCCTTTGTCCGCATATCTGCAGCACCTCCTTTCAAGAAACATAATAGCATATGGGGACTTTGTCCCTGTCAATAATATTTCAAGAAAAAGTTGTTGTTGAAGCTCCAAATAATTGGTGCTTATTTCACCCTTTTCCCCGTCCCGCATTCCGCTGCCGCAATCAGCGCCAGCAGCACGACCATCGCGCCGTACCCCACGAACGCGGGCAAACCGGACTTATCCAGCGCGAACTCCACGCCGACCAGCCCCGCCGCGCACAGGAGCAGCGCGCCAACCGGCCACCAGCGCCTCGCAAAGGTCAATGAACCCGCTGCACGGCGGCACTCCACAATCAGGATTACCAGCAGTGTCAGCGCGCACAGGAGCTGCTGTACCCGCACGAAGCCCCACTTCATGCACTCCGCCAGCAGGCTCTCGCACATGATTTGCGGCAGCGCCAGATAAAACGCGGTGCGCAGGAAAAGCTGACCATCGCGTCCGCCGGGCTTGCGGGTCAGACCGACAATCGCTACAATGAGCGCCGCAAGGCAGGACAGCATGAAGATGGCGGGATAGCTTTCGCCCCACTCGTTCGTCAGGGCAAAGGGGAAGAACGCCAGCTGCTCGGGCATCTCAAAGCCCGCTGTGCCGATTTCTCCCAGATACTTTTCGCCGAAGCGGGCAATGGCGACCAGCAGCGCGCCCGCCGGGGCAAACGCATCCAGCACGGGCAGGACGCGCTGATGCGTCAGCTTGGCGCTGATGATGACGCCCAGCACCACGCCGACCGCGCCGCCGAAGAAGCAGAACGTATCCGGCCGAAGGACAGTGAATGCGCCCCATCCCCAGTGCGGGAACGCATAGTGCCATTGCAGCACCACATAAGTGACCTTGGACAGCACCGCGCCCAGCACAATAGCGGGCAGAATCGGCAGATAGCGTACGTTCCGGGCGCGCAGACGCGCCTCCAGCACAACGATGCCGAACGCGACGAGTACCCAATAGACGGTATTCACTCCTCCGCCTCCTCACCTGTCCATGCCGACGCGAAGTACACGATGTCGGAGATGGCGCGGGTGTTTTCATTCAGTACGTCGTTGATTTTCTCGCCGTTGAAAATCATCATGGTGGAGTCGCCGCCATCGAGGTTATAGGCGATATACGCGCCCTCATCAGCACAGAGCCGTGCGAACTGCTGGAGCGTCATGCCCATCGAGCCGCGCGCCTGCGACGCACAGCAAATCGCCATATATTCCAGCGGACCAACCTGCGCAATGGCCATGCGCTGCCGCGGCTCATCGAACGCCATGCCTTCCGTCATCGGATTCAGCACGGCTTTGCCCTCGCGCACCAGCACCGGGCCGAAGAAGAAGCTGTTGATGACCTTCTTGCCATCCACCGTGCCGTCAAGCGAATTGCGCTTGGGGCGGAGGACATAGTGGAAATCGCCGTCCTCATCAATCAGGAGAACGTCGCGGTCGCCGCGCAGGTGGTCGAGGTACTCCGTGCCCTGCCGGACGATATAACCGATACCGGTATAGCAGAAATAATCGCCGTCAATGGCAAGGATGGCGTTGCTGCGCTTGGCCATAATCGTGCCCTTGACTGTGCGGGTGGAATCAAAGCCGCCGGCGGACATGGTGCGCAGCTGGGAAGCATCCGCTATCTTGATATGCGCAACCCAATAGTCGCACTCCGCCTTGCGCTTCTGCGTCACCTGCACGCTGATGGTGGGATCTTCATAGCTCCAAGTACCGTCACCAAGGGTAAAGCCGTCCGGATCAGCGGGCATACCGGGAGAGAAATCGATGGGCAGGGAAACCATCGGTTCCACCGTCGCCGGGGTTTCCGCCGATTCTTCCGTGTTTTCCGCCAGCGATACACTACCCATCAGCACGATGGCGCTCAGCAGCGCCAACAGTCGTTTCTTCATCAGGGTTCACTCCTCTTCATGCTTGATTTTGCCACAGCAAAACGTCCTTTTCCCGTCTTTCATTATACCGGAATGGGGAAGGGTTGTCAATTCTGGGGAACAGCATCGGGGCGGATATTTTCCTCCGTATCACGGCGGTGATAGACGTACTTTTCCGCACTGCATACAATTTCCGGCAGTCCCAGCAGTTCCGACACAGTGACCAGCTGATAGCCTTCCGCCACCAGCTGCGGAATCAGCACGGACAGACATTTCGCATCCTTCTTCCGCGCATGAAAGAGCAAGATGCTGCCGTTCTGCACGGCCGCCAGTGCCTTTACCGGGTCGGTTTCGCTGACATCCCACTTGACAACCGCCAGATAACCAACCGCCGCGACACTTTCCTCCACCTTCGGATTCGTTTTGCCCATCGGCGGGCGCATGACCTGCATGGGATAATGGCAGTCCAGTAGCGCATCCACTTTTTCCTGCGTCCGAAGCATCTGGAACTTGATTTTCTGCCGGCTCAGCTTCGTCAGGTAAGTGTGTCCCCATGAGTGATTGCCGATTTCGCACCCAGACGCTACAACCTCCTGCCATAGCGCCGCGTCCTCATATTTGAGCGCCTTGCCGATGGGGAAGAACGTCGCGCGGACGTCGTTTGCCTGCAAAATATCCAGCACCGCCCGAACGTCCTCTGCGTGATAGCAGTCGTCAATCGTCACCGCAATTTTCTGCTCCTCGCGGCTGCCGAAGCGATAAGTGATGTCCAATTCGTCCTCTGCCAGCGCACACCCCAGTATTAGCAGCGCCATGCAGCAGCTTATCAGCCGTCTGCCCATACGCTCCCTCCTTTTCCAGCCTGTTACCTATTAGACGAATCAGAAATGCCATTCGTTGCACCCAAAATGCAAAAACGGAAAAAAACTGTGCAAGCATTGCTCCCTTGCTTAAATCATGCTATAATGGAAACAAAGCAGCCCGGAGGTGCATGTTCATGAAGCAGTACGGCCTGATTGGGGAGAAGCTGGGGCATAGCCTGTCCGTCCCCATTCACGAGGCGATTTGGGAGAAAATTTCTCTGGCGGCGAGCTACCGCCTGATTGAGATTCCACGCGGTGAATTGGCGGCGATTGTACCGGAACTGCTGTGCACGCTGGACGGCTTCAATATCACCGTGCCGTACAAGACGGACGTGATGCCCCTGCTGGATGAGATTACCCCTTTTGCGCGGGAAGTAGGGGCGGTCAACACAGTGCTGACGGGCAAGACAAGCCGCGGCTACAACACGGACGACCCCGGCTTTGAGCAGATGCTGCGCTATTTCGGCATGAATCCGGACGGACGCCCGGTGTTCATCCTCGGTTCAGGCGGAGCGATGCGCGCCTGCCGAAACGCCGTGAAGCGTATGGGCGCGCGCGAAACGTGGGTCGTCTCCCGAAGCCCGAAGCACGCGGATGAAATCAGCTACGACGATTTCTATGCGCGCTTCCCCGATATGGGCGGGCTGATTGTCAACACGACCCCTGCCGGAATGTACCCGCGCGTCGAGGGCTGTCCGATAGATACGGCGCACTTGACCAGCATCGTCGCCCGCGCCGACGGCGTAGCGGACATTATTTTCAACCCGGCGGAAACGGTACTGACCGCCGCCGCAAAACGTGCTGGAACGCCCGCCTGCACAGGGCTGTATATGCTCATTGCGCAGGCGGTGGAAGCCGAAAGCATCTGGCAGGGGTGTTCCATGCCGCCGAACCTTGCAGAAACGCTGATGAAGGAGCTGCATTTGCTGTGAGCGAACCGAAAAAGATTCTCATTCTCAACGGCCCGAACATCAACCTGACTGGGCTGCGTGAAAAGGCAGTTTATGGCGCAAAGACGTATGACGATCTGCTTGCGCTGTGCCATGCGGAAGCGGAAAAGCTCGGCGTGGAGGTGCGCTGCGTGCAGTCCAACCACGAGGGTGACCTGATTGATGCGCTGCAAAAGGCGTACTTCGACGGCTTCTGCGGCGCGGTGTTCAATCCGGGTGGGTACACGCACACGTCCGTCGCGCTGCATGATGCGATTGCGTCCGTGCCGATGCCGGTCATCGAGTGCCACATGAGCAACGTCCACGCGCGGGAGGAATTCCGCCACAAGTCCGTCACCGCCAGCGCCTGCCGGGGGCAGATTGTCGGCTTCGGCTTCTACGGCTATGTGATGGGAATGCGCGCCCTGCTGGAGGCGGATTCATGACCGCCTATCGCCCGAACTGCCGCAGAATCCCGGAGCTGAACGGGCTGCGCGTGCTGCTGGTGTTCATTGTCAGCTGGTATCACTTCTGGCAGCAGTCGTGGCTTACGCCGTCGATTGGCCGTTACTCGCTGGACTATCTGCTGCGCGCTGGATATATGCCGGTTGACGGCACAATTCTGCTGTCGGGCTTTCTGCTGTTCCTGCCGTATGCGCGGACGATGATGCTGGGCGAGCGCGTGCCGGACACGAAGGCGTTCTATCAGCGGCGCATCATGCGCATTGTGCCCAGCTATTATTTCCTGACGCTGCTGATGCTTGTCGCCGTCGCGATTCCGTACAACCTCTACGGGCGCACATCAGAAGCCGTCCGCGACGTCCTCATGCACCTGACGTTCACGCAGACGTTCAATTACGCCACCTACATTGCCACGCCTATTGGCGTTGCATCGTGGACAATCGCCATCGAGATGCAGGCGTACCTGATTTTCCCTCTGCTGGCGAAGGGCGCGATGAAGAATCCGCTCGGTACGCTGATGAGCATGGCGGCGGTCGCGTTTGCGTTCCGCGGCTGGTGTTTATGGCGGCTGGACGAGTACAACATGGTTGTCAATCAGCTGGCGAATTTCCTTGATGTTTACGCAATGGGCATGGGCGCGTCCATCTTGTATGTGCGCCTGACGCAGCTGTACCCGGCGGAAAGCCGCCGCAAGTGGCTCTGGCAGGGCGCGGCGACGCTTGTGTTCTGCGTCTCTCTCTACGGGATGCTCCGCGTCATCCGCGCACAGGCGTACACGTCCGGACAAGCTGCCATGCAGGCCGCGCAGATGATGCGCCGTCCACTGCTCTGTCTGACGATTGCGGGGCTGATGCTTTCGCTCCCCTTCGCCGTGCGCCCCCTGCGCTTCCTGATGGGCAACCGCGTCATGGGCTGGCTTGCCGCCATCTCGATGAACTACTACCTGCTGCATCAGAACCTCGCCGTCCACCTGAAGCGGCTGCACATCCCGCCGTCCGTGAGCAATGAACCGAACCGCGTCGGAGAACAGCCGTGGCAATGGCAGTACATGGCGCTCTGCTTCGGTCTATCCCTCCTCGGCGCGATTCTCATCACCCTGTTGATTGAAAAGCCCTGCGCGTGGGCACTGAAAAAGCTGTTTACTCGGAAGCAAAAGGCTTGACCCTTTTGTGCGCCCGCAGGTGCACCCCTGCAACAAAAAGCACTTTCCCAATAAACTCGCGTAACCAAGGCAAAAGAGATTCTTTTGCCAATCATTTCTTACCCACAAAGAAAGGAGTCTTTTCCCATGATGGTTCTCTACCCCTACGGTCTGCGCAAGGCGCTGACCCTCTCCTACGACGATGGCGTGGAAACCGACATCGAACTCATCCGCATCCTCGATGAATACGGTATTCTCGCCACCTTCAACCTCAACAGCGGCTGGTTTGCCCCAGAAGGCACGGTTTACCCTGCCGGCACGATTTACCGCCGCATGAGTGAATCCGCCATTAAAGCGCTCTATGCCGGCGGCCGCCACGAAGTCGCATCCCACGCGCTGACCCATGCGTCACTGTCCGCGATTCCCGCGCCGCGCATTGCCTATGAGGTTCTTGCTGACCGCGATAATCTGGAAAAGCTGTTTGGCAAAATCGTCCGCGGCTTTGCGTACCCTTACGGCACATACAGCGACGAAGCCGTCGACACCCTGCGCACCTGCGGCATTGCTTATGCCCGCACTGTCGTCAGCACCCACAACTTTGAGATTCCCAACGAATGGCTGCGCCTCAACCCAACTTGCCATCACGATGACCCGAAGCTGGACGAGCTGTGCGACCGCTTCCTTACGGGGAAATTGCCATTCGGGCTGAAGCTGTTCTACCTGTGGGGACATAGCTACGAGTTTGAGCAGCATAACAACTGGGAGGTCATCCGCGCCTTCTGCGAGAAAATGAGCGGCAAGAAGGATATTTGGTACGCGACAAATATCGAGATTGTGGACTACCTGAACGCCAGCCGCCAGCTGCGTACCAGCGCCGACGGGCACATCGTCTTTAACCCGACCGCCACCGACATTTGGGTGGAGAACAAAGGCGAGGTCATGACGATTAAAGCAGGGGAAACGGTCAGCGTGTAATACTATTTCCAGATTCAACTGCACCATCTGCTTGCGCCTTTTCCTTTCTGGCGTCCGCTCATTCCACTTAGCGTAGCGCTGCTACGCTGCGTTTCATTCACGTTAGCCAGAATGAAAAATTCGCGGCGCATCTTGGTGCATTTTTATCTGGAAATAGTATAACAGAACAACTGCATCGAAACGCGCCCTGCTCCGGCGGATGAGTTTGCCGGGGCAGGGCGCGTTTTTATGCGGTTTTGTGGAGGAAAGCATACAATCCGTTCGCGCCTGTCTGGTGCAATTGATACTATTTCCAAATTCACCTGCGCCATCTGCTCGCGCCTTTTCCGCGCTTGCGTCCGCTCATTCCACTTAGCGTAGCGCTGCTACGCTGCGTTTCATTCGCGTTAGCCAGCGCGAAAAATTCGCTTCGCATCTTGGCGCATTCTCATTTGGAAATAGTATGAGTTGGTCGCGTTGTCATGCTTTGCCCGCGTGTTTATCCTCGTGTTTGGAGCTCCTCTTTACTTTGATCCATATGTCCCATTTGTATCACTAAAAACGCTTTCCCCTGTCTTTACCCGCGACGTTGCCCGACGTTCATTGAGCTTCTCCAAAAACAGCTCCTCGTCAATCGGCAAAGTCACCGGATGCCCCAGCCACGAGGACAGATGAATCGCATTGGACAGCATCAGCCCATTGATGCCCTCACGTCCGTCCGCGACCAGCGGTTCGCCGTGCAGAATATGCGCCGCAAACGCGTTCAGCACCGCCGGATGCTGCCCGTTCTGCCCGTCCGTCTCGACCTCGATTGTTTCGTAGGACGGCGCACGGAAGCCTTCCTGACACGTCGCGCACCATTCACGCTCGTCCATTTCCAGCTTCTTCATGATGAGCTTGCCATCCTGACAGATGAGCGTCGCCTTCGTGCCTGTAATCTCCAAACGGTTCGTGCCGGGGGCGTCGGCGGTCGTGGTGATGAAAACGCCCGTGGCGCCGTTCGGGTACTCGAAATAGGCGGTCACGTCGTCCTCGACCTCGATGCTGTGCCACTTGCCCTCGTGACAGAAACCCTGCACCTTGCACGGCAGTCCCACCAGCCACTGCACCAAATCCAGCTGATGCGGGCACTGGTTCAGCAGCACACCGCCGCCTTCGCCCGCCCACGTTGCGCGCCATGCGCCGGAATCGTAGTAGAACTGCGTGCGGTACCAGTCGGTGATAATCCAATTGACACGCTTTAAGTCACCGATTGCGCCGCTGTGAATCAGCTCGTGCATCTTGCGGTAGGTGCAATTCGTGCGCTGGTTGAACATCATGCCGAAAGTCAGCTCCGGGTGACGGTCCGCCTCGGCGTTCATTTCGCGCACTTGCAGGGTGTAAACGCCGGCGGGCTTCTCCACCATGACGTGCAGCCCGTTTTTGAATGCTTCAATCGCCAGCGGCGGATGCTGATAGTGCGGCGTGGCAATCAGCACGGCTTCGCACGCGCCGCTATGGATGAGATCTACGCCCTCCTCAAAAACCTTCACGCCGGGGAGGTTCTCCTTCGCCCACTCGCGGCGCGCCGGATTACGGTCAGCCACCGCCGTGATTTCGATTTCCGGCATCAGACCGTCCAGATAGTTCTTGCTGTGACCCGTGCCCATATTGCCGACACCGATAATACCCAATTTCACCTTTGCCATCGCTCAATACCCCATCTTTCTCACATTGTCATAGCTGCGCTTTAAGCAGTCAAACGCGCTTTCGCCGTAGCAGTCGTCCTGCTCGACGAGCATGTACTTCGTCTTGCCCAGCGTTTGCAGCTTTTCCAGAATCTTCGGGAAGTTCAGATTGCCCTCGCCGACGACCGCCTTGCGCTGGTCGAAGCCATTCACGGACATGTCTTTCAGGTGGACGCAGGGGATGCGGTCTTGCAGGATGTCAATCCATTCCAGCACATCCGCGCCTGCCGCCTGCACCCAGTAGGTATCCAGCGTCACGCCCATCAAGTCCGCCGGCATCTGTTCCAGCAGCACGTCCATAATCCGGCGGCCGTCGCGCAGGCGCGTCCATTCCAGATTGTGATTGTGGTACATCAGCAGTTTGCCCGCATCGCGCATCTTCTTCGCGGGCGTCGTGAAGTCTTTCGCGAACTGGTCAATCCACTCCGCACGCTGGTACTTCGGGTTCATCATGCCGATGCCGATGTAGTCGCAGCCGAGGATGTCATGGTCGCGGATGACGCCCTCCGGGTCGGCAATCATGCGATCCGGGTTCGTATGCGTCAGGACGATTTTCAGCCCGAATTCATCGCAGATGTCCCGCTGCGCCTGAACCGGCACATTGCCCACCGCCGACAGCTGCACGCAGGTATAGCCGATTTCCGCAATGCGCTTCATCGCCTCCCGGAAGTCCCACGTCGTCTGCATATAGTCCCGCACGGTAAATGTCTGCGCACCCAGTTCCATTTTCATCTGAAATTCTCCTTTCTATCCCGTCAATGTTATTTCAGAAGCACCAATGCTTCATAAGGCTGCAAGGTGATGGTCTGCTCCGTCTGCTGTGTCCGCCCGGTGTTGGAAATCAGCACCTGCGCGCCCGCGAAGCCCGCCGGCATCGTCCATTCTCGCGTCTGCTCCTTGAAGTTGCACATCACGAGCAGTTGCGCATCATCCAGCGTGCGCGTATAAATGAACAGTGCCGGGTCGTCCTTTTCCAGCAGTTCATAGCGCCCATGCACAATCACAGGGTGCGCCTTGCGCAGGCGGATGAGCTTCTGGAAGTAGTAGAACGTTGAATCCGGGTCAGCCATCGCCGCCGCCGCGTTGACCTCCGTGTAGTTCGGATTGACGCGGATCCACGGCGTGCCATGGGTGAATCCAGCATTCGTGCTGTCATCCCACTGCATGGGCGTGCGGGCATTGTCGCGGCTCTTGAACAGCAGGTAGGGGAAGAACTCGTCGTGCGTGAGCGGCCCGTCCGTCACCCAGCGGCGATACCCGTTCAGGCTGTCAATATCCCGGAACTCGTCCAGCGACTGGAACGGGCAGTTCGTCATGCCCAGCTCTTCGCCCTGATAGATATAAGGTGTGCCCTCCATCATGTGCAGGCAGGTTGCCAGCATTTTCGCGCTGCGGACGCGCCACTGCGGGCGGTCATCGCCGAACGCGGACACGGTGCGCGGCTGGTCGTGGTTGCCAAGGAAGAGACTGTTCCACGCCTTGCCGTGCAGCTCCGTCTGCCATTTGCTCAGTACCTTTTTCAGGAACAGCATCGGAATCTGCTCCGTGCGCCACGCCCCGTACTTTCCGGCGACGTCCACATGCTCGAACTGGAAGACCATGCTCAGCTCATGCGAATCCTCTCCGGCGTACTTCTGTGCTTCCTCGATGGTCACGCCCGCCGTTTCGCCCACGGTCATCAGGTCATAGCGGGACAGCACCCGCGCGTTCATTTCCTTCAAATACTCATGCACATGCGGACCGTGAATGCAGTATGCGCCAAAGTTTCCATAACCGCCGACGGGGGCGTTCGGGTCATCCGGCATTTCATCGGGTTTAGAAATCATGCTTATGACATCCATGCGGAAGCCGTCCACGCCCTTGTCGCACCACCATGTCATCATGCGGTACACGTCGTCGCGCAGTTTCGGATTCTTCCAGTTCAAATCGGGCTGCTGCGGCGCGAACAGGTGCAGATAGTACATGTTTGTTTCCGGGTCAAGCTGCCACGCCGATCCGCCGAAGCACGAACCCCAATTGTTCGGCGCGCTTCCGTCCGCTTTCGGTCCGCGCCAGATGTAGTAGTCGCGATAAGGGTTATCCTTGCTCTTCCGACTCTCCACGAACCACGGATGCTGGTCGGACGAGTGGTTGACAACCAAGTCCATCACGATGCGGATGCCGCGCCGATGCGCCTGTTTAAGCAGCTCATCGAAGTCCGCCATCGTGCCGAATTCCGGCTGAATCGCCTGATAATCGCTGATGTCATAGCCGTTATCGACGTTCGGGGACTGGTACACAGGCGACAGCCAAATCACATCGATGCCCAGCTCCTGCAAGTAGTCCAGCCGCGACGTCACGCCCTGCAAATCGCCGATGCCGTCGCCGTTTGCATCCATGAAGCTGCGTGGATAGACTTGATAGACGACGGCTTCCTTCCACCATGCGTCCTTCATGACTGATTCTCCTTTTTCATTGCTGATAGACCCGCCGGGACAGTGACCGAAGCCGTTCGCCGCGCTAAATCAGCAGCACGTTGGGGCGGCGAAAGGGATTCATAGGTTCTTCCTCCGCGGTATCAGAATTTCTCAAATGCCACGCCGTCGTCGGGATTCAGGACGCTGTTGTCCTTGATGTACTGTACAATCTCGTCCACATACCCGAACGCCAGCCCGACGCAGGTGTCTGCCGCGCCGTAGTAGATGGCAATACGTCCGGTGTCCGCATCCTGAACCGTTGCGCAGGGGAAGACGACATTCGGCACGAAGCCGCTGACTTCATAGGGCATTTCCGGCGTCAGCAGATAATTCTCGCACCGGTACAGCACCTTCGACGGCTCGTCCCGGTCAAGAATCGCGCCGCCCATGGAGTACACAAAACCGTTGCAGGTGCTGGCGACGCCGTGGAAGAACATCAGCCAGCCTTCCGTCGTCTCAATCGGACACGCGCCCGCGCCGATTTTCACCGCTTCCCACCACATCGGGCCGCGGCTCATCACATGCCGGTGGCGTCCCCAGTAAATCAGGTCGGGGCTTTCGGAGAGGAAGATGTCCCCGAACGGCGTATGTGCGGAGTCCGACGGGCGCGACAGCATCTTGTACATGCCGCCGATTTTCCGCGGGAGGAGCACGGCATTGCGGTTATAGGGGATAAACGGGTTCTCCATGCGCGTGAAATGCTCGAAATCCTTCGTCTTCGCCATGCCGATAGCCGCGCCGTGGAAGTCCGTACACCAGATGATATAGTAAGTATCCTCCACCTTCACCAGACGCGGGTCATAGGCGTAGTTAGGCATCCACGGCTCGCCGTTTTCGTCCACGAACTGCACGCGCTCGCGGTCTACATTCCAGTGGATGCCGTCCTTGGAGCGTCCCAGATACACATGCGGCACGCCATTGACCTGCTCGCCGCGCAGCACGGCGATATACCCATCCTGCCACGGCACGACCGCGCTGTTAAAAATACGCCCGATTTTCGGCGTGGGATTGCGCCCCATGACGGGGTTTTCGGTGTAGCGCCACAGCACTGCACCTTCTTCAAGGTCAGCCGGGCGCTCCTGCCACGGGATATTCGGCAGAGATTGTCCATTGATTATCTTAATTTCGCTCATAAGGCTCGTCCTTCCTGCTTAATTTCGCGTTTTTTACAAATTTTCTCCGTTCGTCGCCATAACCTGCTGATACCAGTATGCGCTGTCCTTCAAAATGCGCTCCTGCGTCTGATAATCCACATAAACCAGCCCGAAGCGCTCCTGATACCCATGCGCCCACTCGAAATTATCGAAGAAGCTCCAATAGAAGTAGCCCAGCACTGGCACACCGTCCGCCGCCGCCTGCCCCAGCGCGCGCAGATAGCGGTGCATATAGTCCTGCCGATTCGGGTCATGCACTTTGCCGTCCAGACTGACCGCATCGTGGGCATCCATGCCGTTTTCGGTAATCAGAATCGGCGTATGATAGCGCTCATAGAGGAAGCGCGGCCCCCAGTACAGCCCGTCTTCATTGATGGGCCATTCCAAGGCGTTATGCGGATGACCCGCCGGGTAGCGCACATGCTCCGGCTTGCCGTCCGCTCCCCTGCGCCACCACTGCCCTTGATAGATGTTCTGCCCGTAGAAGTCCAGCGGCTGCTGGATGGTCTTCAAGTCCTCCTGCCAGCCGTCGGGAAGGTACTGCTCGTAGCCGATCAGCCCATCCGCCGGGTACTGCCCCAGCATCACCGGGTCAGAGAACCACGCAATATTCCACGCAGGCCCGACTTTCTCGTCAATATGGACGGTAAAATACTCCTTGCGGGCGGCGGCGATGTCCTCTGGCGAATTCGTATACGGCACGCACGGGTCGCCGCAGGGGGCATAGCCGACGCGAACGCCGGGAACGTGCGCCCGAAGCACCTGAACCGCACGGCCGTGCGCCAGCATCAGGTGATGCGCCGCGCGAACGATGTCCGCCGCGCAGCATTTCAGCCCCGGCGCGTGGACGCCCAGCGCGTACCCTGAACCAATGATGCACTGCGGCTCATTGATGGTGATGAAATCCTTCACGCGGTCGCCCAGCGCATCCGCGACGATGGTCGTATAGTTTGCGAACCATTCCGGCATATCAGGACTCAGCCATCCGCCGCGCAGGTGCAGTGCATAGGGTAAATCCCAGTGATAGAGCGTGCAGAAGGGGCGGATGCCGTTTTCCAGCAGGCAGTCCACCCGCTCGGAATAGAACGCAAGTCCCTTTTCGTTGACCGCGCCCGTGCCGTCAGGGAGGATTCTCCCCCACGAAATGGAGAAGCGGTAGTTGCGAATCCCCATCTTTGCCATCAGGCGGATGTCCTCGCGGAAGCGATGGTAGTGGTCAATCGCCACATCGCCGTTCGAGCGGTCTTTTACCGTGCCCGGCGCGCGCGTGAACACGTCCCAGATGGATTTGCCCTTGCCGTCTTCATTCGCTGCGCCCTCAATCTGATAGGAGGACGTTGCTGTTCCCCACAGGAAGTCTTTCGGAAACTGCATACTTTTGCCCTTTCTCCCTTACGGGATGTAATTCTTCCAGATATTCGCCGCGCGCGCCGGGTCGGACACAAACAGGAACCGATCCGGGTCTTCCTCGAACTGGCGGTAAATCGACTTGCCCTTTTCCAGCCCCAAATCGCTGTAATCGCGCGGGGGCTTGATGGTCAACTGACTGGTATGATAAGCGGGATTGGGTGTCCAGCGAAGTTTGCCCTTCGCCGTCAGCAGCGGAAACCACGCAATGCCCCCATGACGGCGGACGTCGGCGTACTCAAAGCCATAATCGCGGTCGCACCATGCGCCGAAAGTCAGCGGCTGCTTGGGGTCAGCGCTGATGGTGGCATGAACCCACCCCGGCGGCACAATCACCACATCGCCCGCGCCTGCCTCAACCGCGAAGCACCGTCCGGGGTCATCCTGCCCCGATTCCTGCATATAAATCACAGCTTTGCCCGTCCAAATCTCATAGACCTCAGGCGTAGACCACCCGCAATGTGCGGAAACCTTATGGATATGCCCCTGACTGCGGATGGGTTCATCGCCCAACTGCCCGGCGGCATACGTCACGACGCCATAGAGGAGCATCCGCTGCTGCATGGCGGGCAAGTCCGTCTTGCGCCCGACGTCCATCATGATGGCATAGACGTTTTCCGGCCCATCGCAATTCGGGTCGCGAAGGCTCTTGCGGACGCTGTCGAGCTTGCGGAACTCCGTGCCTTTATCAAAGCAGTCCGCCCCCAGCCGGAAGCCCTCATCCACCGACAGCGGCGTAATATCGAATCCGGGGTCAAAATCAAGTTTCATGTGTTTTCCTCTTCTCAAAATACCGTTCAGATTAAACAAAATGGTTGCTGCATGAAAAGTCAAGTAATAAAAGGGCTTTTTCAGCCGCGGAAAAAATCAAGAAACATGGGAGCGACCGCGCCGAAGGTTTCCAAAGGACGATCGCAGACTTCGTCTGTTTCCATTGCCCTTTGGTCGCCTCCGCAGAGGCGAAACCCCTGCGTTCGGGAAAAAGCAGCTATGGTCGCAAGACCAGCAGTTCGGTCGCGCCCATCTGGCGCGACACAGCATAGATGCTGGAAAAGCAGCTTGGGGGGCGCGTCTGAGGACGCGCAAAGTTACTGGCAGGGACGCTTCGCTGCCTGCGCCTTTGTTGACTGTTCCCTTTGAGTAGGTTTGACGAGGAACAGTTGGGGCGTTGCCCCAAACCCTACCAGAGGCGCTGCCTCTGGACTCCGCAAGGGGGAATTTCCCCCTTGACCCCTTTCGCGCGATTGAGTTGACTTCACTACCATAATTCTTCCGCGTGTTTAGCCTTTTGGCGCTTCGCCTAAAACCCTTTTCTATACTCGCACAAACGCCTTTACCGTCGCCAGACGCTTCCCAACGCTCTTCCCATACGGTGCAACCGTATACCTTCCCACCGCCGCCGGAACAATAAACGTCTCCGCATAGTGCACCACAAACGGCGCAAATTTCCCCTCCGGGCTCTCTACCACCGCTTCTTCACCTTCCACCAGATTCAGCACATTCACGCTTCCGCCTGTCTCATGCTCCACCTTCCGGTCAAACCAGTGCCGCCGCGTCTCAATGAACTCCCGCTCGTGCAGCCCGGTGCGTTCCTCACGGATGCCCTCTTCCTCGTGAATCACCTCCACGCGGTTGACAAGATTTTTCTGCACCCAGTCTGTATCGCGGTCGAACTGAATGTTCTTCATGCCATGCGCAAGGTGAATCGGGCGCGGGCGTCCGTCCAGCCCAAGGCGCCCCCAATCCCAGAGCTTGAAGGTGAAGATATAGGGCGTCGCACTGATTTCCAGCACCATGCAGTCCTTGCCGGAGCAGTGTATTGTTCCGGCGGGAATCAGGAAGTGGTCGTGCTTTTTCGCCGGGATAACGTTGACGAAGCGTTCCGCGTCGAACTGCCCGGTCTGCTGACTGTCTTCCAGCGCCTTCTGGAATTTTTCCGGCTGAATGCCCGTCTTGCAGCCCAGATAGACATGCGTGTCGGCGTTTTCCGCCGCGTCGAGGATGTAGTAGCTTTCGTCCTGCGTGTAGTGCATCCCGAACGTGTCCTGAATGTACTCGGTCAGCGGATGCACCTGCAAGCTCAGGTTTCCGCCGCCGATGGTGTCCAGAAAGTCAAAGCGAATCGGGAATTCCGTGCCGAAGCGCGCGTGAACCTTGTCACCCAAGAGCGCTTTAGCTTCCTCATGCACCAGATTGATGGCGGGTGTTTCCACAACGATGCCGTCTACATCCAGCAGGAGGCTGTTTTCCTCCGGCACGCCATCGAAGCTCCATGCGTAATTGGGCTTTTCCGGGTCAAGCCCGCAGACGGACTTCATCCACTGCCCGCCCCAGACGCCGGGGTCGAAATACGGCGCAACGCGGAAGGGCTGCGTGACCGCCTGTTTGAGCGCGTCGCGGTAGCAGTCGCCGCTCATCATGCGGGGCGTCTCGGCGTCGTTGGTGTCCAGCAGGTAGTCAATATGCGAATGCAGCGTCCGCTTATGGCGGTCGAGGACGCGCCATTCGATGAAGTAGCCGCGCTTATATTTGCGCAGCGGGTCTTCGCCGTAGTTGTCATTGAGCCAGTTTGCCAGTTTGCCGGAGCGGAAGCGGAGCTGGATTTCCCAGCGCGCCATGTCCGCATACACCAGCACATCGGGATGCTCGCACAGCAGCGCCGCGCCGACGCCGAACACCAGCCGGACACCGTGCGCCAATGCGATTTTCTGCCGAAGCGCCGCCACCCGTTCCATGTCGAAGAACTGCTCGATGCGGTAGTGCGCCATGATGCCGAACACACGGTCATCGGTCAGGTGGTCTTTCAGCATGGCATTGACCTGCTCTTTGGGGAGCGTCGCCTGTGCCGTGCAGAAGACGCGCGACGGGTTCAGCTGCTCTGTCAGCGCGCTCAGCACGTCCGATTCCCAAACGCCGTGATAGCAGTCCACGCAAACGACGGCGTCAGGCTTGCCCGCAATGGCTTTGCGCAGCTGTGCGCCGATAGCTTCCCAGCCCTGCCATGCGCTGACACCCTTTGTCCGCACATGGAGGACAGGACGCTTATCGTAATTGCTTTTTCTCATGCCTGCCCCTCCTGAACCAGCGTCGGGACGCCGCCGACGTTCATCAGCCGCGCGGTGAAGCCATGTTCAGCGATGGACGCATAGTCATGTCCCGCGTCGGACGGCCAGCACGCGCCGACGCGCAGGGGCGTATCGCCCGTATTGGCGAGGCGGTGCGCGATGTAGCCGGGGATATAGTGGAGGCTGCCGGGCCGCATCGGCTCGAACCAGCACTTGCCGCTTTCATCCATGAGGATGAGCGCGCCCGTGCCCTGAATGCACCAGTAATATTCGCCGCATTCCCGCCGCGCGTGATAATGTCCCTTGGTCATGAAGTATTCGCCGCCGACCTGACCGGGCATGACGTTGCTCGTGCCGAAGAACAGACCGCCGGGCGTGCCGTCTTTGACCGCCATATGGCTCTGAACTTCATAGACGATGGTCGCAGGGTTCATTTGGGCGCGGGCGGCTTCGTCCTGAAATACGTTTTTGAGGTCGCCGAGTGTCCGTTTGGATTCGCTGATATTGTCACCGCGCAGGTAGCCGCTGAGCAGGTCAACCATCGTTCCGTTCATGGTGAGTTTTTTCTCCTTTGTTTGTACTGTTTCTGCATAGTATTGCGCTTTTGGAGCAGAGGATTTCGCCTCTGCGGAAGCGACAAGGGGGATTAAATCAACACCGGCGCATCCAGCCCAATGCCGTCCACGGTCAAAATCGGGCGCTCGGTCGTGTGCGCGGTGAAGTCGTCGAAGCCGATGCGGAAGCGGCGAGACCACTGCACCCGCGTCTGCCAGCGCTCGCCGGGGAGGAGCGTGCGGAAGTTGTCGTCGCGCACCAGATTCCATTCGTCCGACGCATCCGTGATGTCCGCGAACAGCACGGCCGTGTCGCCCGTGTTGCGCACCTCAATGACGGCGCTGTCCGGGGACGTTTCCAGCGCCCGCGCGGTCAGGTGTCCGCCATGCAGGAATGCCGCCGCGCGGTAGGGGCGATTGTTCTCGCAGGAGAAGTAGTATTCATTGACGGCGGTTCTTTCGCCTAACCGCACTGTCAGGCGCACCAGCACCAGTCCATCCGCCGTCTGCGGCATGACAAACGCGACGTCGCCCACGCGGTTGACCGCAGCAGCCGCCAAGTGCGCTGTGCGGGTTTCCTCGGCATAGGTCGCGCCATCCAGACCACGCACAGACCATGCGACTTCCGCGTCGCCCGCGATGCCGCTGTCCGTCAGCACTGTCAGGGGAAGTTCCACCGCCGTGCCGGGCGCGTAGTCCAAGCGGCGGTAATCCAGCGTCGGATGCAGGGGCGCAAAGGCGTCCTTCGTCCAGTAATACGCCTGTTTCTCATGCCCGTAATAATCGACAATGGACGTGCAGGAGAGATTCGGCCACGGCTCGCTGAGCTGCCAGATGATGCTGCCGCTGTTATGCCACTTGCGGCGCTGGTTGCTCTCCAGAATGAAGCGCAGCCCTTCCGCCTGCATCCACTGGCTGAGGCGGATATAGCGCCGGATGTCCTCCACATGCCCGAACATGGCTTCCTCGCGGTCGTAGGTGCACCACCAGTCGCCGTGGAAGCGCCAGAGGTCGTTGTCCTTCATGCGCTCCGGCTTCGTCGGGCATTTTGACAGCGTCCGCGCAACGGTCTGCATACTGCTCATGCCGTCGCAGCCGAATTCGCTGTGCAGCAGACTGTCCGTATCGCCGAAATAGCTGTACTGCCGCCCGTTGCCCTGATACTGCCACCAGCCGTGCACATCATGGCTTCTGCCTGGTGTGCGAGAAATGTGCGCTTCCGGGCCGGAGGGCGACGTTGGCACGAACATCCGCGCCGGGTCAAGCGTCCTAACCAAGTCTGCCAGCATCGCGATGTTCTTGTTTTCCAGCGTCACGGGCTTGCGGTTTTCGTCCATCAGTTCATTGCCGCCGCTCCAAATGACCAGCGACGTGTGATTGCGCTTGACTTTCAGCGCGTGAACCGCTGACTGCCGCAGGAGTGTGAGGAAATGCGGCAGTTCCGACGGAAGGTTGTCCACGCCGGAGGAGGACTGAATGAATTCTTGCCAGACCAGCAGACCCAGCTCGTCGCAGAGGCGGTAGAACGTTTCCGTCTCAATCACGCCGCCGCCCCAGACGCGCACGATGTTCACATTCAGCCGCTTCGCTTGACGCAGCTGATATGACACCTGTTCCGCCGGAATATCGCCGTAGATATGATCCATCGGCGTGATATTGACGCCCTTCATATAGACGCGCTCGCCGTTCATGATAATGGTATAGGGGAGCGCACCCGTCGGGGCGTCCTCATTCTGAATCATCTCGAAGTGGCGGATGCCTTGGCGCATTGTCCGCTCGTCCAGCACGGTTTCGCCGTTTCGGAGCGTCAGCGTCACGTCATAGAGCGGCTGTTCGCCCAGCCCGTTGGGATACCACAGTTCCGGTGCCGGGATGGTCAGCGTTCCAGCGAATGCGCCGTCCTGCACGGGCAGTGTCGCCGCGGCTTTCTCTGTGCCGTCCTTTGCGCAGCGTACCGCCACCGTCAGCGGCAGATTGCCATCCGCATGGGTCGTGCCGGAAATATGCAGCAGCCCTGTGCCGTCCGCCGCGTCCGAATGCACATAAAGGTCGTCCAGCGCGGCTTCGTCCTCCAAAATCAGCGACACATCCTGCCAGATGCCCAGATTGACCAGTCGGGTGCTGAAATCCCACTTATACCCGAAGCGGCTCTTCTGCGTCGAAGTCTGGCTTGTGCGCCCAATCTGCCCCATTTCGTCCGGCGCGTGGAGAATCAGCACATCCAGCACGAAATGCTCCGCCGCTTGCAGAAGGTCGGTCACGTCAAAGGCGAAATCCTCATACATGCCCTCGTGTTTGCCCAGCAGATGCCCGTTCAGGTAGACCATGCAGGCATAATCGACACCCTCGAAGTGCAGGAGGGTCTTGCGGTGCGCGGGGATATCCCGGCGGTCGAACTCGCGGCGGTAAATCCACCAGCGGTTTTCTATCCACTCGCACTTCAAGCTGTTCATGTCCACATAGGGGTGGTCAATATAGCCTGCCTGATACAGCGCGCGCGCCACGCCGCCGGGAACCTGCGCGTCCATCCAGCCGGTCACGCCTTCCAGCGGCTTGCCGGTTTCCATGCTCTTATCGCGCAGCGGCACATAGGATGCTGTGCCTTTGAGCTGCCAAGTGCCGTTTAGGGAAATCTGCTCACGCATGTGTTCGTTCTCCTTTTTCCCGTCTTACCTGATTATCCAGAATTGATACACAGGGATTTCGCCTCTGCGGAGGCGCCGCCACTTTTAGGGTTTACCCCCATCGGTTAACGCCAGAAATATTTGTTCATACCGCAGCTCGACTTATTTGGAAGTGATATTTCATTTCCACCGCATCGTGCGCCCAAGCGCGGTCTTTTCCGCTTCCGGCGGCAGGGGCGCTTCGTGAATCATCGTCGTCAGACGCTGATGCCACGCAACATCCCGCCACATGCCGCAGAACTGCGGCGCGGCGAAGTTGCTTGTCGCCATCAGCGCCCACTGTCCTGTCTGACACGCCGTCTCTACGCCCCGCGCGCACAGGTCTTTCACCCAGTCCCACGGGAGCATCGGGAAATCCTTGTAGTCCGTGATGCCCCAGCACTCGGTCGTCGCCAGCGGAAGCCCTGCAGCTTTCGCGTCCGCCGCGAGCGTCTGAATGCCGTCCACAAGCAGCTGCTTCCAATAATCTTCCTTGTTGTGGTACACATCCAGCGCATGGTCAGCCAGCAGGTGATACGCTTCCTCGGTGAATCGCCCGTCCTTCGCCTGACCGACCTCGTGATAGAACTGCTGCTTGTTCAGCTTCGTCATCCAGATATGGTGCTCCGCCAAATCGAAGAAGGAGAGGTCGCGTTCGCGGTAGAAGTGCGTATTCTCGCCGTCGAAGGAGAAGCAGTACGGCAAATCAGGGTATTCTTGACGGACGAGCGCAATCGCCGTGCGCATATAGTCCATCGCGGCGTCGGTATGCCAGCAGCTCCACGTCATCCACGGCGGGTCATTGCGGAAGTACGGTGCCCAGAAGTCGCCGGGGAACTCATTGCAGAGGTCAACATAGAGGATGGTGTCCATCAGCCCGGCGTTTGCAATCAGGCGAAGGGTATCAATCCAGCATTTCGCCATCGCCTGCGGGGTGCTGAGCGCCATGCGGACGTTATCGGCGTCTTCGCGGAACCAGCTGCTGAGGGCGACCTTGATGCGGCGCGCGCGGCAGGCTTTCAGGAAGTCGATGAGTGCAGGAAAGAGCCGAACGCGGACTTTATAGGGGCTGCCCCAGTCATTGGAATACCAGACAGGCAGGAGCAGCCATTCTTTTTCAGGGGCTTGGGACAGCAGGTGGGGGAATGCGTCGATGCGGACGGCATCATAGCCGCGTTCCTTGACGCCGTCGAGGACAGCGTTCCAGTCCTCAAAGCCTGCGCCGTCCCAGCGGCGTTCAATCCATGAAAAATCCCACATGGTGATGGCGAGGGGGTGAATCATGTGTTTTGCCTCCCGTTGATGGGGTTGGGAATGCCTTGGTGCAGCGTCGGAAGGAACGTCCGGTGCTGGACGGAAGCATTCGGGGGGGAAGTGCGCGGTATTTGCGGGAAATAAGCAGCTTGTTTTTGCTGTAGCCTTTTAGATTTGGCGTACGCTAAAATCGAAAAGCAGGGAGCTTCCATTCTCAGAAAGCTCCCTGCTGCCTGAAAATGCAGACGGGTGATTGCGGGTCAAACACTGACCCGTGGATGGATTACTTCAGGAATTCTTCCGTCAGTTCCGCAGCCAGCTTGTCGCCTTCTTCGCGATGTTCATTCACGAAGTCGTTCCAAACCGTTTCCGGATCGTCAGAGATGACCGCCTGAATGATGATGTCGCGGATGTTGTTGATGACGGCAGAACGGAAGGAGTAATACGCTTCGTTCTTGGTGTTGGTCAGGTTATAGTCCGTCGGAGCGAATGTTGCGTTGCTTTCCCACGTCTTCATGTTCGTGGTGAACAGGTCATTGATGATGTAGGAAGAGTAAGAGGGGTTGCCGGGGAGGTAGACGTCCAAGCCTTCGAGGACGAAGTACTTCTGGAAGGCGCGCTCCTGCACGATGTAGTACTTGCTGCCGGTGGCGGCGATGTCTGCATCGGTGTAGTTCAGAACGACGTTGCCGTCCGCGTCGTAGTCCCAGTCTTCACCCTTCACGCCGTAAGCGTAGGTTTCAATCTGTTCCTGTTCGAGCAGCCAGTTGCCGACCGCCAGCCAGCGATCCATGACTTCGTCGCGGCAGTTCGCGGAGAAGGCGAACGCAGCCCACCACTCGTCGATCTGGCTGACATGGAACGTGCCGTCGGGCGCTTCGAGGCAGATGATGCCGAGGTCTTCGTCGGTGAAGCCTTCGACATTGGTCGCGAGGGTACGGGCAGTCGTCTGCAGGATGGTCGCGCCGAGGTTGCCGTACAGGACAGCAGAGCGGCCCGCGAGGAAGCGTTCACGACCCGCGTTGTTGGAGTCATTGTAGCTGTCCATCGCCAGCAGACCGTCGTCGTAGAGGGTCTTAATCTGCTTGATGGCTTCCAGAGAGGAGGGGTCTTCCGCGCTCCAGCGATACTGGCCATCCACGATGTCGAAGGAGCCGATGCGCTGATTCCACAGCTGCGCCAGCATCGCCCAGTGCTTGCCGCCGTTGTCCAGATCAAGCGGAACGAGCTTATCGCCCATGTGGCCCGGATCCTTTTCCTTCACGTCGCGCAGGTATGCCACGAATTCGTCGTAGGTCAAGGTCTGAACAGGCGCCCAGTCATAGCCCATCGCCTTCGCCCAGTCGCGGCGATACGCGAACATGTAGGTGGTGTAGAGGTTGACGGGGTTGCTGTTCTTAATCTTGGGGAAGGTGTACAGCTTGCCATCGACGCGGAACTGGTCGAAGCAGGTGTAGCTGTTGATGAGCTTTTCCAGATTCGGGTACGCAGACATGTCGTCCGGCAGCGCCTTGAACACGCCCTCTTCCACCCATTCGAGGTACTCATCCTTGTTCAGGTTGTACCACGCGATGACTTCCGGCAGACTCTGGGTGTATGCCAGCGTGCGGGTGGATTCATCCCAAGAATCCCACGCGACAAGCTGGATTTCAAAGTCGAAGTTGAACTTCTCCATCGCCTGCTTCACTAGCGGCCAGTTGAACATGTCGTCCGAGCCGTCGATGGTGAAGACCTTGAAGGTCAGGTGTTCGGCGTAGGGATTCTCTTCCGCCAATGCGGGCGTTGCAGCCAGCATGATGGGGAGAATCATTGCCAGAGACAGAACCAGAGATAGAAACCGTTTCATGTAGGAATACCTCCTTTTTATCTCCTATCATCCTTGCCGGATGAATAGAAATCAACGGAAAGAGAAGCTAAGCCTTAAGACTTAATCGCCCCAATCATAACGCCCTTTGCAAAATACTTTTGCAGGAAAGGATACACGCACATGATGGGCAGCATCGTCACAATCACCGCCGCCGCCTTCATGCCGTCGGCGTATGTGCGGCGCCCCAGCTCCGCCGGGACATCCGCCGCCAGCGCACTGCTCGTCCACAGAATCTGCCGCAGTTCCAGCTGCATCGGCCACATTTTGCTGTCGAGAAACAACAGGTTGCTCCAGAACCATTCGTTCCAGCGGTCAACGATGAAGTATAGCGTCACCGTTGCCAGTGCGGGCTTCATCAGCGGCAGGTCAATCTGCCAGAAGATGCGGAAAGGGCTTGCACCGTCGAGCATTGCCGCTTCTTCCAAATCCGGGGGCAGAGACTCGAAGAAGTTGCGCAGGATAATCATGTTGAACGCATTGAACGCCAGCGCAATGACCACGGCGAAGCGGTTGCCGTACAGTCCCAAGTTCTTAACCAGCAGGAAGAAGGGGACAACGCCGCCGCCGAAGTACATGGTGAAGACAATCATGTTCTGGAACAGCGCGCGTCCGGGGTAGTTCTTCTTGCTCAGCCCATACGCCAAGGTTGTGGCGAGAAACATGCTGAAAATCGTACCTGTCACCGTGTACAGCACGGAGTTGAAGAACGAGCGCAGCAGACCCGTGCCGACGAAGATGTCGCGGTAGTTGCCTATAGTCGGGCTCTGCGGCCAGAGCGTCGTGCCGTTCATGATGAATTCCTGCTGTGTGAGGAAGGAACGGACGATGGTGTAGTAGAAGGGGACGATGACGATGAACGCCAGAATCAGCAGGAAGATGATGTTGAAGACATCGAACGCCGTCGTTTTTTGGAGCTTGCGTTTCTTCCGCGCGATTTCCCGTTCAAGCAGCTTTTCTGCCTTTTTATCGGCTCTATTCGAGGAAATTGCTGTCATTACATGATGCCTCCTTCCCCAAGTGCTTTCGCCAGCTTGTTTGCCAGCAGCAGGAAAGCGAAGTTGATGACGGATTTCGACAAGCCGATCGCGGTGGAGAAGCCGTATTTCGGTTTTTCCTGGAAGGTGATGCGGTAGATGTAGGTGTCAATCGTCTCCGCCGCGTCGCGCACAACCGCATTGGTCATGTTCAGGATTTGGTCATAGCCCTTGCTCATGATGCCGCCGAACGCCAGAATGAGCAGAATCACCGCCGTCGAGCGGATTTCCGGCCATGTGATGTACCACATCTTGTGGAAGCGGTTCGCGCCGTCCACCTCGGCGGCTTCGTAGAGTTCCGGGCTGATGCCCGCGATGCCCGCCAGATACAGGATGGCTGACCAGCCAGTTCCCTTCCAGATGCTTGTCGCATACAGCAGGGGACGAATCAGACTCTTGTCCGTCAAGAAGCCGTATGTCTGTCCTCCGGATGCGCGAATCAGGCTGTTGATGACGCCCTCGCCTGCGAAAATCGTCGTCATCAAGCCACCGACGATAACCCAGCTTAGGAAGTTCGGGAAGGTGTAAATCACCTGCAAGGTATTCTTGTAGTGCCGACTCCGCAGTTCGTTGAGCAGCAGCGCCAGAATGATCGGGCCGGGGAAGCCGGTAATGATGTACGCCAGTCCCATGCGGATGGTGTTGAAGAACGCCGCGGTGAACTTCTTGTCCTTGAACATCATCGCGAAGTTATTATACCACGGATTCGCCCACGGACTGCCCAGAATGCCCTTGCTAATCTTGTAGTCCTTGAAGGCGACCACCAGACCATACATCGGGCCGTAGCAGAATAGCAGGACGAACGCAATGCCCGGCAGCAGGAAAAGATACACCCAGCGGTTTTTCCAGATCCGCTTGCCCAGGGACTGCCGACGCCCTGATTCAATCATCGCATGTTCTTTCGCCATGCCATCAGCCACCCGCTTTCTCGTTTTTGTTCATGGCTTTATTTTATCGTTTTTTGCCCGAAAAGGAAGGCACTGTTTTCGGTTTGCACCCTCAATATTTTCGGTTCGGCTGTGTTTAGACCAGATTCTCCATCTTTAGCAGTGGACAAGCGAAATCATCCCTGCTATAATAAGAACACCTTCCTGCTAAATAGGATTGCTTTCATAAGTTTCTGGATGCACTCCCGATGAAGCCGTTCGGGAGGAAGGAGGACGAAATTTGTACCGCATTCTGATTGTTGATGACGAGCCGATGGCGCTGTATTCCACCGCGCACACCTTCCCGTGGGCGGACTGGGGCTTTGATCCGCCCGTGCTGATGACGGAAGCGCCCGCTGCGCTGGACAAGCTGCGCACGGAACGCTTCGACGCCGCGATTGTGGACATTCGGATGCCGCAGATGACAGGCATTGACCTGATTCGCCTGTCCGGGGAAGCGGGCTTGCAGACGGTGTTCATCGTCCTGAGCGGGTATTCCGATTTCAGCTATGTGCAGACAGCGCTGCGGCTGTCTACATTCGACTACTGCCTGAAACCGATTTTGCCCGATGCGGCGCAGGCTGCACTGGAGCGCTTGTCGGGCCGCATCCACGACATTCGTGTGGGGAGCGACCCGGCGTTTCTGGCGACGCTGAGCAGCACGGCGCCGCTCAAACCGCTTTTTACGCAGCGCGGACTGCCCGTGCCGGAAGGGATGCTGTCCATGGTGCTGTTGTCCGCGGAGAAGCCAGAGACGCTTCCGCCGCTGCTGAACGGGTTTCAGGCGTCTCTGTCCTTCTGGGCGGACGCGAACGAAGTCCTGCTGTTCACGCCAATGACAGAACAGTCGCTGTTATCTACCCTGCCAAAGTCGCCTGACGTGCGTGTGTGCTACACTGTACCTGTATCGCAGGACATCCTCAATCCCGTTCGGCAATTGCAGCTGCTTCGGCAGACGATGGCGGAGGTGCAGCCCGGTCAGGCGCCGGTATCCATCTACGTCAACGACTGCAGTCCGACGTTTTTCGACATGCTGAACTACGTCGATGAGCATTTGAGCGACGACTTGTCCCTCCAAAGGCTTTCGGCGCAGTTCCACCTGAACTACACCTATTGTAGTGAGCTGTTTCGCGCCATCACGGGCGCGACGTTCACTAAGTACCTATCCAGCCACCGCATGGAGCGCGCGCGGACGCTGATTATCACGACACCCATGAGCATCTCCGAAATCGCGCGGCAGACAGGGTACAGCAACTACAATCACTTTTCCGCCACTTTCAAGACGTATTTCGGGCAGACGCCGGGCGCGTACCGCACAGCGCATCAGGAAGGGAGTGTGCGCTGACCTATGCGCAAGCATTTCAGTTCTCTGCGCAGCCAGATGACGCTGCTGACGACCGGCACGGTGCTGGCGGTGGTGATTCTGGCGACGGTGTTTTACAGCAGCGCCCAGCGGATGTCTGAGAAGAAAGCAGCGACGTTCGTGCATTCGATGCTCGTGCAGCTGGGCGACAGCCTTGACCGCATCGGCAACGAAATGTCCTACTTGGGCAACGCCCTCCATTCCAACGAGGTCTTGCAGCAGTATTATCACGCGCCGACAGCGATACAACGAATGCAGTACGGCAAAAGTTTCATTGATTTTACTTCCAGCCTGCTCAACCACAGCACCACGGTCAGCCACATCGTCATCGTCAACAACGACCAGAGTATCCTCAGCCCGACGGAGCGGAACATCATTGCGCTGGACACGCTGGATTCCAAGTATCACCTGTTTGAAAGCGACAATCTGTCTTCCGGTTTTTACGGGCCAGCATTCGATACCTTCACGAACAGGAACTTTTTCGCATACGTTCAGCCGGTCTACAACACCCGGCAGGGCGCACGCTTCCGGCAGAAGTTAGGCACCTGCGTCATCTTCGCCCGCCTTGACCTGCTCCAATCCACGCTGCGCAGCGCCCTGCCGACGCCCGGTGCAGCGCTGATGCTCATCGAGCAGGACGAGCAGATTATCCTCTGTTGCGACGCAGACGGGAACACGCTGTCCCTGCTGCCCGACTCATTCTGCAGCGACATGGCGGACGGCTTGCAGCACAGTCTGACGCTCAACAAGACGACATACCTGACGGATTCGCTGCTGCTCTCATCAATGGGCTGGCGGCTGGTCAGCCTCGTGCCGGAGGACGAAATCGCGGCAGACCTGATGCCGCTGCTCTGGCTTGGGATGCTGATATGCGTCGTGTTCGCCATTTGCATCGGTGTGTGGAACCTGCACATCCAGCGCAGCATCATGGCGCCGGTGAAACAGCTGACCGCCTTCATCGAAAATGACTTGGACGACAAGCTGCAGAACCGCATCCACATCAGCACCAGCAGCGAAATGGAACTGTTCTGTCAGGAAATCAACACGCTGCTGGACAAGGTGTCTGAAATGACGGCGGAGCGGCTGCAAGATCAGACGCGGCTCTATGAGCTGAATCTGGCGAAGAAGCGTGCGGAGCTGTCCGCCCTGCAAAGCCAGATTAACCCGCATTTCCTCTACAACACGCTGGACTGCATCCGCGGGTACGGGTACATGCTGAACAGCAGCGAAATCGTGTCGATTACCAACGCCCTATCCTCCATCATGCGCTACTGCATCAAGGGCGCGGACATCGTCGCGCTGCGCAAGGAAATGACCATTGTCAACTACTATCTGGACATCATCCGCATCCGCTTCCCGAACCGCTTCAACTACGTTTTCGACGTAGATCCGGCGCTCGAAGATCTCGCGATTCCGCGTTTCATCATCCAGCCCGTGGTGGAAAACGCGATTTATCACGGGCTGGAATCGCGCTTGGAGAAAGGGACGCTGACGATTTCCTGCCACACGACGGAGACGGGAGGCTGCGCGCTGTGCGTAACGGACGATGGCGTGGGGATTCCCCCGGAGCGGCTGGCGGAAATTCATCGGAAGCTGTCCGACAAGAGTATGCAGAACGTGCTGAACGTCCCGGCGGGGAACAGTCTGGCGCTGGTGAACATCCATAACCGCCTGCGCAATCTCTACGGCGCAAATTACGGGCTGGACATCGTCTGTCCCCCGGAGGGCGGAACGCGCGTCACGCTGCACCTGCCGATGGTGCTGGTGCAGACAGAAACAGAACAGGGAGGTCACATCTCATGAATCTGATGAACATCGAACAGAATGCCGAAAACCTGCGGCTGCTGGGGCTGATTGTCGCCCAGCGCGGCGAAACAATCTATCAGCACAATTGGGACAGCCCGTGCCGCCGCCTGCTGTTCTCTGCCAGCAAGAGCTTCACCGGGGCGGCAGTCGGTTTCGCGGTTCAGGAGGGGTTATTGCGCCTTGACGACCGCCTGATTGAACTGTTCCCGGACGAAGCGCCGGAAAATCCATCGGAGAACCTTTGCCGCGCCACGATTCGCGATGCGCTGACGATGTGCATCGGGCAGTCGCGCGGGTACTTGATGGGCGCACAGCGCGTCGGCATGGCGGAAGAAGACTGGGCGAAAGCAGTGCTGGCGCTGCCGTTCGACGAAGCGCCGGGGACGCACTTTGTGTACAGCAACGTCGGGCCGTATCTGGCGGGGCTGGCGGTGCAGAAACGCGCCGGGTGCGACCTTGTGGATTACCTGATGCCGCGGCTGTTTGCGCCGCTGGGGATTCAGCGCACGGTCTGGGAGGTTGACCCGCTGGGGCGGACGTTCGGCGCAGCGGGGCTGCTGCTGGCGCTGCCAGAGCTGCATAAGCTGGGACTGCTCTATCAGCAGGGTGGGCAATGGCAGGGAAAACAGCTGCTTGACCCCAATTGGGTGCGCGAAAGCGGGCGCAAGCAGGTCGAAAACGAGGAAGACGGCTACGGCTACCTGTTCTGGCGCGGAAAGTACGATTCGTACCGCGCGGACGGGCTGTATGGGCAGTACAGCGTCATTCTGCCGGCGCAGGAGGCAGTCATCACCTGCACGGCGGAAAGCCGGAATCAGAAGCAGCTGCTGGAAACGCTCTTGGATGCCATCGTACCACAATTATAACGGGGAGGACACCCGCATGTACACGCCCGATTTGCTCACCATGACCGACGGCACGCCCGTCACGTCATCCGCGCAGTGGGAGGCGCGCCGGGGGGAACTGCTGAACATCCTCGCGCGGGAGCAGTACGGCACGTTTCTGCCGCCGTCCACCGCATCCGCGCGGGTAATGGCGCCGCCAATGCCCGCCTGCGCCGGACACGCCATGCAGGAGACGCTCGAAATCCGCTTTGATACCCCAGCAGGAGAATTCGCCTTTCCGCTGCGGTTTCTCTATCCGGCGGACGGTCAGGCGCATCCGCTGTTTCTGCTGCTGAATTTCCGTCCGCTCATTCCGGACATCTACTGTCCGGCGGAGGAAATCCTCGACAACGGCTTTGCACTGGCGGTCGTGTGCTACACAGACATTACGGCGGACGATGGCGACTGGGGCAGCGGGCTATGCGGGCATTATCCGCGGAAGCATCCCGACACCGACCCCGGCAAGCTCGTTTTCTGGGCATACGCTGCCAGCCGCGCGTTGGATGTGCTGACGCTTCGCCCGGAGGTGGACGCGCGGAATATCGCCGTGATTGGGCATTCGCGGCTGGGCAAAGCGGCGTTGCTCTGCGGTGCGCAGGATGCCCGTGTGCGCTTTACCTGCGCCAACGATGCCGGATGCGGCGGCGACGCGCTGGAACAGACCAAGCACCCCGGCGCGGAGGATTACGCGGCGATGGCGCGCAGCTTCCCGTACTGGTTCTGCGGCAATCGCAGCCGCTACATCGATCATCCGGAGGAGCGCCCCTACGACCAGCACTTTCTGCTCGGCGCCATCGCCCCACGCTTCGCCGCCGTCAGCAGCGCGTCGCTCGACCGCTGGGCTGACCCGTATTCGCAGCAGCTTTGCTGTGCCGCCGCGTCGCCCGCGTGGAAGCTGCACGGACTGCGCGGCTTTGTGGGTACAGAATCACCCGCCGCGGTCGGTGCGGCGTACCCGGAGGGGCATGTCGCGTACCATCTGCGCGGCGGACTGCACTATCTGAGCCGCCAGGACTGGCTGTTCTATATGGATTTCGTTCGTCGGCACAAGGGGAAAACGGTATGAAGACGCTGTGCGTTGATTTAGGCGGCTCGCGGGTGAAACTGGCGCTGATGACGGCGGACAGTCACCCGCAGCCGGACGTGTTCTCGGTGGATTCGCACGCGCCGCTTGCGCAGACGCTCTCGCTCGTCGCGCAGCATGCCGCCGCATGGGGACAGCCCGATGCCGTGTCGATTGCACTGCCCTGCGTGGTCTGCCGTGGAACGGTCATCGCCTGCAACGGAAAATACACGGATGCAGTCGGTTTTGACTGGATGCGCTGGTCACAGAAGACATTCGGTGCGCCCGTTTTCCTGATGAACGATGCTGCTGCTGCACTGCTGGGCGAAATGCGCTGCGGTGCGGCGAAAGACACGGGGGCTGCCGCCATCCTCATGATTGGTACAGGCATCGGCAGTGCCGCCGCCCAGGACAGGCGCATTCTGACAGGTCGGCACGGCACAATGGGGATGCTCGGCGGTCACATGGCGATTGAAATGCTGCACCCCCGCCGCTGCACCTGCGGCGCGACGGGCTGTTTGGAAGCATGGGCGGGAACTTGGGCACTGGATGAAATCGCCCGTCAGGAGGATGGGTTTGCGGAAAGTGCCTTAGCGAATGCGAGAAAGGTAGATTACCGCGCGCTGTTGGACGGCGTGGCGCAGGGGGATGCGGTCAGCCTGCGGGTGTTTGAGACGGTCGCGACGGCGCTGGGGATGGGCGCGGTGAATTTGATTCATGCGTATGACCCGGAAGTGCTGCTGCTCAGCGGTGGGCCATGCCATTCGGAAATGTTGATGCGGAGGATTCGGAGATATGTGAGGGAGAACGTGTGGACACCGTGGGGTCAGGTTGATATTCGGGTTGCGGAGAACCCGGAGGGGTCGGTATTGCTGGGGCTGATAAGGGAGTAAAGGAAATTTGTGCACCCGCAGGAGCGCCCCCTCAAGCTGCTTTATTCACTGCTTGCACATTGTTGCGCCAGATGGGCGCGGCCAGACAGCATCGGGAGAAACGTTTCTCTCGGTGCTGTTTTTGCGTGCGCCCGGAGGCGCACGCAAAAAAATCCCCCGGCAGTCCTTCAATCAGACCTGCCGGGGGATTCTATATGCTCAAAAATGCGAATGCAGAGAACTCAATTAGTCCTGCTTGTACCGCCACTGGCGCGCGCGGTCGCCCGCGTTCAGGATGCGCTTGCGCATACGCAGGTTCTTCGGGGTGATTTCCAGCAGCTCGTCATCATCGATGAACTCGAGGCACTCTTCCAGCGTCATCGGATGGACGGAAATCAGGCGCATTGCGTCTTCGGAAGCGGAAGCGTTACGCATGTTGGTGACGTGCTTCTGTTTGCAGACGTTGACGACAAGGTCATCCGGGCGGGAGTTCTGACCGACGATCATGCCCTCGTAGACGTTCTGCTGCGCGCCGATGAACAGCGTGCCGCGCTCCTGCGCGTAGAACAGCGCATAGGGGGTGGAAACGCCGCTTTCGTGCGCCACCAGCGCGCCGACGCTGCGGTGCGGAATATCGCCCTTGACCGGCTCGTAGCGCTCGAACACGGCGGACATGATGCCTTCGCCGCGCGTGTCAGTCATGAACTCACTGCGATAGCCGAACAGCCCGCGCGACGGCACAAGGAACTCCAGACGAACGCGATCCTGACCAGACATGTGCTCCAGCGTACCGCGGCGGCGGCCGATTTTCTCGATGACCGCGCCTGCGGAAGCCTGCGGCGTGTCCACGACAAGGCGTTCAATCGGTTCGCACTTCACACCGTCGATTTCGCGGTAGATAACGCGCGGCTTGGAGACGGCGAATTCGTAGCCCTGACGGCGCATGTTTTCAATCAGGATAGACAGATGCAGTTCGCCGCGGCCGCAGACCTCGAACGCATCCGTACTGTCGGTGTCGCTGACGCGCAGAGAAACGTCCGTCTGCAATTCGCGCATCAGGCGCGCGCGCAGGTGACGGCTCGTGACATAAGTGCCCTCACGGCCCGCGAAGGGAGAATCGTTGACTTGGAACGTCATCGTGACGGTCGGCTCGCTGATTTTGACGAACGGCAGACCCTCGATGCACTCCGGCGCGCAGACGGTGTCGCCGATGGACAAATCCGCCGCGCCGGACAGCGCCACGATGTCGCCCATGCGGACTTCTTCCGCGTCCACACGCTTCAAGCCGTCGTACTGATACAGGTTGCCCAGACGCCACGGCTGGCTCGTCACGCCGGTCTGCACATTCGTGTGGACGACGTTCATGCCCGCCTTGAACACGCCGCGGGTGATGCGGCCAACGCCGATGCGCCCGACATACTCGGAGTAGTCGATGGTGGAAATCAGCACCTGCGCCGGGCCGTCGGGATCGCCTTCAGGCGCGGGAATGTACTTCAGGATGGCATCGAACAGCGGGCGCAGATCCGTGCCGGGGGTGTCCAGATCCAGCGTCGCCGTGCCCTTGCGGGCGGAAACGTAGAGAATCGGGTTTTCGATGGTGCTCTCGTCGGCTTCCAGGTCAATCAGCAGGTCGAGGATTTCGCCCACCACCTCTTCGCAGCGCGCGTCGGGGCGGTCAATCTTGTTGATGACAATCAGCACCTTCAGCTTCAGCTCCAGTGCCTTCTTCAGCACGAAGCGGGTCTGCGGCATCGGGCCTTCAAAGCTGTCCACCAGCAGCAGCACGCCGTCCACCATTTTCAGCACGCGTTCCACTTCGCCGCCGAAGTCCGCGTGACCGGGGGTGTCGACGATGTTGATTTTCGTCTTGCCGTAATGCACAGCGGTGTTCTTCGCCAGAATCGTGATGCCGCGCTCGCGCTCGATGGCGCCGGAGTCCATCACGCGGTCAACCGTCTGCTGATTCTCATGGTAAACGCCGCCCTGCTTGAGCATCTGGTCAACCAGCGTCGTCTTGCCGTGGTCAACGTGGGCGATAATTGCAATGTTACGAATATCTTCACGAACCATAACGTGTTCTCTCCTTACTATATAATCGAGAGGCACCAGAGGCGCTGCCTCTGGACTCCGCAAGGGGCGCTGCCCCTTGCCCCCGCCAAAGGGTCTTCGACCCTCTGGACTCCCCTTTTCGCGATTGAGTTGAGCGCAACTGCATACTGTATGCGCGTGTTAAGTTCTGCGCGGCTTACTTGCGGTTGGCGGTTTCCGCCAGTTCCAGCCCTGCGTTGTTCTCGCAGGCAAGGCGGATGCTCCACTCGTTCTCAAACAGCAGCACATCGCGGTCGCGGCTGTCCTTTGCGCGCCCGGACGTGGATGTCAGCTTCAGCTGGTCGATGGGCTTGGGCGTGCTCACCACCCACCGCACGAAGCGGAAGGGCATGGACTCCATCACAATGTCCACCTGATACTCGGTTTTCAGCCGGTGCTCCAGCACTTCAAACTGCAGCACGCCGACCACGCCGACCATGAATTCCTCGCGCCCCGTCTCCGTGCGGATGAAAGTCTGAATGGCGCCCTCTTCCGCCAGCTGGGTGATGCCCTTCTGGAACTGCTTGCGCTTCATGGAATCCGCCGGACGCACGCGGGAGAAGAATTCCGGCGCAAAGACCGGGATGTTCTCGTAGTGCAGCTTCGGGCCGCCGGAGAGCGTATCGCCAAGCTGATAGATGCCGGGGTCGAACAGGCCGATAATGTCGCCCGCCCATGCTTCCTCCACGGCTTCGCGTTCGTCCGCCATGAACTGCTGGGGCTGCTTGAGCGCGACGGTCTTGTTCGTCCCGGAGTGCCAGACCTCCATGCCTTTCTCGAACGCGCCGGACACGATGCGCATGAATGCCAGCCGGTCGCGGTGCGCGGGGTTCATGTTCGCCTGAATCTTGAAGATGAAACCGGAGAAGTACGGCTCTTCGGGCTGAATGTCACCGATGTCGCTCTTGCGGGGCAGGGGCGGCGGCGTGTATTGCAGGAAGCGCTCAAGGAACGGCTCAACGCCGAAGTTGGTGACGGCGGAACCGAAGAACATCGGCGTCAGCTCACCGCGGCGCACCTTGTCGAGGTCGAAAGCGTCGCCCGCTTCGTCCAGCAGGTCGATTTCCTCCGCCAGCCGCTCGCGGTAGTGCTTTGCCAGCACATGCTCCAGCGCGGGGTCGTCAATGGCGATGTCAGTCTTCTGCACCATCGATTTGCCGTGGTCGCCGCCCGTGTACAGCTCGACCATCTTTGTGTCGCGGTGGTAAACGCCTTGGAAATCGCCGTCCGTGCCGATGGGCCAGTTGATGGGGCAGGAGCGGATGCCAAGCACCTGTTCCAGCTCCTCTATCAGCGCGAAGGGGTCTTTCGCCGCGCGGTCCATTTTGTTCACGAACGTGAAAATCGGGATGTTGCGCATCCGGCAGACCTTGAACAGCTTGATGGTCTGCGCCTCAACGCCCTTCGCCGCGTCAATCAGCATGACGGCTGCGTCCGCCGCAACCAGCACGCGGTAGGTGTCCTCAGAGAAGTCCTGATGGCCCGGTGTGTCCAGAATGTTGATGCGGAAGCCGTCAAACTCAAACTGCATCGCGGAGGATGTGACCGAGATGCCGCGCTGCTTCTCGATGTCCATCCAGTCGGACGTGGCGTGCTTATCGCTTTTGCGCGCCTTGACGCTGCCCGCCGAGCGGATTGCGCCGCCGTACAGCAGCAGCTTTTCGGTCAGCGTAGTTTTGCCCGCGTCCGGGTGCGAGATGATGGCAAAGGTTCGCCGTTTTTCCACCTGCTGGTGGAGCAGCTCCCGGAAAGCCGGCGTGTCGTGGGCTGGCAGCATGAATCGTCCTCCTCGTAAAGTGTCTGTCGCTCCTTGAAAGTGGATATTTCTTCCAACTCAAAACGTGCAAAATGCACGAAAAAGACAAGAATGTCCGAAAAGATATTTTACCGCCAAGAACGTGCCTTGTCAAGCCATTTTCCGCGCCTTCATGGCGTTCATGGTGCTATTTTTTCCGATTTCTCAGCAAACGGGAAAAAAAGTTTCAAGCAGCTTTTTGATTGCCCTTTTTGCGTGACTGGGCTGATGATACTTTCATGCAATGTTCATGTGCGGCGCAGGGGTTTCCCCCTGCAACGAAAAAGTCAAGCCGCATAGGTGCAGCGTGAAGGGGCTTCATTGGGGACAACCCCACTGCCATTGGAGTTATCCCCAATTTATCCACTTTTCATCCCCAAATCATTCACAGATACACCACTTTATCCCCAGCCCCGTCCGACGAAAAACGCGGTGAAAAGGCACGTTTCGCCACATTGTCCTCCGCGGGGAGCGCTCATGCCATTTGGGACAAGCACCAAAGAACGTTTATGCACAGAAATGAATAATTATACGCAAAATGCGAACATCCGACACCATTTTCTGGTTATCTGCAAAAGAATCCACAAGACGCGCAGGGGGTGGACAACTTCTGTGGATAACCCTGTGGACAATGTGGATAATTTGCGGTCATACGCGGTTTGTCAAGGCAAAATCGGCAAAAAACACTGTGGATAATCCTGTGGAAACTGTGGATGCTTTCGCCCAATTTGAAACGATTTGAAGGACGGGATACATATACAGCGGATGGATAGCAGGCTTGGATACATCAACAAAAGCATAATCATGCGTCAATTTGGTGTGCTTCGGACATGCCCATACCGTATCCGACATAGACTGGAGAGAGGAGGTGGGTTCCTTGGCAGAAAAATCGCCCTTTTTCCGCAATTTTGCATCGCACATCCTGCCGGTGCTGACTTTTGCAACGCTGCTTGTCGGTACGGCGCTGGTGGGTGTTGCGCTGACCCGAATTCCCCAAAGACCGACGGACGCAGCACCCCCGTCTCCCGCGCCGGAAATGACATATATCGCCGCGGGCAGCCTGACTGGGCGGACGATCCTCGTTGACCCCGGCCACGGCGGCTATGACGGCGGCGCGCGCTGCCGAGATTCCGGCGTGTGGGAGAAAGAGGTCAACCTCGCCGTAGCGCTGGCAGTGGAAAAGAGCCTGACGCAGCGCGGTGCAACGGTACTGATGACCCGCCGGACAGACGCCGATCTCTGCGACGACACAACCCGCCCGGCGAACGTGACGAAGAAGCGGCAGGACATGCAATGCCGCGTGGACATGGCGGTCCAGGGGCAGGCGGACATGGTGCTGTCCATCCACATGAACGAATACCGCGTGCGGTCGGAATCCGGGCCGCAAGTGTTCTACCGCGCGGGCAGCGGCGCAGGGCGTCTGCTCGCCGGAACGATGCAGGAAGCGCTCATTACCGCCCTTTCGCCCCAAAAGGAGCGCGCCGCCATGCCGGGCGACTACTTCATTCTCCAACTGGATACGCCGTCGGTGCTGGTGGAATGCGGCTTCATTTCCAATCCGGCGGAGGAAGCGCTGCTGCTCTCGCCTGCCTATCAGGAGAAGCTGGGCGAAGCGATTGCGGATGGCGCGGCGGAGTATTTCCGCTTGGCACAGGCAGAAAAATGAAGGTTGCATTTTTTCGCCGCGCATGGTAAAATAAGAAGAAAAGGAAACGCATTATATCCGGAAAGGAGTATCGAATGAACATTCACGAATCCGCTGAGGACTATTTGGAAGCAATCCTCCGCCTGAAAGAAGCAAAAGGCTATGCACGCTCTGTGGATATTTCTCTGCTGCTGGGGGTCACGAAGCCGTCTGTCAGCGTGGCGATGAAGCGCCTGCGCGAAAACGGCTATCTGACGATGGATGCTGACAACTTGATTACGCTCACGCCCGCCGGGATGGAGATTGCGAGGAGCATTTATGACCGCCACAAGACGCTGTCGAGCTTTCTGGAGAGTTTGGGCGTTGATTCCGATGTCGCCCGCGAGGACGCCTGCAAAATCGAGCATGATATTTCCGAGGAATCGTTTACCGCGATTCGGAAGCTGATGCAGGAGCGGGAGCAGCATCCCGAAAATCCGCAGGAGTAATGGCATATCAAAAACAAAGCCGGGTCGAACCTCCCCTGTTTCGGAGGATTCGCCCCGGTTTTTCTGTATTCCTTACTTCTCCGTTCCCAGTGAGCGGTATGTCCGTACCAGCACGACCGCCGAGAGAATTGCTGTCAGCACATCGGCGGCAGGCATGGAATAGATCACCCCGTCCATCTGGAAAAACTGCGGCAGGAGCAGCACCAGCCCCACGCCGAACACAATCTCCCGCGCCATCGACAAAAGCGTCGAGGCAGCCGCTTTCCCCAGCGATTGCAGGAAGATGAACGTCCCTTTGTTGATGCACGCCAGCACAATCATGCTCAGGTACACCCGGAAGCAGCGCCGGGCAAAGAGCGTGTAGTGGATGGACTCGTTCTGCGCGCCGAAGAGCAGCATCACCTGATCGGGCAGCAGCTCCACCACAAGCAGCGCAATCAGCCCGACAACTGCCTCCGCCGCCAGCAGCCGCGTCAAAAGCCCTTTCACACGGTCGTACCGTCCTGCGCCCATGTTGTACCCCGCCACGGGAATGCATCCCGCCGCCAGCCCAATCGCACAGCTGATGACGATTTGGAACACCTTCATGACAATGCCGAAAACCGCCATCGGAATCGCGGAAAATTCCTCCTGCGAGAAAACAGCGTCCTGCGCGCTGCAAATGCGCAGCATCGTGTTCGTCGCCGCCATTGCCGCGACCAGGCTGATTTGCGCCAGGAAGGATGTCATGCCGAGCTTGGCGCATTTCCCCAGTAAATGCGCGCGCGGGCGGAAGCTGTCCTTTTGCAGGTGAATCTGCTTCATCCGCGTCAGATACCAGATGGACAGTCCAGCGGTCAGCGCCTGCCCGGCAACCGTTGCAATCGCCGCGCCCGCCATACCAAAGTGGCAGACGAAAATCAGCAGCGGGTCAAGCACGAGGTTTGCCGCCGCCCCCGCCAGCGTGGCAACCATTGCGAATGTCGGGCTGCCGTCGGAACGGATGACCGGGTTCATTGCCTGCCCAAAGACGTACAGCGGTACGCCCAAGGCAATCCAGAAGAAATATTCCTGCGCCTTCTCGAATGTTCCGGCATTGACGCGCCCGCCGAACCACGTCAGCAGCGTGTCCGGCAACAGCAGATACACCGCCATCAGGATAAGTCCCGCGAGGACGCTGACCGTTACTGTTCCGCCAACGGCACGGTGGGCCTCCTCCTGCTTCCCTGCACCAAGCATCAGGCTGACGAACGCGCAGCAGCCGTCGCCGAGCATGACCGCAATCGCCAGCGCCGCGACCGTCAGCGGAAAGACGACCGTCGTTGCTGCGTTCCCGACGCTGCCCAAGTCGGGCGCGTTCGCAATGAACACCTGATCGACCATGTTGTACAGCGCCGCCACGACCAGAGAGGTCATGCACGGCACGGCGTAGCGCCGCATGAGGCGCCCCAGCGGCTGTGTTGCCAGCGGGCGTGCGTTCTGCGCTATGGAGGTTTCGGATTCTGTCTGCATGAAAAAAAGCACTCCTTTTCGTTGATTGGAGCGCAGTGTCAAGGCAAAAAAGACTGCCCCTGCTGCGCGTCCGACAGATGGACTTACGCAGCAAAGGCAGCACTCTGTACCGCTATTTTAGCGCATCGGGGCGGATTTGTCAAAGGGGTGTATCATCATTTTTTCCCGCCCGCCACAAGGCTTCCTGCAAAGCACGCGCCGCCTGCAATCCAGTATCCCATTACGAGGCGACTCGTCGTGCCGTAAATCTCCAGCGCTCCTTGAAACAGACAGCCGACTGTCAGCGCAATGATGCCCCAGTGGTACAGCCGCACGCACCAGCGCCCCGGCAGCGCCTTTCCGCGCAGGGCGCGAATCAGCAGCGGACACGCTCCCAGCACCAGCGGCGGCAGGAACGCATACACCATGAAGTCCGAGTAGACCCCGTGGCTGAACTGCTCATACACGAATCCGCCCAGCGCGGTCACGGCGGCAAAAAGCAGATCGTAGAGCGCAAGTTTCACGCATTTGCGGTCAATAGCCGATGTAGACAATGTCGCTCACGCTCCTTTCGCGGATGCTGCGCCCATTTGTGGTTGGGTTGTTGACGACGCGCCCCTGAAACACCATGGTTGAAGAGCCGCCGCCATCGAGGTTGTAGGCGATTTGTGCGCCCAGCGACTGCATCAGCTCTGCCAATTGCCGCAAGGAAAGCCCGGTGCTCTCCTTCGTCCGCCCGTCGGAGACAACCAGCAGGTAATGCCCTTCGCTGATTTGCCCGATGGCGGTGCGCGGGTTGGAGGTCATGGCGCGCCCGACCTCGTCGCTGCTGCTGACGGTCACTTGTCCGCCGTTGATCAGCGCCGGGCCGAACGTCAGCACCTGCCACGCGCCTTCACGCACCAGCGTGTCGGCACTCGTTTCGCCCTCGGTGATGATGCGGAAATTGCCGTCCGCACCGATGACCAGTGCGTCCGTGCCGCTTTGCGCCGATGCGCGGTACAGCACGCCGTTGCGCAGCACATATCCGCGTTCCTGTGCGCCGTAATAGTCGCCGTTGATGGCGAGAATCGCCCCTGCGTTCGCCGCCTGCACGGAGGTCGTCTCGGTCAGGTTGCGGGCGTAGGTGTTCCCCGCCAGCGCCGTTTTGAGCAGGGAAATGTCCGCAATCTGCACATCCGCGACGTACACCGTCGTGTTCTCTACGCGCATCGTTGTCAGCACAATGTCGATTTGGTCGTCGTGGTATTCCGTATCGGTGGAAATGGGCGCGGTGGTCGCCTGTTCCGCCGGAGGTTCCGCCGCAGTCGGCGCGGCGGTCGGAGCTTCCGTCGGCGCGGTGGAGGCTTCAGCGGTTGCCGTCGGCAGCGTGTCCGGCGTCAGCACACGGACAATCACGAACGTGTCCAGCGCCGCATAAACCGTGTATGCCGCCAGAATCAAAGCAAACACCATGTTTGCGAAATGCCGCTTCATGGAGCTTCACTCCTTTCCATGGCTATTATCTCCCCGTCAAGTGACGAACACATGATGAACCCGTGAATGATGCCGGAAGTTTTCCCTTCCCTTGACGCAATCCTGCCAAAGGCGTATACTGGAAGCGGAAATTTCCGCGGATGACCGCGAAAAGGAGAAGAATGATGCAGAAACTACGGGGATACTTGGCACTGGGAATATTCATCATGGGTATTGTATCGCTTTTATGCCTGCTTCTGCCGCTCATCGAGATAACGGATGATGCGCTGCTGCTGATGGTGTTTGCTGTGCCGCCGCTTATCTGCGGATTGTTCATAGCATTGGCACTGCATATGCTGCTGTATACGCTGCTTCTGGTGCTGTACGGCTGCAGAATACAGCTGGTGGCTTTGTACTTTCTTCATATCCGCAGGAAAACCGTCGGCTGGCGCGTGCAGTACCTTCCGGCGGCGGAGCGCAAGGTGGGCATACTGCTGGCGGCTGTTCCGTGGGAGCCGGAAACCGGCGACTTGCAGCAGCGGGCGCAGATTGTCCTGTACTATGTGCAGAGCGTACTGGCAATACTGTTCTATGCGCTGGCAGTCAATTTGTATGGGACAGCATCCGCCATTGCCTGCCTTGTGCTGGCGTGGGGTTATGCGTTTCTCAGCATCATCATGCCGCCAAGCGAAATTCGGAAAGTATTCCAGCCCGAAAAGCGGCGCAAAATGTGGCAGATGCAGTGCCTGCTGGCGGAGAACCTGACGGATCACCTGTTCACGGAAATGCCGGAAGAATACTTCGCTCCGCCGGACAAAATTCAGAATCAGAATGATGCGGCTCTTATGATTAATTGTTCCGCGCGGCTGATGATGCAGAACCGCTACGGTGAGGCGCTGGACATCCTGACCATGCTGGCGCAGGAGCATCGGGAGCAGACGAAGCGCCTTTGGTGGCAGCTGATTCCGCTCGGCGTTCTGCGTGAATTGGCATTGGACAAGCCGGGCTACTTCCTGAAGGAATATGACACGCTGTACATGCAGAAGGAATTGCGCAAGCATGAAAAGCAGCCGCTTGTCTGGAGCACGGCGTATGCGGTGCATCTGCTGCGCGACGGCGACGAGCAGAAAGCGGAGCAGTGCCGCAAGCAGTTCCTACGCCGCATCCGCCATACGACCACGCCGCGCTGCTATCAGTGGACGATAGAACGGATGGCGCAGGAAAAGGCAATCTACGAATCAAGAAAGGCAAAGGAAGCGCAAGAATGAAGAATCGGACATTTCAGCGACTGTTTCCGCTCCTGCGGATGGGCAGCATCCTGCTGGCGGCGGTACTGTTCTGCGCGGCACTGGTCGGCGTGAACGCACAGCTGACTGTCGGGACGAATGAAGAGCGGAATCTGGCGACGTATCTGGGGCTGGCATTGACGGCGGTCGTGGCGTATCTGCTGCAAGATGTGCCGAAAATGCTGGTCGGCAGGCACTTTGGCTGGAAGCTCGTACGCTATGAGGCGTTCGGGCGGGTCTATCAGGCGGACGGCACAGGGGCGTTCGTGCGTGTTCCAGTACCGGCGCAAAGTCGTCTGCGCTATCAGCCGTATCTGCTTCCGCCGGAGGATGCCCCTCGGCACGACGTGACGCTGTACACGCTCTGTCCCCTGCTGTATGGCGGGGCGCTGGCGGTGGTGTTTGGCGTGCTGACCCTGCTGACGCTGGGGCAGCCGGTGTCGCTGGTGCTGTGCGAACTGGCGATGGGCGGCGTGGTGCTGGTGATGATGTGCATTCTGCCGATGGATGAGCGGTTTATCGCATCGCCGATGGCAATCGCACGGATGCTTCGAGATCCGGAACAATTGGCGGAGTGGCTGTATTTCGCGCGTATGAAGGCGAATGGCGGGGTGAAGGTGACAGATGTTTCGATTGAAAACATTCCGCAGCCTGCAACAGTGAAGACATGTCAGGATGCAATCTGCGTCTTTCAGCGAGCGCAGATTGCGCTGATGGTTCAGTGTGATGCACAGAAGGCGTATGGGCTGATGAAACAGGTGCTGGAAAGCGAGGCGCGGCTGTCATATACCGCATGGAAACTTCTGCTGAGCGATGGGGTGGTTGCGGAACTTCTGGCAGGTGAACCGGGTGAATTTACGGCGCTTTATCGTGGAAAAGCCGGCGCAGCCATACGGCAGGTGATGTTTCGCATGGTGGACTATGCGCTTCCTGCCTATGCGGTGGCGATGCTGGTGACACATGAAGCGCGGGAAGCAGAGGTTGTGCGGAACACGCTTGCGCCAGTGCGAGAGAAAATGCCGGAGCTTGATGCTTTGATGAAGGCCATCGAAGAAAAAGCCGCACGAATCGAAAGCTGATTCGTGCGGCAGGGGTTTCACCGCTGCGGCGGCGACCAAAGGGCATGAAAACAGGTGAAACCTGCGATCGCCCTTTGGAAACCTTCGGCGCTGCAACTTTTAGGGTTTCATGTTTGTTGGCTTGAACCGAAGGTTCATCGGATAAACACGCGGGCACTGCATGAAAGTGTCACCAACTGAATCGCGCGAAAGGGTCAAGGGAGGGGACTTCGTCCCGTTTCATTCTCCCTTGCAGGGTGCAGGGGCAGCGCCCCTGCTGGGGTCAAGGGGCAAAGCCCCTTGGGTCTCCCCCCTCACTCACTCTTCTGCGCATCTTCCCACGCGCGGCGGATGGCGGTGAGGATGTCGCCGTGGGCGTCGCGCAGGGACATGGTGGCGCCGGAGACAATGTCGGCGGCGCGGGCACGGTCGTCGGCGGAGAAGGCTTCCCAGCGGGCGCGATCAGCGTCGGAAGAAGAATTTTCCGTCAACGGGCGGCCGTTCTCGGCGGAAAAGTACCGCCCAAACCACGTCTCTACCTCGTCCACCGTCATGCCGACCATCATGTTCTGATAGGCGTCCATCTGCTCGCGCCATGAACCGCTTGTCAGCTGGTAATCCTCTCCACGGGCGCGCTTGCTCGTCCATGCGGCAATTTCCTGCATGTAGTTGTCCTCGCTGTCCTCGGTGTAGCCGACGACCTTCCCGGCGCTGTCATCCCAGAGCGAATAGCCGCCCTGTCCCGGAAAGCCGCTGAACTGCGGCATGGACGCGCCGCTGTAATTCGGCGTTGCCACTTCGAGCTGGTCAACCGCCATCGACACGATGCGCCCGTCCTCGTCGAATGTCCCGTGCGCAAACACGACGTTGAAGGAGTAAACCTGCCCGTCCTCGTCATCCTTGCCCGGCCCGACGCGCCCGGTCGCCGCCATGCCGATGCCCTCGCGAACCGCCTGACCCGCGCGGTTTGCCGGATTGCCCGTGTTGTCGTCCATTGTGTCCGATGCGTTCAGGGCGACGCGGACGGCTTCACGCAGGGCATTGCTCGTCATCGTTGCGCCCGTCACGACATCCACATCCCATGTGTTCATGCGAATCATCTCGTCCGGCAGAATATCCAGCGCGCGGCTGCCGATGCCGTCCGTCTCATGCTGCTCCAGAATGTTCACGGCGCTGATGGCGCCGTCCTCCATCATCACCTGCACACGCAGGATGCCGCCGTAGCCATCCGCCTGACCCGCGCGCGTGTCGGCGCTGGCGCGGCAGGACGCAAGCAGAACGGTGCAGGAACACAGTGACAGCGCCATCAACAGGCGCTTCCGCGTTATCCAACTGGTTTGCATTAAAAAATCCCCTTTCAATCTTCCAGATTGCAGGGAAATCGCTCCCTGCGACGTTGTTATTGTGTCCCGCGCAAGAAAAGTCATTCAATCAACACGCTTTTTGATGCAGATTTTTTCCGCAAGCAGGAAAATCGCCCTTGCGCGGCGAATAGAGATAGAGAATATGCCTGTGCTGACTGATTTTCTGCCGCGCGGGCATCCTGATGAAAGGGTTTCACCCGAAAAGGCAGGTGTTTTTCGTATATGAAGAAGTCATCCGGGAAGAAGCGCGTCAGTTCGCTGACGTTCCTGATTGCGACGACGGCGGTGCTGGCGGCGGTGGCGGTGCTGTGCCTGTTCGGCAGCAATCTGCTCTACGCCATGCGTGTGCGCAACGTCAATGAGCAGCGCGCCGAGGTGGAGAAGCGCAACACGGAGCGCTACGAAGCGTATCGGCAGGAAGTGCAGGAGCTGCAAGACCGTCTGACGGCGAACAACAACATCAGTGCCGACTGGCCCCAGCCGGACACGCAGGAAGGCATCTCCATTGTCGACCTGACGAATTATCCGCTGGATAACCCCGGCACGGTCACGGTGTCGCGTCAGGACGTGATGCTGGGCGGTCTGCTGCTGGTCAACGAGTGGCATTCCCGCCCGTCGGATTTTGACGAATCATCGCTGGTGTCCATCATGACCTACGCGCGGAGCATGGGCGTGACGAAGAGCATTTGGCGCAATTCCGACCAGCGGCTGTTCCCGGTGGCGGCGAATGCCCTGCTGGATGCGCTCAATGCCGCAAAAGAAGCAGGGCTGGAGGGCTATGTTGTCCGCGAGGCGTACCGCAGCATTTCCGACCAGCAGACGCTCTGGGACGCGGAATACAACCGCTTGAAAGGCCGCCACAGCGCGTGGACGGACGATGAGCTGATTGCCGCCACAAAGAAGAGCATCAACCTGCCCGGCACGAGTGAATATAACTCCGGCTTGGCTTTCACGCTGTACCTCTATGAGAACGGCAATGACGAATTGAACAAGATGGTGTTCTCCGAGAGTGAGCAGGGCAAGTGGATGTACGAAAACAGCTGGAAGTACGGGCTTGTGTTCCGCTTCCCGCTGCAGGACTTCCCGACGAAGGGCACCATCAGCCGCGCCTACAAGACGGGCGTGAACGTGGAGATGAATCTGTTCCGCTTCGTGGGCATTCCGAACGCAACGGTGATGCACCATCTGGACATGTGCTTGGAAGAGTACATCGAGTACCTGATGGCGCACCCGCACATCGCCGTGTTTGAGGACGGTCAGCTGAAGTACGAAATCGTCCGCCAGCAGGTGGGCGACGACAGCAGCACCTTCTCCGTCAGCATCAGCCGCAAGACCAGCAACTACACCATGTCGCTGGACAACATGGGCGGGCTGATTACGATTTACGAGTACTGATAGGAATACGAATCCCCCGCCAGCGGATGATGATGTCCGGCTGACGGGGGATTTTGCTTCGAGACCATCAAGAAATAAAGCGAGGTGCGTCCGATTGAAACATCGTATTATAGCATTGCTAACCACATTTATCCTCTGTTTCAGCACTGCGTCTGCTTTTGCAGATACATCCGTTGATACAGCCATGAACCTGTCCACTACAGCAGATGCACCATTAGCCGTCATCAAAGCATCGTCCGCGCTTGCGGCGGCGCAGTCGATGATTCTGCTTTTCAATGCGGGTTCCAAACGAGAAGGCGCAGTGATGGAAACGTGCATGGTAATCCCCATTAGCGTCACATCCGACGATGATATCATCACGATGGAGATTGCCGCTCTGCATGGTGTTTTCAGCCCCAATGAAGTCCCGACAGAAAAATATGACCCGCATCACATGATGGCAGGCTGCGAAAGCTGGGTGCGCTTGCAGCTGCTGGACAACCACGACGGCACATATTCGCTGCTGACGTATCAAGAACCCGACGATGGCGAAACGCTGTACAGAGACGTTAAGCGCATCTTCTCTGTATTCGCTGCGATAAGGCTGATGATTTCGGCCAGAGACGCATCATTTAAGGACACCTACCATGAAATGGCGGAGGAAAACTGGGCGGCATTCTGCTCCCGCGACACCAGTGACGAAGGAACGCCCGTCTTCCTCGAAATGAATGTGACTTCGGCGGATGTGCGGCTCAGCCTGACGTATCTGCGCGAACCTGAAAACTACCCCGCCAGCAACATTCGCGAATACACGATGGCGGACGGCACGACGTATGTTTGGATTGTGATGGAATAAGTCTGCTTGACAAAAAGCGCCGGAATGCAGCTGTGTATGCTGTGTTCCGCGTTTGGCGTTTTGGGCGGAAGGTCGGTCGCGCCCATCTGGCGCGACAATATGCAAGTGGTGGGTAAAGCAGCTTGGGGGCGCATCTGCGGATGCGCAAAGTTACTGACAGGGACGCTTCGCTGCCTGCGCCTTTTGTTGACTTTTCTCTTTGAATTGATTTGACGAGGAACAGTTGGGGCGTTGCCCCAAACCCCACCAGAGGCGCTGCCTCTGGACTCCGCAAGGGGAAAAGGAAAAGAGACGAAGTCTCCCCCTTGACCCCTCCGCGCGATTGAGTTGGTCTCACTACCATGCTCTACCCGCGTGTTTATCCTCTTTTTCCCCTATCCTTATTTTGCTTCCGCCCAGTTTGTCCCCTGATGCACCTCCGCCAGCAGCGGCACGCGCAGCTCAATCACATGCTCCATCGCATCCTTCAGCAGCTTCCCCGCTTTTTCCACTTCCTCCGGCGGGCATTCCAGCAGCAGTTCGTCATGCACCTGCAAAATCAGCCGACTCTTCAGTCCCTCCCGGCGCAAGGCTTCGTCCACCCGTACCATCGCCAGCTTGATAATATCCGCCGCCGTCCCCTGCACGGGCGTATTCATGGCGGCGCGCTTGCCGAACTCGCGCACAACCGCCTTGTCGCTCTTCAGCTCCGGCAGATACCGCCGACGCCCCATCAGCGTCAGCGCGTAGCCGTTGTGCTGCCCGTCCTCGGCGGCGCTGTCCATGAAGCGCTTGACGCCCGGATACTTTCGAAAATAGCGGTTGATGAACTCCTGCGCCTCCTGACGGCTCACGCCCGTGTTTTTCGCAAGACCAAATCCGCTGATGCCGTAAATCAAGCCGAAATTGACCGCTTTTGCGCGGGAACGGAGCGTAGAATCCACCTCATCCAGCGGCACGTCGAAGATTTCGCTGGCAGTGCGCGCGTGAACGTCCTGCCCCGTGCGGAAGGCTTCCACCAGTGCGTGGTCGCCGGAGAAGTGCGCCATCAGGCGAAGCTCAATCTGGCTGTAATCCGCGTCCAGCAGCACCCAGCCTGCGCGCGGCAGGAACGCCTGACGGATTTCCTTGCCCTCCTCCGTGCGGACGGGGATGTTCTGCAAATTCGGCTCGCTGGACGAAATGCGCCCGGTGGCGGTGGCGACTTGGTCGAAGGTGGAGTGTACGCGCCCGGTCGCGTCCGTCAGGCGCAGAAGACCCTCGACGTAGGTCGAATTGAGCTTCGTCAATTGCCGATAGCGCAATAGCGGCGTGATGACCTCCGGCGCGATGTCCTGCAAGCCCTCCAGCACTTCGGCGGAGGTGGAGTAGCCGCGCGCGGTTTTTTTGCCGTGCGGCAGCTGCAATTTATCGAATAGCACGTCGCCGAGCTGCTGGGTGCTGTTGAGGTTGAAGGTTGTTCCGCAGGCGGCGAATACCTGCTGCTTGCTCTGCTCAATTTCCTGCGTGTAGCGCTCGCCCAATTGCCGCAGGAATGCCGTATCGACGGTGAAGCCGATATCCTCCATGCGGTACAGCACGCCGGAAAGCGGCATTTCCACGTCGCGCATGAGGTGACTCATGCCCATGCGTTCAATATTCGCCTGCTGCCACCGGCACAGCGAGAGCATTCCGCGCGCGTCAGTGGGCAAATCACCGCACAGCGCGTCCAGACTGTAACTCTTGCGCTGCGGGTCAAGCAGGTACGCGCCAAGCTGTACGTCCCACGCATAGCCCTCCGGCATGGGGAGCTTCGCGCGGTTCAGCCGGTGCCACAGCGTTTTGCCATCGTGGATGACGGCGGGGTGCGCGGCGAGGTCGGGTGCGAGGGCGCGGAGCAAATCCTCCGGGTCAGCGCCGGGAGTGAGCAGATCGCCGCCGAGCGCTGCCTGACAGCAGGACAAATCCTGTGCCGCACACGTCAGCACCGTGTCATCCAGCGCGACGGCAATCGGGCGGGCGCTGTCCGGCAGGGCGGTGAGCCACGCGGTCAGATCAGCGCCGGAGGAAATCGGGGCGGCGTCTGCAAAGGGCAGGAGCGTCAAGGGTGTTTCCTCTGCCGCGGTATCCGGCGCGGGCGCATCGTCAGGCGCTTGCAGGCGGCGGATGATGCTGTTCAGCTTCAGCTTTTCCAGCGCGGGAATGCCATGCCGGAAGTCTGGCATGGCGCACGCCTTGAGGGAGAACGAAATGGGTGCGTCGCGGCGAATCGTCGCCAGTTCGCGGCACATTTTCGCCTGATCCGCCCATGTGACGAGTTTTTCGCCGAGTTTGCCCTTCACTTCGCCCGCATGAGCGAGGATGTTGTCCAGCGTCCCATACTGGTGCAGCAGACGCACGGCGGTTTTGTCGCCGACGCCGGGGATGCCGGGGATGTTGTCGCTGCTGTCTCCTGCCAGCCCCTTCCAGTCCACCACCTGCTCCGGCGAGAAGCCATACACTTCGTACACCATGGCGGGTGTAAAGTGCGTCGTTTCGCTGATGCCCTTGCGGGTGAACAGCACCTGCGTCGTATCGGACACCAGTTGGAGCGCGTCGCGGTCGCCGGTCAGGATGACGGGGCTGACCCCGGCGTCCTCACCCAGTTTGGACAGCGTGCCGAGCAGATCGTCCGCCTCCCAGCCTTGCAGGGAGAAAACCTGAATGCCCATTTCCGGCAGCAGCGTCCGAATGGTGGCGAACTGCTGGCGCAATTCATCCGGCGTTGCGGCGCGTCCCGCTTTGTAGTCGGGATATGCCGTGTGACGGAACGTCGGCGCGTGCTCATCGAAGCAGACCGCGAGATAGCGGGCGTTTTCATCTGAAATCGCTTTGAGCATCATGGTCAGGAAGCCGTAAATCGCATTGGTGTAAACGCCGCCCGCGTCCATCAGCGGGAGGGCGTGGAAAGCCCGGTGCAGCAGGCTGTTGCCGTCAATCATGAGGAAGGTGTCTTTCATGGGGATTCTCCTCCTATCTCCTTCAATTGTACCTTCCCGAATGAAACTTGTCAACCGCCGCATATCCTTTCCCCAGAAAGGCAGGGACGAAAATGCGGATTTTGCTGGCAGGGATGATGGCGCTGCTGCTCCTGCGCGCGCCGGAGACGATGGCGGCGGCGGAAGCGGCGTGTGCGCTGTTCGTGCGCAGCGTGATGCCGGGGCTGTTCCCGTACTTGACGCTGTCGCAGATGCTGGTGAGCCGATGCGGACGCGACATGCAGCCCGGTATGCTGATGCTGCTGGGCTGGTGCGGCGGTTCGCCGACGGGTGCGCGGCTGCTGGCGATGCAGGGCAGCCGTCCGCACCGGGAACAGAAGGCGCTGGCGGTCTCCTGCGCGACGATGAGCCCGATGTTCCTGCTGGGGACAATCGGAAGCTGGCTGAACAGCCGAATCGCGGGGGCAATTGTGCTGCTGAGCGTGCTGGCGGGCGGCTGCTGCGCGGGGCGATTGGCAAAACGGTGGACGAGGGTTACATCCGCTGAAAAAGTGCCAGAAGCAGCACTGTCCCCTGTCTCCTTCGCCCGCGCGGTGGAGGACAGTGCCCGAACCATGCTCCTTGTCTGCGGCACGATGACGATGCTTCGCGTCTTTGCGACGCTGACGGACTTCCTGCCTGATGCGATGCGTCTCCCGCTGACGACGCTGCTGGAGGTCACGACGGGCGCGGTGACGATCGCGAACCTGCCGGCACCTCTGCCTTTGCGGATTGCTCTCCTGTCCGCAGCGACGGGTTTCGGCGGCTGCGCGGTCATCATGCAGAACCGCGCGCTGTACCCGCAAGGATTGATGCGGCTGGGTGAACAGCTGACGTGGCAGACGCTGCACGGCGTGATTTCGGGGGCATTGGCGCTGGGAATCACGCTGCTGGTGCTGGGCGCGGGCGGAAATTTGTAACAGAAAATTTGTGATGGATAGCTGAAAGAATCCGGATTACAGCTTGTCAACTGGGGAAAAAGCAAGTATAATATATTCTGCGGAGTTCTGCGAAATTCTCCGCATCAGCAAAAAAGAAACCCGTCGGCTTCGGCGGAATTGAAGGAGTACCCAGAAAAAATGAAAAAACAAAATGCAGCGATTTGGTGCGCCCTGCTGCTGGTTGCCTTGCCCATTGCAGTGCTGCTGCTTGTGCCGTCGCCTTCCGCGCGGATTGTGGACGTGGTGCAGCCGCTGATGGAGGCAGAAGAGATTGATTATTGGAATCCCGACATCTTCTTCCTGACGAAATATGGCTTGACCGCTGCTATCAGCGCGCTGTGCGGTTTGGTGCTGACGCTGCTGTGCTCGCGCAAGCGCCTCCCGCTGGACACCCGCGCGGCGATTTGCACGGTTGGCGGCTTTGGCGCGCTGGTGGGCGCACGCGTGCTGTATATGCTTGCCCGGTATTCGTACATCATGGTTGATTTGGGCGGCAGCTCGTTCTTCTGGCAGTTCTGGCAGGGCGGTTATACGCTCTATGGCGGCATCCTCGGCGGAATGGGCGCGATTGCGCTGTATGCGAAACTGACGAAACAGAAGGCGCTGCCCCTGCTGGACGCGGTGACGCCCGGCGCGCTGCTGGCGCTGTGCGGCCTGCGCTTGGCGGAGGGTTTCACGGGGCAGGGCTTCAGCAAACAGATGGACGATATCTGCTGGTACTTCCTGCCTTTCCAGAATGAGGACGGGCAGATGCTGGTTTGGGCATATGAAGCCATCGTTGCGGCAGTCGCACTCGTGATTGTGCTGGTGCAAGGGCGCAGGCAGAAAATCGCCGGGCGGACGCTGGAAACCGGGCTGACCATCATCAGCGTGATGCAGGTGCTGCTCGATTCGTGGCGCGCGGATGAGCTTATCCGCTTCGGCTTTGTCCGACTGAATATGCTCATGGCGGCGCTGACGCTGGCGGTGCTGCTGGCATCACGCCTGACCCGCTGCATCCGCCGGGATGGGCTGAAAGGAATCAGCATTGCGCGCATCGTGATGCTGCTGCTTGGCGCGGGCGTGTGCATCGCCGTGGAATTTGCGCTGGACAAGTCTGCCATCAACAACGGAATACTTTATGGGGTGATGATGCTCGCGCTTGTGCCGATGTTCATCGCCGTGCTGCTGGATGACGGCCGCATTCAGACCGCCGAAGAAAGGAAATAAGCCATGCAGGTGACGCAACCGAACGAATTTTACAAGGGTCTGCCGAAAGAGGACGTATTCTTCGTCAAGGACGACCAGAACAACCCCGTCGGCGAGGGATTCCTGATTTATCAGTATCAGCCGACGATTTTCCCTTCGCGCCCGGTCAACATCTATTTCAGCATGACCAGCAAGCCGGAAGGCGAATACTGGCTGCTGGGGTCGCTTGCGGCGCGCGCGCGGCAGCTGCGCAATCAAGCGCCCGGTGCGGCGGCACGGCTGTACACAGCCGTGGATGTGCAGGACGAGCGCCAACTGGCGTTTTATGAGCACAACGGCTTCAAGATGGATTACACCGAGGATTTGGTGCGCCTGAACGACCCTGACGAAGTGCCGCAGCTGTTCAACTGCTCGTGCATCACGCTTCCGCTCAACACCGTGCAGGAGCAGATGGATTTGGTGTCGCGGATGCGCGGCGCCGGGTTCAGCTACTTTGACCACGGCTTCCTGCTTCAGCAGATGAATCGGCAGAATTTCGCCGCGCTGGGCATCCTGTATGGGTCGAATCTGGTTGGTGCGTGCGTTGCCGCGGGGCAGTACACGTCGGCGGAGGTTATGGGGCTGTACATCGTGCCGGAGTTCCAGCGCAAGGGCTTGGGCACGCGTTTGCTCCAGCAGACGAAACAGGCGCTGGCGAGCACGGGCGTGACGGATTTGACGATGCGGGTGATGAGCGACAGCGAGCCACAGGTGCGCTTGGTGCAGCGGTTCCGTGCGGAATTGGTGGAACACACGAGCGTGTTCCCCTCGATGCAGATTTAAGAGGGGCGTGGCGATTGCTCTCTTGAATGGCTTCGCGGTGTACGCTTTTGTGACATTATGGTCATGTTGCAGGGGGAATCGCCTCTGCGGAGGCGACCAAAGGGCTTTCCGATCGCCCTTTGGAAACCTTCGGTGCGCACACTCCTGTTTATTGGTTTTAACCGAAAGTTTTTAGTTAGTGTACCTTTCGTTCCCTCAATAAACACTACCATATAATAACATTCGGAAGCGAAGGCGAAAGGGTCAAGGGGGCGACCGCAGACTTCGTCTGTTTTCATTGCCCCCTTGTCGCCTCCGCGGAGGCGAAATCCCTGTGTAAACACACGAATGCAGTATGAAAAAAGTTACTAACTCAATCGCGCGAAAAGGTCAAGGGAGAACCTCCCTTGTAAGGAGAAAGCATCATGGGCATTGTGTCGCTGAAAGACTACCGCTGGGATGGCAGCAAGAAGCTCGAATTGAAGGACGCGGAGACGGGCGCGCCGGAGTTCGTGGATAAAAAGACGCTCAAGGCGCAAACGATGGAGAACCTTGCGGAAGCGGCGGCACTGCAGGATAAACTCTATGCGCAGGGGCGCGAGGGCATCCTGATTGCCATTCAGGCGCGTGACGCGGCGGGCAAGGACAGCCTCATCAAAAAGGTGTTTGGGCAGCTGAACCCGGCGGCGCTGGAAGTCGCGGCATTCAAAGCGCCCAGCAAGGAAGAACTCAGCCATGATTATCTCTGGCGTATCATCCGCACCGTTCCGCCGCGCGGGAAAATCGGCGTGATGAACCGCAGCCACTACGAGGATGTGCTTGTGACGCGCGTGCACCACATGGAGAAGGGCTATGCCATGCCGCCGCGCGTGACGGATGATTCGAATTTCTACCCCAAGCGCTATCAGCAGATTCGCAATTGGGAACAGTACCTTTACGAGAACGGATACCGCGTCGTCAAGGTGTACCTGAACGTCAGCCGTGACGAGCAGAAGCGCCGCTTCCTTGATAGGCTGGAACGCGAAGATAAGCACTGGAAGCTCTCGGTGGATGACATGCGCGAACGCCGCCTGTGGAAGCAGTATGACGAAGCGTTCGAGGATGCCATCAATGCGACCGCGACGAAGGAATCCCCATGGTACGTCCTTCCGGCGGATGACAAGTGGTTCACGCGCTACCTGATGAGCGAAATTCTGCTGGATGTGCTGATGGATGTGAACCCGGATTATCCGCCGCTTGATCCGGCGGAAGCCGCGAAAGTTCCGACAATTCTGGCAGAGCTGGAGAATGGCGAATAATCAGCACAAAGTGTATTTTTTGTGGATTTCAAGGGAGAAATATGGAAGTACACATTTTGGTGTGTGCAAACCGGGTTGATTTTATGGGAAAGGCGCGGTATGATGAAGGACGTGCAGGGCGCAATGCCTTGCACGCAACGCCCGAAGGCAGATGCCTGAAATACAAAAGCATACAGCAATACGCCTTATGCGGCTCCTGCACAACGCCGTAGATTTCTCTCTTCCATGCTTCCCCGTCTACCCGATTCGTGGGCTGACGGGGATTCTTTTACTATAATGATACTATTTCCGAATTCACCTGCGCCTTTTCCGCACTGGGAATAGTATGAAAATCATGTTTTTAAGCAATCGCATCCGATTGAACAAAAACCCACGACTTTTCCTGCAAAAGCAAGAGGATTTTTCGCGGTTGATGGCGAATTAAAACGATTCGGACTGCACCTCGCTGCGGGAGAAACGGCAGAGCGTGCAGAACGGAAAACCAATCATTTTCCGGGCGTTTTCGCTGGTGGTGGCGGCGGAAAGCCCGACGGACGAGGTACTGGAATGGAAACAAACACCTATTATTATGCGGGCATTGACATCGGTTCTACCACCGTCAAGCTGGTGCTGCTGAACGAAGCGGGAGAAATGGTCTGGGGCGAATATCGCCGCCACTGCGCGCATACGCAGGAGACGCTGGCGGAGATGATGCGGGAAGCGCGGAAGAAACTCGGCGCGTGCCGCGTGAAGGTGCGCATGACCGGATCGGGCGCAATTTCGCTGGCGGAAGCGCTGCGCGTCGGGTTCGTACAGGAAGTTGTCGCGGTGGCGGAAGCGCTGCAGAAGGCCGCGCCGCAGACCGACGTCGCCATCGAATTGGGCGGCGAGGACGCGAAGATTATCTATTTCACCGGCGGATTGGAAGAGCGCATGAACGGCGTGTGTGCAGGCGGCACGGGGTCTTTTATCGACCAGATGGCGGCGCTGCTGAAAACCGATGCGCCCGGCTTGAACGAACTGGCAAAGCGCTATCATGAGCTGTACCCCATTGCGGCGCGCTGCGGCGTGTTTGCCAAGAGCGACATTCAGCCGCTGATTAACGAGGGCGCGGCGCGTGAGGATCTGGCGGCGTCGATTTTTCAGGCGGTTGTGAACCAGACGATTTCCGGGCTGGCGTGCGGCAAGCCGATTCGCGGGCATGTGGCGTTTTTGGGTGGGCCGCTGCACTTCCTGTCCGAACTGCGGCAGGCGTTTGTCCGCACCCTGCACCTGACGGAGGAAACGGCGATTGTGCCGGGAAATTCGCACCTTTTTGCGGCGACGGGCGCGGCGATGGCGGCGCTTTCGGACGGCGAGGACGAAGCTGTGCCGATGGACAGCCTGCTCGAACGCCTCGAACACGGCGTCATGCTGACCTTCGGCTTGAAGCACCTGCCGCCGCTGTTCCGCAATCAGGAGGAATATGCGGCGTTCAACCGCCGCCACGCACAGGCGAAGGTGCAGCGCGGCGATCTGGCGACGTATGCGGGCAAGTGCTATTTGGGCATAGACGCTGGTTCGACGACGACGAAAGTCGCGCTGATTGGCGAAAAGGGTGAATTGCTGTACAGCTACTATGCGGGCAATTCCGGCAGCCCGATTGAAACGGCGCGCACGGCGATGCGCGAGCTGATGGAGAAGATGCCCGACACGGCGGTGATTGCGCGCTCCTGCTCTACCGGCTACGGCGAAAGCCTGCTGAAATCAGCGTTCCGGCTTGATGACGGCGAGGTGGAGACGATTGCGCACTGCACCGCGGCGGCGTTCTTTGACCCGAAAGTGGACTGTGTGCTGGATATTGGCGGGCAGGACATGAAGTGCATCAAGCTAAAAAACGGCTCGGTGGACACGATTCTGCTGAATGAAGCGTGTTCGTCCGGCTGCGGCAGCTTCTTGGAGAACTTCGCAAACTCGATGGGCTACACGGCGGAAGGATTCGCGGCGGAAGCCCTCTTCGCGCCCGCCCCGGTTGATTTGGGAACGCGCTGCACCGTGTTCATGAACTCCAACGTCAAGCAGGCGCAGAAGCAGGGCGCGACGATACAGGACATCAGCGCGGGTCTGGCGTGTTCGGTCATCAAGAATGCGCTGTTCAAGGTCATCAAACTCGCTGATCCGAAGGAACTGGGGCAGCATATCGTCGTGCAGGGCGGCACGTTCCACAACAAGGCGGTGCTTCGCGCGTTCGAGCAGCTTGCGGGCGTGGAAGCCGTCTGCCCGGATATTTCCGGCATGATGGGCGCGTTCGGTGCGGCGCTGATTGCGCGAGACCGGGCATCGGGCAGCGATACACCCTCCTCTACCCTGCCGATTCAGGACATTCTGGGCTTGCAGTGGCAGACGCGGACGGCGCGCTGTCAGGGCTGCACGAACCACTGTATGCTGACGGTCAGCCTCTTCCCCGGCGGACGGCGGCACATCACAGGCAACCGCTGCGAAAAGGGGCTGGGCAAGACCGCAGCGGGAGAAAAAGGCCCGAACGTGATGGCGTACAAGCTCAAGCGCATGTTCGACTATCAGCCGCTGACCGCCGAACAAGCCACGCGCGGCGAACTGGGCATTCCCCGCGTGCTGAACATGTATGAGAACTTCCCGTTCTGGATGACGCTGCTGACGAAGCTGGGCTTCCGGGTGGTGCTGTCTCCCGCGTCCAGCCGCGCAATCTACGAGAAGGGCATGGAGTCCATCCCGTCGGAAAGCGAGTGCTATCCGGCGAAGATGGCGCACGGGCATGTGCAGTGGCTGATTGATCAGGGCGTCGGGACAATCTTCTATCCGAGCGTGTTTTACGAGCGGCAGGAGGATATGAAGACCCAGAATCACTTCAACTGCCCGATGGTCGTGGCGAATCCGGAGAATATCGCCAACAACGTCGAGGATGTGACCGAAGGGCGCGTGCGGATGCTTAAACCGTTCCTCGCGCTGACCAGCGAAAAGACGGCGGCGGATGCGCTCGTGCGCTTCTTCCGCAAGACCTTCAATATTCCGGAGCAGGAGGTGCGCGACGCGGTTCACGCGGGCTGGGACGAGCAGCAGTGTGCCAAGACCGACGTGCGCGCCGAGGGTCTGAAGGTGCTGCAATGGATGGAGGAAAACCATCGGAAGGGCATCGTGCTGGCGGGTCGCCCGTACCACGTTGACCCGGAAATTAACCACGGTATGCCGGAGCTGATTGCCTCCTATGGGCTGGCGGTGCTGACTGAGGACAGCATCCCCGCGTCCTTCCATGGCGAGCATCCCCTGCGCGTGAGCGACCAGTGGGTGTACCATTCCCGCCTGTATGTGGCGGCGCAGTTTGTCAGCCAGCGGGATGATTTGGAGCTGATTCAGCTCAACTCCTTCGGCTGCGGGCTGGACGCCGTGACGACCGATCAGGTGGCGGAAATTCTGGAACGCTGCGGCAAGCTCTATACGCTCATCAAGATTGACGAGGTGAACTCGCTGGGCGCGGCGCGCATCCGCGTGCGGTCGCTGCTGGCGGCGATGGCGCAGCGCGAAAAGCGCGGCATCGTGGCGCATCCTGTGCCCGCGACGTATCATCGCGTGGAATATACCCGCGACATGCAGAAGAAGGGCTACACCATTCTTGCGCCGAACATGTCACCGATTCATTTCCGTCTGCTTCAGCCGGTGCTGGAGAAGCACGGGTATCACATCGTCATGCTGGAAAACGATACACGCTCCGCGATTGATACGGGCCTCAAATTCGTCAACAACGACGCTTGCTATCCGTCCATCATCACCGTCGGGCAGATGATGGAGGCAGTGCTGTCCGGCAAGTACGACACCGATCGCCTTGCCCTTGCTATGACGCAGACGGGCGGTTGCTGCCGCGCAAGCAACTACGTCGGTTTCATCCGCCGCGCGCTGGCGAAAGCCGGTTTGGGGCATATCCCGGTTATCTCCATTAACGCCAACGGCATGGAAACGAACGAGGGCTTCCACTTCACCCTGCCGATGCTCATCGGCGCGGCGCAGGCGATTGTTTTCGGCGATTTGCTGATGCGCTGCCTGTATCGGGTGCGCCCCTACGAAATCGAGGCGGGCAGCGCCAACCGGCTGGCGGGGACATGGTCGCAGAAGATCATCGACCATCTGGTGAACGGCACGGGACGCTACGGCGACCTCTGCCAGCAGCTTGTGGACGACTTTGACCATCTGCCGATTCACGAGGACATGAAGAAGCCGCGTGTGGGCATCGTCGGCGAAATTCTGGTGAAGTACATGCCCGTGGCGAACAACCACTTGGTCGATTTGCTGGAAGAAGAGGGCGCGGAAGCCGTTGTGCCCGACCTGATGGACTTCATGAACTACTCCGTCTACAACGGCAAGTTCAAGCACGAGTATCTGGGCAAGGGCTGGACAAGCGAGGCGAGCGCGGTACTGGGCGTGAAGGGCATTCGCGCGCTGCGGCGCCCCGCGTTGAAGGCTTTGGAAAAGTCCAAGCGCTTTGAACCGCCGATGCATATTGAGCAGATTGCTGAGCTGTCCGACCCGTTCCTTTCGCAGGGCAACCAGTACGGCGAAGGGTGGTTCCTGACGGGTGAAATGGCGGAACTGCTGTTGACGGGCGTGCCGAATATCGTGTGCATTCAGCCGTTTGCGTGCCTGCCGAACCATGTGGTGGGCAAGGGGGTTATCAAGCAGCTGCGGAAGAAGTATCCGCAGGCGAATATCTGCGCGGTGGACTTTGACCCCGGCGCGAGTGAGGTAAATCAGCTCAATCGCGTGAAGCTGATGCTTTCCGCCGCACGGAAAAACATGGAGCAGGCGGCAAAAGAAGAATAAGCACGCGGAAGGAGTATGGGAAAAGCGACCAACTCAATCGCGCGAAAGGGGTCAAGGGGGAAATTCCACCTTGCAGGGTGCAGGGGCGGCGCCCCTGCTGGGGCTTGGGGCAACGCCCCAATTGTTTCACGGGCGACCAGTATGCCCAACGCGCTCAACAAAGGCGCAGGCAGCGAAGCGTCCCTGCCAGTAACTTCGCGCTCCCGCAGGAGCGCCCCCAAGCTGCTCTTTTGACCAACTCAACATTGTCGCGCCAAATGGGCGCGACCGACCAGCATGGGAGAAGGTTTTCTCTCGATGCTGGTCTTTTTCATTGCAGGAGAAAAACGGAGAGCGTATCCTGCCGTAATAGAAAACCCCCGGCAGCCATCGGACAAATTGTCCGCATTTGCTGCCGGGGTTGCGCTATGCTGTTGGAAAATGCACTTACGCCTGCTCGAACTGCGAGTTGTACAGCTCGGCGTAGAAGCCGCCTTTTTGCAGCAGTTCTTCGTGCGTGCCGGATTCGATGATGTCGCCGTGGCGCATGACCAGAATCTTGTCCGCGTTCTTGATGGTGGAAAGGCGGTGCGCAATGACGAACGAGGTACGTCCCTTCGTCAGCGTGTCCATTGCCTGCTGAATCAGCATTTCTGTGCGTGTATCGACGGAGGACGTCGCTTCGTCGAGAATCAGCATCGGCGCGTTTTCAATCATCGCGCGGGCGATCGTCATCAGCTGCTTCTGTCCGGCGGAGAGGTTCAGTTTGTCGGAAAGCAGGGTATCGTAACCCTCCGGCAGGGTGTGGATGAGGTGGTACAGCCCCGTTGCGCGGGTCACTTGGTCAAGCTGCTCGTCCGTGATGCCCTTCTTGCCATAGCAGAGGTTGTCGCGGATGCTGCCCTCGAAGAGCCAAGTGTCCTGCAAGACCATGCCGAAGAGGTCGTGCACATGCTCGCGCGTCATCTGCGACAGCGGCACGCCGTCAATGCGAATTTCGCCGCCGCCCAGCGGATAGAACTTCATCAGCAGATTGACCATCGTGGTTTTGCCCGCGCCAGTCGGACCGACGATGGCGACCTTCTGACCCGGCTGCACATGCTCGGAGAAGTCGTGAATGATGATTTTATCCGGCGTGTAGCCGAAGCGGACGTGGTCGAACGCCACTTCGCCGCGGACGGTTTTCGTCTGCGCGGGCAGGTGGGATTCGTCGGGCATTTCCTTCGCTTCGAGGAACTCAAAGACACGCTCTGCCGCCGCCGCCGCGGATTGCAGGTTCGTCGCCGCCTGTGCTAACTGGCTCAGGGGCGAGGTGAACAGGCGCACATACATCATGAAAGCGACAATCACGCCGAAGGTAATCGTGCCGTTCATCGCCAGCACCGCGCCGACGACGCATACCGCCACATACGCGAAATTGCCGATGAAGCCCATCAGCGGCATCATCAGGCCGGACATGAACTGGCTCTTCCAGTCTGTCTCCTGCATTTTGCCGTTGATGCGGTCGAACGCCTGCTGTTCGCGCTGCTCTGCGCCGAAGAGACGCACGACATTGTGCCCTGTGTAGATTTCTTCAATATGGCCGTTCAGGTCGCCCAGCCACCGCTGGCGCGCGACGAAGTACTTCTGCGAGCGGCTCATGATGCCCTGCATCAGCCCGAAGCCCAGCATCGACGACACAATCGCCGTCAGCGCCATGACCCAGTTCGTTGAGAGCATCATGACGACACTGCCGATGAACATCGTCACGGCGGAGACAAGGCTGGTCAGGCTGTTCTGCAGCGTCTGGCCGATGGTGTCCACATCGTTGGTGACGCGGGAGAGCACGTCGCCGGTGGAGGTGGACTGGAAGTAGCTGACCGGCAGGCGGTTGATTTTGTGGGATATGCCGTCACGCAAGCCCCGGTTGACCTTCTGCGTGACGACGGTCATCACCAGTCCCGTCATAAAACTCAGCAGCGCGCCGACGACATAGAGAATTATCAGCGTGATGCAGATTTTCTGGATGGCGGGCATGTCAATCTCGCCGCGCAGCCCGGCGGTAATCAGGTTGGTGATTTCGCTGATTTTGTTCGGGCCGATCAGGCGGATAATGACGCCCGCCAAGTCGCCCAGAATCGCGATGCAAATGACCGGATAGAAGGGCTTGCAGTGGCGGATGAGCTTCCCCAGCGAACCGCGGAAGTCCTTCGCCTTTTCGCCCGGTACGCCCGGCCCGCGCATTCCGGGATGACCGCCCGGACGGCGTTTCGTTTCACTCATGACGCAAGTTCCTCCTTTGACAGCTGAGAATATGCGATTTCCTGATAGACCTTACAGCTTTCCATCAGCTCGCGGTGCGTGCCCTTGCCGACAATCGCGCCGTCCTCAATGACGAGGATGCAGTCCGCGTCGCGAATCGTACCGATGCGCTGTGCGACGATGATGTTCGTCGTGCCGCTGGTTTGCTCGCGGAGCGCCTGACGCAATGCATGGTCGGTCTTGTAGTCCAGCGCGGAGAAGGAGTCGTCAAAGACGAGGATTTCCGGGTCGCGCGCCACTGCGCGGGCAATGGACAAACGCTGCTTCTGCCCGCCGGAGAAGTTCGAGCCGCCCTGCGCGACCGTGCCGGAATACCCGACTTCCGGGGATTCGACAAATTCCGCCGCCTGCGCGATGGAAACCGCCTTGCGGATGGCAGCGCCCGACGCTTTGTCCTCGCCGTAGCCGACGTTGCTGCTGACCGTGCCGGCGAACAGGAACGCCTTCTGCGGCACAAAGCCGATCTTGCTGCGCAGGGCGTCCTGCGTGTAGTCACGCACGTCCACGCCGTCTACCAGCACCTGCCCGCTTGTTGCGTCATATAGGCGCGGAATCAGGTTGATGATGCTGCTCTTGCCGCAGCCCGTTGCGCCGATGAGGGCAACCGTCTGTCCGTGATGCGCGGTGAAGGAGATGTGGTGGATGGTGTCGCCGTCGGCATCGGGATAGCGGAAGGAGACGTCGCGGAACTCGATTTCGCCCTTCATTCCGGGCTTGCCCTGCGTTTCCTTACCGTCCACAATGCGCGCCTTCGTGTCCAGCACCTCATTGACGCGGCCCGCGGAAACGGTCACGCGCGGCAGCATGACGAAAATCATCACCAGCATCAGGAATGCCATGATGACCTGCATCGCGTACTGCATAAAGACCACCATGTCCGAGAACAACCCAATGCGTTCCATCATCGCGGCGGGCGACGTGACCGCAATCGCGCTGATGAGCGCCGCGCCAATCCAGTAAATGCCCAGCGTCAAGCCGTTCATCGCCAGATTCATGCCCGGATTCATGACGGACATGGCGATATTCGCCTGCTGGCTGTTGCGGGTCATTTCCTCGTTTGCCTTGGCGAATTTGCCCTCCTGATAGTTTTCCGCGTTGTAGGCGCGCACGACCTGCAAGCCCGTCAGGTTCTCGCGCGTGATGCGGTTTAGGTTGTCCGTCAGTGCCTGCATTTTCTTCATGCGCGGCACGGCGTAGAGCATGATGAACACCAGCAGTACGCACACGAACGCAATCACGCCGCCTGTCAGCAGCGACCATTCCCAGCTTTTCGTGCTAATTTTGCCCACGGCAATGAATGCCATAATCGGCGCTTTAATCAGCGACTGCATCCCGAAGGAAAAGAACATCTGCAATTGCGAAATGTCGTTGGTCGTGCGGGTAATCAGGCTGGCGGTGGAGAAGCGGTTGATTTCCTCGTTTGAGAAGCCGACCACCTTGCGGTACATTTCGCCGCGCAGCCGAGCGGAGAAGCGTGATGCAATCTGTGCGGTAAAGAATGTCGTGCAGACCGTCAGCAGCATCGACCCCAGCGCGCACAGCAGCATCTTGCCGCCTGCGAGCAGGATATCGCGCATCTGGCTGCCCTCCGTCTGCACCAGACGGGTGATTTCCGACATATAATCAGGCAAGGCCAAGTCAAGCTGCACCTGCCCCACAATCAGCACTACACAGGCGGCGACGAGCAGCCACTCTTTCCACCTGAGGTGTTTCAAAATCCGTAGCATGGGTTTCAATCCCTCCTTTTCTGTTTGCGTCCGCCATCATACCATAGAAAGATGGATTCAGAATGAACTGGCAGAACATTTTTCAAGTTTTTTGGGAACTGCGCAGGGAAATCGCGTTCCGATGCGTTTATTAGACAGGAAAATCCCTCCAAAGGAGATGCGAACGATGAAGAAACGGTGGATTCTGCTGATTTTGCCCTTGATGATGATGGTAATGCCTGTTGCCTCCGCGAACGGCGGGGGCTTGCCCGATGCCTTGTTGCCGCTTGTGTCGAACACGAATGATTATGACGACTATTATCATTTGGCGGATGATTATGCGCGGAAGGAGAATAGCGCGCGCATCATCATGCAGAGCCGCTATCACAATCAGCTGATTGCTGCGGAAAAAGGCGCGGACGGCTGGAAGAGTGTCATTGTCTCGACGACTGCCGTCTATCAGCCGTCGGAGCAGAGCACATCCGGGAAGCCGAAACTCACGCGCATCAAAAATGGCTTCGAGCTGGCGTATCCGAAGGTGAAGGAACTGTACCGCTTTGAGTACATCAGCAATGACTGGGGTGAAATGGCGTATACGCTGATGTATGCGAAGATGGGTAGCGTGGAGATAGAGCGGAAAGAATCCTATCGCTATCTGGTGACGCAGGGCACAGACAGCGCCATGTGGTCGGAGGAGGTCACGCTGGAGAACTTCAACATTCACAATATGCCCCGACGCGGCGTTGGCGACGTGCGCCGGATGCGCAATGTATACAGCAGCATAGCGCTGTATTACAGTTACGACAACGTGGGATGGATTGGCGCACAGACCGTTCCGGGGCAGAAAAGCGGCAAGCAGTCGTACCCGGTCTATAGCGCGCCGAGTACGGAGGCATCCCGCGCGGCGAAGGGCAAAGCGTCGTTCAGCACGGGGGATGATTACCGCATCTACTGCACCGAGGGGGATTGGTCGCTGATTGAATACCGCGTCAGCCAGCGGACGAGCCGCTTCGGGTGGGCGCAGATTGGGCAGCCGCCCCAGAGCCTGCGCTTGCATATCCCGATGCTGACGGCGTATGACACTTACCTGACCGACGACCCGCACGTCAGCGAATACCATCAGGCGGAGCTGCCCGCCGGGACGAAGCTGACGATGTGGTACTTGCTGGGCGTGTGCGACGACTGGGCGTATGCCTACGTCGAAGCGACGGTGGACGGCAAGCCGATGTGCGGGTTCGTGCCGCGGCGTGACGTGGTGATTGACGAAGTGGAACTGCCGGACGAAGCAGCGAAATATGTCGGCAGCTGGTATCTGTATTCCGGCAGTGAAATCGGCTATCTGTACCTTCGGCTGGACGCGGACGGGCGCTTCTACTGCTCAGACACCGACGGCGCGCAGCCCTACGGCGGCACATGGTGCGTGGTGCAGAATCCGATGGCTGGGGAGGACAACTTCTGGATTTCGGCGGAAAGCATCCTTGTGCTGAATTACAGCGACAGCATGACGATGCGCTTCGGCGTGGACTATATCGTGTCCACGACAGAGGAGGACGGCGAGGGGCTGACCCTGCCGCTGATGAATCTTGCCTACGGGGAAGGCGGATGTACTTATGTCCCCTATGGCGCGGTAGACAAATACGGCAACTGGGTGGCGGCGGCGGACGGAAGCGTGCGCCAAATGACGCTGCCGATTGAAGAAAGCGAAGGAGTTGATTGAATATATGAAGAAACTGCGGATTCTGCTTTCCCTGTCTCTGCTGATTGCGCTGGCTGTGCCCGCCGCGTCCGCGAACAGCTGGAATCTGTCCGGACAATTGCTGGCGATGGTGGAGCAGACACATGACTACGACGAGTATACCGGCTTGGTGAGCGATTACAACAGAAAAGCCGCCACGACCCATACAATTCTGACCAGCCGCTATCACAATCAGCTGGTCGCGGTGGATGAGGTGAAAGACGGCTGGAAGGACGCCATCTTCTCGACGACCGCCGTCTATCAGCCGTCGGAACTGGACGAGACGGGCTATCCTAAAATCACGCGCACGAAGAGCGGCTTCGAGCTGGCGTACCCGGACATTGACGAACGGTACTGCTTTGAGCTGACGCGCAACAATGAGGGAGGCGCCGTTTACACGCTGACGGAAGCGCAGATGGGCGGCGTGACGGTAGAGCGGCAGGCAGAATATTTTTATCTGGTGACGCTGGGCGATGACAATGCCGTGTGGGCGGTGGAGGTCACGCTGGAGAACTTCAATATCCACAACATGCCGAAACGCGGACCGGACGACGTTCGGCGCATCAACGAAGCGAACGAAGGGCTGCAATACCTCGCCTATTTGTATCCGCAGGTGGTTTCGGGGCAGACGAGCGGCAAAAAGTCCTACGCCGTGTATTCCGCGCCGGACACGTCCTCCTACCGCGCGGCGAAGGGCAAAGCGTCTGTCAGCACGGGCGACGATTATAATTTGTACCTCACCGTGGGCGACTGGTCGCTGATTGAGTACCGCGTCAGTTTGCGGACAAGCCGCTTTGGCTGGGCGCAGTTAGGCAATCACGGCGACGAGACGACGGAAGATCTTGTGCGCGTGCCGATGCTGACGGCATATGACACCTATCTGACCGACGACCCGAACGTCAGCGAATACCATCAGGCGGAACTGCCCGCCGGGACGAAGCTGACGGCACTGTCCCATCCGGACGGCTGGGCGTATATCTATGTTGAAGCGACGGTGGACGGAAAAATCACCCGCGGCTTCGTGCCGCAGCGCGACGTGGTGTTTGATGATGTGGAATTGCCAGATGAAGAGGCAAAGTTGGTCGGCAGCTGGCAGATGAAGGCGGGCGGCGAGTTCTGGGACAACTATCTCCGGCTGGACGCGGACGGGAAATTCTACGGCTCGGACAGCGACGGCGCGCAGCCGTATCACGGCACGTGGAGCGTTGTGCAGACACCCGCGGACAGCAACCTCTACTGGAGGGGCGACATTCCGACAATCGTCTTCCGCTGTGTCAACGGCACAGTGTACCGCTACGGCGTCGGCGTGTCGGAATCCGCTGATTACGAGGTAACGGAGGGTGACTATTGCCGCAGCATGAGCTTCATCACTTGCGAGGGCGGCACGGGGTATGTCTCCTATGGGGTGTATGGCGAAGGCGGCGGCATCATCACGGACGAGAACGGCAAGCTGATTTTGAAAGAACTGGATGTGACGAACGAGCTGAATTGGGGCGAATACTGGGAAGAAGAGGGGAACGGATGAGAAATTCTCAAAAAAAAGCGTCAAAAAAGTGTCAAAAGTGATGGAAATCCTGCGCAACCTCTTGCAAAATGGCGGCAAATTGGGTAGAATATGAGGTGGGAAATGATACTCTTTCCAGATTCGCCTGTGCCAGCTGCTTGCGTCTTTTCCCCTCTGGCGTCCGGTCGTTCCACTTAGCGTAGCGCTGCTACGCTGCGTTGCACTCCCGTTAGCCAGAGTGAAAAATTCGCGGCGCATCTTGGCACATTCTTATCTGGAAATAGTATAACCCCGTTTGAACGACTAAAGGAGGTATATTCCAATGGCAGTGAAAGTTGCTATCAATGGCTTTGGCCGTATTGGCCGTCTGGCGTTCCGTCAGATGTTCGGCGCTGAGGGCTACGAGGTGGTCGCGATTAACGACCTGACCTCTCCCGCGATGCTGGCTCACCTGCTCAAGTATGACACCGCTCAGGGTTCCTACTGCGGCAAGATCGGTGAAAACCTGCACACCGTGGAAGCGACCGAAGATTCCATCATCGTGGACGGCAAGGAAATCAAGATCTATGCCGAAAAGAACGCGGCGGATGCTCCGTGGGGCAAGCTGGGCGTGGACGTCGTGCTGGAGTGCACCGGCTTCTACTGCTCCAAGGAAAAGTCCATGGCGCACATCGCGGCTGGCGCGAAGAAGGTCGTCATCTCTGCCCCCGCTGGCAATGACCTGAAGACCATCGTCTACAACGTCAACAACGACACCCTGACCGCGGAAGACCAGATCATCTCTGCTGCTTCCTGCACCACCAACTGCCTCGCGCCCATGGCGAAGGCTCTGAACGACAAGTATCCGATCGTGTCCGGCATCATGACCACCGTTCATGCGTACACCGGCGACCAGATGATTCTGGACGGCCCGCATCGCAAGGGCGACCTGCGTCGTGCCCGCGCTGGCGCGCAGAACATCGTTCCGAACTCCACCGGCGCTGCGAAGGCGATCGGCCTGGTTATCCCGGAACTGAACAAGAAGCTGATCGGCTCTGCTCAGCGCGTCCCGGTCTGCACCGGCTCCACCACCATTCTGGTTGCTGTCGTCAAGGGCAGCGACGTGACCGTTGACTCCGTGAACGCCGCCATGAAGGCGCAGTCCTCCGAGTCCTTCGGCTACAACACCGAGCCGATCGTGTCTTCCGACGTCATCGGCATGCGCTATGGCTCCCTGTTCGACGCTACCCAGACCATGGTCGCGAAGATCGACGACGACACCTATCAGGTGCAGGTCGTGTCTTGGTACGACAACGAGAACTCCTACACCTCTCAGATGGTTCGCACCATCAAGTACTTCGCGGAACTGAAGTAATTGAAGGCGTAAGCGTTCCCAAAAACGAAAGTTTCCTGCTCTCTGCTGGCAACGGCGGGGGGCAGGTTTTTTTGTTGGGAAAACGGGATACGTTATGGAGAATATGGATAATTATGGGCACTGCGGAAATAAATTTGCCATTTAGCTAAAAATATGATTGACATTTTTTCGGGGGGGGTATAATGGAAGTAGTTCCTTGGGGGCAAGGAATGAAAAGCACGAGAGTCAATCTCGAATAGTAGGAGGATACGGAAACATGGAAGGGAAAACTAACGGGCTTCAAATCGCAGGGTTCGTCGTATCTTTGGTTACGTGCTTCATTTTTGGATTTTACGGAATCTCCGGCGTGGTGGGTATTGTACTTTCTGCCATCGGGCGCAGCAAGGCGAAAGAAGTCGGCGGTGCAACGGGTCTTGGCACTGCGGGCATTGTTCTGGGCATCATTAGCGCCGTTGGTGGATTGATTGGTGGCATCTACGCTGTTAGTCTGTTTAGCTAATGTAAAAACAATAAAGTACGCGCCGCTCCCGACACTTCCCCGTCGGCAGCGGCGCATTTTCTATTCACTTTTCCCATTCCACCCCATTCCCTCGCCGCCCCTTTATTTTGCAGAAGAAGATTCCGAGACAACCATTGATTTCTGCCTGCCACCTATAAATTACAGAATACAAAATATATTATTGTCACTACGCCGGCGCAATTTGCCTCGCTGTCGGCAATGGTGTTCGTGCTGCCTACGGCTTGCAAAAAACTTGACTTTCAATTGGCTCATCTGCCGTATTTGCAACTGAATTCGACGCAAAATTCATTTTCCGACAAACCAACCCCTTGGCGTGGCGAAGTTTGCATCTGGCGGCACTGTTTACAAACGAAAGAATATGGAATATAATTATTTTAATCCTGCTTCGAGCGGGAAATAAGGAAAAGAGGTGCCCATCATGAAGAAGCTCCTATCCCTTCTGTTGGCGCTGACCATGATTCTCCCCCTGGTGGGCTGCGCGGCGTTCGCAGAGAATGCGGATCCCATCATGATTACCGTCATCGCGACCAGCGACGTGCACGGCAAAGTGCTGCCCATCAACTACGCCACTGGCGAACCTTCTCCGAACGTGGGTCTGTCCATGATCGCTTCCATGATCGAGCAGGTTCGTGCTACGGAAAAGAACGTCATTCTGGTGGATGGCGGCGATACCGTGCAGGGCTCTGCCATGACCTATTACTACTCCTACTTCGCTCCTGAAAAGGACGATCCCATGATGAAGGCGCTGCGCCTGATGGACTACGATATGTGGTGCTTGGGCAATCACGAGTTCAACAACGATCTGCCGATTCTCAAGCGTCAGATTGAGTATGTGATGAGCCCCGACAACGGCGAGGAGCATTCCGTGCCCATGTCCGCCGCCAACTTTGTGGCGAAGGGAACCGAATGGGATTCCTGGATGGGCGTCCCCTACATCGTCAAGGAATTTGAGGGCGTGAAGGTTGGCGTCATCGGCATGGATACGCCCAACATCCCCGCTTGGGAGGTTGAGTCCCACTATGAGGGCATCGACTTCCGCAATCTGGTCCCCACGGTTGAGCACTTCGTGCCGATCCTGCGCGAGCAGGAGGGCTGCGACGTGGTGATTGTCGTGGCGCACTCCGGCGTGGAAGACGCTGTCTCTACCGATGGCAACAACCCCGCGGACTACGAAAACCAGGTTCGCGCAATGATTAACCTGACTACCGGGATTGACGCGGTTGTGTATGGTCACTTCCATAACACCGACTACCGTGAGGACATCCTCAATGCCGAGGGCAAGGTTGTGCCCGTGCTGGCGGGCGGCGGCGGCGAAGGCCTGGGCTTCATGAAGCTCGCCTACGACCCGGCGACCAAGACCGTGACCCCTGTGACGGCTGAAAACGGCTACCGTTTCCTGGCGGATCAGGAAGGCCTGGTGGAAAATCAGAAGGTTGCCACGGCGCTGGCTCCCTACAACGAGGAGCTGCAGGCTTATCTGGATCAGCCTCTGGGCACTGCTACCGGCGCTTTCTCCAATGAGAACATCTCCCTGCAGCCCACCGCGCTGATGGATCTGCTGAACAAGGCGCAGCTGTCTGCGGTTCCTGCGCAGCTGTCCATCTGCGCGCCTCTGACCAGCGGCGCCGAGGTTCGCGACCTGATTCCTGCGGGCGACGTTCCGATGCGTTTGCTGTATCAGCTGTACGTGTTTGAAAACTGGCTCTATCGCGTGAACATGACCGGCGAACAGCTGCGGCTGTGGCTGGAGCATGCTACCACCAACTACACCAGTGCGTCGAACCCCGATTACCTTGGCGGTGGCTACTACACCGATGAAATCTACGGTTTGTACTACGAAATCCACTACTATGCGCCTGAAGGAAAGCGCATCCAGAACATGCAGTATCAGGGTCAGCCCGTGGCGCCTGATCAGGTGTTCTCCGTGGTGATGAACAACTACCGCTTCACCGGCGGCGCCGGCTTCATGCAGGCGGCTGGTCTGACTCCTGAGGATTACAGCCTCACGGATATGTACACCGGCGATACGCTGGGCAACGATAACGGTCAGGTGCGTAACATTCTGGCGCAGTACATCCGCGACCAGAAGGAAATCACCCCCACCGTGGAAAGCACTTGGCAGTTCTTCAGAACCAAGGAAGACGCGATCGCTGCCGGCGCGAAGGTTGTGGAATAATACGCTTTCCAAATGCACCTGCGCCAGCTGCTTGCGCCTTTTCCCTTCTGACTTTCGGTCGTTCTACTGAGCGTAGTGCTGCTGCGCCGCGTTTCGCGCCCGTTCGCCAGAATAAAAAATTCGCTTCACATCTTGGCGCATTCTTATTTGGAAATAGTATTACGCTCCCCGGATTTTCGTGATGAATCAAAAAACCGCGCCCTACTCTGGAACATCTCCGGAGCAGGGCGCTTTTCTATGCAATTGTACGGTTGTGCTATTTCCAAATTCATCCGTGCCATCTGTCCGTGCTTTTCCATTCTGGCGCATTCTCATGATGGAAATAGTATCACCGCACGATGTAACGTTCCCGGCTTTCCGTGAGGAAACGTTATTTCTCCCATTCCACCCCGTTCCCCCGCAGCCCCTGCACAAACTCCTCCGGCAGCGGCGCGGTGAACGTCATCCTTTCCCCCGTCCGTGGGTGCGTGAACGAAAGCGTGTACGCGTGCAGCATCAGGCGGGGGACTTTCGCGCCTCTTCCTGACCCGTAAATCGGGTCGCCGCAGACCGGATGCCCGATGGACTTCATGTGCACGCGGATTTGGTGCGTTCGCCCGGTCAGAATGTGGACATCCAGCAGCGTCACGTTCCGCCCGCGCGCGAGTACCGTCCAGTGCGTAATCGACGGGCGGCCTTCGGGGTCAATCGCCATTTTCTTGCGGTCTTTCTTGCTCCGCGCGATGGGCTGGTCGATGCGCCCGCTGTCCTCCCGCAGATTCCCTTCAACCAGCGCGCGGTAGTGCTTCTCCATCTGCCGCTCCTGCAATTGCCGACTGAGGGCGAGTTGGCTCTGGTCGTTCTTTGCCACGAGCAGCAGACCGCTGGTGTCCTTGTCCAGCCGGTGGACGATGCCGGGGCGCAGTTCGCCGCCGATGCCGCTCAAGTGGTCAAGGTGGTGCAGGAGCGCGTTGACGAGCGTGCCGTCCTCATTGCCGGCGGCGGGGTGAACGACCATGCCGCAGGGCTTCAGGACGACGGCGAGGTCGTCATCCTGATAGAGAATTGTGAGCGGAATTTCCTGTGCGATGGGGACAGCAGGCTTCGGCGCGGGAATCGTCAGGATAACAATCTGACCCTGCTTTGCCTTTGCGCCGGATTTCGTCTCGACTTTCCCGTCCACTGTGACGTTTCCGTCCGCCATCAGCGCCGCCACCCGCGAGCGAGTCAGCCCAGCAGCTTCGGACAGGGCAACATCCAGCCGACGGCCGTCGCCGGGGATGGAGATAGTGCGCGATTCGAGTGCGTCAGGCATCATTTGCGTCATGATTGATTTTCCTCCAATCTTCCGTGCGGAACACGATGCAGTACGCCATCAGCGCTGTGCCGACGACGAGCGCCGCGTCCGCAATATTGAACACTGCGAAGGGGAACAGGGTGATATCCAGCATATCGACGACACAGCCCAGCGCCAAGCGGTCGTAGGCGTTGCCAAGCGCGCCGCCAATCATCAGCGCCGCCGCGGTTCTGCTCCATCCGCTGAGTTGATAGCGGCGGAGGACGAGCCATCCGGCGATAACCGCGATGACGGACACCACGCCCAGCATCCACGACTGTCCGCTGAACAGGCTGAACGCCATGCCCGTATTTTCAACATAAATCCAACGAAGAATGCCGGGAATGAGGGTGCGCTCATCCGGCAGCGCGACGGCGAGGGCTTTGGTGAAGCGGTCAAGCGCGAGGGTCAGGAGGATGAGCAGGAGAGGCAGCAGCCTTTGGGAAACGGGTTTGCGCATGGTGATGATAGCCCTTTCTGGTGATGATGATTTGGGAAGCGGCGGAATCAGGTCGCGCCCATTGACGCGACAATGAGGAAATGGCGGATAGAGCAGCTTGGGGCGCTTCTGCGGAAGCGCGAAGTTACGGGCGGGGACGCTTTAGCTGCCGCTGCCCTTGCCTTCCACGAGGTTCAGCAGCTGGCTCAGGAAATCCCCGATAATCGGCAGATTCCTTTGCACCAGTCCTTGCAGCAGCCACACCACCAGCGCGCCCAGAAGCGTAAACCCAACCGCTGTCCCTAATCCGCTTGCAATTCCGCCTACAAATTGCATCAGAAGACGCTTCTTCCAGTTCTTCTCATATGCAACAAATTCACTGAGCCGCAGCTGCTCCATCCGCAGCAATTGCTCCTCCATCTTGTTCGCCATCCAGACCGCCCATTCCTTCATTCTCGCACCTCTTTTTTGCGGTTTTCATTTTCTGATAGAATCGCATGATCATGCAGGGAATTTCGCCTCTGCGGAGGCGGCAAAGGAGTTTTCCGCTTGCCCCCCTCGGCACTTTAAGCCATAGTGGTGATAATCAGAAGTTTTTGATAGGGGGTGGTTCGATTTTGTTCGGAAAAGTATCTGATTTCCCTGCAAAGCAGAGCTGCCTTTTGTTTTTGCTGGTCAGCATTCCCCCGAATTGGGCAAACGATGCAAAGACCAGAAAAAAGGTGGACAAAAAACAAAAAAACACGCGAAAAACGCTTGACATAGCCTATTAGTTATGCTAAACTAACGCTTGCGAATCGCCGGATTAGTTGGAATAAACTATCCGCAAAAGGACTGACACAAGGAGGTCATGGAACATGATGCCGTTGGGCATGGTGGAAATTGGCGAGTCTGGCGTGATTGGCAAAATCACCGGACAGGACGAGGTGCGTCAGCATCTGGCGGAGCTGGGCTTCGTGATGGGCGAAAGAGTGACGGTCGTCAGCAAAATGGGCGGCAATCTGATTTGCGCTGTCAAGGATAGCCGTGTTGCGTTGAGCCAATCCATGGCTATGCGTGTGCTGGTGAACTGAGGAAAAGGAGGCAGAAGGCATGAAAACCCTGAAGGATGTCAAGGTCGGGGAAACCGCGGTGGTTGTCCGCCTGCATGGTGAAGGTGCCGTCAAGCGCCGCATCATGGACATGGGACTGACCCGCGGGACGGAAGTCCATGTGCGCAAGGTTGCGCCGCTGGGCGATCCGATGGAGCTGACCGTGCGCGGCTATGAGCTGAGCGTGCGTAAGGCGGATGCGGAAATGATCGAGGTTCAGTAATTCTGTTTCCATTACGATAAAACCTGATTTCGCGCAGGCTTTTTCCTACCTTATACGTTTCAAACCTACTAACATAGGTGCAACCGAAGCAGTCCAGAGGGCGATCGGAAAGCCCTCTGGTCGCGTCCGCAGACGCGAAACCCTGCATCAGCACGCGCATATAGGTATGAAGAAGTCATCAACGCAATCGCGCGAAAGGGTCAAGGGGCAATGCCCCTTGCGGAGTCCAGAGGCGGAGCCTCTGGTGGGGTTAGTTAAGACAAATTCGCATAAGGAGGCGCCGAAAATGGCGATTACGATTGCGCTCGCAGGCAACCCGAACTGCGGCAAAACGACCATGTTCAACGCGCTGACGGGTTCTCGTCAGTTCGTCGGCAACTGGCCGGGTGTTACGGTTGAAAAGAAGGAAGGCAAGCTCAAGGGCAATGACGATGTGGTCATTCAGGACTTGCCCGGCATTTACTCCCTGTCTCCCTACACGCTGGAGGAAGTCGTCGCCCGCAACTACCTGGTGAACGACAAGCCTGATGCCATCCTGAATATTGTGGACTCCACCTCCATCGAACGCAACCTTTACCTGACCACGCAGCTGCTCGAACTCGGCACGCCGATGGTCATCGCGATGAACATGATCGACGTGTCCCGCAAAAACGGCGACAAGATCGACATGAAGAAGCTGAGCGCAGCGCTGGGTGTGGAAATTGTCGAGACTTCCGCGCTGAAGGGCGAAGGCAGCGTGAAAGCGGCTGAAAAGGCTGCCGCTGCTGCCAAGAACCGCACGATGGGCGAGCATCCGCACGTTTTCACCGGCTCGGTGGAACACGCGCTGGCGCACATCGAAGACCTCATCGGCGGCAAGGTTGAACCTCGCTTCCTGCGCTGGTACGCCGTGAAACTGTTCGAACGCGACGAGAAGGTCGTTGCGGAACTGAAGCTGTCCGAAGATGTCAAGAAGGGCATCGAAGAAGCCGTCTCCTCCTGCGAAAAGGAAATGGATGACGACGCCGAGTCCATCATCACCAACCAGCGTTACGCCTACATCAACACCTTGATGCAGAACGCGGTGAAGAAGGGCAAGGCGAAGGGCAGCCTGAGCGTTTCGGACAAGATTGACCGCGTGGTGACCAACCGCGTGCTGGCGCTGCCGATTTTCGCGCTCATCATGTTCCTTGTGTATTACATTTCCGTGACGACGATTGGTAGCCTGCTGACGGACTGGACGAATGATGTGTTCGTTGCGGAAATCGTGCAGGGCAACCTCCAGACTTGGCTGGATGGCGTTGGCTGCGCGGGCTGGCTGAGCGGTCTGATTGTTGATGGTATCGTCGGCGGCTGCGGCGCAGTGCTGGGCTTCGTGCCGCAGATGCTGGTGCTGTTCCTCCTGCTGGCTATCCTTGAAGACGTTGGCTACATGGCTCGTATCGCCTTCATCATGGACCGTATCTTCCGCAAGTTCGGCCTGTCCGGCAAGAGCTTCATCCCGATGCTGATTGGTTCTGGCTGCGGCGTTCCCGGCATCATGGCTTCTCGTACCATCGAGAGCGACCGTGACCGCAAGATGACCATCATGACCACGACCTTCATCCCCTGCGGCGCGAAGATGCCGATTATCGGCCTGATTGCCGCGGCTGTGTTCGGCGGCAGCGCGTGGGTTGCGACGTCCGCATACTTCATCGGCGTGGCGGCGATTGTCATCTCCGGCATCATGCTGAAGAAGACGAAGATGTTCGCGGGCGACCCGGCTCCCTTCGTCATGGAGCTGCCGGCGTATCACTTCCCGTCTGGCCGCAACGTGTTCCACAGCGTGTGGGAGCGCGGCTGGAGCTTCATCAAGCGCGCTGGCACGGTCATCCTCCTGTCCTCTATCGTGATTTGGTTTGCGAAGACCTACGGCTGGGCGCCCGCGGCGGACGTGCAGCTGGAAGCGCAGCAGACCTACCAGACGGAACTGGCTGATTACAACGCGAAGGCGGAAGCTGGAACGCTGGAAGAAGACGAGGAAGCGCCGGAACTTGCGCCCGAAATGGATCGCGCGGCTGGCTCCTGGGGCGCTGTGGCGGATATGGACAACTCCATTCTTGGCAAGATCGGCAACCCGGTCAGCGTGGTGTTCAAGCCGCTGGGCTTCGGCAATATGCCGTCCACGGTCGCTACGGTCATGGGTCTGGTTGCGAAGGAAGAAGTCGTTGGCGTTCTGGGCGTGCTGTATGGCGCGGATGACGCGGCGGACGTTGTTGACGACGAGGACATGACCGAGGAAGAGAAGGCGGAAGCCCTCAGCCCGATTGCGACGGCGTTCAACGAGTCCTCGAACGGTCACGGCCGTCTGGCGGCGTATGCCTTCATGATTTTCAACCTCCTGTGCGCTCCCTGCTTCGCGGCCATCGGCGCGATGAAGCGTGAGTTCAACAATGCCAAGTGGACGCTGGCTGCGGTTGGCTATCAGTGCGCGTTCGCTTACGTCGTCGCCCTGATTGTCTATCAGCTTGGCCTGCTCTTCAGCGGCGCTGGCTTCACCGTTGCGACGGCGATTGCCATCCTGCTGCTGGCTGGTCTGGTGTATCTGGTCGTTCGTAAGAATCCTTACAACGACAACCACCTCACCCAGAAGGTTTCTGCCTGATTTTCCATCGGGCTTAACCGAGGAAAGCGCCGCTGCATCCGGTGCTTTCTGAAACCCCTCTTGTGAACGCCGGAGGGCTGGCGCGGGTTCTGCATCATCCGCGCTTCCCCTCCGGCATATGTTCTATCGCGCAAAAGCGGTTTTCCTCCATCCGCATCGGCGCAGAAAGGAACGAACCATGGCAACGTGGATTGTTGGCGGCGTACTTCTGGTGATTGTTGGCGCAATCATTTGGAAGATGGTCAAGGACAAAAAGAGCGGCAATTCCGCTTGCAGCTGCGGCGGCGACTGCGGCAAATGCAAGGGCTGCCACTGATTTTTCTCAAAACTTGTCAGACAAAAAGCGCGCTTCCCGGAAACTTCGGGAGGCGCGTTTTTGATAGCTGGATGTGTTCCGCTGTTCTTTTCCTGTCGCCATCCTATGCAGCGCGCGGCGGATGTGGTATAATACTATTTCCAGATTCACCTGCGCCATCTGCTTGCGCCTTTTCCCTTCTGGCGTCCGCTCATTCCACTTAGCGTAGCGCTGCTACGCTGCGTTTCATTCACGTTAGCCAGAATGAAAAATTCGCGGCGCATCTTGGCGCATTCTTATCTGGAAATAGTATAATCAGCATGGAGAACACTGCAAAATCGCCTGTACATTCATCCTATGATATAAAGGAGGACAACGCTATGCCCAATCCCCTCACCACCCGTCGTTCCATCCGCAAGTTCCAGCCAACGCCCGTGTCGCCCGACGCCATCCGCGCTATCGTCGCCGTCGCCGCGTATGCGCCCAGCTGGAAGAACTCCCAGACCACCCGCTACACCCTGCTGACCAAGCGCGAGGAAATTGACCGCATAGCGGATGAATGCACGATGGGCTTCCAGAAGAATATAGACACGCTGCACGGCGCGCCCGCGCTGGTTGTCCTCACGACCGTGAACGACCGCAGCGGCTACGAACGCGACGGCTCGTTTAGCACCAGCAAAGGGACGCACTGGCAGTCCTTCGATGCGGGTCTGGCGGCGGAAGCCTTCTGCGTCGCCGCGCATGATGCGGGGCTTGGCACGGTCATCCTCGGCATCTATGATGAAGCGAAGGTCAAGGACGTGCTGAATCTGCCGGAAACGGAGAGCGTGTCGGCGCTGATTCCGATTGGCGTACCTGCGGAATCACCTGCCGCCCCCAAGCGCAAGGATGTTTCGGAACTCCTGCGCATTCGATAACCGTTTGATAAATATCAGCCAATTCGCGCTTGTACTCAACTGCCCGTTGTGCTATGATAAAGGAAATGAATGACCCGCCTGGGGTCACAGGGAAAGGAGTTCCCCATGATGAATCTGAACGAAACTGCGGCGCGTCACGGCTTTTGCGTTGACCGCGTGCGCGAAAGCGAAGAACTGCACGGGCAGATGGTGGAAATGCACCACAAAAAGACTGGCGCACAGCTGGTCTGGGTGGATAACGGCGAGGACAACAAGACGTTCTGCGTCGCGTTTAAGACCCTGCCGGAGGATTCGACCGGCGTATTCCACATTCTGGAGCATTCTGTCCTCTGCGGCAGTGCCAAGTATCCCGTCCGTGAACCGTTCGTCGAGCTGATGAAGAGCAGCATGGCGACGTTCCTGAACGCGATGACCTTCCCCGACAAGACGATTTACCCCGTGTCCAGCCGCAACGAGCAGGATTTCCTGAACCTGACGGAAGTGTATCTGGACGCGGTGTTCGCGCCGCGCATCCTGCAAGACCCGAACATCTTCTATCAGGAAGGCTGGCACATCGAGCTGGACGAAAACGGCGCGCCGCTGTACAAGGGCGTTGTGTTCAACGAGATGAAGGGCGCCATGAGTGACGTGGATGAGCTGATTTATCAGAAGACGCTGGATGTCCTCTTCCCGGACAACTGCTACGGCTGCAATTCCGGCGGCGACCCGAAGCATATTCCCGACTTGACCTATGAGCAGTTCCTGCGCATGTACCGCCGCTATTATCACCCGTCGAATGCGCGCATTTACCTCGACGGCGCTGTGCCGCTGGACAAGGTGCTGACGCTGGCGGAGGAGTACCTGAGCCGCTTCGACCGGCTGGACGAGAAGCACGAAATTCCCATGCAGAAGCCCTTCGCTGCCGAAGCGGAACAGGCGTATGAAATCGGCGCCGAGGAGGATACCGCCGACAAGACCATGCTGACGCTGGCGAAGATTGTTGCGCCGTGGTCGGATACGTTGCGCGTCACGGCGACGGAGATCCTCTTTGATGTGCTGACGGGCAGCAATGATGCGCCGCTGAAGAAGGCGCTGCTGGCGACGGGCAAGTGTCAGGATGTAAGCATGTCTCTGGACAACGCGATGGCGCAGCCGTACATGATGCTGACCCTGCGCAACATTTCAGACGGCAGCGAGCAGGAACTGCGCCAGATGATCCGCGACACCGTGCAGCAGCTGGTCAAAACCGGGCTGGACAAGGACGCGCTGACCGCCTCCATCAACAGCAGCGAGTTTTCCGCCCGTCAGCCGGGCGAACCGTCGGGGCTGCTCCGCTGCATCCATTCGCTTGATTCGTGGCTTTACGGCGGCGACCCGATGCAGCCGCTCCTGTCCGAAGAGCGCTATCAAAAGCTGCGGGAAATGGCGGCGGGCGACGGCTTTGACCGCCTGATGGCAGAACTTCTGCTGGATGAAAGCACGATGAGCATCATCCGCACCGTGCCGTCCCACACGCAGGGCGACGAACTCCGCGCGGAGGAAACGGAGCGCCTGCAGGCGATTCAGGCATCGTGGACGGAGGCGGACAAAGAAGCGCTGCGTGTGCAGAACGAGAAGCTGACCGCGTGGCAGCAGACCCCCGACACCGCCGAGCAGCTGGCAACGCTGCCCGTGCTGTCCTTGAGCGAAATCAGCGCAGACCCGCTGCTGATTCCCGCGGCGGAAGCGCAGTGCGGCGCGGCGAAGGTCATCACGCATGATTGGCCCATGAACGGCATCACCATCATGCACTGGTATATCTCCCTGACCGATTTCACCCTGGATGAACTCAAACGCCTGTCGATACTGCCCGAACTGCTGGGCAAGCTGCCGACGAAGCGCCACGATTCGCTATCCCTCTTCCAAGCCATCAAGCGCGATATCGGCAAGCTGACGTTCCAGCTGCGCGTCATGTCCCGCTGTGCGGAAATGGCGACGCCCGTGCTGGACGTGAGCTGCTCCGTGCTGGATGCGAACGTGGACAAGGCAGCCGCGCTCGTGCGGGAAATTCTGACCGAAACGTGCTTTGATGACAGGGCGCGTGTGCAGACGCTGATTCTCCAGTTGAGCGAGATGGCGAAGCAAAAGGTCATCAGCGACGGCCACAGGATGGCAATGTACGCCGCATCGGCGACGATGAGCGCGGCCTCGGCAGCGCGGGAAGCCTTGAACGGTCTGAGTGCCTGCATGGTGCAGAAGGCGCTGGCGGAGAATTTCGACGCGCAGTACGCGGATTTCCTTGCCCTCTGCGAGCGGTTCAGCAAGGACAGCGCGGTGCAGTCCCGCGTCACGTTCAGCCTGTCCACGAATAAGGCGCTTGACCCCGCCGCGATTCTCTCCGCCTACCCGGTCGGCACGCCCATCCCGGATGCCGCGCCGTATGTCAGCGACCTGCCTGCCAAGTGCGCCTACCGCATCCCGTCGCAGATCAGCTTTGCGTCGCTGGGCTATGATTACCGCCGTGCGGGCAAGGTGTACAGCGGTATTGCGCGCGTGATGAGCAACATCTTGTCCCTAAGCTACCTGTGGAACGAAGTCCGCGTGCAGGGCGGCGCATACGGCGCAGGGCTGAACACCAGCGAGACGGGGCGCATGGTCACTTACTCCTACCGCGACCCCTCCCCGGCGCGTACGCTGGGCATTGACCGCAGCCTGTCGAAGGGTCTGCGTGACTTCGTGGCGGGCGACGAACGGATTGACAAGTACATCATTTCCACCGTCGGCGAGAGCGAACCGCCGCTGGGTTCGGAGAATCAGATTCTTGTCAGCGACGAAAATCTGCTGTGCGGCATCACGCCGGAGGATCTCTGCCGTGAGCGCGCGGAAATGCTCTCCACCACCAAGGACGCGCTGCTGACGTGGTGCGGCGTGCTTGACCAGATGGCAAAGGACGGCGGCGTGTGCGTCGTCGGACATGACGGCGCGATTGCCGCTTGCGAGAAGGAAGATTTGACGGTTCTGTAAGGGATATAACGTAAAAAGACCCGCTGTTCACCCCCAATGCAGGGATGGGCAGCGGGTTCTCGTATGCTATACTATTTTCACTTTCCCCATTCCACCCGAATCTCAAACGGCATCTGCGCATCCATCGATTCGTCGTTGTCCCAAACGTGCACCTGATAGCTTTCCGGCGCGCCCAGCACGACAAAATACAGATATTGCGTTCCCTCCGGGATATCGAAGGATACCGCGCCCTCCTGCGCCGCAGAGGAATCGCTGTACACGCGCGTGCCGTCCGTCAAATACGCCACGAAACCGTAGCGCCAGCCCGGCGCAGCATCCACCGCGTTGTAAATGCGTGTGTGACCCGTCAGGTTCTCCGGGGTGGCTTCGTCCCCGATATAGTACAGACCGGGGTCGTCCGCCGCCAGCGCTGAACCGGGCTGCAAGCCGCGGAACGACACCGTCACCCGGTTTGCGCCTTGATGGTCGAGCGGAATCGCGCTGAAGCCGTTCGCTTCCGGGCAGGATGCATAGGCGATTCGCTGCCAGCCATCCCCGACATCGTACAGCGTTGCGTCATAGCGCCCCTGCCACGCCGCGCTGTATGGTGCAGCCGCCGCAAAGTCGAACGTGACCGCATGGGACGCATAGCGGTACAGCGCGTCGTAGAACGCGTTCAGGTCGTTAGCAAGGTACAGGCGCATGAACGTCTGATATGCATCCTCCGGGTAGGCGCTTTCCCGCCAAATCCGACTGTACGCATCCAAGCCGTACTGCTCGGTCAGCGCGTAGAACCACCAGTAGTTCTGATAGCGGGTGTACTCGTTTTCCAGCGCACGGTGGTACTGCTGAAACCACGTTTCCATCTCGTAATCGGTGAACATTTCTTCCGGATAACTTTGCCAAGACTGCCACTGCGCGCCGATTTCCCACAGCGCATTGCCCGCGTTCTCCGCGTAACCGTAGCGGAATCCGGCGCGGCTGTCATCCGGCGCACCGCTTTCCAGCGCCTGACAGTATGTCAGATACTGAAAGCAATGCCCGATTTCGTGCGCAATCACTGACCCGGCGGGCTGACACGTCGCGGGCGAAATCCACAATGCGCCGATGCGGTTGTCGTACCCCGCCCCCGTCGCGACCCAATCCGCCGTATACAGCAGGTAGATTTGCAGCTTGTTGCCGCCGGGCAGGGGTTCATCCGCCATGTGCAGCCGATCTACGTTCTCCGCGTAGAACAGCTCCGCCTTTTCCAGCAAATCCGCTGTATCCACCCGCATGTCCGGTGCGGCGTTCAGCGGATTCTCGCAGAACCCCGCCTCCCAGAACAGCAGGAAGTGCTCGCTTTCGGCGCTCCGGGCAAAGCTCCAGCGGCTTTCGGAATCGTCGTAGTCCATCGCCGCGTTTTCCTGCGGTTGATAGAAGCCCGGATGCGCCGTCTCCGCCAGCGAAGCGGGCGTCAGCGTCGAAAGCAGCAGCAGAGACAGCGCCAGTATTCGCCTGAGTTTCATATCCTTATTCAAACCATCCCTTCGGCAGCACATCCCGCTGATGCAGCAGCATGTCGTCGAAGAGCTTCTGCCCGTCCTCCAGCGTCACGCCGCCCAATTGCGGGTCGTTCATGAACGTGGAGAAACCCAGCTTGCGGTCGCAGTGCAGCGCAGCCTGCAAGGTGTTTTCCTGATTGTAGACGTGGCGCGCCACCAGCGGCAGGATGTTCGACGGCATGTCGCCCGCGCAGATCGGGTCGATGCGCCCGCGCGAGAACAGCGCGTTTGTCTCCACCACCGCGCCAATCGGCAGGTTCGGAATCTGCCCCTGATTCGGCACGTTCACGTTGCTGACCATGTTCCCCAGCCCCAGCAGCGCCTTGAGCAGCAAATGCCCTTCCTCACCCGACGGCGTGAGGTCAAGCGGCTCTTTTCCGCTGAGCAGGTCGTCCGAGCGCTGCATCCGCTTCTTCAGGTCGTCCTCGCGCCATGACACGGGCGTCAGGTCGAATTTCCACTGGTGCGCCGTCTCCGGGCTGTGCAGATACCACTGCGGCAGGAATTCCACCAGATGGCGGTCGCCCGCTGCTGCAATCGCCCCGTAGCGCTGGAACAGGTCGAACTTGACCTTGTGCGCGCACGCGAAATGGCTGTTCATCCAGTTGTCCGACCCCAGCTGAATGCCTTCGGGATGCTCCTCCACAAAGCGGGCGTACAGCGGCATCAAATCCATGCCCTGATAGCTGGCAGAGGTAATCCAAGTGAAGTGGTTAATGCCGGTGACAGTGGTGTACAAGTCCTGCCGCTTCACGCCGGGAATGTGCTCCTGCTCATCCAGCATCGCGCATAGCACCTTCTGCGTGCCGAACACCTCGTGGCAGCAGCCGAACGCCTTTACCTGCGGGAATACCTCGTACAGCGTCCGCACGCAAAGCGTCATAGGGTTCGTATAGTTGATGACAAATGCGTTCGGCGCGAAGTCGCGAATCGCTTCGGCAATCTCAACGAACATCGGAATCGTGCGCATTGCCCGCATGAAGCCGCCCGCGCCCACCGTGTCACCCACGGACTGATATACGCCGACCCGCTCCGGCAGGTGCACATCGCCGCGCATGTGCGCAAACGTTCCCGGCAGAATGCTGATGACGACGAAATCCGCGCCCGTGAGCGCCTCCTGCAAGGAACTGCTGACTTCAAACGCCCACTTGGATGCCGCGTCGGGATGCGCCGCCAGCATCGTGCCGATTTTCTGATTGCGCTCCGCCGCCTCGCGGTCAATGTCGTACAGCCGTACCGTGCCGCTGATTTGCCCGTCGGAAATAATATCGCGCATGAAACCCCATGCCCATCCGCGCGAGCCGCCGCCGATGTAAGCCACCGTCAAGCCTGTCACCTTGTTGTCTTGATGCGTATACATTGCACTTTTCCTCCTTGATGGCTGGTTTTCAGCCTGTATCGACATGATAGCACAGATGCGCGGGTTTTGCAATGCGCGAAAGAGATTCATCTTTTCCATTTAATACTATTTCCAGATTCACCTGCGCCATCTGCTTGCGCCTTTTCCCTTCTGGCGTCCGCTCATTCCACTTAGCGTAGCGCTGCTACGCTGCGTTCCATTCACGTTAGCCAGAATGAAAAATTCGCGGCGCATCTTGGCGCATTCTTATCTGGAAATAGTATAATAGGCATTTATCTGCTGCAAAAACAGCTTCCCCTTTCAGGAAAGCTGCTATCATTTTCCACTTTAGTCCTGTCCAAGCAATTCTGTCGATTCATCTTCGAGAATGTCGCCCAAAGGCATTCCCTGAATGCGGCATTGCGCCAGCGCTTCCTGCGGCGTGGCATATTCGCCAATCAGCGCATACGCCGAACCTTCTTTTTTGTACACGCCGAATCGCGCTTCACGCCCGTCAGGCAGTACTGTATTTGCCGGGTGATACATCGAATCCGTCTGAAAACGATATTCCTGCCCTCGCCAGCCAAAATCCAAGCCAAACCAATGCCCGTCGGATGGCGACCATTCCCCGGTGTATTGGGAGAGAAACTGCTCACGGGTCATCTATCTCAACCTCCTCCGTCACACCCGCCAAAATCCACTGAATCGTCTCATCATCCAGCAGCAGATACTGCGGCGTGACCCGCGGCTGCCACTCCGGGACGCACGCCGCCAGCGCGTCCGCATGGTGGATTGCCAAGGTGTAGCGTTCTCCATTCACGCCGGGGAAGCCCGCTTTTCCATCCGCGCTTTCCGAGTGCTGCGACCAAAGCTGTGTCAGCACCGCTTCCCATGCGTAATATGCTTCCATCTCTGGCGATGCTGCCGGAATCGCCGCATCCTCATCCTCCTGCCGCCACAGCACCTGATACTCTTCCGGCGTTCCCTGGCGAATCTCCGCTGTCGTCGTCTGCCAGCCGGAATTGAGCGTGAAGCCGGCGTTTTGCATAGGCGTGCTTGCCGTCTGCGGCACGATATGCTTTTCGGCATAGAGATAGAGGATTTCGGCGCGGCTTCCATCAGCTGCCGTTTCCGTCACCTGCTGCCGCTTGACGTAGAGTGGGGTCATGCTTTCGTGATAGTCGAACGATGTGACAAGTCTGCCGTCCGCCAGCTGGGACAGCTGAATCCCGTATTCGCTCGTCGGAATCGGGCGCGTTTCGTTCATCAGCCAATCGAAGCAGTATAGATTTGCCAGCCCGAGGATGCACACAATCAACGCACCCAGCAGGATATTGCGGAGGGTGCGGCGGCGCTTCTGCTTCCGCAGCGTCTGGGCGGCGGCGTCGAACGCGGCGCGCGAATCCAACTCGCTTTTCTTTCCGGCGGGCAGGTCAGCTTTGAGCTGATTCATGTATGCCGCGCATTCCGCGCACGTCTGCACATGCGCCGACACCATGTGCTTGCTCCCGTCGCTGGCGACATCATCCAGCACCAGCGGCATCAGGTCGCGGACGACCTCACAGTCTTTCTTCATGCGTTTCGTCTCCTTTCATTGCGTCCAGCAGCATTTGCTTCGCCCGGTACACCGTTACGCGCGCCCAGCTTTCGGATTTCCCGAACAGCGCCGCAATTTCCTTACTGGACAATTCGCAGAAGGTTTTCAGGGTGAACACCTCGCGATACGGTTCCGGCAGACGGTGGAGAGCTTGATGCGCACTCAGGGCGAGACTGTGTTCCGCGACCATCTCCGTGAAATCCGGGACGGACGCCTCCGGCACGTTGTCCAATGGCAGCGGCGACTGCTTCCGCATGACGCGCAGAAACTGATTCCGTGCAATCGCGCAGAGCCATGTGCCGACCGAACTTTTTCCTTCGTACCGCTTCCAATTTTTCATCGCTTGATAAAACGTTTCCTGCGTGAGCTCCTCCGCAAGGTCACGATCGCGGCACAGGCGGATCAGGTAGCCGTACACCATGTCTCGGTACTGCTGATATGCTTCTTCTGCGTCAAGCATCTCCAGCACCTCCCTTCATGAAGTTAGTCGCGCGAAAACGCCAAACGTTACATCCGATTACAAAAAAACATCCGAGCCGTTTGCCCGCCTATGGAGCAACCAGCCCGGATGTCTTTCTTTCGTGCGGGAAACAGGACTTGAATTCGACCGGATTATACATCCTCGATCAATTCTACCACATGATGTAGAACAATGAAAGAAGAATAATCAATATCTTGTGGTATCGACCAACGATAGTAAACCGTGTGTTCTCACGGTTTGGGTACGATCAGACGACGATTTTGCGGTATATCGGCAAATTTACCCAAACCAGATTTTAGCCGACGAAAGTGAAAAAGGCGGCTAAAACACAAAAAAGGAGGACATCAGCATGACCCGTTTCCCGAAAGAAATGACTGAAAATGGTATTCATTACACCCTGCATGGCGACTACTACTTTCCGGATCTCGATCTCCCGGATTCTCCTCGGCAGACTATCGGCCGCTATGGCCGGATGCGGAAAGCCTATCTGGAAGAGCATCGTCCCGGACTGTATGAACGGCTTCTTCTTTCCGGTAAGTTGTATGACCATCTGGCGGAAACAGATCAAGTCTGCCGGGATCGTATGGAACAGATAATCACCCGGATGGCCAAAGCTGAAGGAATCAACGAACAGCTGAAAGCATCGGATCAGCTGGGCTGGGTTTCCCGGATCAACAGTATTCATCAAAGTGCTGAGGAAATCATACTGGATGAACTGGTCTTTGCCTGAATCCGGATCGCCGTCTCTTCGGAGGCGGCTTTTTTATTTCTGTTTATCTGATCGCCAGCATGATCTCTTCACACAATATTGTCATAAAGAAATGCATTTATCGGGTCAATAAATCAATAATCAGTTCAATCACCATTGCTTGCATTGGATTATTGATTCATAATATGTTCGCTTGTGTAATTCTCATGCTTCAGCATTCTCGATTTCCTCCAGAATCTCCTTCATCTCGTCTTCTCTGCCGCGCCGCCGAGCATAGCGCATCATCTTTGAGGGTTCAATGTGATATGTCTCCATTGCTTGTTTCAGCACTTCAGGGTATTCTGATTTACTGTATGCCGATGAGATCAGTTTATCGCAATACATATCCACCAGCATTTTCTCCAGACAGATTTCGTGCGGCGCAGATGCAGATAACGGTGCTTCGGAAATCATATCTGTCACAACAATGCAATCCTTTTCCCAGTACAGGGCATAGTCTGCTTTTTTCGGCTTGTACAGCAAATGCGCATAACCAAGTTCCCGAAGGTGACGGAAAACAAAAATGCTGACGTCCTTTTCCGCTTGAATAAAAACTGTGTTTAGTGCAACCAAATGATTCAGAAAATCATTCATCAATGCTGTCTCAAACACCGTAAAGCGAACCGATGGATACTTATCTGATACTTGCGATATCAGTTTTGCTGCCAGATCAGAATAGGCCGGACGATACATTGGCTTTTCCCGCTCGTTTTGAACCACATATACATTGCGTGCAACCTTTGTTGGGTTCCCACTTTTAAGCATTCCGCAGACAGCCCAATGATAGGAGCTGTCGCGCATTTGTGGGTAGTTGTTTTTCAGCAGCTTGATTAATTCCTGATGGGAATAGCGATGCCCGGCTTCGAGTTTTTTAGAGGTCGCCTCATACCATTGCACGATTACTCACCTCCATTCTGCATTTCGGCAATTTCATATCAATATAGCCATAATACATTATATCGCTTCTGATTCACACAATCAATACACATCGGCAATTTCTAATGAATAGCCGATACTCACTGATAAGTTCTCCTCAACTGCTCAACTGCCCATTAGAAAAATGACTTTGTTGTGCTAGAAATCTCTTGATAATGGGTGGAAAAGAAAAAATAGTTATTCACGATTTGCCAAATCGCACTTGACTAATTTGCGTCAGAGTGATATATTAGAGACAGCCTTAATTGGAGGTGCTGTCCATGTTTATCGGCAGAGAGCGGGAACTTGCTTCCCTGAACAGATTATACAATTCCGGCAAGTTTGAGTTTGTGGTTCTTTACGGCCGCCGCCGTGTGGGAAAAACCGCACTGATCAACCATTTTATCGACGGCAAGCCCGCGATTTATTTCATGGGCGTCGAGAGCAACGCCAAGCAGAACCTGGAGAATTTCAGCAAAAGCATCATGGAGTATGCCAGCGGATATGAGGGGGATATGTCTTTCCTCTCTTTTCAGGCTGCCCTGGAAATGGTATTCAGGCTATCCGAGAAGGAGCGCCTGATCCTGGCCATCGACGAATACCCCTATGTGGCCCGCGCTTCCAAGAGCCTCGCTTCCACTTTGCAGCTGCTGATCGACAAATATAAGGAGCATTCCAAATTGATGCTGATCCTGTGTGGCTCGTCCATGTCCTATATGGAAGATCATGTACTGGCTTACAAAGCACCTTTGTACGGCAGGAGAACGGCGCAGATCAAGCTGCTGCCCTTTAATTTTGCGGAGACCTGCGGTTACTTTAAGAACTTCTCCGCTGAGGACAAAGCCCTGGCTTACGGGATCATGGGTGGCACTCCGCAATACCTTCTACAGATGAGCGACAAGCTCAGCATCGAGGAGAATATCAAAAACACCTTCCTGGACGCCACTTCCTCGATCTATGAGGAGCCCATAAATCTGCTGAAACAGGAGGTCCGGGAGCCGGCCATCTATACAGCCATCATTACCGCCATTGCCACCGGATCATCCCGCATGTCGGAGATCTCAGGCAAAGTTGGCGAAGACACCAACGTCTGCTCCACCTACCTGAAAAACCTGATCACGCTGGGCATCGTGCAAAAGGAGCTGCCTTACGGAGAGAAAGCGTCAAAAAAGGCGATCTATTTCATCGACGACAACATGTTCCGCTTCTGGTACCGGTTTGTGCCGGAGAATGCTTCCCTGATCTCCCGCGGCGCAGCAGACCTGGTATATCAACGCATCGAACCGTACCTTTCCGACTACATGGGCAAGGTGTTTGAGGAAATCTGCAAGCAATACCTTTGGAAGCTGCTGCTGAGCGGAAAGTCCCCGGTGGAATTCACTTCCCTGGGCCGCTGGTGGGGCAACGATCCTGTCCATAAACGACAGGCAGAAATTGACATTATGGGCGAGCAGGACAAAAATACCGCCCTCTTTGCCGAATGCAAATGGACCAACGAAAAAGTTGATCTCGGCGTGCTGGAAACGCTGATAGAGCGCAGCAACCTTTTCGCTTATCAGAAAAAGCATTTCTTTCTCTTCTCGAAGTCTGGATTTACAAAGGGATGTATCGAAAAAGCAAAGCAGTTAGGGAATGCGACATTGAAAACATACGCCGATATGATACATGATAAAGGCGATTGAAAGAAACCGCCTGTAATGAATGGGGAAATTTAAAACTACAATAAGCAGATGTATTGTGAACACTGTGGTAATTCGTTGGATATTGAAGCAGAAAGTATTAAGGAGTAACGCACATGGCATCATTAACACATGTCTGTATGTGGTCCGATCATGGCTGGAAACGGATTACAGCAGAGCAGGCAGCCAGGTTACATCCAGGCGGAACTGTATCTGCTCGCAGCGGGCTTTTTATGTGCGAACTCTGCGGACAATACGTTACGCTTACTGATGGCGACATTAATGTACGCTATTTCAAACATAGTGCGTATGAAAAAAGTAAAGATTGTCCTGAACGTACATTTGGGTCCGGATACACTCCCTCTTATAGCTCGCAAGAGCACGATTTGCCAATCCGCATAACAAGTATATCATCATCTTCTTACAGGTTTGAGCTTGGTTTGATTCGTGCCCCAATAAGTTCTCTTAGCAAAGACTTTCGCATTGAAATCAAACCAAAGGGGGCCTCTGACGTATCCTTTGTTTTCGCCAAAGAACGGCTGAATTCTGATAGTATAACCTATCTTCCGATCGGTGATAGACCGTTTGAAAAGTATGCGCTCAATTTCAAAAACGGCAATGATCAAATTCGTGAATTCTGGCCGGCGGAAATCAATGGTATAGATCCGGAAGGAGCATTATTTGAAAAAAGCTCTGGGCAAAAGCTTTCATATGATGCTGATGTTGAGATCGGGAAAGAATACTATCTATTAAAACGCGGCCACCTGTATGTGAAAGCATATAACGGCATAACCATACGAGAAATCCTGCAGAAGCGAACCGGGTGGGAAACATGGAGCCTATATGAGATTTATGCGGCAGAATTTAACGAAGCCGCTGCTCGGTTCTATCTTGACTTTCATTGCCGCTTGACTGAGCATCCTGTTTCACTGCACCCGGTATGGCCGCTATTCATCGAAGGAAATTATGTAATTAAACACAATCAAAACAATATGTACATGCTGGTCGAAGGCAACGTGTCAGCGGTCAAAACCTTCCCTTCTGTAGCTTTGCGTCAGTTGAGTCATAATTCATCGCAAACCAGACTGTACGAGGTATCGTGTGCCGGAAGGCAGCAGTTAATTTCTGCCGGTCGAACACGGGCATTACAATACACATACCTTTGGAGAGAGCCGCTTGATCAGATGGGCATGGTGCCAGAAGTATCGGTTACTGACCTTACGGGCGGTGCAGTTGCTTCTGGTGAAGCGAATATCTTACCTCACAATAAAACGCTGCGTATCAAATCATCATTTGACGGAGAACTTATTATTTCCAACAAAAGCCATGTTGTAGATAAGCGAAAGATAACAGCTGATAAATACATGGAACTGGACGGGTTAGCCTTTGGTATCAGCATTCAAATTATGATCGGCTTTGATGTCATTTGGCAGATTAACTTTAAAAAGCAACGGTTAATCAGGATCAACGAAGATGTCGAAATGCTAAAGCATATTACCAACGTATCCGGGGTAGCAATCCCAGCCCCGCATTCTTTACGCAATATATTAGCAGGCATGCGCTCCTATCCAACAATATGCCGATGGATACGAATGTGTATAAAGAATAATGCCATAGATGAGCAGGCATACCGCAGATTGCAAGAGACCTATCGCCGCATGAATATGAATGGATAAGGAGAATCGCTATGAATTACATTGAACTCCTCACTCAGGAAGAAAAGGTAAACCTCTGCGGAATCATGGGGGGAAGAGATTTCAAGGAATTGTTCAAACACAACGAACGAGAATTTCAGAAAATACGAAAAGGATTCAGGGCTAAATCCTTAACTGAAGAACTTGCGTTATCAATTGCAATCGCTAATGTGGACAAGCCCTTTATTGCATCATGGGTCAACACAAGGGTACAGATTTGGCTTGATGAAATACATGAAAATATAACAAAACTTGAAGGTGAAGGTTCTGCGCATGATATTGCCCTGGCAACAACGATGCTGGATTCCTTCTTTTCACATGACGTTGATTTGTACCTCAAGCTCGCTGGAATTACAATGGATGAAGTCTCCCGAACTGAGCTTCGTACAACAATGGAACGTATTGAATCTGACCGTGCTAAAGAAGAAAAGGACGCCGATCGAATTAAAGCATTAGAGGAAGAGAAACAACGTTTGCTCTGTCAAATAGAAGATTGCCATCAAAGCGCCAGTCTGCTAAAGACTGAATACGAGCAAAGGATTCAAGAGATAGAACAAGAGAAGAAGGATTTAGAGTCTTCTTTGGCTGCGGCGCAAGAGAAGATTTCAGAATTGCAAACATCTCTAACCGTTGCCAAAAGTGATGAGAGCAGCCACCTTTCGCAATACGACGATACCGATATTTCTTCTCTGCCCCCGGTTGGCAGCGAAGAAACCATTTCTTTGTGCAATGTGATTTCTGACTACAGCGGACAGAAATGGCTTATACGTTTTGCTGATTTGAGCCACAATGGACACTATCACATGTTCCATAGAAATGAAGAACTCCCACCCTACTTTTCAAATAGGGATAAAATCTTCTATAAGGACGGCCCTTCCACTGACGGCTTTTATGGAATCTGGTCGTGGTCTGCAATTCCAAACGAAAAGGATCCTTCCAAGGATTATATTATATCAAAATACAATGTTAATCTTGATGCCATTGAAATAGCTACTATTCCAGAAGCCTCCTCTCTTGAAGAATTGATTCACCTGTTAAAAGACGGGTTTGTATACCAGCCACATAGTAGAAGAATCATGTTTTCTTTATACGCATCCAAAGGGCAATACATGGGCATTCTGTGCAGCATAAAGGAACTCAATGTTACCAATGGAAAGGTCTCCTTTGCTGAAGATTGCATCGAAGTACCAGTTTACGAATTCAACAGTGACAATATATTGCGTTTAGAAAACGGCCTATCTTTTTATAGAAATGCGTTTGCCGGTCTTCCGAATAAACTTTATCAGTTAAAAAGCCCACTCGATATTGTAAAGAATATTGTTTTCTCATCCATTTCTTGGGCAACCTATAAAACAAGAGGATATACTCGTGCTGAGTATAGAAGTTTCAAGGATTTTCTCGGTGCGATTCCGGTAGAAGATATAATACAGAGAATAGAAGCTGAATGCCGCTGTTCTGATTCCGTGGCAAAAGAACTCTTGGATGAATTCCTGTGCATAGCCTGGAAATATGTTGACGGTGACAGTCTGGAAGACGATGTGATCCTCTCGGCTATTTCCGCAAGCTCTGAACTGCAGGAAAGAACGAAAGCTCTTATTCGTGCGGATTGGGAAGCAGAGAACAAAGGCTTACTGGCAGACGCTCAAAAGGAACTCGATGTGCTTAATGCCAAGCTGGAATCTGTCAATACCAGTTTGACTGAGGCTCAGGAAGCCTTTAATAAAACCAAGCTGGAAGAAGAAAGACTTTCAAGCGTAATAGCTGAAAAGGAAAAGCTGGCTGAGAATGTTGAAGCAGCAGTTGCTGATAGAATCGAAATGGCACGTAAAAATGCAGCAGGCTTCATTGCCAACATGGCTTTCGTTGACAGACATCCGAATGAGGCTGCAGCAAAACAAACGCCTAAAGCAGTTGAAACTTTGGCCCAGCCCGTGGCTTCTCAATATCATGCCTATTCGGCAGCGAAGGAACTCGATGATCTCGAAGTCCATCACTCTTGGAATGAAGTCATTAACACAGCTTCGTTTGAGTTAGGCGAAGCAGGCGTTGCAGATAGATACAGAAATGGTCTTGCGGCTTTCTTATGCGCTGCCTACATTGAAAGACAACCTATTCTTCTTGTCGGACCGAATTCAATCGATATTTCGAAAGCGCTCTGCGCAGCAATAGCGGGACATAAGCATGGAATGCTCTCTTGTGAGGGTAGTTATAGCAGCCATGTGCTCCAAGAATTGGGGCATGATGGCGAGGATATCGTAATTATCAACAATCTCTTTGCAAGCGGGTGGATGAATCGACTCCCAGAGATCCTTTCGAAAAAGGATATTTTCTATGTTGCTACCCATCCCTACGCAGAGGATATTCAAGTTGAGCCTAAAAGCCTGTATGGTTTTATGCTGCCACTGTTCACAGAGTTTTTTGTGGACAATAAAGCATCTGGTAAGTACTATGGCGGATACTTTGCAGATGACTTTAAACCATACGCGGCTCAACCAGCATCAAGCAAAGAATTGAGAATCCTGTCAAGACTTTCGTTGAGCACATTGGTGAAAAATCGGATTAATAGCGTTATTTCTACCATGCATGGCATCCACTCTTCCACAACAGCGGATGAGGAGTTTATATTCGCTATTCTTCCAATTGCATATGCAACACTTGAACTAAATGACCTCACGGAGATGATTGCAGACCCGCAAAAAGGTATTGAACTATCCGCAAGCCTTAAGCGTGATCTGCGGTTTATCTTAGGAGAACTCTGATGAACAAGTATAATGGATTGCTTTCAGCAGTGGCTCAAAAGTATAACATCCGCAGAGGCCTGCAAGAAGCTGAAAACGATTGGAAGACACGATTGATTTATAGTGTCTGCGGAATGATGGCTTATGCATCACTTTGGGACGAGACGGAGGATGAACCCGTTTCCATTGTGCACTTAAAAAGAAAAGTCCGTAGCATGCTGTCAAGTTATAAATCGATGTATCCAGAGCTCTCCAACAGCTTACCGTATATTTCTGCAGAGCTTGAAGATGAAATTGCCGGCCTATTCTTAAGCACTGGAATGGTTTATCACCGTCCCAACCGAATAGCCCCATCCATGAAACACGAAGAATCACATTGCAATATTGTTTTTCAAAGAGGTATTGGCCTGGATAGTATCTCTTGCGTGTCCGGCATTGGATTCTATTCAAAGCTGGAATGTATATCAAACCCAGACGGGATTAAAACAATGTTTGGCTTGGAACAACAGACTTTGTGGGACTTGTGGAATTCAACATTGACCACTGCTTCCTGGAAAGCAGCCCCGTCACTTGAACAAAATACTGAGTATCTTCGTCTAAAGCCTCCTTTTTCTCGGGGTTACTGGGAAAATAAACCGGATACTACGGGCTTGGTTTCGATACTTCGAACCGGAATAAAAGGTTCACAGTTGTACTATCTTTATCGATATTCTGACAATGCAATGGAGATTAGTCCTCTCCCGCAGTGGCAGGTCGAAAACTATCATTATAGGTCTCTTGCATGTGCCTGCCTCCATAGTTATGGGGCGTTACCGCCGATAGAATATGTCAAAGATGGCGCATTAGTTCATATACGGATGAATTATCTGCTACCACCACATGAACTCGAATTTGTGAAGCTTTATAGCTGGCCTGAGGTATGTACATCGCTTCCGTGCGATTTCAAGCGAAAGCTCTCAACAGAAGTATTTTCCGCTATGAAAACGGTTTTGTCTGATCAGGGATATGAGTTTAAAGGAGAGATGATCTGATGCAAAACGGAGCAAATTCAGTTCATAAACTGTTACGAACAGAACTGGAAGATTACATTAAGTCTCAGTATTTTGGTAAATCCCCTCTTCTTCTTTCAGCCCTAAGCAATCACATTGACGATGAAGGTTTACTATATCAAAAACCGTTTATTGAGTCATCTCCTGCATATGTCACTGTACCCAACGGCATTAATACAGCTTCTATAGAGCCCTGGATGAAAGAATACTTCTTACAGCTGGCGCAGGCTGGTATCGGGGTCTTTCCATCTCCATTTGCTCATCAGATTTCTGCGCTCGAAGCGGCAACAAAAGGCGAAAACCTATTTGTATCAACAGGTACTGGTTCCGGTAAAACCGAGTGTTTTATGTGGCCTCTTCTCGCAAAAATGGCCACCGAAGCTAGGAACTCAAAGGAATCATGGGCAAAACGAGGCATTCGCACAATCATAATGTATCCTATGAATGCCCTGGTTTCCGATCAGGTCAGCAGACTCAGAAGGATGATTGGAGACCCCGATAAGAAGTTTATCAAAATTTTCCGAAGCACCTGTGGCGATAGTGTTCGACGGCCCCAGTTTGGTATGTATACCGGCAGAACGCCATATCCTGGAGCTCAGCCTTCTACAGAACAAGACAGAAAACTTGAAAAAACTTTAGCGAGAATGTCATTTCCCCAAAGTGATTCTGAAAAAGAGTTTTTCAATCAGCTTCTCAAAGAGGGAAAGATTCCGGCGAAAGCAGATATGAATCAATTTCTTCAGGGACTTCACGAGAGCAGGCACATTCCAAACGATGAGGATGCAGAATTAATAACCCGCTTTGAAATGCAGCAGTTTTGTCCGGATATTCTCATCACAAACTATTCCATGCTCGAATACATGCTACTGCGACCCAGAGAGCGGAAAATCTGGGATGATACCCGTGAGTGGCTTGCATCGTGTAAAGAGAATAAACTGTTGTTTGTAATCGATGAAGCACACATGTATCGTGGCTCATCGGGCGGTGAGGTTGCTTTATTGATTCGCAGGCTCTTTCATAAACTCGGCATTAGCCGTGATCGTGTACAGTTCATACTCACCACCGCAAGCATGCCCAATAAGAATCAGCAAGATTATGATTCAGTAATGAAGTTTGCGAATGAGCTCACAGCTTCCGACACAGAAACGCAGTTCCGCTATCTTACAGGTGAAAGAGAAGTTATTGATGGACAGCTTAAGTATGGCATACCATCCGAGCTTCTCTTGAATGCAGATCCAGGTGAATTTGAGGACAAGGATGAATTGAAACTGTCTGCTCTTTTATCGTTCTGGCGTCAGTTAGATGGTTTTGATCGTACCCTTAACTCCTTGGAAGCTGTTTGTAATTGGATGTATGGCAATCTGGTTTATTACCGTCCATTCCATGAACTCATCAAGTATTGCCGAGGGAATGCTGTGTCCCTAGGTGAGCTGGCCACTGGTATTTTCCCAGATCTCGATCAAGAAAACGCACTTAAAGCGGTTAGCGTTCTTTTGGCAATTGCTCCACTTGCAAAGAATGCCAAAGGATCTGTTCTTTTTCCAGCGCGCATGCATATGCTTTTTAAAGGAATTTCCGGCGTTTATGCCTGTGCTAATGCAGATTGTAATTGCTCTCATACAGAAGGAGGCCTCACTCTCGGAGAAATATATTTGTCGGATGGTAATTTGATTTGCCCACACTGCGGCAGTGTTGTATACGAACTATACAATGACAGACGCTGTGGCGCTCTGTTTTTCAAGGGCTATGTACTTGAAGATGATGCAGAATTACATGGCAATGTTTACCTATGGCGTTATCCTGGCCAACTGATGGATCACCGAATGAAAGAGGTGCATCTATTTATTCCGACTGAAGATTTTGAGCTGCCCGTAAAGCAAGGGAAAAACGCCATCAAACCGTGTTATCTTGACGTTAAAAGTGGGTTTATTAACTTTACAGACGACTCCTCAGCCGGAAAACCATGGGTTAGAAAACTGTACTACTGCAATTACTCTGCGAAAGGAAGGCCGCAGATCATAACATTCCCGACTTGTCCGCATTGCAGACATCAGCTTTCCACATCACAACTAACCTCATTTAGCACACGCGGTAATCAATCTTTCTTCAATTTGATAAAATCACAGTTTCAGCTGCAGCCTGCTGTGCCAGGGAAAAACGAAGATCCTGACCGTTTCCCTAACGAGGGACGGAAAGTGCTGCTGTTCTCTGATAGTCGCCAGCGCGCAGCGAAATTAGCCAGGGACATGTCTGATGCTTCAGATATTTCTGCAGCAAGACAGTTGTTTGCTATTGCAATCAAAACAATGGAAGAGCAAACAGTTGAGCAACCCATGAATTCCCTATATGATTTCTTTTGCCTTGCTGCCGGTCAGCACCATGTACAAATGTTCCATTCTGATGAACGCATAAAATTCGCTGAAGACTGTACTTCTGCGTTGAATAATTACAGTCGATGTGTAAAACGAGGGAGAGAATATACTCCACGATTCACTATTGCGAATGCACCTGTACAGATGCAAGAATACCTCCTTAGATTGTTTGCAGGCGGCTATAATACTTTATATGACTCTGCCACAAGCTGGATCGAGCCTACTGATCAAGCGCTGTTCGATGCGGTCGATGCTCTTGATGAAAATCACATAAAGGTAACCGAGAAAGAGTTTATCGATGTTTTTAATGCTTGGATGCTGTCTATTTGTGATATGTATACTGCCCTGGGGCATACCATCAGCGACACGGTTCGATTGAAGGTTCGCCCAAATTATGGTGGTTACGGCCTTGAAAAAAACTGGGAGTTTTCCAAGGTGATCCGTGAAATCATGGGTTGGAGTGACGGAAATGAAGCTGAGATGGCGTGGAAACGTGTGCTGAAAGAAGCCTTCCTCGATGCCGCACAACCCGACAATGGGAAACTATACGTTGATCTTTCCAGAATTAAGACGCGTTTCGATACTATGCATGCATGGTATAAATGTGAACAGTGTTCAGAACTAACACCTTTCGTTCTGAAACACAAATGCCCGAGCTGCGGTTCAACTCGCATCCATAAGATGGAACCTGAAGAATACGAAGCGCTCAGTTTCTGGAGAAAACCGGTTGAGGACGCAATTCAGGGTGAGCCAATCCATGTGATTGATACAGAAGAGCATACTGCTCAGCTATCGCATAAAGATCAACGGGATGATCTTTGGAGCAAAACCGAACAATATGAACTGCGCTTCCAAGACTTGATTCAGGAAGGTGAAACCCCTGTTGATATCCTCAGCAGCACAACTACCATGGAAGTCGGTATTGATATTGGCTCCTTGGTTGCGGTTGGATTGCGGAATATTCCGCCAATGCGTGAAAACTATCAACAGCGAGCAGGTCGTGCTGGCCGGCGTGGATCCAGCTTGTCTACAATTGTCACTTTCTGCGAGGACGGGCCACATGATACATTGTACTTCAATGATCCTGTTCCTATGTTCCGAGGCGATCCCCGCAAACCGTGGATTGATATTCGAAGCGAAAAGCTTATCCAACGCCATTTAGCTATGGTTATCCTCCAGGGGTTCCTGGCTAAGCAAAATATGAGCCTTGATACGATTCCTGCCGCTGCTTTCCTCCAAGATTATCTTGATGATTTCAAGAACTACTTATCTTCTTATAATCCTGATAGTGATAAGCTTCTGGTGCCTATTGGGGCTGCTTTCCATTATTCAACATTTGAAAAAGAACTCAAAGAAGCTTTTGAAACTCTGAAAGAAAAATGTCAGGCTCATCCTGAGCTATTTGGGGTGGATGAAGGCGCCAAGGAAGGCGAGGCAAAGGTCCTCCTGGATGCTCTTTATGAAGAAGGCATCATCCCGACATATTCGTTCCCAAAGAATGTTGTAGGTACTTACATACCAGATATGTATGGGAAAATCCTCTATGAGGTTGACCGTGGGCTTGATGTTGCTATTGGAGAATATGCGCCTGGCAGGGCAATCGTTGTGGATAAACAAACATATCAGATTGGCGGATTCTATTACCCCGGAAGTGAACGCCGTCACGGGCAAGCCTTAACGCCAGCTCGTGCCTATACCGAAGACCCGAATTATGTGAAGCAGGTCATTTCTTGCGCAGAGTGTGGATGGTTTGGATTGATGGAAGAAAAAACAAAGCATTGTCCATTCTGTGGAAACAAGGATCTAAGAATCTCGAGAGAAATGATGCGCCCTTGGGGTTTTGCTCCCAGAAATGCCGAAGCAATACCAGATGTTCAGTTGTCAGAAGAGTATACCGCCGTGCAGCAGCCTCTGTATTCAACGCTTCCGGATGCCGAAGAGATGAAACTTGCTCCGGGCTGTAAGAACATTCGTATTGCTTCTCGTACCAATCAACGCATTATTATGCTTAACAAAGGTTCAGATGATAAAGGCTTCATGGTATGCAAGGACTGCGGAGCTTCTATGCCTGGTGATAACATTTCGGTTCTGAACGATATTAACAGGCCATATAAGTCCAAGTTCGCACGAAACAGATGCCGCCATGGTAATTCATTTAACGTGAATCTTGGCTATGACTTCATTACGGATATGCTGGTACTTGAATTCACGATTGACGACAAAATCATTGATGCGCGGCGGTATGACAATCCATGGCTTAGCCGTGCAGCCCAATCTTTAGCCGAAGCACTGCGATTGATAGCGAGCAAAAAGCTCGATGTTGAGTTCACCGAACTTGTCACTGGCTATCGACTCAGAAAGGGAGCTGAAGCATCTTATGTTGATATCTATCTTTATGATAGTCTGTCAAGCGGAGCTGGTTATGCTGTCAGTGTAGCTGATGTAATTGATGAACTGCTATCCGACATGAAGGAACTGTTGAGCTCCTGTGATTGTGGATCTGCATGCTCAAAATGCCTGAAGCACTACAGGAATCAGTATGTACACGGTATGCTTGACCGCTTTGCAGCGCTTCAGCTTCTTGAATGGGGGATTGAAGGAATAAAAGCATCTCCTATCAATCCCGAGAAGCAGATTAGCATGATTAAACCTTTGACAAGTATCCTTAAACAATCAGGCTGTGAGATTTTCACTGATAGTGAGATTACCGCAATTGGCCACAGAAGCAAAAAGAAGATCGTTATCTATCCAGCGATGTGGGTTGAACCTCATGCATCCAACACTGTTTTCGTAAGTGATGCATATATAAAGTACGCCAAGCCATATGCTGTCCAAAGAATACTCGATAATACTTGAAGTAGAATGATGCTTCTACGCAGTTGCCTATGGGAAAAATATGGATCTCACCAGCATCTGATACTCAGCAGGATCCTAATAATATGCTAGCTATGAGCTTTCCCTATTACAGGATTATCCAATGCAATTACCCCATCACCTGCTGCACCCGTCTCAGATACTTCGCTGGGATGGGTTTTTCCAGTTTCCAGACGATATTCATGGGCTTGCTGCCGGTATGGCTGACATAGGTGGCTTTGCCCAGGAAGGTATAGGGCGAGGTGCCCAGGGCGTCCTGCTTGAACTCGCGGACGAACAGCAGGATCCTTCCGCCTTGCGCGGCGTGATGGATGTACCGGCGGCCGGTAGGCGAATCGGCCGCGGTGGTGGACTGGCTCTGCCAATGGAACAGGGAGGGACTGATGGCGTAGTCCTCATACATGGTGGTGGGCGAATAATCCTTGTCGCTCTTGTTGAGGGTGATCAGGAACACGTCGATTTTCTTCTCCGGCAGATACAGCACACCCTGACGCATGGCGCTGAAATTCTTATAATCCAGCGCGGCCAACAACTGCCGTTGGGTATAGGTGCAATGCACATCCAGTGGACATTCAAAGCCCAGGTCGGTGGTGGAATCAATAAAGTCGATGTTGTTGTACTGATACCGTAGCAGCTCCTGCAGTTCGCCCAGCATCACTGAGCTGTCCGCCAGGCTGTACAGCTTTTCCAGCACCTCGTCATTGTTCCAATCCTCGGCATAGCTGTCCCACACCGTCATATAGAACATTTGCAGCATCCGCTGCCCCAGCGGCGGCAGCTTCGCGAAATCCACATCGTCCAGCCGGGGCAGAATGTTCAGCAGGAACTGAATCCACCGGCGGGAATCAAAGGCCGAAAAGCGATAGAGCACCTTGCTGAGAGTCGCTTCGATCTCTTCCGTGAAGTCCTTCCGCACACCGGCTTCCACGCACAGGCGGGCAAAGGTGACGCCCTTGCTGTAGATATCTCCTGGCGTCAGATGATACCAGTCCAGGAAGCGTGAAAAGGTCAGTTCCTTTCCGCTGTCTTCCGCGAAGGAGCGGATGCGACTGACCAGTTCGCCGTGGCCCCGGAAGCTGCGGCTGATGTTCTCCAGGACCGCGTGGGCAGCCTTCTTTTCCAACTGAATGTAGCAGCCCTTGGGTGCGCCGGTAAAGCCGCGCTCGATTTCTTCCTTGACGCTGTGGTGGTCATCGCCCAGCAGCGCGGCAAACTTCTCCTCGAAATTGTAACGCCGGTTGGCAGCGCCGATGAAGTCCAGCACCGTCAGGCAATCCTTGCCTTCGCTGAGGCGCAGGCCGCGGCCCAGCTGCTGCAGGAAAATGGTCAGTGATTCCGTGGGCCGCAGAAACAGTACTGTGTTGACCTCCGGAATGTCCACGCCTTCGTTATACAGATCCACCGCGAAGATTACCCGCACATCGCCGCTGATCAGCTTATCCCGGGCAGTGCGGCGCTCCTCATCGCTGGAATGACTATCCAGCGCCATGGCGGGGATGCCGGCAGCATTGAAATGATCCGCCATGAAATGGGCATGCTGCACCGATACGCAAAACCCCAGGGCCTTCACCTCGTCCATGTCGGCGGCATAGCGCACCAGACTTTGGATCACGTGATCCGCGCGGCGCTGGGCTGCTGCGCCGGACAGAGTATAAACGTTGCTGAGTTCCGTCCGGTCATATCCACCCCGCACCCATTTTAGCTCGTTCAGGTCGATGGTGTCGGACACGCCGAAATACTGGAAGGGGCAAAGCAGCTTCCGGTCGATGGCTTCCGGCAGGCGGATTTCCGCCGCAATGCGGTAATCGAAGAAGCGCAGGATGGACTTGCCGTCCATGCGCTCCGGGGTAGCGGTCAGGCCCAGCAGCACCTGGGGCTTGAAGGCTTCCAGCGCTTCCGCATAAGAATCCGCTGCAGCGTGGTGGGTTTCGTCGATAACGATATAATCATAATAATCCGCAGGTAGCCGCTTCCACAGCGCCTGAGAGTTCAGCGTTTGCACGGAGATAAAGAGATAATCCAGGTTTTCCGCCTGATGGCTGCCTACCCACAGTTCGCCAAAGTTGGCGTCCTTCAATACGCCCTGATAGGTGGCCAGGCTTTGCTTTAAGATTTCTTCCCGGTGGGCGATGAACAGCAGCCGATTGCGCGCCTGGGGATGGGCTTTACGCCAGCCGCGATAGTCCAACGCCGCGATCACCGTTTTGCCCGTACCGGTGGCCGCTACCACCAGATTGCGGTAATACCCGCGCACTTCCCGCTCCGCCCGCAGCTGATCCAGGATGGCCTGCTGATAGGGATAGGGGCGGATGTCAAACAGGAACGCCTGCTTCTCACCCTTCCATTTTTCGCCTTTCAGCGCTTCTGCCAGCCGGGGATGGGCGTCGGTAGTGTAGATTTCAAATTCATCCGAGTTCCAATAGCTGTCGAAGGTGGCGTTGATCTTCCGCAGGGTATCCGGCTGGTCCATGGCCGTCAGCTTCAGGTTCCATTCCAGGCCATTGCTCATGGCGGCGTTGGACAGGTTGGAGGAGCCCACATAGGCGGTGGTAAAGCCGGTATCCCGATAAAACACATAGGTCTTGGCGTGAAGCCGGGTGCGGGCGGTATCGTAGCTGACTTTGATTTCCGTATTGGGCAGCGCAGCCAGCTCGTCGATGGCCTTCACTTCCGTTGCGCCCATATAAGAAGTGGTGATGACCCGCAGCAGCCCGCCCCGGGCAGTAAACGCCTGGAGGGCATCGATGATCAGCCGCAGGCCGCTCCATTTCACGAAGGACACCAGCATGTCGATCCGGTCGGCGCTGGCAATCTCCTTTTGCAGCTCGGTGAACATTTTCGGTTCATGGGCCGCCCCGGTGAATAAGCTGCTAACCGCCATGGGCGTTTCAGGCCGGGGCATCTTGGCAGCGGTCATGCCGGTGATGCGGCTCGGATCGTTCTCCTGCAGAATTTGCAGCAGCTTTTCTGCCCGATCATCCACGGACTTTTCGCTCAGATCCTCCCGCTGTTGAGACAGCACATCCAGCACCTTGTTCACCAGCGCGATCCGCTGGACCGATTGCTCCTCCGTCCCGGCGGGCATCGCTTCCAATGCTGCCCGCATTGCTTCTGCCACATACCCGGCCAATGCCTGCGGCGCTTCCGCTGCGTCCAGCTTCTCCACATGCTTGCAGGCATCCGAAACAGACGCCAGCTCCCGGGATAAGGATTGGCTGATGATCTGTTCATAGAGGCCAGGTTTAAGCATACAGCATCCCTTCTTTTATTACAGTATTCGTTTTCGATACAGGGTGTTACTAAGCGGCAGAGTTATCTGTTCCCGTTGTTCATTTCTGTTACGACAGCCGTGATGCAGGCATCAAAAGCCATTTGCTGGTATTCTGGAGCGATTTTGCGGGCAGAGTCGAAATAATCGTGGATCGCTTTCACTGCATTCATGATCTCCTGGCGTTGCTCAGTGTCGTGCTGCTGCCAATGAAGATGCTGAAGATAATCCTGATTAGCATATTGGGGATTGAACAACTGATTGTATAGTGGATTCATATCATGCACACCTTCTAATAACTCTCGTTTATCAATTCTAACATGGCCTACATACTCAACATTTCAGTTATAAGTTCTTTTGTTAGAGTAGCAGAACGACTTTGAAAATGCGTCTGCCAAACACATTCTTTTACATACAACTCATGAGTCATAGTTATTTGATTGAATCCCTGCCTCCTTGCCTGTATAACATAGGCTAAGAAATCATCCACATATGAATGCAGATTTTCAATTAGCAACTTCATATAGGGCATAGACTCGCCATTGTGAACAATCATATTCCTGTTTCTATATATTCTCATCACTTGCCATATCACTCTTTTAGAATGCTTTTCAACAAACTGATATATGGATAATGGTGTTTTCAAGGCTTTATTATAGTATTCAATTCTTTCCTTAAGCAGAGGAAAGGCTGTACAACAATCTAAAAATTCTTGTCGTTGCTGAGAATACTCGTCGAGCAGGCAGAACTCACATATTTTTTGAACTCTCTTTCCTTCATCTTGTTCAGTTCCTATGATTTCTGTGTACTTAGTTTCTGAATAGTTTTTTATATCACTTTCTAATTGCAGGAACAGGCTATATAAATACTTGCGTTTTAGTATAGGAACTAAGCGCACACATATTTGTTGAATCCTATCGTTGGTATGTTTATTGCTTATGTCTAGTATAACCTCAAAAATTGACCATAAATCTAATAATTGATTTTTGTCATTTTTGCTGTCAAGGGAAAGATCATGTGCCCTAATAGCATTGAATAAAGCATTAAAGTCAGAAATAGACTGACTCTTTACAATGCTTTCAAAAGCTTGAGCAACTTCTTCTGTTTTCTTTTCTATCGTTTGCCTATTTGGCGTTTTTGCCCGCTGAACAGGGCTTACTTCTTCGTTTATAATAAAGAATTTCTGCGACTCATCGTATACACCAAATTGTATTTTCTCTAAATCAAACTTGTAATTATGATCGAACATTCTGTATATTGAAACATTATCAATGATCAAATCTTTTATCGAATCAACCGCTGAAAATGGATCTTTCGATTTTTTGTGAAAAACAATATACTTCTTTGGTTTTTTTGCCTTAAAGAAAATGGCCTCATTATGCGTATGACCTTTCATTGCATATTCGTCTAACATCGTTATATTATTGAGTGTCTTAAAAAACTGCAGTGATCCTTTGTCTGCAACTAGAATGATTTCATATGTATTTTTCTGATGCGAAAATATAGAAAGGAAATCCGAAATGACGTCAGGTGAAATAATTGACACCCTGCTTCGATAGAAAAACTGATTTGCTTGATAAGTAATGTATCTGGAACTGTAACCTTGATTAACCAATTCAGTAAGAAAAGATTTTGTTTGGCGAAACAAGTCTAATTGATCTTGCGGATCATTACTTTTTACTAACGCACATATATCCTCAACTAACATATCTGAATACCATGAAGAACGGAAGTATTTATTCTGTATTGCATAAACTGCATTTTTTGCATCTTGAAGGTTTAATTCTTCTGTCTTTGATATTCTTCGATAGCTTCCATTCGGTTGCATTTTCATAAAATAGTCAAGCGGGTTTTCTCCATGCTTGATAAATGTAATATCCTTCTCCAAAGTAGTATAAAGCTCCTCTATAATAGGCTTTAGAGAGCCTTCATTCACTCCAGATCTTTCAATCCCATTTATCACATTAATAGCATCTAAGCAGAGAAAGTGACTGTTTAAAGTAGATATTCTATTGGATGGAATTGAATAGTCAAACAGCAACTCATTAACAAGCTGTGCGAAAAAGAGAAGATTTTTGCAAGCCTCTATATTATTCCACTGTGAAAGATCGCCCTGTTTCATTGTGCTACTCCTTTCTTTTTTGCAGTTGGTCTATCCATCAACATTAGCTGAAGTATATTGCAGAGTTAGGCCATTTATTGTGTTTGCTCATTTCTGCCTACCTCTCCCACAGGAACAAGCTGCCCGGCCTCTGCCTGGCGCAGAATCCGTTGTTTCGCGTCATAATCATTAAAATCGCCCTGAAGCGCCCGTTCTACAACCATTGTTTTAGTCTGGCCGGCTTCTTCGCTGACTTCCATCAGTTTGCGGTAAAGCGCTGCATCAATCTTGATATTCAGACATGCATGGTCTTTTTTTGCGCGCGGCATGGTATTCCCTCCGCTCTTATAAAATCTCAGTTTCATTATAATTGATTTTGCTACACGAATCAATAGCTTCTTTCGTATAATTTACGTGTTTTGTCCAATCATGCGCCTTGGCAATATAGCCAGGGTTTTCTTTTTGCGAAATAAGACAGATTTCAAGCCTTAACAACATGCTGAAGAAGAAAATTTTCAAAAGTCATCTGTAAGTGTTTCCAAAATCGCTGATTTTCGCCATGTAGATTTGAGGGGAGAAAACAGTAAGGATGTTCCCCGCTGATGACGCCTTCGAAAGGCTATGTTACGCGGCAGAAATCAGCCTGTTAGAAACTTACTGGAGATGGTGTCACTTGCTCCGATTTTCACATAGAAGGGAAGCGGGCAATATGGAGCCGCTAACAGGAGATGATGCTGGCATGATTCGCATGGGTGATCGATGACTGTTGATACTCGTGCGAAGCAATTTGAAAAAATTTTTCGAAAGAGGTTTCCAAAAGGCCCGATTTTGGAGATTAGATGATGAATCACGTGCTGAAAAAATTTCCCGGAGGCGGTGTCAATTTGCCCAATTTTTCCCATGTAGGGGTGAGGGGGTGTCTGGCTAAATGTGCAGCGTGAGTTTCGCCCCGGCAAAAAAAATTTGCTCAGGTGTTTCCAAAATCGCTGATTTTCGCCATTTATAGGCGATGAGTTTCCCCTCATCATTCGCTGGCATCGCCAGCGAAGCGCACCTTGACAACCAGGGCCACGTTTCCAGATCTGCCCAAACCGCGAAGATCTTCCTCTTCGGAAGGGAGCGCCGAAAGGACCGGCAGTGAGCCAAACAAGGTTTCTTGCCAGAGGCAGCAGTGATAATTAAGCCCGAACCAACAGCAATGAAATGAATGCCGGCTGAAAGCCGACACAACAGACAGATTTCAAAGACTGGAGGGAGCACAGTGACAGAAAAGAAAAACCGCACAATTCACTACAGCTTCAAAGCAACGCCGGAAGAGGACGCCATCATTCAGAGAAAGATGAAAACCTTCGGAATCAAAAACCAATCGGCATTTATCCGCGCCATGGCCTTGAACGGATATGTGCTGAAGCTGGATCTGCCGGAGCTGCATGATGCGGTTCGCCTCATGGGCAGCCTGAGCAACAATGTCAATCAAATCGCCAGACGGTTAAACGAACACGGTTCCATCTTTGAAACGGAAATCGATGACATAACAGATCGGCAGAAAGAACTACGGACAATACTGAGCAGCATTCTTCACAGGCTGGATCAAATTCAACATTGAAAGGAGCACTCATGGCAGCCACTTGCATCATGTCTATTCACATCAACAAAGGGAAAACTGCCCGGCAGAGCATTGCTGCCCGTTTGGATTACATCATGAATCCGAAAAAGACGGACGGCGGAATTCTGGTTTTGACTTACGCTTGCTCGCCCGAGACGGCGGCGGATGAGTTCATGCTTTTCCGCCAGGAGTACCAGACGAACACAGGACGCACGCAGGAAAACGAAGTGATCGGCTATCATGTCCGGCAGGCTTTCAAGCCGGAGGAGATCACGCCGGACGTAGCAAACGAGATCGGAAATGAGCTGGCGTCCCGGATGACCGACGATCAATTCGCCTACGTCGTTGCGACACACATCGACAAACACCATATTCACAATCACATCATCATTTGTTCCACCGACCTGGAGGGGCAGCACAAATATCGGGATGTGAAGCAATCGGCAAAGGATCTGGCGGAGATCAGCGATTCACTCTGCCGGGAACACGGCCTGTCGGTGATTCAGAATCCGCAGGATAAGACCGTTACTTACGACAAATGGCAGGGCAATCAGCGGCGTTTCACCCATCGGGACGAGCTAAGAATGATCATTGATACCGCGCTGCGGATGCAGCCTGACGGCTTTGATGCGCTGATGCAGTTGCTGGAAGATGCCGGTTGCCGCATCAAGCGCGGCGCGCAAATCAGCATCAAGCCGCCGGAGGGAAAGCGATATATCCGGCTCGATACCCTTGGATCGGAATACGATGAGACATCCTTGCGCCGGACGCTGGCACATGATCATGTGCACATTCCGAAAATCCCACGGGGCGATTTCAACGGAAGTCAGGTCAAGCGATTGATCGACATTGAAACAAAGCTTCACGCCGGCAAAGGAAAAGGTTATCAAGTCTGGGCTGAGCGAAACAACATCGACGCAAAAGCGCAGATGGTCATTTTCCTGAAAGAGCATCAGATCGATTCGCTGGAAGAGTTGAACGATCAGATTCAGGAGCTGACCAATCAGCAAAAAGAGTTGAAAGCAGCTCTCCGGGAAAAACAAAACCGAATGAAGGAGATCAACCGACAGCGGCAAACGATCCGGGATTACAGTCGAACAAAAGAAGTTTACACCCAGTATCGGGAATCCGGCTGGTCGGTGAAATTCTATCAGGAGCATCGGCAGGAGATCGAAGATCACAGAAACGCCCAGGCGGTCTACTCATCTCTCGATGGAAAGATACCGACGCTGAAAGAACTGACAGCAGAGTACGACGGGCTGAAGGAACGGAAAGAAAACGATCAGGCAGCACTGGACGAGCTGAAACCGAAGCTCACAGACCTGAAGCATATCCGGTATAACTACGAAATTCTGGAACGGGACAGTGCACCAAATAGTCACCAACATGTCATACCAAAAGATCACCACTACGATGAACACGGTGCCGACCACGATGACGAATCCCGCTGATTCGCATAAAAACCACAGCGCTTGCGCTGGTAAAAGGGGCTTGGGGGCCAGGCCATCCAACAAGCAAAGTGCAAAAGGTGCTACCTTTGCCCTGCTTGCTACTATGCTCCGGGGCTGGTTTCGGGAGAACAGGGAACCGTGTTCCCGAAAAAAAGAAATTTCATTTCGTGAAAACTTTTGGCCCAGAAACCCCAGTAAAACCGTTATTTTAAGAAATCGGAAAGACACAAAAATGCCAACAAAGCCTTACGCCGCAACGCTTTCCGAAGTTTTCAAAACGTGAAAACGATTTTGAAGGCCATGTGATATGGTGGCTGTGAAAGCCGAAGGTTAAGGCTTTATCCCCACGACTTCCCGTACAGGAAAAGCTATCCTGTGCGTTGACATAAAGCCGTCCTGCGTCATGCCGTCGCGAAGCATGATCCGAACGCAGGACGGCGGGATGTCCTCCTGCTGTGTGATCGGACATACAGCAGAAAGCACAACAGAAACATCAGCAACAGGAGGAAATAATGAGTTTACTTTTTACCCAAGTCAAATCCCAAGTTACCACCCGTCAGGCAGCAGAGCGCTACGGCGTTCCCGTGAATCGCAGTGGCATGGCCTACGCTCCATTCCACGATGACCGTCATCCTTCCATGAAAATCGACGAACGGTTTTACTGCTTCGGCTGCCACACCACCGGCGATGTGATCGACTTCACGGCAAAACTATTCGATCTTTCGCTGTATGACGCGGCGAAAAAGCTGGCGAATGATTTCAACATTCAGCCGCTGCCGCCGAGTCAAAGCACACCGATCCCGAAGCTACCCGCTGCTGTGATCGAAAGAAAAGAGGAACAGAGCGTACTCAAAATCCTGATCGAATACGAGCGGCTCCTGGAGAAATGGAAGGAAGAGTATGCTCCCTCTGATCCCACGGATGAAAATATTGATGACCGATTCGTGCATGCTGTTCATCACCTGCCGCCACTGAGCGATGCCATTGATCGTCTGCTTTCATCCGACCCGGACGAGCGGAAAGCAATCATGGATCACATCAGGAGCACGGATGCTGTTGCAAAAATTGAAGAGATCCTCAACGAAGGATGTCAGGAGGTGAAGAACAGTGGCCCAGAAAAAGATCGAGCGGCTTGATTCCTGGCCCGAATGGTTCACAGGCAAAACAATCAATGAGCCCATCTTCTGCCGTGAATTTCTGGAGCGTCACAAGCTGGCCTACACCGAGAATTCCTTCTTCACCACGGAAGGCAGGGTCACCAACGAGGACGCCATGCGGCAAACCATTTATCAGCAGCTGGAGCCTTTCATCGTCACTGGGATGAGCAAAAAGGTGGATGACATCATGAAGGATCTTCGCATCAAAGCCCAGGTGACAGGCTTGCTGCCGCAGACAGACCGGGTTCATGTGCAGAATGGCACGGTGTTTCTGGACGGCAGCTTCATCGAAGCGAAAAATGAAATTGTCCGCAGCCGGTTCCCTGTTCGGTTCAATCCGAAAGTGAAAAAGCCGGAGCGCTGGCTGAGATTTCTGTCAGAGCTGTTTTGGCCGGAGGACATTCCCACGCTTCAGGAGTTCATCGGATACTGCCTGATCCCCAGCAATGCGGGGCAGAAGATGATGGTGATCAAGAGCAGCGGCGGTGAAGGCAAGAGCCAAATCGGCCATGTGCTGTCCCGGATGTTTGGCCCGAACGCGAAGGACGGAAGCGTCGGAAAGATTTCTGAAAATCCTTTCGCCCGTGCCGATCTGGAGCACATTCACCTGATGATCGACGACGACATGCGGCTGGAAGCGCTGAAGCAGACGAACTACATCAAAGCGATTGTCACGGCGAAGGGGAAAATGGATTTGGATCGTAAGGGCAAGCAGAGCTATCAGGGATTCATGTACGCCCGCATCCTGGCCTTCTCCAACGGCGATCTGGTTTCCCTGTATGATCGCAGCGACGGCTTCTTCCGCCGGCAGCTGATCCTGACAACAAAGCGAAAACCGCCGGATAGAATCGATGATCCCAACCTTTCGGAAAAGCTCTGTGAAGAAATGGAGGGCATCCTTCTCTGGGCGTTGGCGGGATTGCTGCGGCTGGTGAAGAACAACTTCCAATTCACAGAGAGCGGTCGGGCCAGGCTGAACCGGGAGATGGTGCAGAAGGCCGCCAACAACATCGAGCTGTTCCTAGAGTCGAAGGGATACATTGTCCGCGATCCGGAACGTTCCATCAGCTCTAAGGATCTGTACGCCGTGTACTGTACCTGGTGCGATGAAAACGCCTACCCGCCCATGAAGCGAAAGACGTTTGTGGAATATCTGAGCGCCAATGAGGAGAAGCTCGGCATTCACTACACCACCCATCTCACCAACAGCGCAGGCCGCGAGGTGAGAGGCTTCAGGGGGATTGGATCTATCATCAGCCTGTCGGGTTACATGCAAGGCGGATGGCAGAAGGTCGCTCCTGAAGACAACCCGTTCAAAGATGCATAAAGCGATTTTTGCCCCAAACAAAGCGTCCATACGTCCGGACGCCAAGGGGAGAAAAACCAACTCTGTGTAACATCACCGGACGCATGGACGCATCAAAACGGGGAAAAAGCGCTTCTGTGCATTATGGGTTTTCACAGAAATCAAACAAGTCTTGTTACCTGTTGAAACGCTTTGGGAAAGAAAAAAACCTTATTTTTCAAGGGCTTCCGGGCACGAAAAAGGGCGATTTTGAAGGCGAACGATCAATCTATCGTCTCCCTCAAAAATGGGGTTCTAACCGGTAACAAAACGGCAGAAGCAGACAAAAGAAGAAAGTTTACAACTTTTTATCACTTTAAAGCGTGAAAGGATATTGACGATATGAATATGAGATTCTATACTAATGAACAGGTACATCAGATCGTGGATCAGCTGCTTCTGCAATTCGATGAGGCTGCTCCCGGTCCAGAGCCTGCGCACCTTAAAAACGATATACCGCAACAATCTTCGCCTGAAAGCAAAGTCACGCTGACAGTCTCCGAGGCCGCCGAGATGATCGGGATCAGCAAACCCTCCATGTACGAAGTTGTCCGCACCGGGAAGGTACGGTCCGTGAAGGTGGGGAAAAAGATCCTGATATCGCGGCAGTCCCTGATGGATTGGTTGAAGAAAGGAGAAAACTATGGCGCTGAAGCGTGCTAACGGCGAAGGAAATCTGAGAAAAAGAAGCAATGGCACCTGGGAGGCCCGGGTCACCCTGGGCACCGATCCCAAGACGGGCAAGCTGATCAGCAAGAGCGTCTACGCCCGCACTCAGAAGGAGTGCCGGGAAAAGATGAAAGCGCTGCTGGGCATCGACGGAGGGCAGGCGGCTACCCCACCTGCCGCTCCCAAGGAGCCACCCAAGCCCCGGCCGGAGGATGTCATCACCGTGGGGCAATGGCTGGACACCTGGCTGAAGGAGTACCTGGCAGATGTAAAGCCCAATACGGCGCTCCAGTACGAATCCGTGGTGCGGCTGCATCTGAAGCCTGCCTTCGGAGACGTACTGCTCAAGGATCTGCGGACACCCATGATCCAGAAATTCTACAACAAGATGCGGGACGATGGAGTGAGCCCCAAGTACATCAAGAACATCCACGGCATCCTGCACCGGGCGCTGGACATGGCCATGCGGGTGGAGTATCTGACGAAGAACCCGTCCACCTACACCATCCGTCCCAAGGTGGTGGAGAAGCCGGTGGTGCCCCTGGACGCACCTGAACAGAAAAAGCTGTTCGAAGCGCTGAAAGGCAACCCCTTCGAGACGCTGTTTCTGACGGCCACCTTCACCGGGATGCGGATCGGCGAGCTGATCGGCCTGACCTGGGACTGCGTGGACTTCGAGAACGAAGTGATTTATGTGGAAAAGCAGCTGGTGCAGACCCGCAAGAAGGGACAGAAGTATCGCTTCGGCACCCTCAAAAACGGCAAGACCCGCGTCATTGCTCCCGCTCCCTACATCATGCAGGTGCTCAAAAAGCACAAAATCGCCCAGGCGGAGCAGCGGCTCCTGATGGGCGACCTTTGGAATCCGGGGGAGTTTCCCAATCTGGTTTTTTCCCACAAAGACGGCAGTCATTACTCGCAGCCTACCATCTGGAAGGAATTCCAGGACATTCTGGCGGCTGCAGGCCTAGAGCACCATCGGGTGCACGATCTGCGCCATACCTTCGCGGTGAACAGCCTTCGGGCAGGGGATGACATCAAAACCCTGCAGGAAAACATGGGACACTATTCCGCGGCGTTCACGCTGGATCGCTACGGTCACGTGACGGACACCATGCGCCGCGAATCGGCAAACAGGATGCAGGCCTTCATTGAAAACATGTGATGATTGGGTATCGTTTGGGTAAGGTTTGGGTATTTCCGCACATAAAAAAATCGGAAACCCTTGTAAATCAAGGATTTCCGTGGTGCGAGTGGTGATACAGAACTTTTTGAAAAAGCCAGTAATATCAACGGTTTTCAAGGCGGACGAGTAGCAAATAACTTGTATATATCCCCTTTTCGGGCGACTGTTTTTAAGACAGCCGCCCTTTTTCTATACTTAAATTCAAGTGTTGTGATTAGGGTGCGAAAGCCTCTGTTTTTTCCTCTCTGACCGCCGCAAGCAGGCGGACATGGATGTTTTCCTATGGATCACATCCGAGAGGCAAACCGGAGGCTTTTTTCATCGAAATCAACACTTTTCATTTTCAGAGGAAGGAGGTGCGAAGATGGCTGTATTCCGTATCGAAAAGACCAGAGATTACACGGTCATGTCCAACTACCATCTGCGGGATATGTCGCTGTCGCTGAAAGCGAAAGGGCTTTTATCTCTCATGCTGTCCCTGCCGGAGAATTGGGACTACACCATGAAGGGCCTTGCCCGTATCTGCAAGGATGGCATTGACAACATCAGCGGCGGCATCCGGGAGCTGGAGGCGCACGGCTATCTGATCCGTTCGCGTGTCCGCAGCGCAAACGGGCAGCTCGGCTCTATCGAATACACCATTCTGGAACAGCCTAAAGCGCCGTCACCTACACAGGAAAAACCTATACGGGAAAATCCCGTACAGGCAAATCCAATGTTGGACGCTCCAATTCAGGAGAACCCCGCCCAATTAAATAAAGAAGAATCAAGTAACTATCCATCAAAGACAGATTTATCAATTACGCAAGAATCAAGTCCTATCCTATCAAGTCCCCCAGTCCCCAGGGAGCGGAGCGGGCAGGACGGGATGCGAAAGCGGGAAAGCTATCGGGCATTGATCTTGGAGAACATCGAATATGACGTTCTTTCGCAGAACGTGCAGTTGGATAAAGACCGGCTGGACGAGCTGGTGGAGCTCATGGTGGATACCGTCTGCTCCAACCGGGAGATGATCCGTGTCGCCGGGGACGACTACCCTGCGGAGGTCGTCCGGTCACGGTTCCTGAAGCTGAACGCTTCGCACATCGAGTATGTCCTTGACCGGATGCGGGAGAACACCACCTATGTCCGCAACATCAAGAAATATCTGCTGGCGGCGCTGTATAACGCCCCGGTCACGATGGACAGCTATTACACATCCCTTGTCAGCCATGACCTGTACGGCAGCGGAGATCGGAGGTGAACGCCTTGCAGGAAGAAATCACGCAGAAAACCCTTGCGCTTTGTGTGGAGGCCAGCAAAATGACCGCCCAGCTCTTGCAGCAGGCCATGAAGAAGGTGCTGGCAGACATGGAGAAGCACAAGAAAAATCCCCAGCTCCGGCACGGCAAGCAGACGCTCCGGCAGCTTATGAAGCACAACACCGGCGTTTCTAATATCGAGATCACGGATCAGAATATCCGGGCCTTTTCTTCCACGGCGAAGAAGTACGGCCTGGATTTTGCTTTGAAGAAGGACATTTCCGGCGAGCATACCCGTTACCTGGTGTTCTTCAAGGGCCGGGACGCCGATGTGATTACAGCGGCCTTCCGGGAGTTTTCCGCTAAAAACCTGAGCCGCGAGAAAGCCCCTTCTATTCGCCGTAAGCTGGAAAAGGCGCAGGAGCAGTCCCAAACGCAGCACAAGGAGCAGGAGCGCGGCGAAAAGGTCAAGACCAGAGAACGGAGCGTGGAGCGATGAAGGACAAACTCAAAAAATATCTTCTGCCAAACCTGCCGTATCTGTTCTTTGTGTATCTCTTTGATAAGCTCTGCCAGGCGGTGCGGCTGGCGCCGGGGCTTGACGTCTCGGAAAAGCTGCTGCATATCGGGCAGGGCTTTCAGACCGCCTTCGCCAGCTCCGCGCCCAGCTTTCATGTGTTGGATATCTGCGTCGGCATCTTCGGCGCGATCCTCGTCCGGCTGGCGGTGTATCTGAAAGCGAAAAACGCGAAGAAATATCGCCGTGGCGTTGAGTACGGCAGCGCGAGATGGAGTGCATAATTTTAAGTGTAAATGACACATACATGGACGCACAGGAGGTTAT
>ERZ1673743.75-NODE-75-length-159818-cov-10.707805_pt1 | contig 159818 bp, 133 predicted proteins | sample MGYA00580197_ERZ1673743 | MGnify/ENA primary metagenome ERZ1673743 (study PRJEB41218, sample SAMN15661795) | gut metagenome | host: Homo sapiens | place: Canada: London | collected 2015-08-20/2019-03-30 | study: EMG produced TPA metagenomics assembly of...
TGTTAACAATCATCCCGAACATTTTGTTCACTATCTGGGCTTGACAGAGTCGCCGACCCCTACAAAAGGACATCTAAAAAAGCAAGGAAAAATCGGCAACTCCGGACAACAACCCTAAATCTCCGCTTCGCCGTGCCGTATACACAAAAATCCTACCCAAGGAATTTTCCTCGGGTAGGATTGCTTTTTTTGCTTATAAGCCTGCGGGCGTTATATTAAAGATGAGTCGAGGCCTCGGTGACATCCTGCATCGTGACCTGCTCTTTTTCGTACTGGCTCTGATACTTCTTCTGATAGTAGTTTTCCGCCTTGCAGTCGAAAGAGCCGTCGGGCGAGACAGTGATTATCGTGCAGCCGCGCTGGGAACCGCGCTTGTTGATTCCCGAATAGGCGAGGTAGTCGATGCTGTATCCGTAAGTCATGCGGATGCCTTTATAATAAATCGAGAAGTTGTTGTCGTGGTCGTGACCGAAGAAGAGTCCCTTCGTTGAGCCGAGCTCCTGTATCGTCTCGAACAGATCGTCTTCGCCCATGCCGCAATAAATTATCTTTTTGCCCTCACCGGCTTTGCCGTAGACATACTTGACATTTTCCGTGTCCTTGAAGCCGTTCGCCATGTATTCATACCATGCGTCGCGCTGTTCGGTCAGCGGAATGTGGAAGAATGCGAGGGACTTGACATCCGAATTCTCGGGCAGACCCAGCTCCTTGAGACGCTCGTTGTTCTGCTTGTTCATGAGATTTACGTTGTCTCTGTACCACTGAACCTGGTTCTCATGGATGTTGTCGTATTTCCACATCATGCCAAGGAAGTCGCCGTCGGTGTACGAGTGGCTGTCGAATATGTAGAGCGACTGGGTGAGGATGCCCTTGGAGTTCTTGACGTTTATGACCTGGTTGCCGTAGCCGTCAACATCGTCGGGACCCTTCTGAAACAGGCAGTATTTGAAGCCGGAGTTGCCGTAGAAGTCGGAAATCTGCTCGCGGGAGTAGTAGCTGTAAGCCTCGGTGTCGTGGTTGCCGAAGGCGACCGTCCAGTAGACCCCGAGATGCTCCATGAGAGCGACTATTTCTTTGGCGGGCAGCTTGTTGTTGAATGTCGCCGCCTTGAAGAAAACAGGGAACGCCATGTCGCCCGTTATAATAACGAGGTCGGGCTTCTCTGCTTGAATCATCGTGGCGACTGCGTTTATCGCCTGCGAGTCCTTCTTGAGCGAGAGCCAGCCGCCACCGAGATGTATGTCGCTCAGCTGCATGATCTTGAGATCGCGGTCGGTCGTGAACGTCCAGTAGCCGTTCTCGTCTTTTTCGGGCACGAGCTGATTCTCAATGACCACCGGGTCATAGCTCTCGGCGCGCTTGATGTTCGCCTTGTCGCCGATAATCGTTATCATAACGACGGTAATAACAAACAGCGCGAAAACGCCGAGGATAGAGCCTGTGATGATCAGCGCTCTCTTTTTCTTCTTCGGGTCTTTCTTCTTTTTCTCTTTCATTTTTGCTCCTTTCATGACTCTTCAGATTTTCAATATGTGCAGCGTCACGCCTTTTTCTTTGCAGGCGCTGACAAGTTTTTGAGTTATTTCATTTTCGTCCGTATTTTCCGGAAATGCCGGCTTTGCGAACGCTTCGATGTCCGTCCCCGTGCGGCGGTAGGTGATGTAATCGACCGCAACGCCGAGGGAGTCAAATATTTCAGATATCTCTTCGCGTTTGCCGCTGCCGACGAAGTCGAGCATCACCGCGCCCGATTTTTTCGCGAGCTTCACCGCCGAGGTTACCAGCACCGTGCTGATGACAAGCCCGAACACCGCGTCGACCGCGAACTCGACATACTGCGAGACGGTGAGACTCATGACCGTGGCGAGGGTTATGAAGCAGTCGAGAATGCTGTCCGCCGCCATGACTTTTATTATCGGCGAGCCGGTGATTCGGTAGACCCCGCGATAGGCGAAGAACATGATGAACTTCACTGCGACCGTGACTATCAGCATCACGAGATAGCGCGTCAGATAAGATATCGGCGTCGGATAGAACAGCCGCTCGAGCGAATTATATGCGAAATACAGCCCCGTGAGAAGTATTATCACAGACATGACGAACGAAAAGAACTGCTCTGCTTTTTTGATTATCGCGCGCGTGCCATCGCTCGAGGAGCTGAGCAGTGCGGCGAAGCAGATGAACGCCGCAAGCCCCGAGAGGCTGTCGAACATATTGTTCACGGCGTCCGAATATATGCTGATGCTGTTCGCGCACAGGCCGACATAGAGCTTGACCGAAAACAGCGCGACATTCAGCGCGAACGCCGCCGCGCAGGTTATAACTGTTATCTTGTCGTTTTTTTTCATAGCTTTACCCGAAAGCGCGTTTTACAGCGCGAGCTTTACTACCGCTTTCTTCACTTTTCCGCCGCTGCGGATGCAGGGCTTGTGCGCGTCGCCGGGGAACAGAATAAGAAATTCGCCCGCCGAGAGAGTTACTCTCATGTGCTCGTCCCCACTGTAAAATGCTATGTCGCCGCCCTTTGAATATTCCTCGCTCTCTTCCCTGAGCGAGCCGAGCGGCGCCCAGTCGATGCGCTCTTCGCCCTCGAGAACCGCCTGAAGATCGGCGTACTTTCTATGCGCCTCAAAGCGCATATCGCTGTTAAATTCCTTTGGCTCATAGCTCGACACGTTTGCGAATATTTTTTCGCCGTCTATCTCGTAGTGTCCGTCGGCAATATTCTCTCCGGCGAGGAACTCCGCCGCCTTGTCGAGCCCCGGCAGGCAGGAAAAATAGAGCGGAAGATTCTCGAATTTGTCAATAATCATAGCGATGCCTCTTTTTGTATGTTGTTTTACAGCACGATACTAATTCTATTGTAAAATCTGTGTAAAATATACCGCACACCCATTTTACACGAGTGCGCGGCATCAGTCAACAGAAAATGGCTATTTGGAAAGATTTTCGAGCCTTTTTGCGACAAGCTCGAGCTCGTCTTTGCTGTTTATTTCGAGATCGCTCTCGATTATCTTGTTGCGCACTTCAACCGGCAGCGCGTCGAAGCATTCGCGTATCTCGCGGTTTTCAAGAAAGAATTTTCCCATTTTATAAAAGCCTCCTTCGATTCTATTTTTGCTCCGCCGCGCGCCGATATTCATTGAAACCGCGCCCGGCGTGTGGTATAATTCATCTGTCAGAAAACAGGAGGGTATTTTATGCAGAGAATAACCAGCTTTTCGGTCGATCACGACTATATAGTCCCGGGGATGTACATCTCGCGCATCGACGGCGATATCACGACATACGATCTGCGCACCCGCAAGCCGAACTGCGGAGACTATATGGATAACATCACGATGCACTCCATGGAGCATATGCTCGCGACGTTCCTGCGCAACTCGGACGCGGCGGAAGATGTCATATACTTCGGCCCCATGGGCTGCCGCACGGGCTTTTATCTGCTCATGCGCTCGCAGAACCATGAGCGCGCGCTCGAAAAAGTCAAAGAAGCGCTGAGAAAGACTATTGACGCACCGGAGATGTTCGGCGCATCGCGCAAGGAGTGCGGCAACTATAAAGAACTCAGCATCGAGGCGGCGCACAAAGAGGCGGCACGTTATCTCAAAGAGCTCGAGAGCCGCGATCAGGATTTCAAATATCCCACGGAATAAAAAGGAGACAGCCATGACCGGAATAATCGGAGCGATGAAAATCGAAATAGAGGCGCTCAACGCGCAGATGGAGAACAGGCAGACAAGGACAGTCAGCGGCATCGAGTTCACGAGCGGCACGCTTTGCGGGCGCGAAGTAGTGACCGCCGTCTGTGGAATAGGCAAAGTGTTCGCGGCGATGTGCGCCCAGACGATGATCCTGCTCTATTCGCCGGATAGGATAATAAACACGGGCGTTGCCGGAAGCCTGAGCACGAAGCTCAATATCGGCGATATCGCGGTCTGCGACTTCGTTGTCGAGCACGACATGGACACGAGTCCGCTCGGCGACCCGGTCGGAATGATATCGGGCATAAATATAGTTGATATCCCCGCCGACGGCGAGCTTGCCGATAAAATCTGCGCCGCAGCCGATGGAGTCGGCGGCATCAGATGCGTCAAGGGCAAAATTGCCTCGGGCGACTGCTTCGTCAACAGCGCGGAGAAGAAGAAATATATCTCCGAAACTTTCGGCGCGATAGCCTGCGAAATGGAGGGCGCGGCGATAGGTCATGTGTGCTATGTGAACAAAGTTCCGTTTTGCGTTATCCGCGCGATATCCGACGCGGCGGACGGCTCATCGCACATGGATTATTCAAAATTCACCGCCCTTGCCGCGAAGAATTCGGCGGCGGTCATGACGGAACTGCTCAGGAGCGGAAAATAAACGATTTTTTCGATTTTTTTTGATTTAGGGCTTGACTCAACGCTCGATTTGTGATATATTATTCGAGCGTTGAGATGCTGGTGTAGCTCAGCTGGTAGAGCAGCTGATTTGTAATCAGCAGGTCGGGGGTTCGAATCCGTCCACCAGCTCCAGTTTTTTTCCAACCTCAACGAAAACAGAATATGGGAGAGTTCCAGAGCGGTCAAATGGGGCAGACTGTAAATCTGTTGTTTCGGCTTCGGTGGTTCGAATCCACCCTCTCCCACCATGAAAAAGCAATTGCTCTTAGCAATTGCTTTTTCAGTTATATTCGCCTTACGGCGAGTGATATTGCTACGCAGTGATATTCGGCTTTCTGTCGAGTGATATTTGCTTCGCAAGTGTGAGGGCGAATATAATATCACTGTGAGCTTTAGCGAACAATATCACTTTTGCCGCGGCTAAAAACATCACGCCGAGCACGGCTCGGCATATCACTGTCCCTTTACAAATAGGAAATATTATGATATATTTCATTTAGGTGATGAATAATGTCAGATAGCATTTTGCGCTGTAAATCAAAGGACTTTGCAAAGAGAATTGTATTTCTTTGCCGTGATACTAAAACCAAAACGAAAGAATCGGTATTAACGAATCAGCTTTTGCGCTCCGGAACGAGCATCGGGGCAAATGTTTATGAGGCCCAGTACGTCCAAGGCAAAAAGGATTTTATCTCAAAGCTGGAAATAGCACAAAAGGAATGCTTTGAAACAGAATATTGGCTTGATCTTCTTTTTGAAACCGGTTATATCGAGGAATCAATATACAAACCTTTGCAAAACCAATGCGGTGCAATCAGAAGAATGTTAATTTCCTCGCTTAATACTGCAAAGGAAGGCTGCAGATGAATAAATAGCGTTTTCGGGTTAAAGTAACTGATAGTTATGCAAAAGATTGCAGACTCAGTCTCGAAAAAGGTGGCGTTATCAGATGAATTTCTATGAAATTACCGATAAAGACAAAGAACTTATAAAAGTTGCTCTTAACACCTTGCAAAATAATTTTGATGATGGAATTTACCACCACACTGTAGGCGCGGCACTCAGTTGTCTAAACGGCAAAATTTACAGCGGCGTAAACTGTGACGGTATACATGGTTCTTGTGCAGAATACATTACAATAGGTATGGCAATTTCGGCAGGCGAAAGAAATTTCGACACAATTGTTGCGGTTCACGATAAAGCACCGAATTGCTTGGTAGCGCCTTGTGGCAACTGCCGTCAAATGCTTATAGAATATTGTCCCGATATTAAGGTCATATTAAACGATGAAAGCAATAAAGTGGTAAAGGCTCATATCAAAGATTTACTCCCCTTCGCATGGAAATCGGTTCAAGTTTGAGCGATATCTTTTTCGGTGCAACGAGCCAGAAAAAGGCACTTGCAGTTGCAAGTGCCTTTTTCAATGCGGTTTTTTATGCGGGAGAAAGAAACAGCTTTGCCGTGAGCGGCAGAAATCGTTTTTTTCTCTTCTCTTTTTATAATTAACCCCCGGAGACTTCCAAATCTCCGGGGGTTAATTTCATTTTTAGCCGTGCTTGCTCGTTTTATTGCGTTTACTCGCTGTATCTGTCTGCGATGCTTCTGCCCATGAGCACGCCCATGACGGACGCCATCATCAGACCTCTTGTCCAGCCGCTCGAGTCGCCGAGGCAGTGAAGTCCCTTGACGTTTGTGTCGAAGTTTTCGTCCATCTTGATGCGGTTGGAGTAGAACTTGAGCTCGGGGGAGTAGAGTAGCGTCTCCTCCGCGGCGAAGCCGGGCACGACGTAGTCGACAGCCTGGATGAAGTTGATTATGTTGAGCATCGCGCGGTAGGGCATGGCGGCGGTTATGTCGCCTGCGACGGCGTCGGGGAGAGTGGGTCTGACATTCGAGCGGTCAAGCTCCTTCTGCCATGTGCGCTTTCCGTCGAGGATATCGCCGTAGCGCTGGACGAGAATATGTCCCGCGCCGAGCATGTTTGTCAGCTCGCCGACTTTCTGTGCGTATTCGATCGGCTGATTGAACGGCTGATTGAAATTGTGGGAGCAGAGTATCGCGAGGTTCGTGTTGTTGCTCTTGAGCTCTTTGTATGAGTGTCCGTTGACAACGGCGAGGTCGTTGTCGTAGTTCTCCTGGCTGACAAATCCGCCGGGATTCTGGCAGAATGTGCGGACCTTGTTCTTGAACGGCTTGGGATAGCCTATGAGCTTCGACTCATAGAGAACATCGTTGACCTTCTCCATGACCTCGTTTCTTATCTCAACGCGCACGCCGATGTCGACCGTGCCGGGCTGATGGGAGATATCATGCTGAGCGCAGAGCTTTTCGAGCCAGTCCGCGCCGCGGCGTCCGGTCGCGATGACCGTGTGATCCGCGAAGATCTCTATGTTCTCGTCGCCCTTGCGGACATAGACGCCCTTGCAGCGGTCGCCGTCGAGGATTATATTGTCGCACTCGTAGCCGAAGAGCATGTCAACGCCGTTTTCGATGAGATACTGCTCGATGGCATAGTATATGTCCTGCGCCTTCTCGGTGCCGAGGTGGCGTATCGGGCAGTCAACGAGGCGAAGACCCGCTTTTATCGCGCGCTTTCTTATCTCCTTGACTTCCTCTTCGCGTCCGACGCCCTCAACATGGGTGTCCGCGCCGAACTCGAGATAGATGCTGTCGGCATATTCAATGGTCTTCTGCGCCACATCGTAGCCGATGAGCTCGGGGAGCTGACCGCCGACCTCGGGGCTCAGGGACAGTTTGCCGTCCGAGAACGCGCCCGCGCCGGAGAATCCGGTCGTTATGTGGCAATAGGGCTTGCAGTTGACGCACTTGTTGGTCTTCGATTTGGGGCAGCGGCGCTTTTCAATCGGCTGACCCTTTTCAACCATCATGATTTTCTTGTTCGCGCCCTTGCGGATAAGCTCAATGGCCGTGAATATTCCGGCAGGGCCCGCGCCGATGATAACTACGTCGTATTTCATTGGTACACCTCGTTCTTTATTCGGGAAGAGTTATCTCTTCGTTTATTCTTTCAACGCCGTCCGTGCCGATCTCGTGAAGAGCCGGCAGGAAGAAGAGTCCGGGCGCTCTGCCGGACGGGAACAGATCGAGCAGCGGAACCATCACGAAAGCGCGCTCGTGTATTCTCGGGTGGGGCAGGGTGAGCAGGAAGCTCTCGCTCTTCATGCCCTCATAAAGCAGCAGGTCGAGGTCGAGCACGCGCGGTCCGTCTTTTATCGTCCTCACGCGGCCGTAAGCTCCCTCGATGCCGAGGCATGCGCCGAGCAGCATCTGCGCGGACAGCTCCGTCTCCACTATTATTGCGGCGTTGTAAAACAGCGGCTGCGCCTCATATCCGACCGGGCGGGTCTCATAGACGTGGGAGCACGCTGTTATTTTCGTCTTTGGCAGGCGGGACAGAGAGCGCACAGCGCCGTTTATGTTCTTCAGTCTGTCCCCCATGTTCGAACCGATCCCTATAACTGCCTGCATACAGTTTGCCATAAAATCTACAGTCCTTTCGATTGATGTTTCTTGCCCGTTTTATGTTTTTACTTTCTTTCCCTGTAAATGCTGACCGCGGCGAAGCCGAAATCCGCCTTCATCGGCGCGTCCGGCTTTTTGCAGGTCACTCTCACGCCCTCAATGGGCGGAAATTCTTCGAGCAGTGCGTCGGCGACTCGCCGCGCGGCACGCTCAATGAGCTTGTCCTTCTGCGAGGAGAACACCCTGCGCGCGCATTTTATCATCTGCGCGTAGCTGACGGTGTCATTTAAATCGTCGCTCTCGCCGGCTTTTGAAAGCGGAATATCCGCCTCAATGTCGAGAATGAAGAACTGCCCGTCCTCCTGCTCCTCGGGATTGACCCCGTGATAGGCGAAGAGGCGAAGCGAATCTATAATTATCTTATCCACCGTCTGCCTCCCCGTATATCTTTTTCAGTGCGTCCGCGACGCGCGCCGACTGGACGGCGGAGAACACATCGTGGGCGCGGATAACATCTGCGCCGTTCAATATGCTCACCGTGTGCAGCGCCACCGTTCCCGGGTCGCGCTTTGCGGCGTCTGTCTCGCCCGATGCCGTGCCGATAACGCGCTTTCGCGACGCGGCGGACATCAGCGCGCTGCCGTCGGTCTTTATCTTCCCGATATCCCTTATCAGGCGCAGGTTGTCCTCGTAGCTTTTTGCAAAGCCGATTCCCGGGTCGAAGCAGAGGCTGCTCGCCGGTATCCCGTGCGATTTTGCGACCCTCGCGGCTCTGTCGAAAAAGTCGAGCACATCGTCGGAGACCCCGTTTTCATAGACGGGAACGGCGTCCGCGCCGGCGGGATTGTGCATGATTATCCACCCCGCGCCGAATTCGCTGACGACCTTCGCCATCTCGTCGCTCGCTTCTCCGCTGACATCGTTGATTATCTTCGCGCCGTGCGTGAGAGCCGTGCGCGCGCATTCGGGATAGAATGTGTCAACGCTTATCGGGACGGTTATTCTGCCCTTTAACAGATCGAGCACCGGAATGAGCCTCGCGTTCTCTTCGTCGGCGGAGAGCCTTGTTGAGCCGGGGCGGGTCGACTGCGCGCCGACATCGATGATATCCGCGCCGAGCGCCTGCATCTCGAGCGCGTGCTCAAGTGCCTTCTGCGGCTCGTCCCATTTGCCGCCGTCCGAAAAAGAATCGGGAGTTATATTGAGTATCCCGCACACAAGGGTGTGGGAGGAGGTATCAAAAATAAATCTCTCCATAGTATCGCCTTATTTTGTCAGAAGTGATATTGCCTCGGCGCGCGCCCTCGCGTCCGAGCGCATCGTGCCGCGCAGAGCGGAAGTCCTCGTCTGCGCACCCGACGCACGCGCTCCGCGCATCGTCATGCACAGGTGCTCCGCCTCGATAACGACCGCCACGCCGAGCGGGTCGAGCTGTTCGTCAAGAAAGTCCGCAATCTGCGAAGTGAGCCTCTCCTGGAGCTGGGGTCTGCGCGCGAAGCTGTCAACTATCCTCGCGAGCTTCGACAGGCCTATGACTTTGCCGTCGCGCGGGATATATGCTATATGCGCCCTGCCGATGAACGGCAGAAGATGATGCTCGCACATCGAATACATCGGGATATCGCGGACAATGACCATCTCTTCGTTTTTCTCTTCGTTGAAGAGCTTGACGTGGCGCTTCGGGTCGTCCTCGAGCCCCGAGAAAATCTCTTCATACATTCTGGCGACCCGCGCGGGCGTTTCGACAAGACCCTCCCTGTCCGGATCCTCGCCGACCGCCGCAAGTATCTCGCGTACAGCCGCCTCGATTCTCTTTTTGTCCATCATTTCACCCCGGTTATACGAGAATAAATTCGATGACACAGTGGGTGTCGTCGGCGATATAATTAATCTGCGTTGTTGAAAATCCGCCCTTGCCCGCGTCGGCGATGCTGAGGAGTCTGTAGATCTCCTCTTTTTTCAGCAGTCCATCAATGGCGCGTTGATAAGCGTCTTCGGAAGAGAACCTGACGTCGAGTTTGTCGCCCGATTTATGCCCGCCGAACATATTTGAAAGAGCGGTTTTCGTCTCGGCATTGTAGCCGTCGAACTGCCTGCCGAGTTTGACGAAATAGTTGCTGTCCGTCGCGGTGCAGCAGGCGGACGCATCGGAAAACGTGTGGGTTTTAAGTATCTCTTCGTCCGTAATATTGAAATAGGCATAGCGTTTGTTCTGCGTCACTCCCTCGCCGATGGGATCGTCCCAGGTGAGGTCGAGGTTATAGGGCTTGCCGTCGATAAAGACGACATTCCACATATGTCCCTCGCTCGCGCCGTCCTCGCGCTTCGCCGTGCCGGTGATGACATAGTTTTCTATCCCCGCCTTGTCGAGCAGGAGCTTCGCCGCCTTTGCGTATCCCTCGCAGGAGGCGGAGCTGTTGACGAGCACGCCGTAAGCGGAGCTTGCAATGAGCTTGTCGGAGTCGGTATATCTGCACGAGTCTATTATCGCGTCGTGGATAAGCAGTTCCTTGTCAAAATCAGAAGTTTCTTTGACTATCTTTGCGCCGAGCTCATCGGCTTTTGTCTGAAGCTCGGCCTTTTTCTGCTCATACTCGTCTTTGGTCATGGCGTATTCGCAGCTGAACCAGAATTTGCGATCCCTCGAGACGAGCATACATTCGCGCCCGAGCATTATCAGCTCCGGATTGTCGTACATAACGGCGAGCCAGACCTTTTCGAGCTCTTCGTTGTTGAGCTCGGGAATTTCAATTTCCTCGGGAAACGACTCAATGTCGCGGAGAATGGCGTTGTATGCGCGTTTCTCGTTCTCATTAAGCTCGCCGAAGTAGTGCTTGAAGTCGCCGAACGCAGACACTTGTTCAGATGAAGGTATATTGTTCACCTTTTTCACCGAGCACCCGGTGAATATGAGCGTCAGCGCCAGCAGAAGCGCTGCAGGACACAGAAGCTTTCTTGCCAAATGACCGCCCCCTTGTTTTATAAACGGTTATTTTCCGCGCTTGCCGGGCGTAACGGTCAGCTCGCCGGCGGAAGAAACAGATGTATATTTTATATCTCCCGCCGCCATCGCGGAGAGAGTGCGCTCACAGCGCGAGAAATCGACTATCGATATGTCGGTGTCCAAAGAGTCGATTATCTGCGAGAAATAGTTGCGTCCGGAGGCGAGATAGGTCTTGTTGATATACTGCGAGAAAAGCACGCAGAGCAGTTCGCCCTGCTTCTGCGCTCCGCCGCCCGACGGAGTCAGGCAGTAGCGGAAATATTTGAGCAACGTCTCGCCCTTGACGGTCTGGTTGCCGGGCATGAGCGAGAGCGACAGCTCCTTTGTCTTATAGCTTATGCGCTCGGGCACGGATATCTGCGCGCCGGAGAGCACGTTGATGGCATTCTTGAACTGATTCGCGGTCGAGACGGCGTATTTGTCCGCAGTGAATCCGCAGAGGGAGTCGACCGCTTTCTTGAGCTCTTTCGAGCCGCCGGTCTTGTAGTGACCCATAAGACTGTCTTTGTTGCCGGAGACATCCGCCGAAGTATTCGGATCAAAGGCGCACACGCGCACCTCGCCCGAGTCGAGATCGGCGTTGACCGCGGCGACAAAATACAGCTCGTCTTTGTCGTCCGAGACGCAGGCGAACATAAATGTTGCCTTGCCGCCGAGCGGCGCGATAGCCTCGTCGGTGCTCCCGTCGGAGGATTCAACTTCCTTTTCCGGGAACAGGTCGTTCATTGAGAGATGATGCGATTTGAACATATAGGCTACGGAGACGAGGGCAAATGCGAGCAGAAAGCCGACGAATCCGAGCACGAAAAGCCGAAACTGCTTCGTCTTTTTCTCCTGCGTTGTGCGGAACTTCATTCCCTTTCTTTTCGCCATGCTATCACCTCCGATTATTTATAAAGTATTGCCGCCGAATATGCGCCGAGCGGGACATTGAGTCCGTCGGCGGCGCTGCCGAAGAGCGTGGATGCGCCCCGCCAGCGTTCGGGGACAGTGTATTCTATCCCGTGGCAGTTCGCGTTTGCGATTATCAGCGCGCTGCACGATTCGGAATTGCGCTCATATGCGATGCAGCCGAGCGCCGAGGATATGCAGTTGAACTCTCCGTCGATAAACGCGGGACAGAGCTTTCTGATCTTGCCGAGCGTTCTGTAGTGGCCGAGCAGCTCCGCGTTTTCGTTTCCCCAGGGGAAGCAGGCGCGGTTGAACGGATCTTCGCCGCCCGCGAGTCCGACCTCGTCGCCGTAATAGACGCAGGGAACGCCGGGGAGCGTGAACTGCAAAACCGAGGCGAGCTTCAGAAGGCAAACGCCCTTTTGATATTGCTCTTCAGTCAAGATACCCCTGTCGCGCCCGTTTTCGGGGCGCCCGATATCGCCGCGTCCGAGCCGCGTTATGGCGCGTACCGTGTCGTGGGTGCCGATATGGTTCATCAGCGTGTCGAGCGACGCGCGCGGATAGTGTTCGACTATGTTTTCAACGCATTCGCGGAGCTCTTCCGCGTTCGCCGTGCGGACAAAATCTATAATAGCATTTGCAAACGGATAGTTCATCACGCTGTCCAGCTCGCCGCCCTCGAGATATCTGCGGCGGTGGCCGTAGCTTATCTTGTCGGTCGCGTCCTCCCAGACCTCGCCGTAGATAAACGCGTCTTTTTTCTCTTTTCTGACCGCCTCGTGGAAGCGGTCGAGAAATTCATCGGGCAGTTCGTCCGCCACATCGAGCCGCCAGCCCGACGCGCCGAGCCTGAGCCAGTGCCGCGCAACGCCGTTTTCGCCGGTCAGAAACGCCAGTACGCCCGGGTCTGTCTCATTGAGCTCCGGCAGGATGTCAACGCCCCACCAGCAGGCGTAATCGTCCGGCCAGCAACGAAAATTATACCACGAATGGTAGGGAGAATTTTTGTCGCAATATGCACCCTTGCCGCCGTAAGACGAAAATTTGTCAAAATATCTGCTGTCGGCGCCCGTGTGGCTGAACACGCCGTCGAGCAGAATTTTTATCCCGTGCTCTTCGGCGCTTTTGCAGAGAGACTTGAAATCCTCCTCTGTGCCGAGCATCGGGTCGATTTTCATGTAGTCGCCCGTGTCGTATCGGTGATTCGAGCGCGCGGAGAAAATCGGGTTCAAATATATGCAGGTGACGCCGAGGCTCTCGAGATAGCCGAGCTTCTCTTCGATGCCCTTGAGGTCGCCGCCGAAAAAGTCGTATTTTTCAATTTTTCCGTCGGAGTCGGGCTCCCAGTCGGGCTCTTCGCCCCAGCGGGAGTGATATTCCGCCGCGGGCTTGTTCTCGGGCAGGGAAGTTTTGCCGGAGCGGCAGAACCTGTCCGGGAATATCTGATACATTGTGCCGCCGCGAAGCCACAGGGGCGTGTCGCAGTTTTCGCGGCATACGGTCAGCCGCCAGCGCGAGCCCTCGCCGATGACGGCGCTGCCTTTAGATTCAAGTGATATTTTTTTCGTGCCCCACGGGGTGTCGTATTCAAAATAGTACCAGACTATCCCCGCGCTTTCGGGCGCGGCGGTCTCGAGCCGCCACCATTCCTCGTTTTCGCCCTGCATTCGCTCCCACGAGAAAGAAAAATATTCTCTCTCGCCGCCGTCTGTCTCAAGAATGAGACGAACCGCGCTGCACTGCTCCGAGCGGGGCAGAACTATCCTGAAAATCATATCCTCACCCGAGCGCACAGCCGCGCCGGGCGAGAGATGATATTTTTTTCTCGAGTTGTAGGGGATAAAATGCATTTAAATCTGCCTTTATTTCGTGAGGATATATGTGCTGTCGGTGTTTGAAGCCGAGCTCTTCATTTCAATGACCTTCTTCGAGGCGGGGAAATTGCGCTGGGCGTCCGCCTTGAGGGAGCTGAGATCGACCGCGAAAGCGGAGGCGTTCGCGCTCCAGAGAGAACCGTTGTATATATCGCTGCTGCCGCCAGCAGCCGCTTCGCCCTTCATCGCGCAGATAACGGGAGTGCCGGAGCACGCGGAGACGCAGGAGTTGACGAAGTTCACGAGCGCGGCGTTTCTCGATACCGAGCCCTCGCCGTCAAATGTCGCAACGTTAGAATTTAAGTCGGGGAACTGCACGCCGTCGAGCAGTATTGCATCAACGCCGAGGTTCTTCACTTCCTTGACGACTTCGAGCAGATAGTTCTGAGCCGTCTGCGAACAGGGGTTGAGCCACGGCTTGCCGCCCTTGGAAGCCTCGTTGTCGAGCCAGATCATCTGAGTTTTGTTGTAGTGAACAGCCATGGTGCGGTCAATGCGCGGCATCTGGGTATCTTTGAAGCAGTATATGCGCGCAACGACTTTTATGCCGGACTGCTGAATTTTCTTGACGCTCTCGGCGGCGTTCGCCTGAGCCTTTGATGACGGAGCTTTGTCTTTTACAGCCGCTATAGACGAGGGGTAGCTGAGATAGCCGGACGCATCTTTGAAGTCGATGACAACGGCGTTCTGACCCGCGCTCTTGAGCGAGGATACGAACTGATCGAGTCCGCTACCGCCCGCGAGCAGGGAGACATTGCCGACGCGCGCCTTTATTTCAGCTGAAGTCTGCTGATTATCGGCGGGAGCGGTCGTGTCGTTCTTGCCGCCTTTGTTGTTCTTGTCTTTGTTGCCTTTGTTGTCCTTTTCGGCCTTCTGCGTGGTTTCGATATTCGCGTCGGAGATGCCGAGGAGCGTATCGGTGACGAAAAATGCCGCAGTGAAGACAACTACCGCGCCGAGAATGCACGCGAGGACTATTCCGACTATCTTATTGCGCCTGCGCTCGGTGTAGCTCTTGCGGCGCTTCGAGCCGCCTGCCGCGTGCTTGCTGAACGCGGTTATGCTCCTGTGAGTGCCGGGAGAAAAATACTTGTCATATTTGCTGCGTTTTGCCATTTTTCATCATCCTCTGTGCCGCGCGGCGGGCATGACATCACCCGTCGGCGTCGGAATTTTTTAATTAATTATGAGAACAGGGAGCTGCCCGAGAAGCCGGAGAACGCGAGCGAGAGCAGCGCGACGTAGACGAACGCCGCCGGAGTGCCGCGGAAGGCTTTGGGCATATCCTGATTCTGCGAGATTATGTGCAGACCCTTGCATATGAGCGTCGCCGCGAGAATGAACGCGAGACCCGCGCCGATGCCGGAGCCGATGCTCTCGGGGAGGGTGTAGGCCGCGCTGCGGTTGAGCAGGGGAGTTGCGAGCACAAGGGTGTTGAGCGCCGCCATGCCGAGCGTGCCGAGGAACTTCTCGGTCGCGCCGAGGGCGAGCTTGAGTATGAGTCCGGTTATCAGGAAAACTACGATAAGCACGCCGCTGAACATTGCAAAATGCAGTGCCGAGGGCAGGGTGCTGAGCACCGGTATCATTTCGAGCGCGCGGCAGGCGAGTGCCGTGACGGTCGAGAAAAATGCGATCATCGCCGAGAACATCCAGAGTCTGCGCGGCTTCTTTGCGAGCATAAGAGCTTCGCTCGCCGCGTATCCGCCGTTGAAGACGAGATTCTGAATGAACACTGTGTAGAGTGCTGTGGAGAGCAAATCAAAAAACCAGGTCATGTTCATTTGTCTCCCTCCTTCTTCTCGTCGGAGTCAAAATCCTTTGCTTCGTCGAACAGGCGGTTGAACACCGAGCCGTAGTCCTTGTCATCTTCGTCTTCGTCGTCTTTGGCGAAGATATCGGAAAGGTCAAATTTGCCCTTGCCGTCGAGCGGCTCAAAGTGTGCCAAGTCGTCCTCTTTGGGGTCTTCGGCTTCAACGGTCTCTTCGACTTCGACAGTCTCTTCCGCCTCAACAGTCTCTTCTGCTTCGGCAGTCTCTTTTTCCTCTTCTGCGGGAGCCAGATTCTCGGGAAGATTCTTCTTGCTGACTATGACGGAAGTTTTCTTTATCTTCATCTCGGTCTCTGCCGAGTGCTCGGGGAAGCGCTTGTTTATCAGCGCCTTGAGCGCAGCGGCGAAGAACGCGAGGAACAAAAATCCGCCGAACGGCATGAGAATCGCCGGGAAGGTCATCGGGACTTTGATATTTGCGCCCCATATGGTGGATGAGCCTATCATTTCGCGCAGCGCGCCGACGGGAACGATAACCGCTGCATAGCCGAGCGCCGTTGCCACGGAGTCAAAGAACGCGTGGCGCAGGTCGGTCTTGACCGCGAGCTTCTCGCAGTGCAGGGCGATTATCGAGTTCGCCGCCGTCAGGGCGAGATATATACCCGCGCCGAGGCTGATTTCGGGCATAAAAGTATCGATTGCGTATATGATTCCGGCGATTATCGCCGTGCCGATGAGCAGAGATATCGCGACTCTTATCCATCTTGGAACTCTTTTGAGCGCGAGGCAGGCGAATACCTGAGTTATAATAAGCACCGGGAAGAACGCCGCCGCGAGCAGGACCGCCGTCTTGAGCGTCGTCGCGACTGCGACTATCGCACAGAGACCTGCCGCCTGGATGAGCACCGGGTTGTGAATGAACGTGCTGCTGAACAGCGCGTCGGAGAATGAGTATTTTCTGCCTGAACTCATACCGGCTCACCTCCCTTTAATGCTGCTTTCTGTTTTCTCTTTTCCGCGCTCTTTGCCATCGACTTTTCAATGAACTTGTGGTAGCCGATTTTTCTCAGCGCGCTGTCGGCTATCGGCCAGAAAGCGTTGGTGAGCAGGATGCCGAAGCAGGTGCCGTCCTCAAACGTTCCGAAGTAGCGCAGTATCATGCAGATTATTCCGGCGAACGCGCCGTAGATAAATCTTGTCAGCGGGTGTTTCGGGCTCGTGCCGGGGTCGGTTACAAAGAATATGCCCGAGAAGAGCAGGCTGCCTGCGCAGAGCTCCGTGAGCAGGGATACCGGTCTTGAAAACGATCCGCGCGGGAAAATTACCGCAAGCAGCGAGCAAACGGTCAAAAATCCGAGGACATTGAAGAGTCTCTTCGGCTTTCCTGCGCCGAGCAGAGCGCATGAGCCGAGCAGCGCGACCGCGCAGCAGGTGCCGAGCGGGCCGGCGACATTGCCGGATATCATCGACATTATGCCGACGGAGTTCATATGCTGTATGCCGCCCGCGCTCAGCTGAGCGGCGAGAGACGAGCCCGCGTCAAAGACATCGAACGACGCCGAGTCGATGGCGGGATATTTGAAAACCTCGTCCGGGAAGCAGACGGTCAGAAACGCCATGCCTGCCGCAGCGGGCACGAACGGAGCCTTGTGCGCCGGACCGAACGGAATCTTTGCAACGAGAATCGCGAACGCCGAGCCCGCGCCTATCAGCCAGATCGGTGCGGTGGCGGGCAGAAGCATAGCGATTGCGAAGCCCGTAAACACCGCGTGCATATCCGACAGGCAGTTTAGCTTCCTTTTCATTATCAGCAGCGCGACTGCCTCAACGGCGACCGCGCTTATGATTCCCGTAAGTATCGCCCTGAATGCGAGCGCGCCGTAGTAATACCAGCTGACTATAGCGGGTGCGGCGAGCATGAGCAGATAGTTCATATAGGGACTTTTAGGCGCTTTTATGCGTTTGAATCTTGCCATAAAACCAACCTTTCCGTTTGCCGGCTTATTGCGCTGGCAAAAATTTTGCATTGCACGCCGCGGGGGCGCGTAATATTATATAAGGCAGAGAACTTTCTGTTTATTAAGGAGGGGATGCGCTTTGAAGATACAGGCGCCGACTGAAAACAGGATAACAATCGAGCTTTCGGCGCGCGACATGGATGCGCTCAATATTACATACGAGCAAATGGACTACTCGAATATTGAGACACGCCGCGTGGTCTGGACTCTGCTCGACAGAGCGGGTCACGAACTCAAGCGCGACATCGACCCGAGCGGGCGGATGATAATCGAAGCGGTGCCCGCAGGCAGGGGAGGATGCGTTTTGAAATTCACCCTCTGTTCGGACGGCAGCCGAGGAGTCCGCCAGCCCCCGTCGATAAAGAAGGGGGAGAACACGGCGGTCTATGAGTTCGGCTCAATCGACGATGTTATGGACGCGGCGCACGCGCTCGGCAGAAGCCTTGAAAACAGCGGACTGTATGAGTCCGGCGGCGTCTACCGCCTGCTTCTCGGCGAGAGCGTTTCCGACGCGCCGGAGCATATTCTCAGCGAGTTCGGCGCGCAGATAAATTCCATTGCCGCCGCTTCGCACACCCGGGAGCACTGGCGGTGCATAGCCGAGGGCAACGCTCTGAAAAAACTTTCCGGCAATTGATTATTGGCAGTTTGCGGCGATATCTTTCATCTCGGCTATCGCCTTTGCGGGGTCGTCCGCGCCGAAAACCGCGCTTCCCGCGACAAAGACGGTCGCGCCGCGGCGGGCGGGCTCTTCAATGGTCTTTGCGGATATGCCGCCGTCGACCTGAATCTCAATATCAATCGAGCGCTTCTCGCACTCCTCGCGCAGCGCGCTTATCTTCGGCATCATGTCCGCCATGAACTTCTGACCGCCGAAGCCTGGCTCAACAGTCATGATGAGCACCATGTCGAGCTTGTCGAGATAGGGAAAAACGCTCTCAACGGGAGTGCCGGGCTTGACGGAGAGTGCCGCCTTGCAGCCCGACGAGCGGATGAGGTCGATAGTCTCGTCGACCGGGGAATCCGACTCGATGTGAAATGTGATAACATCCGCGCCCGCTTTCACAAAATCGGGGATATACCTGAGCGGCTCGCTTATCATCAGATGAACGTCAAAGACGAGCGAGCTTTTGCCGCGGATACTTTTTATGATCGGCGCGCCGAAGGTTATGTTGGGCACAAAATGTCCGTCCATCACATCGAGATGGAGCCAGTCCGCGCCGGCTTTTTCTATCATTGCGGCCTGCTCTCCCATTTGGGAGAAGTCGCCTGCGAGCATTGAAGGAGCGATTTTTATCATCGTTTTTTCGTCCTTTCGTATTTTCATACATACCTTATACCATTATACCAACTAAATCCCGTTTAGTCAATCGCGCGAGGCGTCTTTACAAACGGTTAAAATTATGGTATTATTTGGCAGAGAAAATAAATCCGGGATGTGTGCAGAACTTCCCGAACAAGGAGAAAATGAAAATGAATGTTTATGATTTTGACAACACCATCTATGACGGCGAGAGCTTTATCGACCTGTTCATCTTCCTTTTCAAAAAGGATCCCTCGCTCGTCAAGTACATTCCCGACGTTATCAACGGGCTCTACAAATACACAAAGGGCACGATAAACGCCGAGGAAGCGCTGGAGCAGTATTCCGATGTTGTTACCGATTACTACAACAGCATCGAGGATTTCGACGCGCTCGTCACCGAGTTCTGGGATACGAATATCCACAAGATAAAGCCGTTCTATTTCCGCCAGAGGCAGGACGATGATATAATAATCTCCGCGAGCCCCGAGGTTCTGCTCGACGATGTCATGCACAGGCTCAACATCAAGAATTATATCTGCTCGCGCACTGACGGCAACGCGCACATAACCGACCTCTGCTTCCGCGGCAGAAAGGTCGAGCTGTTCAAGGAGATGTATCCCGATACGATAATCGACAATTTCTATACCGATTCCGTCAACGATACCCCGATGATGGAAATTTCCGAGCACGCGTTCCTCGTCTCCGGCAACAAGATAAAGCAGGTAAAATAAAAAATAAAAACTCAAAGCCTCCGTGTGATATCATGCGGAGGCTTTTGGCTTGCTCAAAGTAATAAGCAAAACGTGTGTGGCATGGTCGGATGTTATCTGCTCCATTACCGCAAACGCACCCCCACCCATCAAAAAAGGAGCGCATATGCGCTCCTTAACTTTGTTGTGCTGTTGTTTATCAGTCGAGGGTCTTGACGAGCTCCTTAAGATAAGCCTTGAAGCTCTCGCCGATTTCGGGATGCTTGAGGGCAACTTCGCAGTTTGCCTTCATGATGCCGAGCTTGTTGCCCATGTCGTAACGGATTCCGTCGAAATCATAAGCAACGAGATCGCCTCTTGCGCCGAGCTCGCTCATGACGTCGGTCAAATAAAGCTCCTCGCCGGGCTTAACAGTAGTCAGTCCCTTTTCGAGCATACCGAACACCTCGGGCGGGAGAACGACTCTGCCGAGAATAGCATAGTTCGACATGACCTGCTCGGGAGTGGGCTTCTCGATGATCTTGTGGCAGCTCATTGCGCGTCCCTCAAGAGGAGTGACGTCGAGCGAGCAGTACATCGAAATGAGCTCGTCGGGAACTTCCTTGACGCCGACAACGCCCTTGCCGTACTTCTCATATGCTCTGCACAGCTGAGCAGTTACCGGGTCGTCGCTGACGGTTACATCGTCGCCGTAGAGAACGGCGAACGGCTCATCGCCGACGAAGCTCTTGCCGCAGAGGATAGCATGGCCGAGGCCCTTTGTCTCCTTCTGGCGGATGAAATATATGTTTGCAAGGTTTGCGACTGCCTTGACCTCTTCGTAGATCTTCTCTTTGTTCTTCTTGCCGGCAAGATTTGCCTCAAGCTCGAAAGAATGGTCGAAGTGATCCTCGATAACGCCCTTGCCGCGGTTGGTTATGATGAGTATATCCTCGATGCCAGCCGCAACAGCCTCTTCAACGAGATACTGGATAGCCGGCTTGTCGACTATGTTGAGCATCTCCTTCGGAACTGCCTTGGATGCGGGGAGAACTCTTGTGCCGAGACCTGCCGCAGGAATAATAGCCTTTTTGACTTTCATTTTGCACCAAACCTTTCTTTTATTTTATAAGCATCTCTACTAAATACAACAGCAGATTGTATACTATATAATAACCTATATAGCCCGTAAAAGCAAGTAAAATCGATGTTCCGCCCTTTCTCATCGTCGCCGCCTCAAATGCGCGATCATCGGGGAACTCGGCGCGGAGCTTCTTGACCTTTGCCACTACGCTGCGCTTATAGAGAGGATTCGCGATAAATCCGGCGACAATGTGCAGAACAATCTGTATGCCGATCATCGGAAGCACGGGCATCACCGCCGTCGCAGCGGTCTCAAGCGCCGTCGCCACATCCGCAGCCGGAGCCGAGGTGTATATCGCCTCCGAATACGCCTGATATGCGGTTGTGAACGCCTCAACTTTTGAAGTGAACGGCAGAGCCACAGCGAGCATCAGACCCATAAAAATGAGTCCCGCTTTCCAGAGCTTGCGGTAAAACAGCCAATAGGGGCTGAAGAAAAACGCCGCCCAGTTGAAAGTTATTTTCTTTTTGTTGTCCGCCATTGCCTTGAACTTCGGGATATATCTCGCGCTCGCCGACTGCACCGTGCAGGCGATGTCCTTGACCTTCGCGCCGTCTATCTCGCTCTCCGGGTCTATTGTTACGCCGTAGAGGAACGGGTTGCCCGCCTCGCCCGCGTTGAAGAACGGGTTGAACGGCTGAGCGCCGCCCGCAGTCAGGGGCGCGCCGCAGTTTGTGCAGCTGAGCGAATTCGGATTATTTTCCGCGCCGCAAATGGGGCAGACCTGCGTACCCTGCTTATTTTCCGTCTGCTCCTCCGGCTGGGGCTCGGCTCTGTAACCGGCAGCCTCGGGCTGCCAGACATAGCCCTCGGCGTGGCGCGATGCATTGACGCATTCGCCCCTCTCGTCCCAGCACGCGCGGTGCTGAGGTGTGCCGCAGACCGGGCAGACGACTATATCGTCATCGTGATCGAAGTTCCTGCCGCAGGCAGGGCATTTCTGACCGTTGAAATCCATATTTTTTCCTTTCACCTTTCCGATGGATACTATTCTCCATCTTCCGTTTCGATTATATCACAAATACCAACGGTTATTGTAGACGAAATTGAGACAAATTTCAATTATTATGTGAACAAACAACGATTTTTAGCCAATTTTTTATTGTTATAGCAAAAAGCCTCCCGCACTGGGAGGCTTTTGTGTGTCAATAAACCTGATTTTGGGGCTTCGCAGGAATCAAAGCCTCCCTTGTGTAAAGGGAGGTGGCACGAAGTGCCGGAGGGATTGTTTTGAATAAGCTGCAATTTTTCAAAAATGTCGGGTATTTTGAACTTTCATTACAGCAACCCCTCAGTCACGGCTTCGCCGTGACAGCTCCCCTTACACAGTGGAGCCTTGAGGCTGTGCTATAAGTCGGCGGTCTCACTTCACATTTCTCCACAGCGTTCTGTCGAGCGAGCGGTACTGCACCGCCTGGGAGATGTGGTCGGAGTTCACGGTCTCGCTGCCGTCGAGGTCGGCGACGGTGCGCGCGATGCGCAGTATTTTGTCATACGCCCTCGCGGACAGTTCGAGCTTTTCGAACACTCTTTCGAGCAGGATCATGCCCTCGGGAGTCGGGCGGCAGAATTTTTTCGTCTGCGCCGCGTCCATCTTTGCGTTGCATGAAATGCCGCTGCCCTTGAGGCGCTCGGTCTGAATGGCTCGCGCCGCGTTGACGCGCTTTCTGATATCTGCGGAACACTCCTCCTGCGAAGTGCCGGACAGGCTCGCAAACTCAACGGGCGGCACCTCGATATGAATATCCAGCCTGTCGAGCAGGGGACCCGAAAGGCGCGAAAGATATCGCTGAACCGACTGCTGGGTGCAGGTGCATCGGCGGGTCGGGTGGCCGTAATATCCGCAGGGACACGGATTCATCGCGCAGACTATCATCGCCGAGCACGGGTACGACAGCGACGCGGAGACGCGCGAAATTGTTATTTTTGAGTCCTCCATCGGCTGGCGCAGAACCTCCATCGCCTGACGCGAAAACTCCGGCAGCTCGTCTAAAAACAGCACGCCGTTGTGCGCCAATGATATCTCGCCCGGGCGCGGAATAGTGCCGCCGCCCGAAAGTCCTGCGGGCGAAACGGTATGGTGCGGCGAGCGAAACGGACGTTGGGTCATCAGAGATACGCCCTCGGGCAACGCGCCCGCGACGGAATAGAGCTTCGTCGTTTCAAGGCTCTCCTCAAAGGTCATGTCCGGCAAAATAGACGGCAGGCGCTTTGCGAGCATACTTTTGCCCGAGCCGGGCGGGCCGACCATGATTATATTGTGACCGCCTGCGGCGGCTATCTCGAGCGCGCGTTTTACCTCCGCCTGACCTCTGACATCGCGGAAGTCCGGCGCAAATTCGTCCGGCGCGTAGCTGTCTCTGAAATCGTCGAACTTCGCGGGAGCTATTGTCTCCTCGGAGCGCAGGTGCTTTATCAGCTGTTCGACGCTTCGCACGGGTATAACCTCAATTCCCTGAACGACCGAGCTTTCCGCCGCGTTCTCTGTCGGGACAAATACAGTCTTTATTCCATTCTTTGCGGCGGTTATGACCATGGGCAGCGCGCCGTCGACGCGGCGGACGAGCCCGTCGAGTGCGACTTCGCCGATGAACGCCATATTGTCGGAGTCAAAGTTTATCTGCCTGCCGGCTTTGAGCAGAGCCATGAGAATCGGCAGATCATATACTGAGCCCTCCTTGCGCGTGTCTGCAGGAGCCAGGTTCACCGTGATGCGGCTGACGGGGAAGGCAAATCCCGTGTTCTTTATCGCCGAACGGACTCTGTTTTTCGCCTCGCTTATCGCGGCGTCGGGCAGTCCGACTATATCAAATCTCGGCAGCCCCTGTGAGAGATCCGCCTCGACCTGAACCATGTAGCTGTCCATGCCGAAAAGCCCCATGCTGTTTATCCGTGAAAACAAATTCATACCCCCAGTTGCCAAATGAAAAGTCCCCCGAGCTGCCTCGGAGGACTCACTTCAGTTTTTGTTAGTCTGCCTCGGCAGTGGTCGTGGTCGAAGGATCGGTCCAGTCCATCTCGTACTTGTCGCCGTAGGTGTACTCGAACGAGCAGGGAAGAGTGCCTATCTCGGCAAGGGTGCCCTCGCCGGTTATCGTGGTCGTGATCTTCTCGGTTCTTATGTACTCGACGGAAGCAACGGTGTTGTCCTTCGTGTTGATGACGCAGATTATCTTGCACTCGGTGTAGGTCAGGGATTCGATATCGGTGAAGCTAAGGTAGCCCTTGAGCTTCTCTCTGAACTCCTTGACTGCCGCCGCTCTGTCTTCTTCGGAGCCGAGGTTGAACGCCTTCTTGACGAGGTCGACGCTGGGCTCTTTGATGACGAGGGTCAGGGTGCGCTGGCTGTTGTCGTCGTTTGCCTCTATCTCCGCGGACTCAACATCAGCTGCGGTGAGGCGGCTCGACCAGCTCTCGCCGGATACGGGGAAGAGGGCTGTCAGATCGTCGCCGTACTTTGTCTCGGCGTTTCTGCTCTCTTCAAAGGCTTTCTTCGTGCCGTCGAAGATGAACTTCTTGAGTGTGGGAACGGACTTTTCGAGCAGGGTGTTGCGCTCGCCGTCCTCTGTGCCGCAGATAACGTTCGAGACGTTCTCCGTGCTCTGGAATTTCTTAACAGCGGGCTTCTTGACCTTGACGGCGTTTATGACGCTGTTGTAATAGTTGACCATTGCCTCTTTGCCAACGGGCATCTCGGACATCGCGGTGACTGTGGTCTCCTCAGTGTCGGTGGTGCCGGCATCGCAAGCCGCGAACGAGAAGAACATTGCGGCCACAAGCACGAGCGCGCATACGGCATAGATCTTTTTCTTCATGAAGGTTAAATCCCCTTTCGTTTTTAAAGCGGAAGCGAACAAAATCGAATTATGCTGCGCCGCAGTTCCGCTGCTCTTTAGACTGAATTATTATAACATATTAATTTGAATTATTACAGTAAAAATTAACAGTGCCGCCTATTTTTGTTATAATTATTGAAAAACAGGCGGCGTATTTGGTTATAATATACAAACAATCAGTTTGAAAGACCCTTTTCGTCGAAGAGGAATGCAGTCTCGAGCGCAACGTCGAGCACGGCTTCAATAGTCTTTATGTCGAGATTATCCGCGGTGTCGAGTCTCGTGTGATAATATCTCGCGGGGGCGGGATCCATTGCGGCTATCGAAACAGCCTTCATGCCGGACTGGGTGACTGCGGCGGCGTCGGTCGCGCCGAAGAAAACGCTCTTATAGGGCATATCTAGTCCGTTCTGCTTTGCAGCCTCTTTGACAAGCGCGCACGCACTCTCGTCGTTCTTGACGGTACCGGTGAGGTCGCGCGAATATATCGCCATGAAATCGTAGTCGCGGATGGTATCGAGACCGATAAACACGGTTTCAACATCGCCGAGCTCGTCTTTATGCGCCTTGCAGAACGCCTTTGCGCCGCGAAGTCCCGCTTCCTCCGAGCCTGTGAGCACTACCCAGACCTCGGTGTTTTCAAAGCGGATGTCGTGGTGCTGCATATATTTGACGACCGCCATTGAGATAAAGCAGCCGGTCAGGTTGTCGTTCGCGCCCATGACGGGTCTCTTCTTGTTTTCAAAGAAGAGCGCGACGAAGAGGATCGGTATCCAGGCGAGGAAAACATATCTCAGGATGTTGAGCGCGCCGCTGTCTGCTATAGAAAATCCGTGGCCTGCGGCGATAGCCCAGATGTTGAGCACGAGTCCGAGCAGAATGCCGACGAAGCTCAGACCGATTATCGGAACGAGCAGCTTCGAGCCGCCGTAATAGGTGAATCTCCACTCGTTCGCGCTGTCCGAATGGCCGGAGAAGATTATGCGGCGCTTGACTTCGCCCTTGGGCTTTCTGACGGCAACGACATTATGCGACGTCTTTTTGGGGAAGAAGGGGTCGAGCATCTTTTTGTAGAGCAGGAACTCCACGATTGCGAATATCAGCGAGAGTGCGCTGAGAACCAGCGATATGACGCTCATGCCAAAGAAGAAGAGGACTATCGCGGCGATCATCATTATGCCGTCCGTGAGTATCCAGCCGAGGAATGCGCCGGGATGCACGTCAAAGGGCTCGATTTCAACCTTGTCGCACGCGCCGTCGAGCTCGGCCGCCATGAGCTTCTGAGCCTCATGCTCCTGCTCGCTGCCGGCGGGTCTGGGACCGACATCCTTGCAGATCTTTCTGATTCCGCGAACCGAGAAATTCGTCATCTCTCTGAGCGCGGACGGATAGTTTTTGACACTGTCCTGAGCTTTCATGATAAGACTCCTTTCGTCTTTTAAATTCCGCCGCGAGTTTGACACGGCAGGTTTATTGTGATATATTTGTGTCGCAGCCGTAGGGCTGTTGAAACCTTTGTGGGAGATATGGAAAATGAAGAAAAATATACGCTCGATACTTGCGGTTGTCCTCGCGGTAATACTCGTTGCGCTCGTCGGCACATACGCTATTCTCAAAGTCCGCTCGAAGGACAGCAAAACGCCGGCTGAAACTTCAAACGAGTCGCAGTCCGAATCGGCGCAGAGCACCGCGCCCGAATCGACCTCGCAGGAGACCGCGGCGCAGACCGAAAAGACAACAACTCAGCAGACCACAAAAGCCTCCACGAGTGGGGTCACGGAATATGCATACGCATACGCGGGATTCTCGCCGAAGGTGACGAAGATAGACGAATCGAAATGGTACCTGACCCTCGTCAACCGCGACTATATTCTGCCCGCAGACTACACGGTCAAGACCGCAAAGACCGTTGTTGACATCTACGGTGGATATGACTACGGGCTGCTTGACTACCGCGTCGCTCCGCACTATATAGAGATGTATAACGCGGCACTCGAAGACGGAATTAAGCTCTCGCCCCTGTCGGGCTACCGCTCGATAGCGCATCAGAAGAGAAACTTCGAGGCGCGCATCAGCCTTTATATGAAGCAGGGCTACAGCAAGAAGCAGGCGACGATAATGGCGTCGGAGATAATCCTGCCGCCGCAGACGAGTGAGCACAATGCGGGGCTCTGCATGGACATTCTCTCGATATACGAGAGCTTCGAGAACACGAAAGAATACAGATGGCTCCAGGCGCACGCCGCGGACTACGGCTTCGTGCTCAGATATCCCAAGGACAAACAGAGCATCACGAACATCACCTTTGAGCCGTGGCACTGGCGCTATGTCGGCGTCGAAGCCGCCAAGGAGATGAAAGCGAAGAACCTGTGCCTTGAGGAATATCTCGGCGTGGCATAACAGCCGCAAAATTTATATATAAGCTGCCCGGAGTCTCACTCCGAGGCGGCTTTTTGATTTGCTCAAAGTAACAAGTAAAAATATAAGACAGTAGGGGCGGATATCATCCGCCCGCGAAGTTTGCACAATTTTTAAACAGCGCACTTCGTAGGGACAGCCCTTGCGGCTGTCCGCTATCGGCGCAGCTATTGGAACTTGTTCGTCGGGATTTATTGAGTCATCGGCTTTACCCTTACAAAGTGTAAAAAACCGCCACCTACAAATAAAGCCGCAATATGCGGCTTATTTTTCTTCCTTATGGTTCATTCCGCCCTCGACAACGTCTTTGCCCGTGAGCACGACCCAGATGGTGCGGAAAAATATTTTTGTGTCAAACAAGAGCGATCTGCGCTCGATGTATTCGCGGTCATATTCCGCCTTTTCCTCGTCGGAGAGGCAGTCTCTGCCGTTGACCTGCGCCCAGCCGGTCAGCCCCGGGCGGACGGAATATACTCCGTATTCGCGGCGAAGCTCGCGGATGTGGCTCTCTTCGGGGATCAGCGGACGCGGACCGATGAAGCTCATGTCGCCCGCGAGAACATTGAACAGCTGCGGCAGTTCGTCGAGGCTTGTCCTGCGCAGGAACTTGCCCGAACGGGTGATAAACTCATCCGACTGTTCAAAATCGGCGGTCGAAAGATTCGGCGCACCGTTTTTCATCGTGCGGAATTTTTTGATTTTGAACAGCTCGTCGCCCTTGCCGACCCTGTTCTGCCTGAATATGACAGGCAGACCGTCATCGCAGATTATTATCAGACTGATAATAAGCATCAGCGGAGACAGAAAAATAATAGCCAGCAGGCTGAGCAAAACGTCCAGAAAACGCTTCATTGAGCAGAACACGCCTTTCATTTATTGCAGATACGGCACAGCGTCAACGGCTGCCCCAAAAAATATAGTCGCTGATAAGCACCGCGCGCACGGGTGCGCCCTCGAGTCCGCCGAGCTTCACAGGCGCGGCGAAGAGATAGTAGTTGCCGGGGGTAACCTCGCTCAGGTCAAGCCCCTCGAGCACGCAGATCCCCGCGCCCAAAAACGCCTTGTGCGGCGCTACCTGGTCGCCCTTTACGCCGACGGAGAGGGAATCCGTGCCTATGAGCTTGAGTCCGATGTCGGCGAGCTCGTCCGCGGCGCTACTGTGAAAATAAGCCTTGCCGCCGCCCTTTATGAGCAGGCGCTCGCATTTCTGCGGGAATTTTTCATTGATATCCTCGCCCGTTATCGCGCCCTCGGGCACTTCAATGACCGTGCACGGACCGATAAACGGTTCGAGCGGTACTTCGTCGATGCTCGCGCCGCCGTCAATGAAATGCAGGGGTGCGTCGGCATGAGTGCCGGTGTGTACGCACGAGAAGAGCGTGGACAGATTGCAGCTCGAATTTTCTCCTATACGGCTGACGAACTCCGCATGCGGCAGAGGGTCGCCCGGATATATTTCGGTTTTGAGCGCGTCGCGCGAAATGTCGATAATGTTCATGTTATCAGTCCTGGTTCTTGAGCGACTCCATCTTGAGATAAGCGTTGATGAAGCCGTCTATGTCGCCGTCCATAACGGCGTTGATGTTGCCGTTTTCAAAGCCGGTGCGGTGATCCTTGGCGAGGGTGTAGGGCATAAAGACATAGGAGCGGATCTGGCTGCCCCAGCCGATCTCTTTCTGGTCGCCCTTGATATCCTCGATTTTGTCGAGATGCTCGCGCTCTTTTATCTCGAGGAGCTTCGATTTGAGCATCCTCATGGCGACCTCGCGGTTCTGATGCTGGCTGCGCTCGATCTGGCAGGAGACGACGATGCCGGTCGGGATATGCGTTATACGCACGGCGGACGAGGTCTTGTTGACCTTCTGACCGCCCGCGCCGCTCGCGCGGTAGGTGTCGACCTTAAGATCGTCGGGATTTATTTCAACTTCGATATTGTCGTCGATTTCGGGCATGACTTCAAGGGAAGCGAAAGATGTGTGCCTGCGTCCGGAGGAATCGAAAGGGGAGACGCGGACAAGGCGGTGAACGCCCATTTCGCCCTTGAGATAGCCGTATGCATTCTCACCCTCGACGAGCAGAACTGCGGATTTGAGACCCGCCTCGTCGCCGTCAAGAAAGTCGAGCATGCTGACCTTGAAGTTGTGCTTCTCGCCCCAGTGCTGATACATACGAACGAGCATCTGCGTCCAGTCCTGAGCCTCGGTTCCGCCCGCGCCCGCGTGGAAAGTCAGCAGTGCGTTCTTCGCGTCGTATTCGCCGTTTAAGAGCGTGCTGAGGGTCTGCTTCTCGAGCTCGTCCTCAAATTTTGTAACACCCTCGCGGCACTCGTCGAACATGGAGAGATCCTCTTCCTCGTCGGCGAGCTCTATAAGGGTCATCGTGTCGTCAAAAGCGGTTTCGAGAGAAGTGTAGTTCGCCACCTTGTTCTTGAGCTGGCTTATTCTCTGGAGCACCTTCTGTGAATTTTCGATATCGCCCCAAAACTCCTCTGCGGCGGTCTGCTCCTCAAGCTTCGCTATTTCCTCCTTGAGCGCGTCGAGACCGAGAGCCTCGCGCAGCTCGGAGAGCTTCTGTTTATTATCGTTGAGCTCAAGCCTCAACTCTTCAAATTGCAGCATACAAAAACCTCGTTATCAAAAAAGTTAATTTTATACACATAACATTATACAAAAAGCAGCACGCAAAGTAAAGCAAAAATTGATATGACACGCAAAACAGAATATTTTGCCGCCTGCCAAAAGTATTGACTTGCCGCAAAATTATATTCTATAATATGTTTGCAATAATTTCGAGAAACGGAGAGGGAAAAATGAAAAACAAAACGGCAAAATTTATCGCGCTTTTACTCGCAGTGTTTATTTTTCCACTGAGCTTTTCCGCCTGCAAGAGCGGGAATATGGAGCTCTCCGCAGAGAGCGTCGCCGATATCTGCATAGAGAACAGGCAGGTATGGGAGTTTGGCGAAAATTCCGTCGGAAACTGCGGATATTGCTTTATCGACCTCGATTTTGACGGCATGCCGGAGCTCGTGTCGACCTCGACGCAGGGCAGCGGACTTTTCACGACCGACTTTTTCTATAAAATAAATGCTGAAAAAAGCGCCGTTGAATCGCTCCCGCTTTCGGGGAACGGCAATGCGGATTTCAAGCTTAACGCGGCGCAGGACGGCGATTATATGAAGCTCCTGCGGGACGGGGACGGCAATATGTTCTATTTCTTTTGCAGCTATGCCCGCGCGTCCGCCGGAAACTATGCTGTGAGCTACAGCCGCGTGACCGTTTCGGGCGGCAAGGTTCAATCCGAGCTTCTGTTCTCCGAGGATGTTTATACTAACGAAGACTCGCAGTCGGAGCACAAATATTACTCCTACGCCGACGGCAAGCAGACGGAGCTCAGCGAGCAGGAATATAAAAACACTTTTGACTCATTTTTGGCGGATAACACGGATATGCACCTGACCGCAGGTTACATAGACAACAACAAATTTTCCGCCGCCGATTCCGCAAAACAGCGCGAGATGCTCGCCGAGTCTTACCGCGCCTTCGGCTATGGCAAGACCGCAAATTGACAGAATTACCCCTCGACCGGCGGTAAATTGCCCCAAAAACGGCGACTTGACTGACACTCCCGTGACAAATACTGCGGGCGGTGCTATGATATGCAGCGGAGGTGATCGAAATGGTCAACAAATCAACATTCGGTCAGTTTTTGCGTCAAAAGCGAAACGAAAAGGGGATGACCCAAAAGGAGTTCGCAGAAAAACTTTTTCTCAGCGAATCCGCAATATCAAAATGGGAGAAGGGCAAAAGCTATCCCGACATAACGATGATACCCGATATCTGTTCGGTGCTCGACATCTCGGAGCATGAGCTGATAAGCGGCGCGAACGACACGGAGTATCACGAGATGAAAAGAAACGCGCGCGTATACAGAAAGATTATCGAGACCTTCTTTTGGGGCTTCACGGGCGCGTATGCGCTGGCGCTTATTATATGTTTCATATGCGACCTCGCGGTGAATCACAGGTTTACTTTCTTCCCCGTGGTTTTCGGCAGTCTGTTGACGGCGTTTTCGTTCGTTCCGACATTTACGCGCTTTACCGAAAAGCATAAGCTCGCGGTGTTCACGGGCTCGACCTATCTCTCGCTCGTCCTGCTCTTTGTCATCTGCTGCGCAAAATACGGGCAGAATTGGTTCGGCGCCGCCGCGCTCGGCACTCTGCTCGGGTATATCGCGGTGTTCGCGCCGTTTTTGCTCAGGCGCTATATGCCCGCAAGGGGACGCAGATTTATTCTCGCCGTATACTTTTTGCTGTTCTTCGCCTGCCTAGCCCTGCTCGTTTCGGCGGCAAGAATAACGAATGTATTCAGCCTGCCCAAGGGACTGCTCATTGTGCTCTATTCATTTATTCCATTCGCGGTGACTGCCGTCATGCATATTATCTGCAAGCACCCGCTGATAAACGCCTCGGTCGATGTCCTCGCGTTCGGCTCGGTTATATATGCTCTGCCGCGTTTTCTCACCGCTGTGCTCGGTAGCGTAGAGGGCGCGAACTACGCCGTGAATTTCGCCGACTGGGCGCATTTCGCAAACGGCAATGTATATCTGCTCATTTTAATATTCACGCTCGCGGTTTCAGTATCATTGCTCGCGGCAGGTATCGCAAAACTGCGCCGCACGCGTTGACACATGGCAGATTATGTAATATAATATACCAAAATCGTGTGGATTTTTCCGAACCTGACGGGTTTATTTTTCGCCATGCACCTTTTCGGTGCGTGGCTTTTTTGATGAAAAGAGGGGTTATTTTGCAAAACAGGAAGCTGAAAATTCCGAGCGAGGTCGTTTATATCCTCGCCGTCGCCCTGCTCTCGCTCGCGGTCGCAATGCTCACGGCGGCGAACTTCGGCGTGTCGATGATAGTCGCGCCGGCATATCTTCTGAGCCTGAAAGTCGGAATTCTCACATTCGGCCAGGCGGAATATGTAATTCAGGCGGGGCTGTTTATTATCTTCTGCATCGTCATGCGCGGATTCAGGGCGGTGTATCTCTCGTCGTTCGTGACCTGCCTTATCTACGGCGCGGCGCTCGATCTCTGGCGGTGTATCCCGTTTTTTGACCCCGCAGTCACCCCGCCCGGCAGTATGTCCGTGCCGATAAGGATACTGCTTTTTGCCCTCGGCACGGTGCTGACCTCGTTTTCCGTCGCGCTGTTTTACAAGACCTATCTCTATCCGCAGGTCTATGACTTCTTCGTCAAGGGCGTCAGCGGAAAGTTCGGCATAAAGCTGTCGCGCTCCAAGACCTGCTTCGATTTATCCTGCCTCGTGGTGGCGGCGATAATGTCGCTCGCGTTTTTCAGGCGCTTTGAGGGCATCGGCTGGGGCACTCTCGTCATCGCGCCGATAAACGGTACTGTGATAGGCCTGTTCTGCCGCCTGTTCGATAAGTATTTCGACTTTCCGCCCGTGTTCGGGAAATTCGCCGCTCATTTTGAGCTCGGGAAAAAGCAGTGACATACTTTCCCGCAGGGGTGTTTTCTTCACAAAAAGTTTGATTTTTACCCCTTGACTGCACGCCCCGCAGAGTGCATTATATATTTGACGAGATAAAATTAATTCACGGGAGGAGACATAAAATGAGCACATTCCCCGATGTAAAGAAAAATTTCGGCTTCGGCTGCATGAGACTGCCCATGGACGGCGAAAAAGTAGATTACGCCGAATTCACAAAGATGGTTGACGAGTTCATGGCGCAGGGCTTCAACTATTTCGACACCGCACGCGTCTATATCGGCGGCCAGAGCGAGACGGCGATACGCGACTGCGTCGTAAAGCGCTATCCCCGCGACAGCTTCATTCTCACCGACAAGCTCTCCGATTCGCTGTTTAACAGCGAGGACGAGATACGCCCGCTGTTTGAAAAGCAGCTCGAGAGCTGCGGAGTGGACTACTTCGACTTCTACCTCCTGCACTCGCAGACGAAGTCGATATTTGAAAAATACAAGAAGCTGCACGCCTATGAGCACGCGTTTGAGCTGAAAAAAGAGGGCAAGGTAAAGCACGTCGGCTTCTCGTTCCACGACACCGCCGACGTACTCGACGAGATGCTTAACGAATACCCGGAGATTGAGGTGGTTCAGATCCAGCTCAACTATATCGACTTCGAGGACCCCGCCGTTCAGGCGCGCCTGTGCTACGAGGTCTGCCGCAAGCACAACAAGCCCGTAATAGTCATGGAGCCTGTCAAGGGCGGAAAACTCGCCGACATTCCCGAGCAGGGCAAGGCTATATTCGACGCTCTTCACGGCGGCAGCCCGGCGAGCTACGCGATACGCTACGCAGCGGATTTCGACGGCGTATTCATGGTGCTCTCCGGCATGAGCAGCTTAGAGCAGATGAACGACAACCTGTCGTTTATGAAGGACTTTAAGCCCCTGAGCCACGAGGAGAGACGGGCGATAGCGGAGGTCTGCGACGTTATACGCGCGACCCACACCATCCCCTGCACCGCGTGCCGCTACTGCACGGACGGCTGCCCCGAGCATATCCTTATCCCCGACCTGTTCTCGTGCATGAACGCAAAGCAGCTCTGCCGCGACTGGAACTCGGACTGCTACTATGAGGTCTACACCGAGAATCACGGCAAAGCGTCGGACTGCATCGGCTGCGGAAAGTGCGAGCACTCATGCCCTCAGCACCTGCCCATACGCGAGCTGCTCAAGGAGGTTGCAAAAACCTTTGAGGGCGGAGAGGCAGAATAATTTCGCTCAATTATATAAAAACAAAAACCGACCGCAACGGGAAACCGCCGCGGTCGGTTTTTGTATGCTTCTTTGTTGACAAGTTTTGATTTGCGCCGGAATCTCCAAACAACAACCCCACCTAACGGCAAACCGCAGGTGGGGTTCTGTTCTGTCCGCACTCCGCAGGGGAGTGCGTATCATCAGCTGAATATGAGCGTTGTGATGCTCAGACCGGGGATTTCGACCTCCTGTTTATACTCTCCGTCGTAGGTGAGCTTGAGATCGTACTGGTCATTCGTGGTGTATATCTTGAGGTTGTCTCTGCCGCTGATGCCCTCGAAGTTGAAGGTGCAGCCCGCATCGTCGTTGACGATGACGACAACTATGCTGCCGTCCGGCGTGAGGAAGGACGCGCAGTTGGTCTTGTTGAGGATAACAAAGCCCATCTGATTCTTTATCTTCCACGCGACGCGGTCGTTGACATCCTTTTCGTTGGATATGACCTTGCTGCCGACAGGAACAAACTTCGAGAAATGCGCAAGCGCATTGTATCGCTTGGCGGTGTAATATTCGTTGCACTCATGGTCGGCGATGATGAGTCCGTCGGAGTTGTCGCCCCATTCGCTGACTGCGACCCACGAGGTCCACGCCGTGGCGTTTGAATACATGATATCCTGGCATATAGTTCTCGCCATGGTGCGCGCGCCGGATATCGATCTCGTCGTGCTGTGGCAGGGCAGCTCGCACCACTCGTCCATCTCGACCGTCACATCGGGATAGTATCTTCTCAGATACTGACCCCAGGCCTTCTTGAGCAGATAGTTCGTGTCGGACCAGTAGGAGTGATAAGAATATGTCGCCATGACGCTGCTGAGCTCTTCGTCCTTGCTGATTTTCTTTATATATTCGAATGCGGGGTTGCCTATTTTCGAGACCTCGCACATGGACATTTTGACATTGAGCCCGCGCTCCTTTATGCTCTTGGCAAACATGCGGTAGAGCTTGAACATCTCCTTTTCGTCGTAGTGGCAGCCCTCCTGATAGACGTTGTCGCCGCCCCATGAGACAAGCGGCTCGTTTATCGGACTTATATATTTAACCGGTACGCCGAGCTCAAGGAAATGCTCGGTTATGTCAAGAAAATAGTCGACATATTCCTGATAACATTCGGGCTTGAGGTTGTTCTGATGCTTCTTCAGTCCGCCGCTCGCCTGACCGGAAACGGTCATTGAAAAGTGCGGCGAGTTTGAAAACAGAACGACTGAGTCAATGCAGCCGTAGCTCATGCAGAGTTTGAGCATATTCATTGCGTTCGCGTCCTGCGACCAGTCATATTCATATTTCCCGGTCTTTTCGTTATATACAAGGAAGCTCGCCGTGCTCTTCCACGAATCGGGATCGAGACGGGAGTTGGGGTTCTGCTTTTCGCCCGAGCCGACGTTGTATCTGTATATGTTCAGCCCGAGTCCCTCTTTGCTGTAGAGAAGCTTTGCGATATCGTCGGCGTTTTTGCTTCCTCCTGCGACCTGCGCCCACCATGCCGCGGCGGCGCCCCAGCCGTTCATTTCCTGGAGCGTCTCCGTCTCGTTTACCGTGAGCGTTACGCGGCTTGTATCCTGAGTGTTTTTGATGTTCGAGACGTTTATCGAGCCGGTGATGAACAGCGAGACCAGAAAAACGGCTACATTATAAAGAGCTTTTTTGACATTTGCCATTGTTATCCCTCCTGATACCACAAGTTTATCAGAAGAAATATAAAAGGTCAACTAAAAAATCGAAAAGAGTTGCTGCGGGACAGTATGTTTCGCCGCACCCTACGAAGTGCGCGTCAATAAAATTGTGCAATTTCGCGGGCGAATGAAATCCAACCATACCATGCACTTTTTCACTATTCACTTTTACTTATTACCTTGAGCGAAGCGAAACACCCCTGCAGGGGAGCCTAAAATCAGACAAACGGAGTTCGCATATAAAACAGAAATCCCCGTATGTCCTGCATACGGGGAGATATTTTAGAGTATGATGAGTTCTTTCGGCGCGTGGGTGAGTCCGCGGCTGCCGTCTTTCGTGATGAGTACCATGTCCTCGATTCTGACTCCGAAAAGTCCGGGCAGATAGATGCCGGGCTCCGCGGTGACAAGATGTCCGGGGGCGAGAATCTCTTTCGAGCGGGGCGATACGCGCGGCTGCTCGTGGATCTCAACGCCGACTCCGTGACCCGTACCGTGGCCGAAGAATTCGCCGTAGCCCGCGTCGGTTATGACATCGCGCGCGGCTTTGTCCGCGTCGGCGCAGGAGACGCCGGGAGCCATCTTCTCCATCGCGGCGAGCTGCGCTTCGAGGACGGTGTTGTATATCTTTTTCTGCTCTTCGCTTACAGAGCCGACTGCGACGGTTCGCGTCATGTCGCTGTGGTATCCGCCGACGACCGCGCCGTAGTCCATGGTGATGAAGTCGCCGTTTTCAATCTTTTTGTCCGAGGGCACGCCGTGCGGCATCGAGGAGTTGACTCCGCTGACTGCAATCGTCTCAAACGAGAGCGCCTCCGCGCCGTTTCGGAGCATATAGTAGTCGAGTTCGAGCTGAATCTCGCGCTCGGTCATGCCGGGCTTTATGAATTCAAGTATGTGGTCAAATGCGCGCTCGGCTATCGCCTGCGCCTCGCAAACGAGCTTCACTTCGTCGTCGGATTTTACCATCCTGAGCGCGTCTATTGCGCGGTCGGCGTAGTTCTCGGTGCAGATGCCTGTGTCGGGCATCCACTTTGTGAACTCCTCGAACTGGGCGACGGTGAGTCTCGTCGTCTCAACGGCGAGGTTGGTTATTTTGAATTCGCTCATCAGCTGCGGCAGCTCGGTGCTCAGATCTTTTGTGAGTCTGACGGGGCAGACGGTTATCTTCTTCTGCGCCGCCTCGACATAGCGCGAGTCGGTGAGGAATACCGTGCCGTTTCTCGAAATGAGCAGAACGCCGTCCGACGACGGGAACGAGGTGAAATAGCGCCTGTTCTCCTCGGACATTATCAGCGCGCCGTCGAGCTCCGACGGCAGAAGCGAAAGAAACTTGTCGAAAATCATTCTCTGTTCCTCCTTAGGGTAACTTTGAAAAAAGCGGTGAGAAATCCCTTTCCCACCGCCTTTAAATGTACAGTTGTACAGTGCAGGTACTTATTTGTACTTGCGCTTGCGAGCCGCCTCAGACTTCTTCTTTCTCTTGACCGAAGGCTTCTCATAGTGCTCTCTCTTGCGGACCTCCTGGATAACTCCGTCTCTGGAAGTCTGTCTCTTGAAACGCTTGAGTGCGCTCTCGAGAGATTCGTTCTCTTTAACTTTGACCTGACTCATTAATATTCCCTCCCTCCGCTGCAATTGCAAGGGCTAATTAGCATAAGCTTGCCTCTAATTATACAACAGGTGAATTCTATTGTCAACCGCTTGGGGGGATTTTTTATTTTTGATTAAAATATCCTTTTTTACTGCGGCTTTACAACGAGGTTGACGAGCTTGCCGGGGACATAGAGCTCTTTTATAAACGCCATGCCGTCGGTGAACTCCCTGACCTTGTCGAGCTCCTTGGCTCTGGCAATCGCGTCGGCAGCCTCGATATCGGCGGGCACGGTGAAGCGGTCGCGGACTCTGCCGTTGACCTGAACGGCGATCTCGATCTCGTCGTCAACGCACTTGCTCTCGTCGTAGTCGGGCCACTTCGCGGTCGAGCAGAGACCATCTTCGCCGAGCTGCTCCCACATCTCCTCGCACAGGTGCGGGGCGAACGGGCAGAGCAGGCGGATGAATACGGACAGCTCGTCCTTTGTCAGCGTGCCGACATCGTTTATCTCGTTGAGGCAGGTCATCATCGCGGCGATCGCGGTGTTGAACTTCATATCCTCAATATCCTGCGAGACCTTTTTGACTGTCTTGTTCATTATTGATTCGAGCTTCTTCGTCGTGCCGGTGCCCTCGGCGATATCCGACAGGGACGCGACTCTCTCGAGGAAGCGCTTGCAGCCCTTGACGCCGCTCTCTTTCCACGGGGCGGAGGCTGAATAGTCGCTCATGAACATTATATATGTGCGCAGGGTGTCCGCGCCGTATTTTTTGATAACATCGTCGGGGTCAACGACGTTGCCGCGGGACTTCGACATCTTCACGCCGTCCGCGCCGAGCACGAGTCCGAGACCCGAACGCTTTGCATACGGCTCGGGCACGGGGACTTCGCCGATATCATAGAGGAAGCGGTGCCAGAAGCGCGAATAGATGAGATGGCGCGTAACGTGCTCCATGCCGCCGTTGTACCAGTCGACGGGGAGCCAATATTTGAGCTTGTCCTTGTCTGCAAAGCACTTGTCGTTGTGCGGATCGATGTAGCGCAGGAAGTACCAGGACGAACCAGCCCACTGGGGCATTGTGTCCGTCTCGCGCTTCGCGGGCGCGCCGCACTTCGGGCAGGTGCAGTTGACGAAGGAATCTATCTTTGCGAGCGGGCTTTCGCCGCCCTCGCCGGGCTCAAAGTTCTCAACATCGGGGAGCTTGAGCGGCAGCTCGTTCTCGGGCACGGCGACCATGCCGCAGTGCGGGCAGTGGATAATCGGGATGGGCTCGCCCCAGTAACGCTGGCGGTTGAATGCCCAGTCCTTCATCTTGTACTGGACGCCCTTCTCGCCGATGCCGCGCTCCTTGAGGAACTCGAGCATCTTTTCTATGGATTCTTTCTTGTTGTCCGTTCCGTTGAGGAAATCGGAATTTATCATCTCACCGTCGCCGGTGTATGCTTCTTTTTCAATGTCGCCGCCCTTGATGACCTGGATGATGTCAATGCCGAACGCCTTTGCAAAATCCCAGTCGCGCTGATCGTGGGCGGGAACAGCCATAATGGCGCCGGTGCCGTAGCCCATCATGACATAGTCGGAGATGAATATCGGGATCTCCTTGCCGTTGACGGGATTGACTGCGGTGAGTCCGCTGAGCTTGACGCCGGTCTTGTCCTTGACAAGCTGAGTGCGCTCAAACTCGGTCTTTTTGCCGCATTCGGTGCGGTATTTTTCGACCTCGTCCATATTCGAGATGCGGTCAGCGTACTTGTCAATGAGCGGATGCTCGGGAGCCATGACCATGAATGTGACGCCGAAGAGGGTGTCGGGGCGGGTGGTGTATATGCGCAGCGTCTCATCAGTTCCCGAGAGGGTGAAGTTGACAAATGCGCCGGTCGAGCGGCCAATCCAGTTCTCCTGCTGAGCCTTTATGTTGGCCGGGAAGTCGACATGCTTGAGTCCGTCAAGCAGCTTGTCGGCGTATTCAGTTATGCGCAGGAACCAGACGTCCTTCGACTTCTGGATAACATCGCTGTGGCAGATGTCGCACTTGCCGCCCTGCGAGTCCTCGTTGGAGAGCACGCATTTGCAGCTCGGGCAGTAGTTGACGAACGCCTTGTCGCGGAAAACGAGTCCGTGCTCGAACATCTTGAGGAATATCCACTGGGTCCACTTGTAGTAGTCGGTGTCGGTCGTATCGACAACGCGGCTCCAATCGAATGCGAAGCCGACGCGCTTGAGCTGACCGGTGAAATTGTGGATGTTCTGATCGGTGACTATGCGCGGATGGGTGCCGGTCTTTATCGCGTAGTTCTCGGCGGGCAGTCCGAATGCGTCGAAGCCTATCGGGAACAGGACATTGTAGCCCTGCATCCTGCGCTTGCGGCAGATGACCTCCATGCCGGAATATGCCTTGATGTGGCCGACGTGCATACCTGCGCCGCTCGGATAGGGAAACTCTATGAGTCCGTAGAACTTGGGCAGAGAGAAGTCGTCTACAGCTTTAAACGTGCCCTCTTTCTCCCAGCGGTCCTGCCACTTCTTTTCAATGGTTTTGAAATCGTAATTTGCCATGATTTATGTCATTCCTTTCGGATGTTCTCTCTCAGTCGGTCAGCAGGTCGCTTATGTCAAGCTGCTGCGCGTCGTTCCAAAGGCGCTCGAGGTTGTAGTATTCGCGCTGATCCTTCTGGAACAGGTGGACGAGCACGCTGCCGAAGTCGAGCAGAATCCAGCCGGTCGCGCGTCCCTCAATGTGCTCGGGTGCTGCGCCGAGCTTGCCCATCTCGTATTCGAGATCGTCTGCGAGGCTCTTGACATGGGTGTTTGAAGTACCGGTCGCGATGACAAAATAGTCGGAGACTATAGTCAGCTCCTCGGTCTTTATCGCCGTGATGTCCAGCGCCTTTTTCTTGTCGAGTATTTTAACTATTTCGTTTGTCAGTTCTCTGGGGGTCATTTCTCTGAACTCCTCTCGGTTATAAGTTCATTGTAGCAGTCGACGCTCGACGGGTCGATTATCATTCCGTCGGCGAGGAGCTTTGATATGCAGTATCTTTGGGTGTAGAGCATCGCGGATTCTATCGACTGTTCCGAAAGCTCTCGGACTTTGTCAACATCGGGATATTTTCTGTCCTCGCTTATGAAATCCGCGAGATAGACTATCTTTTCGAGCTGCGTCATGTTGGCTTTGCCCGTAGTGTGCCAGCGAACCGCGCCGATGATATCCTCGTCGGTGATATGAAGCTCCAGCTTCAAAAATGCCGCTCCGGCTATCGCGTGCCAGAGCTTGCGGTTCAGGCGCTCGGACGGAGATAACATTATATCAGCTTTTTCTATCATTTGCAACTGCTCTTCGGGCGCTGCGTTCTTCATCACATCGTGCAGAAGCCCCGCAAAATAAGCCTTTTCAGGGTCTGCGCCGTATAGCTCGGCGAGGTGTCGGGCGCTCTTTGCAACGCCGAGCGAGTGAATGTATCTGTAGTCGTCGAGCTTAGTTTTCAGCAGCTCGTCATATTCTTTGTATTTCTCGGGTACGTTCAAGTGTAAAGCCCTTTCTTTTCGATATAGTCGCGCACGCCGTCGGCGAGAAGCCCCTGCGTGCTCTCTTTTTCGGAGATCCTGCGGCGAATGATGGTCGAGCTTACTTCAAAGACCGGAATCTCGATAAATTTTATCTTTTCTAATTCTTCCTGCGTGAACTTGCCCTCGAGCTCGGGCACGAAGCCGTGCTTGCGCGAGGCGGCGCAGAGGGTGCACATCATTAAGATGTCGTGATAGCGGTACCACTCGTCGAATGTCGCGAGCATATCCGAGCCGACTATCAAAAACAGCTCGGCGTCCGGGTATTCGCGCTTTATCTCGCAGAGTGTGTCATAGGTGTAACTCTTGCCGACGCGGCGAAGCTCCGTGTCCGAGACGGAAAACCGACGGTCGCCCTCAAAGCTCAGGCGGCACATCTCGAATCTGTCCCTGCTGCGAGCAAGGTTCAAGACGTGCTTGTGCGGCGGAACCGACGCCGGAATAATGAGAACACGGTCGAGCTGCAGCTTGTCCGCGATAGCGGTAACAAGCCTTATGTGCCCCATGTGCGGCGGATTGAAGGTGCCGCCGAAAATGCCAAGTCGCATATATCTTTCTCCTTGAAACTGTCAGTATTCGGTGTCGTCCGAGAGCGACGCGCTGCCGCTTATCGGGATAACCTCGCCGAGATAAGTCGGCTCGGGCTTGAAAATGCACATAAAGAAGTCTTTGCACCGGGCGAGGCTCTCGCGCACAAAATTATATACGGGCTTGCCGTAAACGCGCTTGTCCGCCGCAACGCCGTAGGCGTCTATCCCCAGACGGCGCGCGTTATAGACCGAGCGGTAGAGGTGATATTTCTGCGTGACGACTATTGCGCTCTTGACTTCAAAAACATCGTGGGCGCGGTACATCGACTCATATGTTGAAAAGCCCGCATGGTCGAGGAACACATCGTCGGGGTCAACGCCTCTGCCGACGGCGTATTGTTTCATATGGTTGACCTCGTCATATGAATCCCTGCCGTGGTCGCCGCTCGCGAGGATCTTTTTGCCCGCGCCGGATTGATATAAATCAACGCCCGTGCTCATTCTGTCCTCGAGCATATGGCTCAGCGTGCCGTTGGAGTTGACCTTTGCGCCGAGCACCAATACGCAGTCCGTCCCGCGTCCCGCCGCCTCGTCCGCGCTGATTATGTACTTGCTCGCGCTGAGCATCACAACGGCGTTTATCACGCACGGAGTCAGCACCGCGAGCGCAAGAAGCACGCAGAGGACGGAAATTATTATTTTTTTCTTGGAACGCGTTTTTTTCATGGCGGTTCTCCTGATTTGAGTTGTGTCGTGGGGTGGTAATTCGGCAATATTACAAAATAGCACAATTTTATTTAATGCGGTTTGTAGGGGTCGGCGACCTCGATGACCCTTTGACGCGTGAGCGTCACGGCGTTTTGTTGAGATGGTGCAAGCGTAGCAATCTCTCAGCCGCTTTGTCTCGATATAGACTTCAAAAGCAGGCGAACGAAGTTCGCCCCTACAGTCGGCAAAATAAATATTTACGAAGACTTCGTGCCGCTGTCGCGGCATAGGTGCGTCGAGTCGCCGCACCCTACAAATGCGCGCCAATAAAATTGTACGGGGTTTGCGGGTGAATGATATCCGCTCCTACAACCAATTGATAGTACTTTGCAATGTTACCTTTGCCTCAGGCACATCAATTTTCACCCCAACAGCGGTGCTTCGCCGCCGTCGATTCTCTTTGATATGCGCGAAAACGCTTTTGCCGCCGCGCTCGATGCCGGGAGCGGTTCGCCGCGCACCGCGCAGTGCGACACCGCTGCGTCCTCGGGTACGATGCCGATGAGCTGAACGCATACCGCGTCAATGACATCGTCGATGTTTAAAAGCTTCTTTTTGCATACAGCCTTTTCGTCAAAGCGGTTGATGACAAGTCTTATGTCCGAAAGCCCGAGTTTGCGCATCGCGCCTGCTGTTATGTTGACGCTTCGCACGCATACCGCGTCGGCGGTGGAGACGACAATGCCCCTGTCCGCTGCGGCGCAGGCGAGCTCGAATCCGTCGGAGAGCCCCGCCGGAGCGTCAAAAAATATATAGTCGTAGTCTTTGGCGAGCTTGTCTGCAAGCTCTTTCATGCTCTCTTTGGTGAACGAGTCGGACATGCGCATCGGCGCAGTCATCAGCATCGGACCGCCCGCGGCGAGTGCCGCCTGATTCGGCTCGCATCCGCCGTCGATAACATTGCCCCAGTCGAAGAGCACGTCTTTCTGGGTGCCGAAAATCAGATCGAGGCTGCGAAGCCCGATGTCCATGTCGAGCATGAGCACACGCTTGCCGGCGCCGCTCAGCGCGCGCGCAAGTCCGGCCGTCAGAGATGATTTGCCAACGCCGCCCTTGCCGGAGGCGATAACTATTTTTTCAGCCATTTAATCTAATCACCCCAGAAGAGTATTCTCGCTCTGCGGCGCGGCTGCCGTCTGCGAGCTGTTGAAGTAGTATTCGTATATCGGCTTTGCGATCTGCGCGAGGGAGGACGAGCCGTAGACGCCCTCGCAGATGAACGCCATGGATATCTCGGCGTTTTTGCTCGGCGCGAAGGTGATATAAAGACCGTTGTTGATAACCTGGTTGACGCCGTTTATCTTTCTGTTCTCTTCGGAAGTACCGGTCTTTGCGGCGGTCTGGACATCGAGCCCCTTGAGAGCCGACTGTATAATACGGTTGTTGTTGACAACGTACTCCATGCCCTCGGTGACGCAGTCGATGGCATATTTCGATATGCCCGTCTCGAGCGCGACTTTCGGGGTCTTTTCAACGAGCGTCTCGGAATAGTCGGCGCTCTTGACCGATTTGATGAGATGCTGTTCGTACCTCGTGCCGCCGTTTGCTATCGTGGCGACATAGTTCGCGAGCTGTATGGGCGTGAAGCGCGTACCGCCTTCGCCGATGGACGAAAGGATCAGATAGCCGGGCAGCCATGTCTGACCGATGCTTTCGCGGTACTCGGGGCTGTCCTCAATGCCCTCCGCCTCGGTCAGCTCAACGCCGGTCTTGACGCCGAGCCCGAGCATGGAGCGGTATTCGTTGAGCCTGCTGACTCCGAGCTCCTCGCCGCAGGTGTAGAAATATATGTTGCACGAATCCTGAAGCGCGGTTCTGAGCGTCAGGTTTCGGTCTTTGTGGTTGATGTTGCAGTAGAATGTGTGGTCGAGGTATTTGAACTCTCTCGTGCAGCGGATGACCCTGTCGCGGTTTGTGAGTCCCTCTTCAATAGCCGCTATGGCGACCGAGGGCTTCGAGGTCGAGCCGATGGCGTAGGTGCTGCGCAGCGCCCTGTTCCAGAGCGGAGTGCGCTCGTCTTTGCTCAGCTCGGAGTATTTTTCGCTGTAGGTGTTCAGGTCATAGGTCGGATAGCTGAGCATGGTCAGTATTTCGCCCGTGTTCGGGTCGTTGACAACGAGCGCGCCCGCGGCGGGAACTCCGTATTTGTTCTTCGATGATTTGGCGTAGTTCTCTGTCCACTTCGCGAATGTGTCCTGCGCGAGTTTCTGCATGTCAGCGTCTATAGTGAGCACGACCGTCGCGCCCTGAACGGGCTCTTTCGTAACCGTCTCGGAGACGTTGCCGTCCGGGTCAACCGTCACGACCTTTTCGCCGTCCGTGCCGCGAAGATACTCTTCCATCGAGTATTCGATTCCGCTCTTGCCGACCATGTCGTTCATACCGTAGCCCTTTTCTTTGAGATCGGCGTATTCCTCGGCGTTTATCTTGCCGACGGTGCCTATAATATGCGCGGCGAGAGTGCCGTCAACAATGTGTCTGTAGGGCACTACCTCAACGTCAACGCCCTTGAAAGTCGCGCTGTTCTCTTTAACTTTTGCGACGAGCACATCGCTGACATCCTCGGCGAAAGTATAAGAGTTGCTGACTCCGAAGCCGTTCAGGAGCATCTGATAGCGCACCGCTGCGATTTTTAAACCGTCTTTGAGCGAATAGCTGGGGTCGATCTCAAACATCTCGACCATCGCGTCGTAGCAGTTCTGCGCCGTGGCGTAGGAGTTGAGGTTCAAGTAGTCCTTGCCTTTCATGACCTCGATTTCTTTTTCGCTGTCGGCTTTATAGACGAGTCCGCCCGAAGCGTCAATGACTATCGGCAGGTCGTTCTCCCACTCGGTGTTGTTCGCTTCAAAAAGTCTGATGAGCGAGATTATTATAGAATTCCTCTCGGCGTTCTCTTTCTTCGAGGGAAAATATGAATAGTTGAAAACTATGGAGTAGCCCTGGCGGTTCTCGACTATGGGTTTGCCGTTGCGGTCGACTATTTCGCCGCGCGCCGCATGAATGGTGACGGTAGTCTGCTTCGCGGTGTTGACGGCGCTCGCATATTTCTCGCCGTCAACGAGCTGAACTTTGACGAGCACGCCGACAAAGACAAGTATGAACGCGAGCAGTATGCAGGTCAGGGCAATGCGCCTTATCGCAAGTCTCTTTGAATCCATCGGGCTTTCTCCTTTCTCTTATCTTTTTACTTCGCTGGGCAGCCGTCTGCTGATGCCTCTTGTTATCAAAAACCAGAGCGGCGTGAATATCACCGTGTAGAGCACGCTCGGCAGGCAGAAGGTGAGCAGCAGTCTGCCGCCGTGGACTCCCGCCGCGGCGACGAACACTATCCAGTAGACGAATGTATGCACAAGCAGCGCCAGCGCGGAGAAAATCAGCGCGGTGACGATGTTGTTTCTTATCATGTTGTTGACGAGCATTCCGCACACGAGGCCGACTACAGTCAGCAAAATGGCGTTTATGCCCTGGGTGCCGCCGGTCACGTCGAGCACTACGCCCGCGAGCAGTCCGAGGAGCATGCCCGCAGTCTCGCGCTCAAACATCGCGATGCAGACCACCATGACCGTCACTGCGAGCTGATGCGCGCCGAACGGCTCGGGCAGAAGTCCCGGCGTATTCTGGATAACGGCGCAGAAAATCAGCAGCACTGCGAAAATCACGCGGCGGATTATAAGTCTTTTCTTTTCGGCTGTGAGACCCATAGACAAGTCCCTTTCGATAAATTTGTTACTCTGTGACGCTCGAACCCTGACCCTCGAACTCGGTGATTATAAAAACATCTGTTATCGAAGCTATGTCCGCGCCGGGCTTGATTATCGCGGTCGCGGAGATGTCCGTGTCGGAGTCCTCGACTTTTGTGACCGTGCCTATAATGAGATCGCGCGGATAGATGCCGCCGACTCCCGATGTGCAGACGATTCCGCCGGGGGAGACCGCCGTTGAGCTCGAAAGACCGGGCATGGTGCAGAGTCCGTTCTTGGCGTATGCCGCAGTCGTTGTGACAAAGCCGAGGTCGCGCGTGCGGATCTCATATGCGCTGGTGTTGACGCTCGGGTTGAGTATAGTTTTTATCGTGCACTGCGTGAGGGTCACGGATGTGACGACGCCGACGAGATATTTGCCGTAGATAACGGGGTCGTTGACGGCGATTCCGTCATTGCTGCCGCGGTTCAAAACAAAAGCGGAGAGCGGGTTCGCCGCATCTCTGCCGACCACCGACGCCTCGCAGAATTTGTAGTCCTTATGGCTCTCTTTGAGCTCGAGGAATTCTTTGTAGAGCGCGTTTTGGCTCTTCATCTGCTCGTAGTCAACGAGCTGGCTCTGAAGATCCTCAATTTCTTTGTTCAGCTCATCTACCTGCTTCGAGAGCGTGGCGGAGGACTTGAAGTTTATCGAGAAAGCTGAAAACTTCTGCGCCAAGAACGACGACGCGCGCTGAAGCGGCGAAAACACCGTGCTTATCACGGAATTTGCGGGCGAAGAGCCCGAATGCATCGCCGCTGCCGCCGCAACGCCGATAATCAGCACGACGAGCACGCCGACAAATATTTTGAATGTTATGGATTTGTAAAACTTCAATTGAGTCTCTCCTTTGCTTGGAAGAAGTAAGTCTATACAACGCAAAAAATCCCGCGGGTTTGCAAAAAGTATGCAGAAAGGCAGAAAAACCGTTGTGCCGCATAGTTTTTGTAAGCCTGCGAGAACGCGGGCCGTCTGCGGAAAGCAGAGCGACCCGCGAAAAGGCGTTTATTTATCGAGCGGATGCTCGAGGCAGATGCCTGTTCCGTCAACGACGCAGTCGAGCGGACTCTCCGCGACGAGAACGGGGATGCGGGTCTCGGCGGCAATGAGCTTGTCGAGACCTCTGAGCAGAGCGCCGCCGCCGGTGAGCATGATGCCGTGGTCGATAATGTCCGCAGCGAGTTCGGGGGGAGTCTTCTCAAGGGTAGCCTTGATGACATCGAGGATCTGATTGACGGAGTCGGACAGAGCCTCTCTGATCTCCTCCGCGGAGATCTCGATGTTCTTCGGCAGACCGTCCATGAGGTTGCGGCCCTTGATGTTCATCGCGCCTTCGCCCTCGTAGGGATAGGCGGAGCCGATCTTTATCTTGATATCCTCAGCGGTTCTCTCGCCGATGAGCAGGTTGTATTTCTTCTTGATGTAGTTGATGATGGACTCATCAAAATTGTCGCCCGCGACTCTTGCGGAGTTCGAGGTAACAACGTCGCCCAGGGAGATAACGGCAACTTCGCTCGTGCCGCCGCCGATGTCGACGACCATGCTTCCGGTGGGCTCGGAGACGGGGAGACCCGCGCCGATAGCGGCAGCCATGGGCTCCTCAATGAGGCTGACATATTTTGCGCCTGCGCTTCTCGCGGCGTCGTTGACAGCGTTTCTCTCAACGCCGGTAACGCCCGAGGGGATGCAGATCATAACGCGGACTCTCGCGAGCGGGGAGTTCTTCGTGACCTTCTTTATGAAAGCCTTGAGCATATCCGCGGTGATGTCGAAGTCGGCGATAACGCCGTCCTTGAGGGGACGGACTGCGGTTATGGAGCCGGGAGTTCTGCCGATCATCTCCTTGGCTTCTGTGCCGACGGCAACGACTCTGGGCGGATTGTACTTCTGATCGACCGCAACGACGGAGGGCTCTCTTATAACGATGCCCTTGCCTTTTACGAACACAAGGGTGTTCGCGGTACCCAAATCGATACCGATATCAAGTGAAAATAACATACTGTTCTCCTTTCAACAGTCAGAATACTTTTTATCGTCTGTTATCTGAACGAAATAGAATTGACAATTGATTCAAAATCTCCGGTGTTTGCGCCGGCTTTTGAAGTTTTGTAGGTGCAGGCATAGGTCACGCCGTTTTTCTCGAACAGGGCGGAGACTATGAACGCCTCTTTGCCGTTCGCGGAGACCTTTATCTCCGTAAACTTTGCGTCCTCGCCGCAGAGGGTCTTCGTCTCGTCATTGACCTCGGGGTTGAAGCCCTGCGCCTTGAGCGAGGTGATGACCTCGCCGACATCGGCTGCCTTGTCGTCAATGCTCTTGTCCTTGTCGTAGACTATGTCGATGGTCTCGTCGCCTTTTGTGAGGGTTATCGCGGTGCCGACCGCCGACATATCGTAGCCGGAGGGCTGGGTGAATGTGAAATATCTGCAGTAGGCGTTCTTGCCGGAGACGAGAAGATAATCGAGCGCGATGGCGTTTGTTGCCTGCTCGCCGTTTTCGTCCTTCTTTGCCTTGCCCTTTTCGTCCGTGTCGACAATGACAATATTACCTGCCTCGTCATAAACGGGCTTGCCGTTTTCGTCGGTCACGAGCACGCGGTCGTTGCCGCTGCTGTCCTTGACTTTGAGTCCTTTTGCTTTTGAGCAGCCGGTGAAAAGGCAGACTGCCGCGAGCATACAGATGAGCAGAGCCGAGATGATTTTCTTCATTCTTTAAGACCTTCCCTTCGTCCTTATCGTCCGAAAATTATTGCCTGTTTCAGTATAACACAGGGTATTGCACTTTTTCAAGTGCGGAATCGAAGATATGATTGACACAAAAAGGCGGTTTGAACCGTTTATCAGCCGTTGAGAGCCGCAAAATTCTCCTTGTTGCTCTTGTAGAGGTTCTTAAAGACCGCGAAGTTCTTGTCATATATGGGCTTGAGCGAGGGGTTCGGGATAAACGTCTTCTTCGCCGGGACGAGCTTCTTCGCCTCTTCGATGCTGCCTATCATGCCCAGACCGACTGCGGAGATAACCGCCGCGCCGACTGCGCCGACGTTCTGCGGGCTTGCAACGACCTCGACCGTTCTGCCCGTGCAGTCCGCGAGTATCTGGCTGGTGACGTCGGAGAGAGCGCCGCCGCCGACAAAGCGGAGAACATCGGAGGTCTTGGTCTTTTTGTCCTCGGTCTCAAGGAACCAGCGCAGGTGCATGCAGGTGCCCTCAACAACGGCGCGGATGAGCTCGGTCTTGCCGGTCTCAAGGCTGATGTTGAAGAACATTCCGCGGGCGTTCGGATCCTCGAACGGGCAGCGGTTGCCGTGCAGCCACGGGGTGAAGATAACTCCGCCGCAGCCTGCGGGGGTCTTGTTTATAACATGCGACATGTAGTCGTAAAGGCTCGTGAATATGGACTCCTTCGAGGAGGCGACATCGGTCTTCTCGAGGAATATGTCAATTTCATCGAGGGCAAGGTGATCCTTGACCCACTCGAGGCACTTGCCGGCGGTCTCAAGCTCTGCGAAGTAGTTAAGCTTGCCGTTCTGCGCGCCGACTATCGCGGCGATCATCGCGCTCGTGTCGACTATATTCTTGTCAACAACGGTCGTGACCCAGCCGGATGTGCCGCAGTAAATATGAGTATCGCCGAGGGCGACTGCGCCCGCGCCGACGCCGATGAGCGAAGCGTCTCCGCCGCCGCCGAATACGGGCGTGCCCTCGCACAGTCCGAGATCGTCCGCAGCCTTTTCGGTAAGACCGCCGACGAGAGCGGTGGAGTCGATTATCTCAGCCATATGCTCGGGCTTGACGTTGAACATCTTGAGCATCTCGGGGCTCCAGCCCTCCTTGCCCTTGCGGACATCGTAGAGCAGAGTGCCGAAAGCCGAGTCGCGCGTCATGACGAACTTGTCGGTCATGCGGCAGATTATGTATTCTTTGACGTCGAGCCACTTATAGGTTCTCGCGAAGTTCTCGGGCTCGTTCTCCTCGACCCATTTATATTTGTATACGGGATCCTTGACGCTCGCGGACACGGCGCCGGTTATCTGCAGAGACTTGAGAAGCTTCGGAATATAAGCTCCCGCGATCTGCGGACCGTAAGCCATGAGTTCTTTTATCTGCTTCTTTGCGCGCTGATCCATGTAGCTCATCGCCTTGCGCACGGGCTGGCCGTCCTTGTCGACGAGCACGAGACCCTGCATCTGGGAGCAGAAGGATATACCGGCTATCTCCGAAGTGCTCACGCTTGTTGAATTCATGAGTCTCTTCGTGGTGTTGCATATCGCGCTCCACCACTCGTCGGGATCCTGCTCTGCGCCGCCGTCCGGATAAACGGTCAGCGAATAGCCTTCCATCTCCGCAGCGATCAGCTTTATTTCATCTTCAACTTCAAACAGACAGGTTTTGACGCCCGTCGTGCCGATGTCGTATGATAAGACGTATGTTCTGTCGCTCATTACAAATTTTTCTCCCTTCGCGGCTTTTCATAAACAAAGCCCCAATCTATCCATTCAATTATATAGCAAAAAATTGATGATTACAATGTAATAGCAAAAAAATTTTAAAAAACCGCGAAGCGGCACCCGCCGCAGAAAATATTTATCCGCGCCCCCAAAGAAAAGAAAAACTTTCCGAAGCCGGCAAAAAACTGTCAAAAAAAGCGCCGCGGGCAGACCGAAAACCGCCGCAATGCATAGCGTACCCGCCGGGCAGCGGAGAAAAATAAAAAAATTTTGAAATAACAGTTGATTTTTGCCCCGCGTTGTGCTAATATACTATGGCAATCAGATGCGCTGCTAGCTCAGTTGGATAGAGTGTTTGGCTACGAACCAAAAGGTCAGGGGTTCGAATCCCTTGCAGCGCGCCAAGAACAGAAGCAATACCGTAGGTATTGCTTCTGTTCTTTTTTTATTTTCAAGGGATTCGAACCCTGAGAGGGTGAGCGGCGTTTAGAAAACAGTCCGGCGGACTGTTTTTAGCCGCGAAGTGTGAGGCGGGTACTGCTGCGCAGCAGCGGTCGCCGAGCACGCAAGGCGGCGTAGCCGACTGTATCCCTTGCAACGCGCCAAGTTAAAAGCCTTGATAACTCTAAGCTTTTGGAGTTTGAAGGGCTTTTTTCTTTTTAGTTTTCGGTAGCATTTCTAACATTTATCCTGCAAACAGCTTTAAGTACCCATTTTTAAATAACCTGTTGACATTTGTATTTGAGTTTGCTATTATATACATACCGAAAGTATGTAAGGAGCGAATATGAGCAGAAATAAATATCCGGAGGAAACGGTAAATCTTATCCTCGATGTGTCCCAGCGTTTATTTATAGAAAAGGGATACGACAACACAACGATTCAGGATATCATCAATGAACTGGGCGGACTCACAAAGGGCGCGATATATCACCATTTCAGTTCAAAGCAGGATATCCTTGATGCGGTCATAGAACGTCTTTTTGCAAAAAATACGCTGTCTGCGAGTTGGCGTAAAATTCAATCCGATACCGATATTACGGGCGGAGAGAAGCTCAAGCGTATGCTTGCTGCGGCTCTGACGGATGAGCAGGAACAGCAGTTCAGAAAATTGGGAGTGCATTTGCAGAATATGCCGCAGATGCTCAGCGACCTTGTTCTGCGCTCCGTAAACGATATAGCACCTAATGCCTTTGAACCGGTTATCGAAGAGGGCGTTAGGGACGGATCTCTGTCGGTCATGTTCCCGAAGCAGGCTGCCGAGGCGGTTTCGCTTGTCGCGAATATTTGGATAAACCCGCTTGTTTTTCCTGTTGACAACGAAGAGCTGAAAGCAAAGTTTGAGTTTATTTGCGGTATAACAAAGTCTATCGGGCTTGACATTTCCGACATCTATCCGCTGCTCGACAAAATGAACAGCGATATCAATCTTTAAATATTCGGGAGGGTTTTACCCCTCCCATATATATTAATATTAAACATACCAAAAGTATGTAAGGAGGTAAACCATGTCAACAACTTACACGAAAAGAGAAAAGTTCCGGTATCTTCTGGGTCTTTCCGGTCAGAACATCATATACGGAACAGTCACATCCGTGCTCGCATATTATCTTCAGTTCACGATTCTGATTCCTGCCGTATGGGTCGGTCTGATATTAAGTGTTGCGAGAATATTTGACGCCGTCAAAGACCCGTTTATCGGAGCGATGATAAGCAGAGGAAAACATAAACTAAAGGACTATCTTATCGCAGTGCCGATTCCCACAGCAATACTGACGATTCTCTGTTTCAGTAACGGAATTTATTCCGCGGAAAACAGTATGCCTAAAAATATTTTAATAGTGTTATCTGCGTTTGTGTTTTACATAATATGGGAAGTCGTATTTACAATCGGCGATATTCCGATAACCGGGTATCCGTCAGTGCTCACAAGTGATGAGGGCGACAGAACAAAGTTGCTTTCGCTACGTCCGATAGGTGGAATGGCGAGCGGTATAAGCACGCTTGCCGTTCAGCCGATTGCTTTTGCGTTGTCTGCAGTTTTCGGCGGAAGTGCAAGGGATGAGCGAAATGCTTTTCTTATAACGGTTGCCGCGTTTTCAATCATCGGCGGGGCGCTTTTTCAGTTTACCGCAATCGGTTCGGTGGAAAGGGTTTCTGCCGAGCGCAGCGAAAATTCGGGTCAGCTCAGATATTTTATTACAAATCCGTTGCTCAGAAAAATCAGTATATCGGGATTTTTGGGCAGTCTGAAAGCCCTGACCGGTGTTATCCTCACTCCGCTGGTGACCTATTATTTTGCAAGCAAAAATCCGCAGATGTCGCTGATTTATACGGTACTTTTCGGAGCGGGAAGTATTGTGGGACTGATAGTCTCGGCGGCGGCAGTTCCGAGCTTATCTAAAAAATACGGAACAAAAAGACTCTTTGTCACCGTCAATCTGATAAACATTTTTCCGAATCTTTTGCTGTTTGCGCTGTATATTAAATATCCTCAAAATATGACGAACATTCCGCAAACGGTTGCAATGTTCGTACTTACACTTATAACGGGGAGTTGTGTCAGCATATCTTCGACGGTTCAAATGTTGATAATCTCACAAGCCGTTGACCTTGAAGAAAAAATATCCGGAAACAGGCCGGACGCGCTGTTTTTCTCGGCGCAGACATTTATTGTCAAGATAGGTACCGGCTTGTCGTCGCTGGCGGCAAGCATAGGCTATGCCGTCGTCAAATTTTCATCCTCTGAAACGGCGGCGCTTAACGATTTTATTGCAAACGGCGGAATCCCGAGGCTCGACGGCAGATATTCAAATCTGATGACGCTTCTGTTCATGCTGTACACTCTGCCTGTCGCATTGAGCTCGCTTCTGTCCGCGCTTCCGTTTATTCGCAGGGAGCGGGAGTGAGGTATTAAAACCCCGTGAAGCTATAAAACATTCCGCCCGGGGTCCCGGACGGAATGTTGCTTTTTGTGCCTATTCGGTCAATTCAGCGCAAAATCGACCTTCTTTGTTTCTCCGGCGCGGAATGTCAGCGTCTCCGTCTTGTCGGAGAGCCCGCATGAAACGGTGATCGTTTGGTCGATGTCGGAGGTCACGGTGACCTGTGCCGTTTTGCTTTGCAAATCCCACCTGAGCGAGTCAACCGTCGCACGGGTTCTCGCCTTTATCCCGGTTATCTCGCCTTCGTCAAAGCCCGATTCAAACAGAGCCGGAAGAACCTCGATTTCGTTTTTGTTCGAGAAAACGAGGGCTTCGTTGACGATTCCGAGATAGCCTATGGCAAAGTCGGTGCAGTAGCAGCTTCTTTGATCGTAATCGTGGTTCGTCATAAGCGAGGGATATCTTATTTTATGGTTCTGAAGCTTCACGAGCGCAGAGGTGAGGCTCGTTCTGTCCTTGAGCCTTGCGGCGATGAGCGAACGGTGAACAAGTGCGTGGCTCGCCTCGTTTTCAGAGGTTCTGTTGTTTATCGCCTGTATGCAGGCGGACTTGAGACGCTCGTCGTTCTGCGTTTCAAACAGCGGCCACACGCAATAGAGGTGGCTCAGATGCCTGTGCTCGTTGTTTTCTTCAAATTGGCTGCACGCCCACTCCTTGAGCGCGCCGGTTTTGTCGAAGAGATACGGCGGGAGCTTTCGGAGCATATATTCCCATTTTGCCGTGTCGGTTTCCGGCGCGGTGTCTTTTATAACGCTCAAAAGCATATTCAGATTGTCGCGGCAGGCGGCGATGTCGATAGCCGCGTTTGCGTCGGAGGGAGAGGGATAGTTCGACGGATTGTTTTCCGGGGAATAGCTCGGCAGGATGCAGTAGTATTCGTCATCCGCAAGCGCCGTCTTGCCCGCTTCATAATGAATCGAGCCGTTCGAGTCGGTGTAATATTCGGGGGTCATAAGCTGCTCCCAGTAGTTCGCCGATTTAATCAAAAGCGGCAAAAGCACATCGCGCTCAAGCCGGAGATATCCCTTGTCCTCGATCGCGCGAATATCTTCGTCCGTAAGGTCGTCCGCGGTGACGGAAAGCACGGATCTGAGTTTGTCAAGGTCGATTTCGCCGCTGAGCGGAATTTTGATATCTCCGTAGCATTGCAGGGTCTCATAGAGCGGCTGGATCATCCAGCTTGAGCCTGCGTTCCAGTATCGAAACGGATACGGATAGCAGGTTTCCGTTATTACCGCCTTGTCGCCGTCGGTGTTTACGGGGGCTTGGATGGCGTCGGTAAATCCGTGGGTCGCGAGCGCGTTTTCCTCCCAGTCGGGAAGCTGGCGGAGAATAAAATATGCGTAGCCTATCGGGGACGAGGAGATGTTGCCCGTGTTCATCGAGGAGGTTTGCAGGTTCACATTTGCGTCCATTGTGTATTTGCTGCCCCAGCCCGTGTTCCATTCGCCTGTCCACATACCGTAAAGGCGGGGCGCGGAATATCCGCTGCAACACAGATAAGCGTATCTGCCTGCATAATACGAACGCTGGCTGAGCGCGGGATCGAGCTTTTTCTTGAACCTCTGCTTTCTCAGCAGCTTTTCGTTCGATTTTTCTGAGATGCCGTCTTTGAGAGTCAGCGTGACTGCGTTGAACTGCGGCTGATATACCGCAAGATGAGCGTCAAGCGCATCGGAATAGTTGAATTTTCCCTCGGCTGAGTATTTTTTCGCAAAGTCCGTTGTCCGGTTATAGAGCGAGTCGATGAGCGCGCAGCCGCTTTGTGACGCGAAGGCGGAAAGCTCGCCCATATTGTAATCTCTGCCCGTAACGGTGATAAGATAAACCTCGTCCGCCCCGCTGACGGTCAATTTCGGCTGGCTGTCGCCCGCGTATTGCTCGTCTTTCGGCGCGTCCGCTTGCGTGACGCTTAAAGTTCCGCCGATATTCAAAACATAGGTGAGCGTGGCGTAGCCGCCGTTTTTGAGTTCGGATTTTTCATAGTCGGGATAGTGCGCAACCATGGCAAGATAAGTTTTGCCCTCGTCGGCGAGCTTTTTATATTTGATATTCACCTCGTCGCCCTCGGAGTAGTTTGCCATGGTCGAGATATCATCGTAGGAGAGCGTAATATTTACGGGCGCGTTCTTGCTCGATTTTTTGATTTTTGTAACCGTGACGCCGTCGGCAAGCGAGGTGAAAGTAGTTCTCTCCCATGTGCCGTTTTTGTCTGTGTATTTCACGCCGACCTGCGCGGTCTCGTAGTCTGTGTAGCGGATATAATCCTTGATGCGGTGCCGCTCGGAGTTTATTCTCAGCTGACCGCCGGGATGAAAGCGATACACATCGTCATAGCTCGCGTTGTCAACGATATCCTCGCATTTAACGATGCTCTGCTTGACCTGTTCAAGCTCGCTTGATGTGTCCGGACAGGTGCGGGCGTTGATATTCGGCATGATGAAATGCATATTCTGATAAATTATCGTGTCCGAGTACGGGCTGCCGCTTGTGATAAAGCCCTCGAGCCCGTTCCCGCCGACCATTCCGCGGCGCCAGGCTTTTGTTTTGTTCGTCCTCTTTTCGGACAGTTCCGTGTAGCTCTCGGAATAAGAGAGCTTTTCGTTGTTTGCCGCAGTGTCGATAAGCTTCGGCTTGCTTGCACACGATGAGCACAAAACGCATATCGCGGCAAGTGCCGCCGCCAAAGCAAAATTCTTTAAAAGTTTCATTTTCTCACCTCACACCTTGATTATATCATACGGCAAAGAGTCTTTCCATTAAAATAATATACAAAAAATCTTCTGAATAATTGTAGGTTTGAGACAGATATATCGCAAAGGGAAAATAAAAAGCCGGCACACCTCGCGGTTCGCGGAGAACGGTGTCCGGCAATATGAACTTCGCCGCCCGAAGATTTCTCCGGGCGGCGGGTAATTCGGTTATTTATACAGCGGGCCGTAGGCGGCGCAGGCTCTGTAGTCTGCACTCTCGAGATCCTTCGTGCCGAACGCAGACCATGCGTGCGGACGGTAGATGTCCTCGTCGGCGACGTTGTGCATCGCAACGGGGATTCTGAGCATGCTCGCGAGCGTGATGAGGTCTTTGCCGATGTGGCCGTAGCTGATAGCGCCGTGGTTTGCGCCCCAGTTCGCCATGACGGAGTAGACATCCTTGAACGCGCCCTTGCCGGTGAGTCTCGGAGCAAACCAGGTGGTCGGCCAGGTCGGGTCGGTGCGCATGTCGAGCTTGTTGTGGATCTCATCGGGCAGGGTAGCGGTGTAGCCCTCGGCTATCTGAAGCACCGGGCCGAGACCCTTGATGATGTTGACTCTTATCATTGTCATGGGCATGACAGCCTGAGTCTTGAAGTGCGAGGAGTATCCGCCGCCTCTGAAATATCCGAGGTCTGCGGGGCACCAGTCGGTAGCCTTGAGCATAGCGTCGATATCCTCGTCGGTGACGTTCCACCACTCCTTCATGACTGCGTTGCCGTCCTTGTCCTTGCAGACGCCCGTGGCGTCGAGCGCGGCGGCGCCGGAGTTGATGAGGTGGATGAAGCCGTCCTTGGCAACGCCCTCGGGGCGCATGCCGCAGACTCTTTCAACAGCGTCGGGGCTCCAGTATGTACGAACATCGGCGAACAGGCTCGCTCTGCCGGTGACGAGCTTGCCCAGGAGCATCGACAGACCGTTGAGACCGTCGTTCTCGGTGGCGAAAGTGAGCGGCTCTTTCTTGCCGTTCCAGTCGAAGGTGGTGTTGAGCATAGCCTCGGTGAAGTCGCCGTTGGGCATGAAATCGGTCCACTGGCGCTGACCCTGGAAGCCGCCGAGAATAGCGTTGCGGCCGAGTGCCTCTTCGTGCCAGCCGTCCTTCGGGCCGGAGTGCTCAGCCTCTGCGCCGACGGGGCGGACATCGTTGAGCTTATCGTTGCCGAGCATGATGTCGCGGCAGATAAGAGTCATCTTGACGACGAACTCCCACTCCTTCTCCTTCTGCTCGGGGGTGTGTCTGATATTTTCGGGGTTCTTGTCGAAGCCCTCGGGGCAGTTTGCCTTGACCCACTTGAGCGCGCGCTCATATTCCTCGTGGTCATAGATGCCGAGCTCGACGCGGCGGGTAACTTCGACCATGTCGACCCACTCGGCGCGGATGCCGAGATACTCCTGCCAGAAATCGGCGTCGCAGAACGAGCCTGCGATACCCATTGCGACAGCGCCTATGCCGACATAAGACTTGCCTCTGAGCTGACCGACAGCCGCGGCGCAGCGTGCGAAACGGAGGATCTTCTCCGCGACGTCGTCGGGGATGGAGTTGTCGGTGACATCCTGAACATCCTTGCCGTAAATCGAGAATGCGGGCAGACCTCTCTGCGCGTGAGCCGCCAGAACCGCCGCGAGATAGACCGCGCCGGGGCGCTCGGTGCCGTTGAAGCCCCAGACTGCCTTGACGGTCAGGGGATCGAGATCCATCGTCTCGCTGCCGTAGCACCAGCAGGGGGTGACGGAGAGGGTCGCGCAGACGTTCTGAGTCGAGAAGAAGTCGGCGCACTTTGCCGCTTCTGCTGCTCCGCCTATCGTGCAGGGGGAGATGATGCACTCAAAGGGAGTGCCGTCCGAATAGAACACATTTTCTTCGATGAGCTTCTTGGCAGCGAGCGCCATGTTCATCGTCTTTTCCTCAAGACTCTCTCTGACTCCGCCCCAGCGGCCGTCAATGATGGGTCTGATTCCAAGCTTTGCTTTTGCCATTTTTCAGTCATCCTTTCGATGTTGTGTTGCCACTACCGGGCGCAACACTTATTTAAGTATTTTCAAAAAGCTCTTATATGCGCCCGCCCATTTGTCGGTGTCGCACGGAGCATATTCGCGTAATGCTTCGCTGCGCGAGATTATCTCCCTCGCCTTTTTGATATCCGGAATGTCGCCGGAGCTCAGGAGCTGAACGGCAATATTGCCGAGCACGGTCGCCTCTATCGGCCCCGCCTTCACGGGGACATTGCAGGCGTTCGCGGTCATTTGGCAGAGCAGGGTATCTTTCGTGCCGCCGCCGATAACATGTATATCAGGATAGTCCCTGCCGGTACATTCTTTTATCATCGAGAACGTGCTGCGGTATTTCATCGCAAGGCTCTCGTAGATGCAGCGCATTATCTCGCCGACTGTCTGCGGGACATACTGACCCGTCTTGCGGCAGAATTCGCGCACGCGGCCGGGTATATCTCCGGGCGGCGTGAACTCGGGGGAGTCGGGGTCGATGAAGCACTTGAACGGCTCCGCCGAGAGCGCCATGCGCTCGAGATCGGCGTAGCTGTATTCCTCGCCCTCGCGCTTCCACTGCCTGCGGCTCTCCTGAATGAGCCACAGTCCGATTATATTCTTGAGCAGCCCGGTCATGCCGCCGTAGCCGCCCTCGTTGGTGATGTTTATCGAGAGCGATGTGTTGTTGACAATAGGCTCGGGTATTTCCGTGCCGAAGAGCGACCATGTGCCGCTGCTCAAAAACGCGAAGCTGTCAAGCTCCGACGGAACGGCGGTTATCGCCGACTGCGTGTCGTGTCCGCATACGCTGACAACTTTAACGGGGTCGAGCCCCAGCTCTTCGCATATCTCCGCGCTGAGCATTCCGTTTTCGGTACCCGACGGCACAATGGGCGTGAGGATTCCCGACGGGATGCCGAGGCGGTCGAGAATGTCGTATGCCCAGTCTTTTGTCTTTATGTCAACCATCTGCGAGGTGGTCGCTATTGAATATTCGGTCTGCTTTCTGCCCGTGAGCATATATGCGAATAAATCGGGCATGAACAGCATTTTATCCACCCTGTCGAGAATGTGCGGGCGGTATTTTTTGAGCGCGCAGAGCTGGAAGAGCGTGTTGAGCTCCATGAACTGGATGCCCGTGCGGGAGTAAAGCTCCTCGCGGGGAACTGTTTTAAACACTTCTTCAATCATTCCCGTCGTGCGTGCGTCGCGGTAGTGAATGGGATTTTCGAGCAGGCAGCCGAATTCGTCCAAAAGCCCGAAGTCAACGCCCCAGGTGTCGATACCGATGCTGTCGAATCCGCCGGCGAGCTTCGCCTTTGTCAGTCCCTGCTTTATCTCAAAAAACAGGCGCAGAACATCCCAGTAGAGCGTGCCGTTCACGCTCACGGGGTCGTTCGAGAAGCGGTGAACTTCTTCGAGGCGGATATTCTCCCCGTCAAAATGTCCGATTATCGCGCGTCCGCTCGACGCGCCGAAGTCGAACGCTAAAACTCTCTTTTCCATTGATGCAGAGTCCTCCGAGTTATTTTACAACGCCCTTTTTGAGGATGATGTTTGCGTATACGGCGGTCTCGCCCGTCGCGATGACGGCGTATGCCTTTCTCGCTCTGTCATAGAAAGCGAAGCGCTCCATGAGCTCAAAGTTCTTATCGCCCTCGTTCGCTTTGACTATCTCTTCGTATTTGTCCCAGACTGCCGGGCGGTCTCCGTCGCCGTTGTTGTCCATGAGTGCAACAGGAGCGTCAACATAGGTGTCGAGGGGCATGAGCTTCAGAACTGCGTCGAGAACCTCGGGAACTCCGTGACCGTCGAGGCGCACAAGGCGCTGAGCTATGCTCGCCGCGGGGAAGTTGCCGTCGCCGATAACTATCTCGTCGCTGTGTCCCATTTCCATGAGGATCTTGAGAAGCTCGGGGGAGATGATAGGTGAAATATTTTTAAGCATTTTTATATCCGTCCTTTCGGAAAAATCAGTCGATTGAATACATGCTGTAGAGCTCGCTGTATACGCCGCCTTTTGCCATGAGCTCGCGGTGGCTGCCCTGCTCGGCGATGCCGTCTTCTGTCAGCACGACTATCTCCGCCGCGTTTCTTATCGTCGTGAGCCTGTGGGCGATAGTTATGACCGTGCGCCCCTTTGCAAGCTCTTCGAGCGACTGCTGAACAAGGCGTTCGCTCTCGTTGTCGAGCGCGCTTGTCGCCTCGTCGAGAATGACTATCGGAGGGTTTTTCAAAAACAGGCGCGCGATAGAAATTCGCTGTTTCTGACCTCCGGAGAGCTTGACTCCGCGCTCGCCGACATATGTGTCGTAGCCCTCTGGCAGCTCTTCTATAAATTCGTGTGCCCCGGCTCGCTTCGCCGCGGCTATTATATCTTCTTTTTCAGCTCCCGGGCATCCGTAGGCGATGTTGTCCCTGACCGTGCCGGAGAACATGTAGACATCCTGCTGAACCGTGCCTATATTCGAGCGCAGCGAAGCTAAAGTTATGTCGCGGATATCTTTTCCGTCGAGCAGTATGCTGCCCGAATCCACATCGTAGAAGCGGGGGATAAGATTGCAAAGCGTAGTCTTGCCGCCGCCGGACGGACCGACGAGGGCGACATTCTCGCCCGGAGCTATGTGTAGGGAGAAATCGGAAAGAATTTTCTTGTCCGTGCCCTTGTATGAAAATGTAACGTTTTTGAATTCGATATCGCCCTTGACGCCGCTTATGGGCTTTGCGTCCGGACTGTCTTTTATGTCGCTGACTTCGTCCATTATTTCAGTGAAGCGCTCGATGCCAGTCATGCCGCGGTTGAACTGCTCGCTGAATTCGACCATTGTGCGTATCGCCGCGAGCAGGGTGCTGACCATGAGCAGGCTCGCCGAGAAGTCGCCGACGGTAGTCTTGCCTTTCATCATGAACACTGCGCCCACGCCGACTATTGCTATATACATCAGTCCGTCGCAGAGTCTTACAGTGCAGTGGAAGCTCGCCATGTATCTGTAGCCGTTTTTCTTCGATTTGAAGAAGCGGCGAGAGCCCTCGTTGAACTTTTCGCGCTCAATGTCCTCGTTGGCAAAGCTCTTGACAACTCTTATGCCGAGCAGTGAATCCTCCGTCCGCGCGTTTATCTCACCTATCTCGCGCCTCTGCTGCTTGAACGCGGCGCGCATCTTGCGGCGGCTGTGCGAAGTCAGAAGCATCATAAGAGGCATGAGCGAAAAGACTATTATCGCAAGCCATATGTTCATCGACGCGAACATGATGAATCCCGCGACTATTTTTATCACGGTCATCAGGACGTTCTCCGGACCGTGATGGGCGAGCTCGGTTATGTCAAACAGGTCGTTTGTTATTCTCGACATGAGCTGGCCTATCTTCGTGTCGTCATAGAATGAATATGACATATCCTGCAAATGCGAGAACAGGTCGTTTCGCATATCAGTCTCTATCCTTGCGCCCATGATATGCCCGCCCGACGCCGTGTAGTAGCTCGCGGCGGTGTCGATTATTCGCAGCAGAATGTAGAAGCCGACTATTTTTATTATCAGCTCCGCCGTCAGGTCGTGAATATCATGCGCCGCGCGGTCGGTTATCTGCCGCACTATCAGCGGGAGAGCGATCTCGCATACGGTGGTCATCGCGGAGCAGAACATATCGAGGGCGAACAGTCCCGAATATTTTTTATAGTAAGGCAGGAACCTTTTGAGCATCCTGCGGTTGCGGCTGGAGTAGTCCCCGGACAAACAAACACCCCTAATCAAGCAGTTATATATCAAAATTATACAACATTTATTTCCCTTTGAAAAGGGTCGGCGGAGAGAAAAAATATTTTCTTGCCTGTGACAGTTTTTGTCCTTGAAAAAAGACGAGCGTTTTTGTATACTATTAATATATACAAACGCATATAAACACATTTTATATTTTATTTTATAAAGAAAGGGAGGCCTCACTATGCGTATTCTCATATGCGACGATGAGCCCGCAATGGTCAAGCAGATATCCGAAATAATCGCGGACGCTTATCCCGATATTGAGCTTGTCGGCGTACACAGCTCCGCCGAGCTGTCCGAGAAGCTTGCGCCCGAGGACGCAAACAGAAAATTCGACCTCGCCTTTCTCGATATTGCCGTCAGCGACGAGAGCGGCGTGGATATCGCCGAGTTTGTCGGCGCGTTGTGCCCCGGGGTCAAGATAGTTTTCGTCTCCGGGAATCAGGATCTCGTCTCGAAGGCGTTCGTGACCGTTGACGACTGCGGGTATATCTATAAGCCCGTCGACCCGAAGTTGCTCCTCGGCTATATCGAGCGCGAACGCGCCGGGATGCATCAAAGACCGAGCCGCGAATATTTTGAATACACCCGCCGCGGCAGCATCCACAGGATAGGGTGCGATAAGATTCTTTTTATCGTCAGCGTGCGCAATTATCTGGAGATACATACGGTTGACGGAGACAGCGTCACCGTGCCGGGCAAGCTCGACGAGGCGGGGCGGCAGCTCGAAGCGGGCTTCGTTCGCTGCCACAAGAGCTATCTTGTGAATTTAAAATATATCGCGAGATATACTGCGACGCAGTTTATCATGATGAACGGGAAGATAATTCCGATAAGCCGTTCCAGGAAAAAGGATTCAACGGACAGGTATGTGCTTTTTAAGGGAGCTTTGGTCAAATGACATTTTTTGATGCGTTCTGGTATGTGTTCAACTTTCTTTCGATAGCGCTCGTGGTGGTGTTTCTGTGCATGAACCTCACCCCGCGCTTCAACCGCTACGCGGTATTTTTCTTGACGCTCATACCGTTCTCGGCAATAGCGCTCGCCCAGCATTATTTCTACGATGTGCCGTCGGTGTTTTTTAAGATTCCGGCGTTTGCATATTATTTCATTTCGTCAATAGCCTATTTCAAAGACAAACTCAGAACCCGGCTTTTCGTCTCGATAGTTCTGATGTCGTTTACATATCTCGTTTCGGCTCTGCTCATAACCGGGTGTATCGCCTGCGGGCCCAATCCCTATGACGACATAATGACCTATATAGTCTCCCTGCCGAATACAGTGGGGCTGATAGTGCTCTTCGGCGGCTTTACTTATCTTAGAATGAAGAAGCACAAAAATATGATTTTGCCGAGCGGGCAGATGGCGACATTTATCTTCTTCCCGCTGAGTCAGGTCATAGTCATGGCGGCGGCGATGATGATAATCTCATATTACGGCTGGTTCAGGGACAAGAACACCGGGCTGCCGTTTCTTGAGGATCCGACCCGCGCCCCGATGATAATGCTCTGCGTTGCGGCAGTTCTGTGCATAATCTCCGACGCCGTTTTGCTCTATATCATGGTGCGCTCGTCGCAGAACGAGAAGCTGCGCGAGGAGCTGAGAATAAAAGATTATCAGAACGCGCTGAATCTCGAATATTACAAAAATGTCGAAAACAGCAGCAATGAAGTAAGAAAGATACGCCACGACCTCGCGAACATAATTCAGACGGCATATGAAGTCGTCCACAGTGGAAACGAAGTCGACCGCGAAGCGGCCGAGCGGATGCTCGACCAGCTCAGAACAGAGGTCGCGGATATAAAAATAGAAAAATTCTGTCTCAACACTCTTGTCAATGTTATCGCCTCGAACAAGGCGAACGAGTGCAGAAAGAATGACATCGCCTATGATTTCGACCTCAATGTGCCGAGGTTTGTTGGTATCGAGGATGTCGATATCTGCAAGGCGTATGTCAATATATTCGACAACGCGATAAACGCCGCTAAAGCTCTCGAAGAGAACAGATATATAAAGATAAGAAGCTTCGTCGACGAAAACGACGGAATGTTATATATCAGCAGCGAGAACGCCGTCGCGCCCGACTACGAAGAGAAGAAAAAGAAGCGGACGGGCGACCATGGCTACGGATTGAAGATTCTCGAAGATACCGCCGAAAAATACGGCGGACATGCGGCGGCGAATCAAAGCGGCGGTATATTCACCTGCGTTTTTGCAGCGAGGGCATAAAGCCTGTGAAGAGGGAGTAAGAGGGGAAAAGATGTTTGATACTGTAATATGGTGCGTGTTCAACGGAGCGGCGGCGGTGCTCCAGATAGTTACGCTGTGCGCTTCGCTCAAGCCGAGGTTCAACAAATATGCCGTGTTCTTCGGCGCATGCATACCGTTTGTGGCGCTTGCCCTTTCGCAGAGATTCGTTCAGGTCATCGCGCCGTCGGTGACGGCTGTTGCGGGTATAGTATGGTTCTTTGTTGCGGCTCTGCTGTTTTTCAAAGACAAGCTGCGCACAAAAATATTCGTCTCAATTATGATCTTCGCCATAGCGTCGATAGTCGGCGCGGTGACGGTGAATATAGCTGTCGCAGTAGGTATCGGCACCGACCCGCAGAATGCGGCGATAGTTGACACGCCGTATATATTCTGCCTCGCCGCGGCGTTTGCGGCGTTTGTGTATATCAGGCACAAGAGGCAGTCGGCTCTTAAAATACCCGGCGGTCAGATGGTAGCTTTTATCTGCTTCCCGCTGAGCCAGATAATCGTGCTCTATGCCGCCATGGTGGTCATCTCACGCGACGGCTGGTTTACGGGCGACAGACCGCTGACTATATTCAGCGACCCGACGCGCGGACCGATGATCCTGCTCTCGATAGCGGCGTGCCTGTGCCTTTTGTCCGACGCGGTGCTGATATATGTCATGCTCCGTTCGTCCCAGAACGAGCGGCTGCGCGAGGAGCTGAAGGCGAAGGACTATCAGAACTCGCTGAACCTTGAATATTACAGGAATGTTGAACAGAACAGCCACGAGGCGCGCAAGCTTCGTCATGACCTCGCGAATATAATCGGGACTGCCTGCGAGATAGTTGAGAGCGGGAGCGAAGCGGATCGTGCGGCGGCGAAGAAGATGCTCTATCAGCTGCGCGACGAGGTGGCGGAGATAAAGATAGAGAAATTCTGCCAAAACGCGCTCGTCAATGCCATAGCCTCGAATAAGGCGAACGAATGCAGAAAAAACGGCATAGCCTATGACTTTAACCTCAATGTGCCGGAGAAGCTGAACATCGAAGAGATAGATATCTGCAAGGCATATGTCAATATTTTCGACAATGCGATAAATGCGGCTAAAGCTCTCGAAGAGAACAGATATATAAAGATAAGAAGCTTCGTCGACGAAAACGACGGAATGTTATATATCAGCAGCGAGAACGCCGTCGCACCCGACTACGAAGAGAAGAAAAAGAAGCGGACGGGCGACCACGGCTACGGACTGAAGATTCTCGAAGAGACCGCCGAAAAATACGGAGGACACGCGGCGGCGAATCAAAGCGGCGGTATATTCACCTGCGTTTTCGCAGCGAGGGCATAAATAATACTATTATAATATATAAAAAACAGCCGCGACATGAAAACTGTTGCGGCTGTTGCTGTGTTATTTTATTTAGGCTCCCCCGTAGAGGGTGTTTCGCTTCGCTCAAAGTAATAAGTAAAAGTGAATAGTGAAAAAGTACGCGGTATGAGCGGATATCTCCGACCGTGAAGTCTGTACAAATTTATTGACATGCAGCTTGTAGGGTGCGGCGACTCGACGCACCGCTGCCGCGTGAGCGGCACGAAATCCTCGCAAAATTTATTGTTTCGACCGTAGGGGCGAACTTCGTTCGCCTGCTTTTCGGCTCCCCTGCAGGGGAGACGGCTCGGCAAAGCCGAGACTGAGGGTTTGTTTCGCTTCGCTCAAAGTAATAAGTAAAAGTGAATAGTGAAAAAGTGCGCGATATGGGCGGATATCATCCGTCCGCGAAGAAAATGCGCGGTATCGACGCGGGATTTGCAGGACGCAATGAGCCGCAAATTCGGGTACCTTGAAAATTAAACAACGGCTCGACAACAAAATTTTATCGAATTATACCCGCAAAAATCATACCGCGGAGACAGAATATATCTGCCTCCGCGGTTTTATATTTTTTATGCCGTTTCCCGAAGCTGTATTTCGCGGCTGACTTCAAGCCCGTCGTGCGTGAGGGTGAGGGCTATTCCGCCGCTGTCCGAGGTCGAATACGCCTTGCGCCCGAACGCCGACATTATGCCGACGAGCACATCGTCAGATATCTCGGCGAGGCGGTTCGTGATTATCATCGTCTCGGGGCGGAGCTTGTCCAGCGCTTCCTGCGGGACGGCGCGTTCGCCGTGGCAGGGGACTTTCAGCGCGTCGATTCGCCCGATAGCGTTTGCGAGTCTCGCGAGGTCGCCCGTGTCGTTTACCATGTCGCCTGCCAAAAGAATACGCCTGCCGTTCTGCTCGGCGAGTATGGCGAGCGAGTTGTCGTTTTCGCCGATGTTCTTGTGATATGAGTCGGGCTCGGTGTTGAAGAAACGCAGAGTCCAGCTGCCAAGCGCAAACGGCTCGTCCGGCACGTAGCCGATGACCGGAATGTTCATGCTCTGCGCCTTTTCGCTGAGCGATTTATACAGCGCGTCGCCGTCGTGGAGACACTTTTCCCACTGCGCGAGGTTAGGGCTGATAAACGGCTTGAGATATATTTTGCCGATTGTTATATCCCCGTCGTCAAGGAGCGTCTCGAGTCCGCCGACATGACCGGAATGAAGATGGGTTATCGCGACAAAGTCAAGATTTATCTTCCCGCCGGCAGTTTCTTTCAGATACCGCGCCGTATGTTTCGCGTGCTCCGCGTCGCCGCAGTCAACGAGAGCGAATTTACTTTCGCTCTGAAGAAGAATGCAGTCCGAGCGCCCGGTGTTGAGAAAATGGATGCGCTCGCCCTCCGACGGGACAGAGATATCCTCATTCTGCGCGGGAACGGGCGGATTTTTTGCCGCCCTGATGACCTGCACTGTCGTTGGCTTGAATTTGTCTTTCTGAGTGAATTTTTTGATGAGTTCGGCAAGATCCTTTATTGCCATATCCTTCAGCCCTTTCGGGAATTTATTTTGTCCTGCGCAGCTCGGCAAAGAACTGCTTCAAAAGCAGAGCACATTCGTCCTGCATAAATCCGCCCTCGACCTCGGGCGAGTGATTATACGGAAAAGAGAACAGGTTGTTTACCGACCCGCACGAGCCCGCCTTCGGGTCGTATGCCCCGAACACCACGCGCTTTATGCGCGAATTTATTATCGCCCCGGCGCACATCGGACACGGTTCAAGCGTCACGAACAGTTCGCACTCCCAGAGCCGCCAGCCGCCGAGTGCCTTGCACGCTCTGTCTATCGCTTCAATTTCGGCGTGTGCGAGGGCGTTTTTGTCCTTTTCGCGCCTGTTGCGCCCGACCGAAACTATCTCTCCGTTTCTTGTGACCACCGCGCCGACGGGCACTTCGCCGTCTGCCGCAGCCTCCCGTGCAAGCGCGATCGCCGCCTGCATAAGCTCTCTGTCAGTCATTCTTCCACTCCCCGGTTACGAAGGCCATGTGATAAAAGTATATGTCGTGTAGAGCAGATAGATGATAGAGATTATCATCGGGACATTTATAAAATACGCCGCCGTGCGTTCGCCGCGCGAAAGTGCGGTGCGCGGTTTTCTGAATTTCGTCTGGATATTCTTTTGGCGCGCCCTTCTCATGAAGAGAATCAGGCAGATTATGCCCGCCGCAAAGAACACCGCGACGCAGATATAATAGATGAGATTGACCGTCTTTTCCGGCAGGAATTCATAGAGTATCGAGATAACGCCGGAGAACATGTTGTTGCAGAAATGTATCATGACTCCCGTCCACATCGAGCCGGTGACTATAACAAAATAGCCGATGCCGATGCCGACGATAAACGCGAACGGGGCCTGGACGAGGTTGCCGTGCATCATGCCGAACAGGGCGGACGAGACGAGAATTGCAAACCAGTTGCCGAACTTGCGCGCGGGCATCATGACCACGCCGCGCAGCGCATATTCCTCAACGAGCGCAGGCACCACGGCGAGCTGGATAAGATACATCGCAATGCCCAGCGGCGTCGTCGGGGTGCGCGAATCGGGATATTCAAATGTTATACCGGTCGTGCTCTCGACAAAGGTCGAAAGAAAATTCGTCGCGTAGTTGCCTATCATGCAGATCATCAGACCTGCGGGCACAGCTAAAAGCATGAGGCGCGTGTCATAGGGCTTGCCGAAGTTCAGGCACTGCTGACGCTTATCTTTGAGCAGCAGGCTCGACAGGAAGAACGGGACGAATATGCAGAAAATCGACATCAGCACGCCTATCGCATAGCCGCGGTCGGTCTCGTTCGCGTAGTCGTCATAGAGATTTAAAGCAAACAGCAGTCCCGCGCCGATGAACTGGAACAGGGCGAACAATAATATGCCCAGGCCGCTTATGTTGCCGAGCTTTCTTATCTGGCGCTTCTCGCGCTGCTTTATCTCGAGAGTCTGAGCGGGCCCCGGCTGATAACCGTACCCGTTGGGTGCTCCGTTATTACATTGAGAGTCGTATGCCATACTTTCACCGTTCCACTTAAAATTCTTATTAAATTATACCCTACCCCGCGGGATTTAACAATAGCATAAAAGCGAAGTTTAAAGAAAAAAGGAATATAGTTTAATTTCAGTTAACATTTAAAGGCGAAATGTAAGACGCTTCGGGGAATGGACAATGCTATAAGACGGCAGACCGCCGTTTGTGCCGTGGAATGAGATGTGAAAATCCCAATATGTCGCGGAATCTATCACGATTTTATTGATTCGCACCCTACAAATGCACGCCAATAAAATTGTGATAATTTCGCGGGCGGATGATATCTGCCCTACACGATTGTGCTGATTTATAAGCCGTTCATAGCCGGTATTTACACCTACAAATCCCAATCTGTCACTGCACTTCCACTTTAAACCCCGCATTACAAAAACCAAAGCCCACCCAACGGACAACCATCGGGCAGGCTTTCTATTAAATAACTCCGCGAAATCATATCTCCTGCGTGTTCTCGTCGTTCTCGCTTAGCTCCTGCGGCTGAACGGGACCGAATCTGTCCGCCTTGGGCAGGCTCCATCTGAAATGGGCGGCGAGCAGGCGGATGACGAAAACTATTGCCGCGCCCGCAATGACCGCCGCGGTGCTGTTGAACCGCCAGATGATAACGCAGGCGACCGCGCCGGCTATCGACGCGCAGGCGTAGATGTGCTTTACGAATATGTACGGCTTCTCCCCGGCGAGAACATCGCGCAGCACTCCGCCGCCGACGCCGGTTATGACCCCGACGAATACTATCAGAAACGCGCCGCGCCCGGTCGAGACGCTGTAAGCGGTCTGTATTCCGACGACCGTGAACACTCCGAGCCCGAGCGAGTCGAGAATCAGCAGGACGAAGTCGTGGACGTGCTGATTACTCGTGAGCAGTCTGCGGATTGCCGGCAGAAAAGTTATTATCGCCGTGACCGTCGCGACTATCGCATATACCGGGTGACCGAATGTGCCGGGCGGCGTTATGCCGAGAATGAGATCGCGCGTGACTCCGCCGCCGATAGCCGTAACAACGCCCAGAATCATGACGCCGAAAATATCCATGTTTTTCTTCAGCCCTGTCATCGCGCCGGAAACCGAGAACGCAACGGTGCCGATGATTTCAAACGCAAAAATGAGAATGTCCATAAACCCCTCCGAAAACAAAAAGAGTACACCATCAGAAAAAATGGTGTACTCTGTCTTTTTACCTGAAAGATTCTCCGCTTCGCGGATTGCTTCGTCGGTGCAAATGCCTTTCCAGAGGACCGTCCCGGCTCGGTTCTTTTACCTGAGAGTTTCGCCCCTTCGGTGGCCGGAAATCCGGCTCTCTCCCAAACCCGTCAATCGGATACCCGATTATTTTATAGCGCATAGCGGCACTTGTCAAGAGGAAAAATAAAGGTTATTCCTCCATCTGTTTGCCGAGGAACGAGGCCGCGACCTGAACGAGCTTTATCTCCGTCTGCGTCGGCACAGACGCCTCGTCCGCCGTGAGTAGAACCACCGAGCCGGACACATCACCAGCGCCGATTATCGGAAACGCCGCCGCCGCGTCGCGCTCAACGCCCTCTATCGGATGAAACCGCTCGCCGCCCTCCTCGCAGATAAACGGACTGCGGTTCTCCATGATGTTTTCGAGCGCCTGCGTTATCCTGCGCTCGACCGTCTCTTTCTTCGGCACGCCCGCGCAGGAAATGACCCTGTCGCGGTCGGTTATCACGACCGGAAGCCCCGTGTTCTTGTGCAGAACCTCGGCATACTGCGCCGTCAGCGACGACAGCTCGCCGACCTGCGAATATTTTTTGAAAATAACTTCGCCGTCCGCGTCTGTGTATATTTCGAGCGGGTCGCCCTCGCGGATGCGCATCGTGCGGCGAATCTCCTTTGGGATAACGACCCTGCCGAGATCGTCGATTCTTCTGACTATTCCTGTTGCTTTCATTATATTAACTCCCTTGCTTTTGTTGCGTACCTGTATTGTTTGCCGCTTGAGGGAGATTATGCGGATAAATGAAAAGTTGAACAGAATGGCGGAAATGTATGTACCAGCTTTAAAATATTACAAATAAAATTTTTATATATGGAAGCTTTGATGTTGACGCAGACAGAAAATAAAAGAAGCGTGGTTATTACACATTTTTTGCAATATATCCCCGACTTTTCTTGACGGGCACCGCCATAATATGATATCATTCTCAGTGAGTTAATACGCTGAAATTTTATAGGAGGTGTTTTTGTGGTCCCTGAAAATTTTAAGGAAAACGGCTTTATGATAGGACTCGGTCTTTTCATCGTCGTCTTTGTCATAGCGCAGTCGCTTTTCTTTCTCGTCAAGGCATGGAAACAAGGCAAAAAACTCGGAATAACAACTGATACACTGAAGAACACCGTTGTGTCGAGCGCGCTGTTCACTATCGCGCCCGCCATCTCGATTCTCGCAACGGTCATCGTGCTCGCAAACTCGCTGGGCATCGTCCTGCCGTGGATCAGACTCTCGGTCATAGGCAACCTCGCCTATGAGAGCGTCGCCGCTGAGGCAGCGCTCGATACCTTCGGTCTGACTCTTTCGAGCCCCGTGACCGATCCCAAGGTCTTTGCGACCATCGCGTTCGTCATGACCATCGGCTGCATCCTGCCGCTCATTCTCATCATCTTCGTTATGAAGAAGGTGCAGAAGACCATGGGCAAGGTTGCCGACAAGAACTCGAAGCTTGCTGATACTCTTTCCGCAGCCGCATTTATCGGCATCATCGCCGCGTTCGTCGCGCGTGCAATTGCCGGCGCAGGCAAGGCGGGCGACAACGCCCTCTACGGCGCGGAGTTCGGCGACGGCGCAGGATTCATGTCTGTGTGCGTGCTCGTCTCGGCGATGATATTCATGAGTCTGCTCACGTTCCTGTGCAAGAAGTTCAAGATAAAGTGGCTTGAAGCATTCGCTCTGCCGATAAGCATGTTTGCCGCGATGGGCGTCGCTATTGCTATAGCGAAGCTCTGCCCCGAGGGACTCGCTTATCTTGAGTGGAGAGGCTGATAAGGAGGGAATTGCAAATGAGTAAAAAGAACGCTAAGCCCTACAGCGAAAAAATACATATCTGGGGCAGAATTTCTTCGATAACCGCCATTGCAGCCCTCATGCTCGTGCCCATCGCGATAAGCGCGCACTACAATGCGTGGCCCGAGGCGGGCAAGCTCTTCAATGCAATGAAGGTCGTTATCCCGGTCTACTGGATCTCCGGCATCGCCGAAGTGTTCACCTATGCTCCCATGCTCGGTGCAGGCGGAACATATCTGAGCTTCGTCACCGGCAACATCACGAACCTCAAGCTGCCCTGCGGACTCAACGCCATGGAGAATGCGGGCGTGCGCGCAAACTCCGAGGAGGGTGAAGTCATCTCGACTATCGCTATTGCGTCCTCGGCTATCACGACTACTATAATCCTCGCAGTCGGCGTGCTCGCGTTCCGTCCGGTGCTCCCCGCGCTGACCACCAACCCCAACATCGCTCCCGCTTTCAAGCAGGTTCTGCCCGCGCTCTTCGGCGCGCTCGCCGCGACCTACTTCTCGAAGCACTGGAAGATTTCCATCTTCCCGATAATGGTCGGCGTTATCACTCTTATCTTCGCCTCGACCATGGGCGTCGGAACGCTCATCTTCGTCACCATCATCGCATCGCTCCTCGGCGCGTTTGCAATGTATAAGTTCGGTTGGCTCGACAGCAAGGACGAGAGAAAAGCCAAGAAAGCCGCAAAGGCAAAGAAATAAAATAACCCCGGTATTTCCGGTATTCGACAGCTCCGCTTTTAGCGGGGCTGTTTTTCGCTTCGCTCGAAGTGAAAAGTAAAATGTAATAAGGTTGAAATGATTCAACTATCATGTTATAATCAACATAAATAAAAGCAGAATCTCAGAAAAGTTGAGAACTTTGCTAAGAGGGTGGAATACAATGACCGTTTTACAGCTTAAAGACATTCTTTCGGCGGAGCTGCTCTGCGGCGGCGATCATCTGGACAGAGAGGTGCATACCGCCTGCGGCAGCGACATGATGAGCGACGTGCTCGCATTTGTCAAAGAACAGGCAGTTTTGCTCACGGGGCTCGTCAATCCCCAGGTCGTGCGTACTGCCGAGATGATGGATATGAAGGTCATCGTGTTCGTGCGCGGCAAAGTGCCGGGCGATGCGATACTCGACCTTGCGCGCGAGCTGGATATCGTCGTGCTCAAAACCGAGCTCGAGATGTTCACCTCCTGCGGAAAGCTCTATCAGGCAGGCCTGAGAGGGGGCAGGGCTGTCAATGGATAACATGAAGCTCCATTTTGACGTTGACGGAGAGGATTTTACCCGCGCGGGCGAGGCGTCGGGCGAGACAAAGCGCGTGCTCAAGGGTCTCGGCTTTGACGCCAACGTGATAAGAAACGTCTCGATAGCCATGTACGAGGGCGAAATAAATATGGTCATCCATGCGGGCGGCGGCGAGATAGATGTCGAGATATCGCCCGAGTGCATATCCATGGTGCTCGCCGATCACGGACCCGGCATAGAAAATGTCGAGCTCGCCATGCAGGAGGGATATTCGACCGCGCCCGATAAGGTGCGCGCCCTCGGCTTCGGCGCGGGCATGGGTCTGCCCAATATAAAGAAGTATACGGACGAGATGAAGATAGACACCGAAAAGGATGTCGGAACAACGATAAGCCTCAAAGTATATACCGCTCACTGACTGAGCGCCCGCATCTGCGGGAGCCGGGAGGGTTTTCCATATGAACACGTATTTCCATTCGGTGCGGCTCGACGAGGAGAAGTGCATGGGCTGCACCAACTGCATAAAGCGATGTCCCACGCAGGCTATACGCGTGCGCAGCGGCAAGGCACATATTATCTCGGAACGCTGCATCGACTGCGGCGAGTGCATCCGCGTCTGCCCGCACCATGCAAAATATTCCCACCGCGACTCGATGAACAGGATAATCGAGTTCAAATACAGAGTCGCCCTGCCCGCGCCGTCGCTCTACGGGCAGTTCAACAATCTTGATGATATCGGATATGTCATAACCGCGCTCAAAATGCTCGGCTTTGACGAGGTGTTCGAGGTCGCGAGAGGCGCCGAGCTCGTCAGCGATGCGACGCGAAAATACATCGCCGAGCATGATATGCCGAGGCCGGTAATATCCTCGGCGTGCCCTGCGGTCTGCCGGCTGATAAGGGTCTGCTTCCCGCACCTTGTCCCGCATGTCTTGCCGCTCAATTCTCCCATGGAGACTGCGGCTCTGATAGCGCGCAGCGAGGCGCAGGCAAAAACGGGACTCGACTCTTCGGATATCGGAATATTTTTTATCACGCCGTGCCCCGCGAAGATAACCGCCGTCAAGCAGCCCATCTGCCTGCCGGAGTCGAATGTCGACGCCGTGATAGCGATGAAGGATATATATCCCGTGCTCCTGAAGCAGATGAACCACCTCGGCGCGCCCGAGGACGCCTGCAAGTCGGGGCTCATGGGAGTCAACTGGGCGTCGAGCGGCGGCGAGTCGGCGGCTTTGCTCAAGGATAAATATCTCGCCGCAGACGGAATAGAAAATGTCATAAAAGTGCTCGAAGAGATAGAAGATGAAAAGCTTGACAGGCTCGACTTTGTCGAGCTCAACGCCTGCTCGGGCGGCTGCGTCGGCGGCTCGCTGACTGCAGAAAACCCGTATGTCGCAAAGGCGAGGATCCAGCAGCTCAGAAGATATCTGCCCGTTGCGGCGAATCATCTGGCGGGCGACGAAGTGCCCGAGACTATGAGCTGGCAGCGGCCGCTCGAGGGCTCGTCGGTTCTCAAGCTCGCCGACAATGTCTCCGACGCTATGGCGATGATGTCGAAGATGACCGAGATAATCGCACGCCTGCCGGGGCTCGACTGCGGCACCTGCGGCGCGCCCACCTGCCGCGCCCTCGCGGAGGATATAGTCAGGGGCAGCGCGACGCTGCACGACTGCGTTTTCGCCATGCGCGACGAGCTCGCGGGCACGGATATGCAGGAGTATATTCCCGCGCCGTTCAGAAGCATGGGGAAAAAGGAGGGGACGAAATGACGGTCGGGGATATAAAAGAAAAGCTGGGGCTCAAAGCTCTTTGCGAAAACGAAGACTCGCTCTCGCGCGAGGTCACGGGCGGCTACTGCGGCGACCTTCTGAGCTGGGTCATGTCCCGCGCAAAGGCGGGGGATGCCTGGATGACCGTCATGGGCAACGTCAACTCCATAGGCGTGGCGGCGCTCGCGGACATAGCCTGCATTATTTTAACGGAGTCTGCGCCCCTCGATGAGGACGCGCGTATCCGCGCAGAGCAAAACGGCGTCGCAGTATATCAGACCGCCAAAAACGCCTATGAAACAGCCGTCAGCCTGTCGGGGCTTATATAAACTAAACCTGCTTCACCCGTCGGTGCGGCACCTTGAGAGGAGAAAAGTTATGGGTAATGAATTCGAAAAAGCGGTAAAAAGATTTTCCGAGGCGAAGGATGTTTTGGAGAAATTCGAGAAATCGGAGGAGGCCGTGGCATTTATGCAGAACGAGACGGGATTGCCCGCCGACGAATGCATGAGGGCTTATGAGTTGATTATGAATACCGATACCGACTGAAAATAGTCGGTTAAAACCTATTGACGAATAAATCCAAAAGTATTATAATCACCTTAATGTTGTACCTATCGGGTGCAACACTAAATGAGCATATCTCAAAGGCTTTGACGGAGACAGTAGCCTTGCGTAAAGAGACAAAGTGAGCCGGCGGCAGTGGAAAGTCGGTACTCGGCGCAGGAGCGAACATCACTCCCGAGCAGCGGGACGAAAGGCGAAAGCCGAGTAGATCCCGACGGCGCGTCCCACCGTTACCGGGCGGCATTTAATTGAATGTAGTGGGTGGTTGCAAAGCCGGGTCTTTGTCCTGTTATGGACAGGGACCTTTTTTGTTATCAGCCGCGATTCCCTGAAAGGATGGATAGCTATTATGTACGACAAGGTATCGACGAATTTTGAGTTCGTCAACCGCGAGAAGAAGGTGCTCGATTTCTGGAACGAGAACCACATTTTCGAGAAGAGCATCGACTCGCGTAAAAATGCGGAGACTTTCACTTTCTATGACGGCCCGCCGACGGCAAACGGCAAGCCGCATATCGGCCACGTGCTGACGAGAGTTATAAAGGATATGATCCCGCGCTACAAGACCATGAAGGGCTATATGGTGCCCCGAAAGGCGGGCTGGGATACCCACGGTCTGCCCGTTGAGATCGAGGTCGAGAAGCTGCTCGGCATCGAGGGCAAGCAGGGGATAGAGGAATACGGTCTTGAGCCCTTTATCAAGAAGTGCAAGGAGAGCGTATGGAAATACAAGGGTATGTGGGAGGATTTCTCCGGCAAGGTCGGCTTCTGGGCCGATATGAAGCACCCCTACGTCACCTATGACAACACCTTTATCGAGTCCGAGTGGTGGGCGCTCAAGCAGATCTGGGACAAGGGTCTGCTCTATAAGGGCTTCAAGATAGTGCCCTACTGCCCGCGCTGCGGCACCCCGCTCTCATCTCAGGAGGTCGCTCAGGGCTATAAGGATGTCAAGGAGCGCTCGGCGGTAGTCAAGTTCAAGGCTAAGGGCGAGGACGCATATTTCCTCGCATGGACGACAACTCCGTGGACTCTGCCCTCGAACGTCGCGCTCTGCGTCAACCCCGCAGAGGACTATGTTAAAATCAAGGTTGAGGACGGCACCGTATACTATATGGCGCAGGCCCTCGTTGAGAAGTTCTTCCCCGAGGGAGTCGAGACTCTCGCTACCTTTAAGGGCAAGGAGCTTGAATACAGAGAGTATGAGCCGCTGTTCGAATGCACAAAGTCGAAGGATGGCAAAAAGGGCTGGTACGTCACCTGCGACGGTTATGTCACTCTGACGGACGGCACCGGTATAGTCCATATCGCACCGGCATTCGGTGAGGACGACGCAAACGTCGGCAAGAACTACGATCTTCCGTTCGTTCAGCTCGTCGATGCCGCCGGCTGCATGGATAAGAGCACCCCGTGGGCTGGCAAGTTCTGCAAGGATGCGGACAGAGACGTGCTCGTTGACCTCGACAAGCGCGGACTTCTCTTCTCTGCCCCCGTGTTTGAGCATAGCTACCCCCACTGCTGGCGCTGCGACACGCCCCTCATCTACTACGCAAGGGACTCGTGGTTCATTAAGATGACTGCGGTCAGAGACGACCTTGTGCGAAACAACAATACCGTCAACTGGATCCCCGAGAGCATAGGCAAGGGACGCTTCGGCGACTGGATAGAGAACGTCCAGGATTGGAGCATCAGCCGTAACCGCTACTGGGGAACTCCGCTCAACGTCTGGGAGTGCGAGTGCGGCCACAGACATTCGATAGGCTCTATCGAAGAGCTCAAGAGTATGTCCTCGAACTGCCCGGACGATATCGAGCTGCACCGCCCCTATATCGACGCTGTTACAATAAAGTGCCCGAAGTGCGGCGGCGAGATGCACCGCGTGCCCGAAGTTATCGACTGCTGGTTCGACTCCGGTTCGATGCCCTTCGCGCAGCACCACTATCCGTTTGAAAATCACGACCTGTTCAAGCAGCAGTTCCCGGCGCAGTTTATTTCCGAGGCTGTCGATCAGACGAGAGGCTGGTTCTATTCGCTGCTCGCCATTTCGACCCTGCTGTTCAACAGAGCGCCCTATGAAAACGTTCTCGTTCTTGGCCACGTTCAGGATGAGAACGGACAGAAGATGTCGAAGTCCAAGGGCAACGCCGTCGACCCGTTCGACGCGCTCAACGCCTACGGCGCAGACGCAGTCCGCTGGTATTTCTACACCAACTCCGCTCCCTGGCTGCCCAACCGCTTCCACGGCAAGGCTGTTATCGAGGGTCAGCGCAAGTTCATGGGCACACTCTGGAACATCTACGCTTTCTTCGTGCTCTATGCAAATATAGACGAGTTCGACGCCACGAAGCATGAGCTTCGCAAGGCTGAGGAGCTGCCCATCATGGACAGATGGCTGCTCTCGAGACTCAATACGCTTATCACGACCGTTGACAACTACCTTGCGGATTACTGCATCCCCGAGGCGGCGCGTGCGCTGCAGAACTTCGTCGACGAGATGAGCAACTGGTATGTCCGCCGCTGCCGCGAGCGCTTCTGGGCGCAGGGCATGAGCCAGGACAAGATAGATGCCTATATGACTCTTTACACCGCGCTCGTCACCGTCTCGAAGCTTGCCGCTCCGATGATTCCGTTCATGACCGAGGATATCTACCGCAACCTCGTGTGCAGCGTTGACAAGTCCGCTCCCGAGAGCGTCCACCTGTGCGATTATCCCGTTGCGGATGCCGCATATGTTGATAAGGCTCTTGAGGAGAGAATGAACGAGGCGCTCAATATAGTCGTGCTCGGCCGTGCCGCAAGAAACGGCGCGAACATCAAGAACCGTCAGCCGCTGGGCAAGATGTTTGTCCGCGCGGACGAGGCTCTCGGCGGCGAATATGCGGAGATAATCAAAGACGAGCTCAATGTCAAGGAACTCGAATTCGTTGACGGCGAGGCGGATTTCGTCAGCTACAGCTTCAAGCCGCAGCTCAAGACCGTCGGTCCGAAGTACGGCAGATTCCTCGGCAAGATAAAAGAGCATCTCGCCTCCCTCGACGGCTCCGCCGCAAAGAAGGAGCTTGACGAAAATGGCGAGCTGAAGTTCAGCGTCGACGGCAACGAGATAGAGCTCGGCGTTGACGACCTGCTCATAGACTCCGTCCAGAAAGAGGGTAGCTTCGCGGTCTCCGACTACGGCATCACCGTCGCAATCGACACGAACCTCACCCCCGAGCTTATCGAGGAGGGCTTCGTCAGAGAGATAATCTCGAAGATCCAGACCATGCGTAAAGAGGCAGACTTCGATGTTATGGACAAGATTGTTCTCTACACCGGCGAGAATGAAAAGCTCAACGGTATCATCAAGAAGAACGCCGAGTCCATAAAGCATGATGTCCTCGCGGATGAGATAGTCTATTCCCTCGGCGGCGATAGCTCCAAGGAGTGGAACATCAACGGCGAGAAGATGACTCTCGGCGTCAGCAAGAAATAAAAGCAGATTTTTCCGCCGCGTCTTTAATCGGATGCGGCGGATTTTCTCATTTCCGACTCAAAACAAGCCCAATATCTTACAGAGACAAAATAAGCAAAACTGTTGCAATAATGTTACATTTCAACTTATTGTTGAATCGTGTCGGATGTTGTATACTCATTTCGGATGAATTTTTCCCGCGTCTGATGAGCGGATACAACGAGGAGGATATCATTTTGCCAACAGCATATTTTTATGCCGCGCTCGCGGCAGGCATCGCGGCGGTCGTCGTTTTCCTTGTCCTGCGCGTGAAATACGGCGGACTCAAGGGGCTCTATTCAAAGGCGATAGCGAGCTTCCTCTTCCTGCTTACGGCGCTCTCCGCGGCGGCGGTCAACCCGGGTCACGAGGTGTATGCCGGGCTCATCGTGTTCGGTCTTGTGCTCGGTCTCTCGGGCGACATATGGCTCGATTTGAAATGGATATATGAAAAGGATATGGAGAAGTTCCTCAACGCCGGATTCATGGCGTTCATGATAGGCCATGTGTTCTACATAAGCGCGATTTATAAATTCGCCGGCAACTGGAGCGTGCTCACGGCTGTCTTGCCGATAATAATCTCGGTCGTTGTCGCCATAGGAAATGTTATCGTCAGCGAAAAGCTGCTCAAGCTCAAGTTCGGCAAGTTCAGAACGATAGTCGGCGTCTATACCTTCTTCCTGTTCATGACCTTTGCCGTCAGCGCGGTCGCGATGCTCAACAATTCCTTTGCAAAGCAGTGGATACTCATGTCGGCGGGCGGGCTTCTGTTCGCGTTCTCCGACGCCGTGCTCTCGACCATGTATTTCAAAGAGGGCGGAAACACGAAGCCCAATGTTATTATAAACCACACTCTCTACTATGCGGCGCAGTTTGTAATAGCGTCGTCGGTACTTTTTATAAAATAATCCGAAAAACCGCTTGACAAAATCCTTTCGGGCTGTTAAAATAGTGCGTACAACAAAGCAGAGTGACGCATTGTGCCGCAGCTCTCACCTCCGGGGTTTTGTCCGCGCGGGTCAATAAGAACGGATTTTTATTTCTGTTGATTATTGAGCGAGGGCATCTCTGTGCCCTCGCTTTGATTTTTCCGGTAGAACCGGTCAGAGCATATGGAGGTGCTGGTTATAGGTATCAAAGAAATGCAGATCAATGAAGAGATCACGGACAAAGAGGTCAGGCTCATAAGCAATGACGGTGAACAGTTAGGTATCGTTTCCGCCGCTCAGGCTCAGAAGCTTGCCGCAGAGAAAAATCTCGACCTTGTCAAGATAGCTCCGCAGGCAAAGCCGCCCGTCTGTAAGATCATGGACTACGGCAAATATCGTTTTGAGCAGTCCAAGAGGGAGAAGGAAGCGAAGAAGAATCAGCGTGTGATCGAGATAAAGGAGATCCGCCTTTCGCCCAACATTGACGTACATGATTTTGATACGAAAGTCGGTCACGCCAGAAAGTTCCTGTCGGCAGGCAACAAGACCAAGGTCTCGATCCGCTTCCGTGGACGCGAGATGACCCACACCGATCTCGGACTGACCATAATGGCTCAGTTTGCGGAGAAGTGCGCGGATATCGCCTCGGTCGAGAAGCCGGCAAAGCTTGAGGGACGCCAGATGCTCATGTTCCTCGCTCCCAAGAGCGCAAAGTGATTATCCCGGTAAAATACCGGTCAAAAAGTTGAAGGAGGAAAAGAACTCATGCCCAAGATCAAAACTCACAGCGGTGCTAAAAAGCGCTTCAAGCTGTCAAAAAACGGTAAGCCGATACGTGCACACGCAAACAAGTCTCACATCCTTACCAAGAAGAGCACAAAGCGTAAGAGAAATCTTCGCAAGACCTCTGTTGCAGACACCACCAACGTCAAGCAGATCAAGAAGCTTATCCCTTACAAATAAGAGACAGCTAACCACTCATTAATTATTCGGAGGTAGAAAACCATGGCACGTATCAAAGGTGCAACAATGACTCGCAAGAGAAGAAATAAAGTTCTGAAGCTTGCCAAGGGCTACTATGGCTCAAAGCACAGCCTTTTCAAGACCGCCAAGCAGGCTGTCATGAAGAGCGGCCAGTACGCTTACATCGGCCGCAAGCAGAAGAAGCGTGACTTCCGCAGCCTGTGGATCACCAGAATCTCCGCTGCCGCGAAGCTCAACGGCATGAACTATTCCACGTTCATCAACGGTCTGAAGAAGGCCGGCATCGATCTCAACCGCAAGATGCTCTCCGAGATCGCCATCAGCGATCCCGCCGCTTTCACCGCTCTGACCGAGCAGGCCAAGGCTGCCCTCAAGTAAGTGATCGGAGATTTTCGGGTAGAGACTCAATCTGAAAGTTAAGGGGCTGCTGATGCAGTCCCTTATTTCATATCGGAGGAAAAAAGATGGATTTCGAAAAGATCTCGTCGCGTTCCAACGAAAAAGTGAAGCTTTTCCGGCATTTGTCGCAGAGTGCCTCGTTCCGCAGGGAAACGGGGCTGTTTGCGCTTGAGGGCGCACGCCTGTGCTCGGATGTCGCAAAGACCGGGATAGAAATAAAGACCGCGTTCTTCACAAAAGAAGCTCTCGAAAAGTATCCGGACTATATCTCTGCTGTCGCCGAAAAGGCGGAGCAGGCGTTCGAGATACCGCATGAGCTCGCCGGAACTCTCTCCGATACCCGCGAGGCGCAGGGCGTTTTTTGCATCTGCGTCAAGCGAAAAGAGGCGGAGCTGGAGACGATCGACCCCAAGGGGACATATATAGCGCTCGACAATATGCAGGATCCGTCGAATCTCGGCGCGGTGCTCAGAACTGCGGAGGCGTTCGGCATGAGCGGCGTCATAGTCGGCGGCGGATGCGATATATATAACCCGAAAGCGCTTCGCGCCGCGATGGGCTCTTCGATGCGAATTTCTGTTTTGACAACAGGAAATTTGCCCTCTCTCTTGATTTTTGCCGCCAAAAAGGGTATGCTTACCTTAGCTTCCACGCCGTCCGACGGGGCAAAGAGGATAACCGATATGAGTTTTTCCGGCTCCGTTATCTGCGTTGTCGGCAACGAGGGCAGCGGAATATCGCCCGAGGTCATGTCCGCCTGCACTCTGCCCGTGACTATTCCGATGCGCGGGCGCGCCGAGTCGCTGAACGCCGCGGCGGCCGCCGCAGTGCTTATGTGGGAGCTGACAAAATAACACACGGAGGCTTCAATGGACAAGAAAGCCTATTGGCTCTGGCTTCAGGAAGCTCTTGGCGCAGGAGCTGTCACAGATGAGATTACCGCTGTGTTTCCATCCCCCGAGGAGATGTACTCAAGGGGCGAGATAGAATGGCGATTGAGCGGTGTACTCACCAACAGACAGATAGAAAAACTCAAACAATGCTCTCCCGAAAAGGCGCAGGGCATTGTTGATGTTTGCTATAATAACGGCTGGACCGTCCTCACTCCGGACGACGAGGACTATCCGCCGAAGCTCAGAAGTCTGCGCAACATGCCGCTGGCGCTCTTCGTCAGGGGCGACATAAAACGCGTGACACAGCGCGTGTGCATTGCTGTTGTCGGCACGAGAAAGGCCTCGTTCCAGGGCAGCTATCTCGCGCACCGCTATGCCGCGGCGCTTGCATATTCCGGCATCTGCGTCGTCTCCGGCGCGGCGATGGGTATCGACAGCTGCGCGCACAACGGCGCGCTCGACTCCGGCGGAGTCACGGCGGCGGTGCTCGGCTGCGGCTTCGGATACAAATATCTTATGGAAAACGAGTATCTGCGCGACTGCGTAGCTCAGAGCGGTGCGCTGATAACGGAGTTTCCGCCGGGATTCCCGTCCTCGGCGAGAACATTCCCGATAAGAAACAGAATAATCTCGGGACTCTGCGACGCTACAATAGTCATCGAGGCGGGAGTTAAGAGCGGCTCGCTCATCACCGCAAACTGCGCCATAGAACAGGGACGAGATGTGTTCGCGCCGCCCGGCGATGTGTTCAACTCATCTTACGCCGGGGCGAATCGGCTGATAAGAGACGGCGCAAGACCGCTTTTGTCAATTTACGATTTGATAACCGAATACTCCGTGCGCTATCCCGACAAGATAAAGCCGGAGGATATGGCGAAGGCGCTCGAATATCTGAGCGGCAAGCGCGAGCTGACGCAGGAGCAGGCAAAGGAAGAGCCGAAGACCGTTGAGCGTCCGCACGAATCGGTCAAAAAGCTCGAGCCCGAGCCGAAGCCTGAGGAGTTCAGGGTCAAAAAGCTCGTGTCGATACCCGTCGGACTCTCTGAAAAGGCAAAGAAAATATACGAATCAATGGGAGAAGAACCTCTGTTTGCAGACGAGATAGCGGCGAAGACCGGATTTGCGCCGTGGGAGGTTGTCAGCTCGATGACCGAGCTGGAGCTTGAAGATCTCGTGTGTCTGTGCGCAGGGAAACGATACAAAAAAATTTGAACAGGGGAGCAAACGAAATGTCCACTTTAGTTATAGTCGAGTCGCCCGCAAAGGCGAAGACAATTAAAAAATATCTCGGACCCGGCTATGAGGTAGTCGCCTCGATGGGTCATGTCCGCGACCTGCCCGCGGCGAAGCTGAGCGTCGATGTCAAGCATGATTTCGCGCCGAAATACGCCGTTATAAAAGGAAAAGAAAAGCTCGTCAGCGAGCTGAAAAAAGATGTTGAAAAAAGCGATAAAGTTATCCTCGCAACCGACCCTGATCGCGAGGGAGAAGCGATATCGTGGCACCTTTCGACCCTGCTCGATCTCAATCTCGAGGACAAGAACAGAGTCACCTTCAACGAGATAACCAAAACCGGAATCAAGAACGGCATGGATCATCCGCGCGCCGTCGACATGAATCTCGTCAACGCACAGCAGGCGAGAAGAATACTCGACAGACTCGTCGGTTATCGCCTGAGCCCGTTCATTTCGCAGAAGATACGCCGCGGACTTTCCGCCGGCCGCGTTCAGAGCGTCGCGGTGCGCATGATAGTTGACCGCGAGGAGGAGATCCGCGCGTTCAAGCCCGAGGAATATTGGACGATAGATGCGAAGTTCACCGCCCCGTCCCGCAAGGTGTTTTCCGCATCGCTCTACGGCGACGAAAACGGCAAGATAAAAATAGAGAACAAAGAGCAGTCGGACGCTATCCTCAGCCGCCTCGACGGCGCTTCGTATACCGTCAAAACCCTCAAAAAGGGCACGAGGAAGAAGAACCCCGCGCCGCCCTTTACCACCTCCACCCTCCAACAGGAGGCTTCGAGGAAGCTCGGTTTCCAGACTCAGAAGACCATGCGCACCGCGCAGGAGCTCTATGAGGGCGTCGATGTTCAGGGCATCGGCACGACCGGTCTTATAACCTACATGAGAACCGACTCGCTGAGAATCTCCGAGGAGGCGCGCGCCCAGGCTGCCACCGCTATAGAAGATATCTTCGGAAAGGAGTATCTGCCCGACAAGCCGCGTTATTACAAGACCGGAGCCAACGCGCAGGACGGCCATGAGGCTATCCGCCCCGCGACCCCATCGATAACCCCCGAGCGCGTCAAGGATTCGCTGACTTCGGATCAGTATAAGCTCTATAATCTTATCTGGAAGCGCTTCATGGCGAGCCTTATGGCGAGCTGCGTCCAGGATACGGTGAAGCTTGAAATAGCCGGAGCAAACGAAAAGGACGCCGCCGAGGGCAAATATTGCCTGTTCACCGCCGCCGGTTATTCCGTACGCTTCGACGGCTTTACAAAAGTATATGAGATAAGCGACGACGAGAGCAAGGGTTCGCTCCTGCCCGAGATAAAGGTCGGGGACACTGCGAAGCTCAAGGAACTCATCCCCTCGCAGCACTTCACCTCGCCTCCGCCGCGCTTCACCGAAGCGTCGCTCGTCAAGGAGTTCGAGGAAAAGGGTATCGGCAGACCGAGCACCTATTCAACAATAATCACTACAATAGTCAAGAGAAACTATGTCAAGCGCGAGTCGAAGCAGTTCGTGCCCACCGAGCTCGGCGAGGCGACAACGAAGCTGCTCAAAGAGAAGTTCCCGCGCATAGTCAACGTCAAGTTCACCGCGCAGATGGAGGATATGCTCGACCGCGTCGACTCCGGCGATATCGACTATGTCTCCGTCCTCGACGATTTCTACGGCGAGTTCGAGAAGTCGCTCGACAAGGCGAAAGCCGAGATGAAGGATGTCAAAATTCAGCTCGAAGAGGATATAACCGATATCCCCTGCGAGAAGTGCGGCAGAATGATGGTCATAAAGACCGGACGCTACGGCAGATTCCTTGCCTGCCCCGGCTATCCCGAGTGCAAGAACGCGAAGCCGCTCGTGCTCGAAACGAACGCAAAGTGCCCCAAGTGCGGCGCAAAGGTCATCGAGAGAAAGACGAAGAGGGGCTATACTTTCTACGGCTGCTCGAATTGGCCGGGCTGCGACTTCATGACCTGGGATAAGCCGACGGATGAGATATGCCCGCAGTGCGGCAAGTCCCTGTTCAAGAAGAAGGGCGGCGTTGTCGAATGCCTCAACGAGGGCTGCGGCTACACCAAGAAGAGCGCAAGAAAAGGTAAAAAAACCGATGAATAAAGTTACCGTTATAGGAGCGGGCTTCGCGGGCGTTGAAGCCGCGAGACAGCTGTCGCGCGCGGGGATAAGAGTTACCCTGTGCGAGATGAAGCCGCAAAAATTCTCGCCCGCCCATTCGAGCCCGAACTTCGCCGAGCTCGTCTGCTCGAACTCCTTCAAGGCTTTGCGCACCGCGAGCGCCGCGGGTGAGCTCAAAGCCGAGATGGAGATGCTCGGCTCGCTCTGCGTGAGCTGCGCCAAGGCGACTGCCGTCCCCGCAGGCGGTGCTTTAGCCGTTGACAGGGACGATTTCTCCGCCCTTGTCACAAAGACAGTCGAAGAAGATCCGCTTATAGATATAGTCCGCGGCGAGGTGACGGAGATACCCGCAGACGGCGTTGTGATTATCGCCGCAGGTCCGCTCGCGTCCGACGCGCTCTCCAATGAGATAGAGAAAATCTGCCCCGGACATCTGAGCTTCTACGATGCCGCCGCGCCGATAGTTTCGGCTCAGAGCCTCGATATGACCTGCGCGTTCAAGCAGTCGCGCTACGACAGGGGCGGCGAGGATGACTATATAAACTGTCCGATGGACAAAGAGGAGTATGAGGCGTTTTATGAAGCCCTTGTCGGCGCGGAGAGCGCCGAAACCCACTCGTTCGACAAGCGCAAGGGAGTCTACGAGGGCTGTATGCCGATAGAAGTCATGGCTCTGCGCGGGCAGGATACTATCCGCTTCGGTCCGATGAAACCTGTCGGTCTGCGCGATCCGCGTACGGGACACAGACCGTGGGCGGTGCTCCAGCTCAGAAAAGAGAACTCGGCGGGTACTATGTACAATCTCGTCGGCTTCCAGACGAATCTGAAATTCGGCGAGCAGAAGCGCGTTTTCTCTATGATACCCGCGCTCAAAAATGCGGAGTTCGTGCGCTACGGCGTCATGCACCGCAACACATTTATAAATTCACCCAAGCTTCTTGGCGCGGACTTCTCGCTCAGGAGCGACAGACGAATATTCTTCGCGGGTCAGATAACCGGCGTGGAGGGCTATATGGAGTCCGCCGCCTCGGGAATACTCGCCGGCATCAACGCCGCGCGGTATATAAACGGAAAAGACCCGTTCGTCATGCCCGGTGACACCGTCATGGGGGCGCTCGCACGCTATATCAGCGACGAGAGCGTGACGGATTTTCAGCCCATGGGCGCAAACTTCGGAATACTTCCGCCCCTCGACGAGCGTATCCGCTCGAAGCAGGAGCGTTATGAGAAGATCTCGCAGCGGGGACTCGAGTCTGCGGGAAAATATATCGAAGGAGAGAATGAAAAATGAAGATTATAGTTGATGCTTTCGGCGGCGACAATGCACCTCTTGAGGTTATCAAGGGCAGCCGCAACGCAAAGGACGATCTCGGCGTGGATATAGCGCTCGTCGGCGATAAGGAAAAGATATTCTCCTGCGCCGCGCAGAACAAGATATCGCTCACGGGCATTGATATTATAGACGCTCCGGATGTTATCGCCATGACCGATCAGCCCGGCGAGATACTCAAAAGCAAGAAAAACTGCTCCATGGCGGTCGGACTCCAGGCTCTTGCGGACGGCAAGGGCGACGCATTCGTCAGTGCCGGTTCAACCGGCGCGCTCGTCATGGGTGCGACTTTTATCGTCAAGCGCATCAAGGGCGTAAAACGCCCGGCGATAGGCAGCGTCCTGCCCTCTAACGACAAGCCCTTTCTTCTGCTCGACTGCGGCGCGAACGCAGACTGCACCGCGGAGCATTTAAAGCAGTTCGCTCAGATGGGCGCGATATATTCGGAGAAGTTCGTAAAAGTTCAGTCTCCGCGCGTGGCTCTTGCGAATATCGGCACCGAGGACAGCAAGGGCGACCGCCTGCGCCATGAGGCGTTCGATCTGCTCAAGGAGACGAAAGGCATCAACTTCATCGGCAACGTCGAGACTCGCGACGTGCCCTACGGCTGCTGCGACGTGCTCGTCGCGGACGGCTTCACGGGAAATATTATCTTAAAGCTCTATGAGGGTGTCGCGGGCGCGATGATGGCAAATATCAAGAGTATATTCAAAAAGAGCTCGATAACCATGCTCGCCGCCATGATGGTCAAGGGCGGTCTGCTCGGTCTTAAAATGAGAATGGATTATTCCGAGTTCGGCGGCGCGCCGCTGCTCGGAGTCAACGGCGTTGTTATCAAGGCGCACGGCTCGTCCGACGCAAAAGCTATCCGCAACGCCATAAGGCAGGCAAAGACCTGCGCAGAAAAAAATATAGTCGGCACCATTGCACAGAGCGTCAAGGAAGCTGCCGACGCGGAGTAAGAAAATGGACAACAGAGAACTCGAAAAGAAAATAGGCTACAATTTCAAGAATAAAAAGCTGCTCACCGAGGCGCTGACCCACTCGTCATACGCCAACGAGCGGCAGGACGGCACGCGCTGCAACGAGCGCCTGGAGTTTCTGGGCGACTCGGTGCTCGGCTTTATCTCCGCCGAGCATTTCTTCCATCACTTCAAGCACCTGCCCGAGGGCGAGCTGACGAAGAGACGCGCTTATTTCGTCTGCGAGAAGTCACTCAGCGAATTTGCGCGCACTCTCGGTATCGGCGACTATCTGCTCTTCGGCAAGGGCGAGGTGCTCACCGGCGGCAAGGATCGTCCGTCTATCCTCGCCGATGCGTTTGAGGCTGTGCTCGCCGCTATCTATCTCGACGGCGGCATAGAACCGGCGAAGAAGTTCGTTTTCCGTTTTATCGATAAGGCGGACGAGGAGAAGCCGGTCGTCACGGACTACAAGACCACTTTGCAGGAAATAGTCCAGCGCAACCCCGAGGAGGCGGTCGAATATGTCCTCGTCGGCGAGAGCGGACCCGACCACAACAAGACCTTCAGCGTCGAAGTCCATCTCAACAGCAATGTCATCGGCCACGGCTCGGGCAGAAGCAAGAAGATAGCCGAGCAGGCGGCGGCAAAAGAGGCTCTGGAGCTCATGGGGCTCAAGGCATGAAACATATAAACGTCTCCGTATTCGTTCCCCATGCGGGCTGCCCGCACCAGTGCAGCTTCTGCAACCAGAGGAGCATTTCGGGCGCAAAGAGCCAGCCGACAGCGCAGGATGTGCGCGACGCGGCGCTCGTCGCCATGCGCTCGTCCCCCGAGGGAATAAAGGACGGGGAGATAGCATTTTTCGGCGGCAGCTTCACGGCTATCGACCGCGATTATATGATCGAGCTGCTCTCTTCGGCGCAGGAGTTCATCGGCGAAAACGGCTTCAAGGGCATCAGAATATCCACCCGCCCGGACGCTGTTGACGGCGAGATATGCGATATTCTTGAAAAGTATCATGTCACGGCGGTCGAACTCGGCGCACAGAGCACGAATGATAAAGTGCTCGCGATGAACCGCAGAGGGCACACACGCGAGGATATCTTCCGCTCGGCGCGGCTTTTAAAAGAACGCGGCTTCGAATTGGGGCTCCAGATGATGACCGGGCTCTACGGTTCGAATGATGAGGACAGCATCGGGACGGCGCGGGATATAATCTCACTTTCACCGGACACCGCGCGGATATATCCGACGGTAGTTATAGAAAACACGGAGCTCGCCGAGCTATACCGCAATGGCGAATACCGCCCGCAGACTCCCGAAGAGGCGGCGGTGCTCTGCGCGAAGATACTGCCGATGTTCGAGCGAGCGGGTATAAAAGTCATCCGCCTCGGACTTCATTCCGGCGGCGACGTCGAGGGCTCTTTCGTTGCCGGCGCATATCATCCGGCTCTGCGCGAGATGTGCGAGGGGCATATATATTTTGATATTATTAACAGAGCACTCTCCGGAAAAGAAAAGGGGAAGTACATAATATATGTCGCCCCGCGTGAAGTTTCAAAAGCTTCCGGGCAGAGAAGATGCAATATCGAAAAGCTCAGAGAACTCGGCTATGAATGTAAAATAAAAGAGAGCGCGGCTCTCTCGGCGCGCGATATAACCTTGGAAAAAGTCAACTTATTATAAAGGCAGGCAGATAAATGTTACTAAAAGCACTCGAACTGCAGGGCTTCAAATCCTTTCCCGACAAGACAACGCTTGAATTCGGAAAAGGCATAACCGCCGTCATAGGACCCAACGGCTCCGGCAAGAGCAACATCTCCGATGCCGTTCGCTGGGTTCTCGGCGAGCAGTCGTCAAAGAGCCTGCGCGGCTCGAAAATGGAGGATGTTATCTTCGGCGGTACTTCGCTGAGAAAAGCGATGGGCTTTGCCGAGGTCACTCTGCGCCTCGATAACACCGACCGCACCCTCAACAACTGCGACAAAGACGATGTCTCCGTTACCCGCCGCTACTACCGCTCGGGCGAGAGCGAGTATCAGCTGAACGGCGAGACAGTGCGCCTGCGCGATATCCACGAGCTGTTTATGGACACGGGACTCGGACGCGACGGCTATTCAATGGTCAGCCAGGGCAGAGTCGCCGACCTTATCTCTTCGCGCTCGCCGCAGAGGCGCGATATGCTCGAAGAGGCGGCGGGAATATCCCATTTCAGATACCGCCGCGCGGACGCGACACGCAGACTCGAACAGGCGGAGGAAAATCTCGTTCGCCTGCGCGATATATTGACCGAACTCGAGGGACGCGTCGGGCCGCTCAAAACGCAGAGCGAAAAAGCGCAGAAATTCCTTGTGCTTGCAGGGGAGAAAAAGGAGCTTGAGATAGGACTCTGGCTCAAGACGATAGAGCGCTCCCGCGAGGGACTCAAGGCGCAGGAGGATAAAATATCCCTCGCCGCCGCAGACTATGAGCAGGCGGAGCGCGAGCTCGAACAGATATCGGCTCAGATAGAAGAGCTGATGAGCACGGGCAGCGGAATAACCGTGCAGATAGAAGAACTGCGAACGAAAGCCGCCTCCGACGAGGAGCAGGCGACCGCAGTTGACGGCAGAATCGCCGTCGAGCACAACAACCTCGCGCATAACCGCGAGACGATAGAGCGCATAAAGCGCGACATGGAAGCGGCGACCGCCACTGAGCAGCACCTCGAGGAGCAGATCGACGCCGCCCAAAAAGAAATAGAATCTATAGACGCTGAGATAAAGGGCTGCCAAGCGCAGCTGCTCGAACTGCTCGACAGCACGGGCAAGCTCAAGGAGCAGGAGAGCGCGATAACCGCCGAGCGCGACAGCGCGGAGGCGCAGGCGAAGACCATAAACGAGTCTCTCTCCGCCGCAAAAATCGAACAGAGCACGGCGCGCTCCTCCGCGCAGGAGATAGCCGCGCGCCTCGGCACAGTTGATGAAGTCATCGCTTCGCGCGGCGGACTGCTTGACGCACTCCGTGAGCAGGCCGAAGTCAGCCGCAGAAATCTTGACGCGTGCCTTGAAAATATAGAATCACTTTCAAATTCAATAGACGGCTACTCTATGATAGTCCGTTCGCGCTCCGAAAAGGCGGAGAAGATGCGCCGCGAGCTCGACGCCGCAACGCTCGACATCCACCAGAAGCAGGCGCGAATCAGAATGCTCGAGGATCTCGAGAAGAACATGGAGGGCTATTCAGGCTCCGTTAAAGCGGTCATGCGCGAAGCAAAGCGCGGAACGCTGCGCGGAATCCACGGACCTGTGTCCCAGCTGATAACCGTTGATGCGAAGTACGCCGCGGCGGTCGAGACGGCTCTCGGCGCCGCCGTGCAGAATATAGTAACCGACGACGAGTCGGCGGCAAAGCGTGCCATAGCCTATCTTAAAGAGAGCCGCGCAGGACGCGCGACTTTCCTGCCGATGACGGCGATAAAGCCGCGCCCGTTCAGGGAGGACGGACTCGACTCCTGCGCCGGATTCATCGACATGGCGGACAGACTTCTTCGATGCGACGACGAGTATCTGCCGATAATCAGGAATCTGCTCAGCCACACCGCCGTTGCGGATAATATCGACAGCGCGATAGCCATCTCCAAGCGCTTCGGCCACAGATTCAAAGTCGTCACGCTCGACGGTCAGGTCATGAACGCGGGCGGCTCAATGACGGGCGGTTCGCGCGGGCAGAACGCGGGCATACTCAGCCGCGGCAATGATATAGAACAGCTCAAAAAGACCGTCACGAAGCTTGAAAAAGACCTTGCCGAGCGACAGGAGAGATACAAAGAGCTCGCGGGCGAAGTTTCGGCGGCGCAGGCGGAATACGACGGCGTGACAGCGGAGCTCCAGAAAGCGCAGGAAGAAAAAATCCGCCGAGAGGGCGAACTGCGCATGATAGACGACAAGATAGAAACCGCCGAGTCGGCGCTCAATGACCTCGAAGCGGAGAAGCGCAGCTCCGCAGAGCGCACCGCAAAGCTCGAAGAAATTCAGACTCAGGCGCAGAAGAAGATAGATGAATTTACCTCTCAGCTCGACTCGGTCAATGAAAAAATAATCGAAATCGAATCGCGCCGCGATGAACTGCTCAGCACCCGCGAACAGAACGCGGACAAAGAGAGCAGCATCAACCTCAGCATCCTTGCGTTCAAAAAGGATATTCAGGCGCGAGAGGAAGTTATCGAAACGCTCAAACGCCGCAGAAGCTCCCATGAGGGTCACGCCGATGAACTTAAATCGGAGATTGACTCGATAACCGAGCAGATGACCGCGACGAACGAGCTTATAGAACAGCTCAAGGGCGAGGCGGCATCACTTCGCGCCGAGGCTCAGCAGAAGAAAGACGAGATATCCTCGCTCGCTCAGAAGCGAAGCGGAGTCGAGGGCGAGAGCACCAAACTTCGCGCTCAGGAGCGCTCGGTCAGCGACAGGCGCGAGAGGCTGTCCGGCGAGCGGGCAAGGCTCGAAGAACGCCGCGACTCGATGCAGCGCGAGCTCGAAAATGCGCAGAACAAGCTCTATGACGAATATCAGCTCACTCGCCGCGAGGCGGAGGAACTCGGAATAATTATCGAAGATCCGCAGAAAGCGCAGCGCGATCTCAATGATATAAAGAACAAGATAAGAGCCCTCGGCAATGTCAATGTCGGCGCTATTGAGGAATACAAAGAGGTCTCCGAGCGCTACGAGTTCATGAAAACTCAGATAGACGATGTCGAAAGCTCCCGCGCGGAGCTGCTCGCCTTGATAGGCGACCTGACCGGCAAGATGTCGGAGCGGTTCAGGGAGCAGTTCGACCGCATAAATACTATCTTCGGTCAGACGTTCTCGGAGCTGTTCGGCGGCGGCAAGGCGGAGCTTATTCTTGAGAATCCGCTCGATGTACTCGAATGTGCCATTGAGATAAAGGTTCAGCCCCCGGGCAAGAATGTTCAGAACATCGACCTGCTCTCGGGCGGCGAAAAGGGACTTGCGGCAATTGCGCTGCTGTTCTCTATCCTCAAGGTCACTCCCGCGCCGTTCTGCTTTTTCGACGAGGTCGAGGCGGCACTCGATGATGTCAACGTCACGCGCTACGCACAGTATGCTCGCCGCATGACGAAGAACACGCAGTTCATACTTATCACGCACAGACGCGGCACGATGGAAGAAGCCGATGTCCTCTACGGAGTCACGATGCAGGAGGACGGAGTCTCCAAACTGCTCGAACTCAAGACCGCCGAGATGGCAAAGAAGCTCGGATTGACACAGTGATACATATAATAAGCCCCGGAGTTTTCCGGGGCTGTTTTTATAATTTGCGATAAGTTGGGGGTTGTCAGGTCATGCAAATCATTCCTCCCTCTTCCCTCCAACCGCTTTGCCGAGTTCGGAAAACGCTATCGGTGCGAGGGCGAGGGCGGCGACGGTCAGCCACTCATATATATTGAGCACGGACACATCAAACAGCACCCGCAGCGGCGGGACGGTCATAACAATGAGCTGGAGCGCGGCGCAGAGAGCGGCGCAAATAGTGAGCTTTCTGTTTGAAAAAATACCGATGCTGAAAACCGAGCGGCGCGAGCGCATATTGAACGAATGAGCTATCTCGCAGAGGCTCTGCGTCGCAAACGCCATGGTGCGTCCAAGCTCGACGCAGGAATTTTTAAAGAGCGAGTTGCCCGCGACGAACGCAAACAGACTCAGCGCACCTATCAACATTCCCTCGAGGGCTATGTCGAGCCCCGTGCGGTCGGCGAAAAAGCTCTTTGAGCTGTCGCGCGGGGGACGCTGCATGATGCGGCTGTCGAGCCTCTCCGCGCCGAGCGCGAGCGCGGGCAGGGAGTCTGTGACGAGATTTATCCACAAAAGCTGTATCGGCAGGAGCGGCGCGGGCATGCCGAAGAGAGTGGCGGCAAAGACGCAGAGTATCTCGCCGATGTTGCAGCCGAGCAGATAGTGTATGGCGCGGCGGATGTTGTCATATATTCCACGCCCCTGGGCTACGGCTTTGACTATTGTCGCAAAATTGTCGTCGGTCAGAATCATGTCGGCGGCGTTCTGCGCCACCTGCGTGCCGCCCTTGCCCATGGCGCAGCCGATATCGGCGGCCTTTAATGCGGGCGCGTCGTTGACCCCGTCGCCCGTCATCGCAACAACCTCGCCGTGGGCGCGCAGAGCCTTGACTATCCGAACTTTGTGCTCCGGCGTCACACGCGCATATACGCGGCAGGAGCGCACGGCGCGCGCGAATTCGTTCTCACCCATTTTGTCTATCTGCGCGCCCGTTAGACATTCGCCGGAGCGTGAGAGTATGCCGAGTTTTTTCGCCGTGGCGCAGGCGGTGCCCGCATGGTCGCCGGTTATCATAACAGGCGTTATTCCTGCGCGGCGGCAGGTTTTGACCGCCTCATATGCCTCTTCGCGCGGCGGATCCTCCATGCCGATAAGCCCGCAGAATGTCAGCCCCGTCTCGCTTATTTTTCCCCCGTTTGTCTCGCCCGTGGCGACGGCGATAACTCTTAATGCCCGCTCAGCGAGAGAAGCGTTGAGACTCAGTATTTTTTCACGCCGAGCCGAAGTCAGCGGGCTTTTCGTTCCGTTTAATATTATATCGGAACACTTTTTTATCAGCACATCGGGCGCGCCCTTTGCGACCGTTATTATTTTGTCTCCGTCTCTTATCGCGACGGACATCATCTTCCGCTCGGACGAGAACGGTATTTCATCGGTTCTGGGCTTTTGGCGGTTGAGCTTCGCCGTATCAGTACCGGATCGCTCCGCCGCCGCGACTATCGCAGCCTCGGTCGGCTCGCCGGACACCTTGCCCTTGCCCTCGTATTTTGCGTCGCAGCAGAGCGCGGCGAGAGAGAAAAGCTTTTTCGCCTCTTCGCCGGTCAGCTGAATTTCGCCCGACGGCGAGCAGGCGGCAGTGACGGTCATTTTGTTCTGAGTCAGCGTGCCCGTCTTGTCTGAACAGACATATGTTGCCGCGCCGAGCGTCTCGACTGCGGGCAGGCGGCGTATGACCGCGTTGCTCTTCGCCATCTTCTGCACCCCGAGCGAGAGCACAACGGTGACAACTGCGGGCAGTCCCTCGGGGATAGCCGCAACGGCGAGACTGACAGAGAGCATGAACGCGCTGAGCACGCCCATGCCGCGCAGGATGCTGAGCACGAATATCAGCGCGCATATCGCCAGCGCGCCGATGCCGAGGACTTTGCCTATCTTCGCGAGCTTTATTTGCAGCGGCGTTGTCGGTTCGTCTTCTGTGTTCAGAAGATGTGCTATCTTCCCGACCGCCGTGTCCATGCCCGTCTGAGTCACGACTGCCCTGGCGTGGCCCGCGGTTATGACTGAAGACGAAAATATCATATTTTTGAGCTCCGCCTGCGGACTTCCGTCGGGAATACGGCAGAGAGCGTCCTTTTCGCACGGCATGGATTCGCCGGTCAGTGCACTCTCCTGTGCTGACAGCGAATGTGAAGATATCAGCCGCGCATCTGCTGGGACAAGATCGCCCGCACGGACTTCTATAATATCCCCGCGAACAACTTCCGACGCAGGGATTTTTGTCTCTTTTCCGTCTCTTATGACTGCCGCCGTCGGCGCGGACATATTTTTAAGCGCCTCGAGCGAATGCTCCGCGCGCCGCTGCTGAATGACCCCGACTGCGGCGTTGAGTATAACTATTATCAATATCATTATCGGGTCGGCGAAGTCGCCGTGTTCCTCTAAAAACGAGGTCGCAAACGACACTCCGCTTGCTATGAGCAGGACTATCACGGTGAAATCTTTGAACTGCTCGAAAAATTCCGCGATGATACTTTTTTTCTTTTTGCCGCGCAGTATGTTTTCGCCGTCCTGCCCTAGCCGCTTCTCCGCTTCGCGCGAGCTCAAGCCCCTGTCAACGCTGCTGCTGAGTTTGCCGACCGCGTCTGCGGCGCTCATCGAATACCAGTCCATATTTTCTCCCCTTTTTTATTGAGTCCGTGCAATATATATTCAATTTATCGCCGAAAGTTTACCAAAGTTATTGAACCGTTCACATTTCAATGATAAAATAAATTGTAATTATGTCTTTTTTCGACAGACGGAGGTATCGCTCTTCGTGACAAAGATAGTTAAATTTCTAAAACCGTATATGGGAGCTACCGTGGCGGCGCTGTTTTTCTCGCTGTTCAACAATCTTATGCAGCTGATCCTGCCCGCGATGATGGCTCTGATGATAAACACCGGCATCGGCGACGGGCGCATGGGCACTGTTCAGCTCATCGGCGGCGTTATGGCGGTGCTCTCCGCTATCGCGATAGGCGCGGCAATCGCGGGCAGCTACTATTCTTCAAAGGTCTCCGCCTGCTTCGGTCTGTCGCTTCGCCGCGCGCTGTTCGTCAAGGTCGAGTCGCTGAGCCAGTGCGATATAGATAAGATAGGCACGCCCTCGCTGATAACGAGAACGACAAACGACATCCGCCAGATTCAAGACATGATCCTGATGATGATCCGCATTATTATCAGCGCGCCGATAGTCATGGTCGGCGGCGCGTTCATGGCGTTCACGCTGAACAAAAGGCTCTCGACCGTCATGTTCATCGCTATTCCGATAATTTTGGTTATCGCCCTCGTCGTCGCAAAGCAGGTTCTGCCGATGTTCGACAAGGCGCAGAAAAAGACCGACAGACTCAATCTCATCCTGCGCGAGAAGCTCAGCGGAATCAGAGTTATCCGCGCGTTCAACCGCTCGGAATATGAGGACGAGAAGTTCAGAAAGGCAAACTACGACCTGACCGGACTCATGCTCAAGATAAACCGTATTTTCGCGTTCCTTATTCCGCTCGCAACGCTTCTTTGCTATGTCATAGTCGCCATTCTCCTCAAGATGGCGGCGGATCAGATAGACGCGCTCGACGCCGTCGCGGACAGCGTGCAGATAGCGAACACCGTCGGCGATCTGCAGGCGTTCATGGTCTATATGATAATGATAATCTACGCAGTCTCCATGGCGGCGTCGCTGTTCGTGATGCTCCCGAAAGCGGAGATATCCGCGAAGAGAATCAACGAGGTACTCGACCTCGTCCCGATGATAAAAGAGACCGAGCATCCGATAACCCCCGACGCAGACCGCCGCAGCGAGCTTGAGTTCGACTGCGTGAGCTTCAGCTATCCGGGCGCCGATTCGCCGATACTTTCGCGCATATCTTTCAAGACCATGCCCGGCGAGACCACCGCCGTTATCGGCTCGACCGGCTCGGGCAAATCGACTCTCGTCAATCTTATCCCCCGATTTTACGATGTCTCGGGCGGCAGGATTCTCATTGACGGCGTGGACATAAAAAATATGTCTATGCGCACCCTCCACGAAAAGATAGGCTTTATTCCGCAGAGCGCATTCCTGTTCAGCGGCACCGTCGCCGACAACCTGCGCATGGGCAAGCCCGACGCTACAGAAGAGGAGATGTGGGAGGCGCTCGAAACCGCGCAGGCGGCAGATTTTGTCAGAGCCATGCCCGACGGACTCGACAGCGAGCTCTCGCAAAACGGCAAGAATCTTTCCGGCGGTCAGCGCCAGCGCCTCGCGATAGCGCGCGTGTTGATAAGAAAGGCTGAGATATATGTTTTTGACGACAGCTTTTCGGCTCTCGACTTCTCAACCGATGCAAAGCTCCGCAAGGCTCTGCGCGAGAGGATGCCGGATATAACAAAAATAATCGTCGCCCAGCGCGTCGGAACGATAATCGACGCGAGCCGTATAATCGTGCTCGACGAGGGCAAGGTGGCGGGCATCGGTACTCACCGCGAGCTGCTTGAAAACTGTACGGTCTATCGCGAAATTGCCCAATCCCAGCTTTCAAAGGAGGAACTCGCATGAGCAGAAGATCACCTCTGAAGAGAAAGCGCACCTCGCAATCGAGAAAGAAATACAGCGGATATTCCGGCGGCAACCGCCGCCCCGGCGAAAAGCCGAAGAATTTCAAAGAGACCGTCTCGCGCTTCGTGCCGCTCTTAAAGCCGTTTATCCCCGGCATGGTCGTCGTGCTCATAGCGGGCGTTATCGGCACGGTGCTGACCGTCACGGGACCGATGTTCCTCGGCGACATAGTCGATGCGATAAAAGAGCAGGCGGATATAAAGCTCTCCGGCGGCGAGATAAACTTTTCAAAGATACAGAAAATCCTGCTGACCATTCTCGGCATCTACGGTCTGAGCGCGGTGCTCAGCTATGTTCAGCACTATATCATGGCGGGCGTCACGCAGTCCGTCGTGCGCGATCTGCGCGACAAGGTAAACGACAAGCTGACCCACCTGCCGCTGAGCTATATCGACTCTCACTCGAAGGGCGATATCCTCAGCAAAATGATGAATGATATCGACAATATCAGCAACACCCTGCAGAACAACCTTATTCAGATAATCACCTCTGCGGTGAGCTTCATCGGTATGCTTGCGCTGATGTTTTATGTCAGCTGGCAGTTAACTCTTATCACGCTCTCTGTGCTCCCGCCGAGCCTTCTCGTGATATCGCTCATCTCTAAGCGCTCCAAGCGGTACTTCCGCCGCCAGTGGGACGAGACGGGCAACATAAACGGACACATCGAAGAGATGTACACCGGTCACACGCTTATCAAAGTCTTTGACCACGAGGAACAGGCGATAGACGAGTTCGATGATATAAACGTAAGCCTCGCAAAAGCCGGATACAAGGCGCAGTTCATCTCCGGCATAATCGGTCCGATATTAAATTTCGTCAGCAACATAGCCTATGTGCTCATCTGCGTCATAGGCGGCGTGTATGTCATAAAGGGTACTTTCTCTCTCGGCGACATAACAACTTTCTTCACTTATTCAAAGCTCTTCATGCAGCCGCTCGTCAGCATCGGCAACATTGCGAACAACCTTCAGTCCTCGCTCGCGAGTGCGGAGCGCGTGTTCAACCTGCTCGATGAGCCCGACGAGTGCGCCGACTGCTACGACACCAGGATCGAAGAGCCCAAGGGCGAGGTCGAATTCAGAGATGTCAGCTTCAGCTACACTCCCGAAGTGCCGCTTATCGAAAACATGAATCTGAAAGTCGAGCCGGGTCAGCTCGTCGCGATAGTCGGACCGACGGGAGCGGGCAAGACGACATTCGTGAACCTGCTCATGCGCTTCTATGATGTCAATAAAGGCGAGATTCTTCTCGACGGGCACAACATACGCTCGATACCGCGCGAAAATCTGCGCAGCGTATTCGGCATGGTGCTCCAGGATACATGGCTGTTCGAGGGCACGATAATTGAGAACATAGCCTACGGGCGCAAAGGCTGCTCGCGCGAAGAGGTCATTGACGCGGCAAAGGCGGCAAGGGTCCACCACTTCATCAGCACTCTGCCCGACGGCTACGAGACGATGCTCGAAGAGAACGGCGAGAACATCTCTCAGGGTCAGCGCCAGCTTCTGACGATAGCCCGCGCCATCCTCGCGAACCCGTCGGTGCTTATCCTCGACGAGGCGACAAGCTCCGTCGACACGCGCACAGAAGTGCATATCCAAAAGGCGATGAACGCGCTGATGAACGGCAGAACGAGCTTCGTTATTGCACACAGGCTCTCGACCATCCGCGACGCCGATGTTATCTTGGTTATGAACAACGGCACGATAGTCGAGCAGGGCACGCACGAACAGCTGCTCGCACAGAACGGCTTCTACAGAGAGCTCTACGCCAGCCAGTTCGGAGTGTAAAATATAAAAAATTATCCGCTGTATCAAATAATTGATACAGCGGATTTTTTGATTAAGATGATAAAATCTTTTGGCGGCGTGGAGCATAAAGAGCAAGCTTGGATTTTTAACAGAATCTATTTGGAAGCCCTGTTGCCGGCTCGGCACAACACAAAGCCTTGTTCTATCAAAAAAGGGAGCCGGAAATCCGACTCCCTCGTTTTTTATTTTTTCTTCGCGTGCTTGGCTTTTTTCTTCGGCTGTTCCTCGCCGAGGTCGATTGCGATAAACGCGACGTTCCAGATGAGTATCGCCAAAAACAAAACCGTCATCACCGCAGGCGCCGTGCTCATCGTGACGAGCACTATCTTGCCGAAGAGATTCATGAACGACATGTCAGTCAGCGAACCGAGGGTCAGCGTGCCCGCTTTGACCGCCGAAGAGACGGCGGAGAACGCTATCCTCATGCCTATAATGCTCAAAAGACCTGCCGCGCCGAGCGAAGCGGTCGCCTTGCGCGAGTTCGTCGCCGCGGCGACTATAACCGTCGCGAGCGCGACGAGCAGGGCGATGGCAAAGAATACAACAAAGGCGATAAAATTGCCCTTGAATTTCAAAAGTCCGTCCGGGAGCTCGGATACGCCGCCTTTGACGAGGTCAGCGAAAAGACCGTCTCCCGTGAAAAGCTCGATGATGCGTTTGACGCTCAGATTCTCTACAATATTTGAATCATAGATAGTCGCGTGCATATAGACGGTTATGAGATCCGTGAAATATGCGACGGGGAACACTGCAATTGCCAGCAGAGCCGTCACAATTCTGTTGAGAGCTTTCATCCTGACCGACCTTTCTTACTTGAAAATGCTTATTTCTTCTTTTTGTCCCACGAGGAGTTGAGCGCAACGGTGCGGTTTATGATAAGATTGCCCGGAGTGCTGTCCTTATCGACGCAGAAGTAGCCCTGGCGCATGAACTGGAATGTGTCGCCCGGCTTTGCATCGCGGAGTCCGCCCTCGAGCAGGCATCCGTCGATAATTTTGAGAGAATCGGGGTTGATGTTCTGAAGATAGTCGCCGTTTCCGTCCTCGCCTGCGGGGTTCTCGGTGTTGAACAGGCGGTCATAGAGGCGCACCTGAGCCTTCACGTTGTCCGCCGCGCTGACCCAGTGCAGGGTGCCGCGAACCTTTCTGCCGTCGGGCGTCTCGCCGCCGCGGCTCTCGGGGTCGTAGGTGCAGTGTAGGCAGGTGACTTCGCCATTTTCATCGGTATCATATGAGTTGCAGGTCACATAATATGCGCTCTTGAGACGCACTTCGTTGCCGGGGAAGAGCCTGAAATATTTCTTCACGGGCTCAGCCATGAAGTCCTCGCGCTCAACATAGAGCTCGCGGGAGAATGTGACCTTGCGGCGGCCAAGCTCGGGCTTGTCGGGATTTATCTCGACCTCTATCCCCTCGGTCTTGCCCTCGGGGTAGTTGTCGATAACGAGCTTGAGCGGATTGAGAACCGCCATGGCGCGCGGGGCGTTCTGATTGAGATTGTCTCTGACGCACGCTTCGAGCAGACCGTAGTCAACCACGCTGTAGGCCTTTGCCACGCCGACGCGGCCTATGAAGTCGCGTATCGCGGCGGCGGGATAGCCCCTGCGGCGCATACCGCAGAGAGTGACCATTCTCGGGTCGTCCCAGCCGTTGACAACGCCGGTCTGAACCATTTCGAGGCACTTTCTCTTGCTCGTCACGCAGTAGTTGAGATTAAGGCGCGCGAACTCGATCTGGCGCGGCGGCTCTTCAAAGCCGATAGCGTTGATGAACCAGTTGTAGAGCGGTCTGTGGTTCTCAAACTCGAGCGAGCACAGGGAATATGTGACCTTCTCCGCAGCGTCGGAGAGGGGATGGGCAAAGTCATACATCGGATAGACGCACCACTTGTCGCCCGTCTGATGGTGGGAGACATGCGCGATTCTGTAGATGACCGGGTCGCGCATATTGATGTTCGGGCTCGCCATGTCTATCTTGGCGCGAAGCACCTTTTCGCCGTTTGCAAATTCGCCCTCGGTCATTCGGCGGAAGAGGTCGAGATTCTCTTCAACCGAGCGGTCGCGGTAGGGGCTGTTTTTGCCCGGCTCTGTAAGAGTGCCGCGGTATTCGCGTATTTCATCGGGCGACAGGTCGCAGACATACGCCTTGCCCTCCTTGATGAGCTTTATCGCGCACTCATAGAGAAAATCGAAATAGCTCGATGCATAGTAGACCTCGTTCCATTTGTAGCCGAGCCACTCAATGTCCTCTTTTATCGCGTCGACATATTCGACATCCTCTTTCGAGGGATTCGTGTCGTCAAGACGGAGATTGCACACTCCGCCGTACTTTTCCGCGATGCTGAAGTCGATGCATATCGCCTTTGCGTGACCGATGTGCAGATAGCCGTTGGGCTCCGGAGGGAATCTCGTCTGCACGCGGGTGTTGACCCCGTTTGCAAGATCCTCGTCTATAAAATCAGTGATAAAATTTGAATTGAGATTGGTGCTGTCCGCCATTTAGTTCTCCTCCTTGTAGTGTGCGAGCGCCGCAGCGAGTCTCGCTCTGACCCTGTCCTCGCCGAGCAGCCTGATTATCGAATGAAGGTCTGGCGTGTTGCGTCGCGAGGTCACGGCGATTCTGATAACGGTCGACAGGTCGCCGACATGACCCTTGAACGCCGAGGGGTCTTTCTTGTATTCCTTGACGTTGGGCGTGTAGCCGAGCGGCTCGCACATCGCCTTGATGCGCGCAAACCATGCGTCCTTGTCGTCGTTTATGTCAAACTCGCCGATGTATTTTTGAAGTATCGCCGCCGCATCGCCTGCGCTGATATTCTCGGGCAGGGTGTAGTCGGGGGTGTAGATTTCATCGTAGAAATACGAGACGAAGTCCTTGACCTGCTCCCAGTTTGCGATATCCTTTCGTGGCTTCGGGCAGTCGCGGTCTATCGAGAATATGCCGCGCGCAAAATCGCGGTTAGAGTCGAGAAGCTTGTAGAGCTCCTCGTCATATTCTTTCGCCCAGTTCAGTATATTGCCGAGCACCTCGTCCGCCGTCATGTGCGAAATAATATTCTTGCTCACGTCGTTGAGTTTCGCCATGTCAAACAGGCATCCGCTCACGCTCATCTTCTTGAGATTGAACGGGAACTTCCAGCAGTCCTCCGTGGGATTCGCTCTGCGCCAGTCTTCAAAGTTCGAGTTGAGCAGCGTCATGATGTATTCTATAACGCTCTCTTTCGGATAGCCCTGCTCAACGAAGTAGCTGACCGCCGCCTCGGGGTCTTTTCTCTTCGAGAGCTTGCGCTTGGCGCCCGTCTCCTCGTCTATCTTCATGACCTGCGGAGTGTGCGCGTATTTCGGCACTCTGTAGCCGCACGCCTTGAACAGCGCGATGTGCTTCGGGACGGAGGATATCCACTCCTCGCCGCGAATAACGTGCGTTGTGCGCATGAAGTGGTCGTCGCAGACATGTGCAAAGTGATAGGTCGGTACGCCGTCGCTCTTCAAAAGCACCTCATCGATTATATTCTCCGGCATTTCAATTTTGCCGCGGATCATGTCGTCAAAGACAATTCTCTTGTTCTCGTCGCCCTCGGAGCGGAAGCGGAGCACATAGGGCTCGCCAGCCTCGATGCGTCTCTTCTGCTCGTCAAAGCTCAGGTCGCGGCACTTTGCCCATTTGCCGAAATATCCGGTTATCGCCGCGCCGCCGTTTTCCTGCTCTTCGCGGATAGCGGCGAGCTCGTCCGCCGTGCAGAAGCAGGGGTATGCCTTGCCCTCCTGCACAAGACGCTTGGCGACCGCGTGGTAAATCTCAACGCGCTTGCTCTGGGTATAAGGACCGTAGGCGCCCTTCTCTGTGTCGAATCCGGTCACGCCCTCATCAAATTCGAGACCGAAATTTTTGAATCCGTTGATTATTGCGGACACGCCGTCGGCGACCTCGCGCTTCTTGTCCGTGTCCTCGATTCTCAGATAAGTAAGTCCGCCGCTGACTCTCGCCGTCAGAAAATCGACGAGCGCGCCGAACAGGCCGCCTATATGGAGATATCCCGTCGGGCTCGGAGAGAATCGGGTCACACGCGCCCCCTCGGGAAGCTCGCGCGGGGGGTATCTCAGCTCGCACTCCTCCGGCGTCAGCCCGTTTGAGCCGAACAGGAGATCGGCGAGTCTTTCGTTATCAGTCATTAAACCGCACTCCGTTTCTGTAGGTAAATATATACACTATATTATTGCAGAAAAACGCCCGTCAATCAAGAGCCAAAGAACAATTTCTCAAATCAAAAGAGGGTAATCGATAAAAATTTCATAAATCTTTAATTTTCCATTGATTTTTGCACTCTTTTATTTTATAATGAATACGACCGCGCAAGCAGTAAATTGATTTTTCGTGCTCATTCGCTCGGGAGAGAAAACCGCAAAAAAAGCGCGACTGAATGAAGATTTCATATTCGGAGGTAACAGAAATGACAAAGAAGATCATAGCTCTTGTCCTTGCTCTCTGCTTCGTTTTTGCTTTTGCAGCCTGCAAGAAGGATAAGGACAACGGCGACACAACCACAGGCGAGCCCAACACTTCCGCAAACGGCGAGACGATTGCAAACGACGAGTCCAGCGAAGCTGAGTCCGTCAGCGGCGACGAGTCCACCGAGGCTCAGACCGACGCTTCCGGCAACACCGTAGCTCCCGAGGAGACCAAGAAGGGCAATCAGGGCGGTAATCAGGGCGGCAATCAGGGCGGCAGCAGCACTGCTTCCAAGCCCGTGACAAAGGCTGAGATAGTTGCGTATTTCAACAAGGCCATTAACGGCGTTAAGCCCAGTGCGAAGAGCGTTACAAGAGTTTCTGAGACGAACTACAGAAGCGGCAAAATCACCGGTGTGCCCTCCATCGTCGATAAGCTTGTCGGCGGTATAGACAGCTTTGTTGACGGTCAGCTCAAGAAGAACAGCAAGGGCTCCGAAACATTCTCCAATTCTGCGGCTATAAAGGCTAACTTCCCTGTTGAGAACGAGTCCTGGTCGAGCAAGCTTACTGCGAATGATGTCGCAAGCGCAACTTGCACCGAGGCGGGCGGAGTTTACACCATTACTATAAAGACGGTTGCCGACAAGGCTTCCTCCAACGTTCATCACGGCTCGGGTCATGCCCCGAAGGTTTTCAGCGTGGTTCTCCCGTCTGTTATCAACGATCAGTTTAGCGGCGGCGTGCTTAAGTCTGTCGCTAAAACCTTTAAAATCGGCACCGCTCAGATGGAGTATCCCTCCGGTACAGTTACCGTTAAGGTTGATGCTAAGACCAGCCGCGTTATCAATGCTACATATGATGCCAAATGGACAATTCACCTTCCTCTTGGCGACGGAATGGTAGTGCTTCCTTTCGGCACAAAGACCATTTACAACATCGCTTACTAATTAAACAAAATGACTGTTTTGAGGCAGGAGTTTCCTGCCTCAAAATGCATTTACAAACATATCAAGTGAAAAAGAAGGATATTTAAAATGGAAAAGAAAGTTCTTGTTGAAACTTCCGCGCGCCATGTACATGTCACCAGAGAAGCTCTTGACATCCTCTTCGGTGAGGGCTATGAGCTGACCGTCAAGAAGGAGCTCTCTCAGCCCGGCCAGTTTGCGAGCAACGAGCGCGTTGCCGTTATCGGACCGAAGGGCAGCTTCCCGGCAGTCTCCATCCTCGGCCCCGTGCGTCCCGAGAATCAGGTTGAGATTTCGCTCACCGACGCCCGTTCGATAGGCGTGACTGCTCCTGTCAGAGAGAGCGGCGACGTTGCGGGCAGCGGCGCCTGCAAGCTTGTCGGCCCCAAGGGCGAAATAGAGCTTGAGTGCGGCGTTATCGCAGCGCAGAGACACATCCACGCAACTCCCGAGGATGCCGAAAAATACGGTCTTCAGGACAAGCAGATAGTCAGCGTCAAAATTGACTCGAACGGCCGTTCGCTCGTTTTCGGCGATGTCGTCGTCAGAGTCAGCCCGAAGTATGCGCTGGCAATGCACATCGATACCGATGAGTCCAACGCCGCAGGCGCAACTCCCGGTCTCATGGGCGAGATACTTGCGTAACAAAAAAACGAAATTCAGTCCTCTGCACTCTGAGTGCGGAGGGCTTTTCGCTTGCGGTCGGGGAGGATGAGCAGACGCACTTATGTGCCAATAGCGGCGGAGCTCTTCAGGCAATATAACGACATTTTTATTCTCACATATAAAATTATTGTCGACTCCCTTGTGTAAGGAGAGCTGGATCGGCGAAGCCGAGACTGAGGAATTGCGTCCAGATAAAAATTGTCGTGGTTGTCCTCGATTTATCAACAGGCAAATTCTTATTTTCGGATACTTACGCGAAACCGCCGCCAAAATCAAAACACTTTTCCCCGATGTGTTTCACTAATGACGCATTTACACAATTTGTACTACCCCCGTTAAACGAAATTTTATCTTTTGTCTATTGAATGATTGGAACAACGATTATACAATTATATATAAATCAATAAGGAGTGAAAAAGATGAAAAAGATTCTGACAATAATCCTTGCCGCTGTCCTCGTTCTCTCGTTCGCGGCGTGCAAGAAGAATGACACAAACAACGACACCACTGCCGGTGACGCTCAGACCTCCGGTCAGGCGGCGGATGTTTCCGCTTCCGATGATACCGCTTCTTCCGAAGAGGCTTCCTCCGAGGTCGAGACCGAGGTAGTCACCGATAAAGAGGGTCACACCGTTATCGAGACTAAGGCTTCTCAGTCCTCCGATACAAAGACCACGACCAAGGGCAGCACGACTCCCTCCAAGGGTCTCAACACCAACGACGCAGCAGCTTGCATCAAAGCTTATCAGGCGGCGGTCAACGCTACAAAGCAGTTCAAGAGCGGCAGACAGAACATGGCTCTCAAGGGCAGCATCACTGCTGACGGCAGCCTCGGCGCTCTGCTCAAGATAGCTCAGAAGCCCGTTGCAAACGCACTCAACAAGAACTCCAAGGATCGTACCGATATCCCCGGCAAGCCCTCGGGCATGCAGGCGAGCCACATGAAGAGCGCCAGCGCGGTGACCAGCGGCAACTACACCACAATCACCTTCAACGTCAAGGATCAGACTCAGGGCGCGAAGGCTGATAACCACAGCGGTTCCGTCGGTTGCGCAGTCGGTACTCTCGGCGATGTCGATAACGCTATCAGAGAGCTCGGACTCAGCGTCGACTACAAGGACGGCAAGATTGAGCTGACCTACACCAACTGCAAGGTCGTCGTCAAGATTGACAACACCACCGGCAAGATCGTCGAAGGCAGCTGGGCATATGATGTCAATGTCTATGCAAACGGCATCAAGGTCTCCATCGTCTCCGTCAATAACCTCAAGGGTATCGTCGCTTTCTCTTACACCGCTAAGGGCTGATATCTGAAAAAAATCGAAGCCGTCCGTCTTTCCAGACGGGCGGTTTTTTGTCGGCTGTCGGGGATATGCGTCGGATAAACTGCGGCTTTATCAAAAATTAATTTTTTGCCATGTTTTTTTATAAGATTTTTCTTGACCTGTCTGCTTCAATATCTTAAAATATAAGCCTAATCAAGTGCAACACTCAGATGAAATCTGTCGGGAGGGAGAAGAATGAACAAAAAGCTTATGAGATTTGCCGCACTTTTGCTTGCGGCGGCTATGCTCTTTTCCTTTTCGGCGTGCAGAACGAACGATGACGGTTCGGAGTCTTCTACGGACGAACCCTCGGTCACTGATGCGGGGAATATTCATGAGGAGTCCACCGACTCTGCGGAGCTGACAACTGACGAGCCGACGACCGACTCAAGAACCGTGACGCGCTCCAATGTTTCCGGCGGAACAAAGACCGAGACTGTCAACGTCTACAAGGGGCTCAACTCCACGAACACTTCGCGGGTGCTCAAGTATTACAAAGCTGCGGCGGCGAACACCAAGAGCATCGACGCCACGCAGTATATGTCAATGAAGCGCGTTGATTACACTCCGCGCAACAGCTTCCAAAAGGGAATGCTCTCCCTGTTTACGGGCATAGCCTCTGCGGCGCTCGCGGCGAACAGCACGCCTGTGAACGAAGTGCCCGGAGTGCCCGATGAAATTAAGTCGAGCGACCTTATCTCCGCGAACGCCGTCGCTTACGGCAACTACACCATAGTGACGCTCAACGTTAGGATGCAGCAGGACGATCAGAATACTAAGGACGCGCATCAGGGTCCGGTCGGCAGGACTGTCGGAACGGTCGGGGACCTCGGCAGAGTTTTTGAAGCCATGCCGAGCGTCAAGGTGAACTGCTCAAAGGGCAGCATTACGCTCAAGTATGACGACTGTAAGGTCGTTGTCAAAATAGACAACGGCAGCGGAATGATAGTCAGCGGCACATGGAGCTATACTGTTGATATCGATGTCGACAATATATATGCGAGCATCGCGGGCAGCGACGAGCTGCTGATAACGAACACAGGCGGCGCGGTCGGATTTGTTATAAAGACGAATGACGGAATCTCGCTTCAAAGCCGCAATTCAAAATAAAACTGACCCGCACGGCGCGATGCCGGGCGGGTTTTTGATATTAAATTAGGAAGAGAGCTGCCTTTTGACAGCTCTCTCTCTTTATGTTTTTATTTATCTGCTTCGGCGTCGTTTGCCTTTGCCTCTTCGATAACCTTCTGTGCAACGACGGGCGGCGCATCCTCATAGCGGGTGAACTCAAGGGTGAACCAGCCTCTGCCGGCGGTCACGGAGCGAAGGACGGTCGAGAAATCGCCCATCTCGCCCATGGGAACTTCCGCGATGAGCTCCTGGATCTTCGGCTCGTCGGACGGACCCATGCCGAGCACGCGGCCGCGGCGCTTTGTGACATCGCCCATGATGTCGCCGAGGTTCTCGTCGGGCATATAAGCCTTCAGAGTGCCGATAGGCTCAAGGATAACGGGGTTCGCCTGCGGGATACCGTTCTTGTATGCTATGTTCGCGGCGGTCTTGAACGCCATTTCGGACGAGTCGACCGGATGATAAGAGCCATCGTAAAGAGTCGCCTTTATGCCGACCATCGGGTAGCCTGCAAGCACGCCCTTCTTGACGCTGTCGCGCAGACCCTTTTCAACTGCGGGGAAGAAGTTCTTCGGCACGGAGCCGCCGACAACTTCCTCGGCGAAAACGAGATCGTCGCTCTCGCAGGGCTCGAAGCGGATGAACACATCGCCGAACTGACCGTGTCCGCCGGACTGCTTCTTATGTCTGCCCTGAACCTCGACCTTCTTGCGGATGGACTCTCTGTATGCGACCTTCGGCACGCTGAGATCGACCTCAACGCCGAACTTGTTCTTGAGCTTGGAAACGATAACATCAAGGTGCTGCTCGCCGAGACCGGAGAGAATCTGCTCGCGGGTCTCTTTGTTGATGACGAACGAAATTGTCGGATCCTCTTCGAGGAGTCTGAGCAAGCTCGCCGCGACCTTCTCTTCGTCGCCCTTCTTGCGGACTTTGACTGCCATTGAAAGGCAGGGGGTCGGGAACTTGATGCCCTCGAGGGTTATCGGGTTCTTTGCCGAGCAGACAGTGTCTCCGGTCTTGATGCCCGCAAGCTTTGTGACAACGCCGATGTCACCTGCGGGGATGCAGGATGCGTCTTCCTGCTTGTTGCCCTTGAGGGTGATTATCTTGCCCATTCTCTCGCTCTCTTCGGTGCGGGAGTTATAAGCGGGGGTGTCCGAAGTTATCTTGCCGGAAACGACCTTGAAGAAGGACATCTTGCCGACGAACGGGTCGGCGATAGTCTTGAAGCAGATAGCCGCAAGCGGGCCGTTTTCGTCGCAGGGAAGACCGTTCTCGCCTGCCTTGTCGGCTGCGGAGGGAGCGGAATAGACTATCTCGTCAAGGAGCATATCGATAGCTTCGCAGGTGTAGCCCGCGCAGGCGTATACGGGGATAACGGAGCCGTCGCTGACGCCGGAGTTGAGAGCCTTGATTATCTCTTCGCGGGTGAAAGTCTCGCCTGCAAAGAACTTCTCCATCAGCTCGTCGTCGCTCGAAGCGACTGCTTCTGTAAGTATATCGAGCATCTCGTCAAGCTGCGGGTCGGAGGGCATTGCGACCTCTTTCTTCTCGCCGCTGCTGTAGTCAAAAGCCTTGCGGGACGCGAGGTTGACATATGCCGCAACCTTGCCGCCGTCCATATAGGGGACGATAACGGGGCAGATAGCACCGCCGACTGCGTCTTTTATAGCTGCAAATGTTTTATAGAAATCTGTATTGTCCGCGTCGCAGCGGGTGATGGCGAACATTCTCGAAATGCCTCTGGCGTTCGCCGCCTTGAGAGCTTTCTCTGCGCCGACGTCAAAGCCGGAGCCCGCCGCAGTGACGATGAGCACGCTGTCCGCCGCGCGGATGCCTTCGCTCATGCCGCCCGCAAAGTCAAAAAGACCGGGAGTGTCGATTATATTTATCTTCGCGCCGTTCCACTCGATAGCGGCAACAGCGGTTGAAACCGTGGCCTTTCTCTTCTTCTCCTCGGCGTCGAAGTCGAGCACGGTGGTGCCGTCGGCGACTCTGCCGAGTCTGTCGGTAGCCTTCGCGGTGTAGAGCATTGCTTCCGCAAGGGTTGTTTTTCCTCTGCCGCCATGACCTGCTATGGCGATATTTCTGATGTCTTTCGCGTTATAGGCTTTCAAAAAAAAGTCCTCCTTATCAAAGCGCCGCTGCGCGTTTAGATTTACTGCATAAAAATTAATCACAGTTTTGAAGAAATTATAGCATACATTACTATAGATTTCAACAAAAAAATAAAAATATATTCATTAACGTTATATAAACAAATTGAGCGCAGTTTGCACTTATAAAAGGATATAAAAATAGTATGTTTTAGTCACATCGGGGCTGTTTATCTCAAAATAAAAATAAGGACTGCGGCGGTTCACAGTCCCTTGTGATAAAAGTTATAATCATAACCACTAGTAAACTAGTGGTTTGCACAGCCCCTATAAGGGGCGCCTACTGGCTAAGCCCCTGAAAGGGGCATCGAAAGGTTTGACAACGCATTACTATCTCAAGCAGCCGCTCACGTGCGGCTGTTTGTTTTTTGCTTATTTATTCTTGGCACCCGTAAACGGGTCAATATATTCTTTGATGCTCATCTGGTCTTGTGCAAAATCTTCTTCAAGCTGATTCCTTATGTATTCTTCGATTACCCTTTTGTTTCTGCCTACCGTATCCACATAGTAACCTCTACACCAGAAATTTCTTGAACCATACTTATATTTTAGATTTGCATGCCTATCGAAGATCATCAGGCTGCTTTTTCCCTTGAGATATCCCATAAACTGTGCTACACTCATATATGGTGGAATACTTACCAACATATGCACATGGTCTACGCAAGCTTCTGCTTGGATGATCTCCACACCTTTTTGTTCACATAGTTTTCGCAATATTACACCGATATCTTTTTTCAATGTTCCATATATTTCTTTTCTTCTGTATTTCGGCGCGAAAACTATGTGATACTGACACCTATACTTTGAATGCGATGTGCTTTTTATTTCGTTGTTTCCATCTTTCTTAAACATAATATCCTCCTTGTCTTTTAGTAATGCAGTCGCCAAACCGCTTCTATTATACTTGGAGGTTATTATTTTTGCACCACTCTTTTGCGTGGTGCTTCTTTTTTTACTTAAGCTTTCTTTTTCCCCCGGTAGAACCGGGGGTTTTCAACTGTTGCGTGACAACAAAACATCCCCCGCACCTCTCGGTGCAGGGGATGCATTATATCAATTTTTACGCAGCTTTCTTTTCTTTTCTGCGCTCTGCCGCGCGTCTGATAGCCTTGCCTATCTCGAACACCGGGATAGTGGAGACCGAGAGACCTGCGGAAATGAGCAGCTCATTGAGCTGGAATGTGCCGGGCGCGATGTCAAATTATTATATTATCTGGAGACTTTTCTTTTCGCTGCGGCACGCTGAACGACCTTGATTATCTCGACTATCGGGATTATCGAAAACGCGAGGGCGAGCGATGTCGCATATTCGGCGAAGCCTATCGGAGTGAAGCCGAAGGCGTTTGCGAGGAACGGTATCTCAATAACCGCCGTAGTCAGCACGAGAGACGCTACCATCGCGCCGAACAGCGGCATGTTGTGACTGCCGCGAAGGCTCATCTTTATGACCGAGCCGCGCTGCGAGCGCATATTGAACGAGTGGAATATCTCGCACATCGACATGGTGAGGAATGCCATCGTCATGCCCTGCTCGCACTCGGCGATGTTCATGAACGCCCAGTGACCGGTCTCAAAGCGCTCGCCTATAAAGAACGCTGCGAGAGTCAGTGCGGTGACCAGCAGGCCCTGATAGAGCACATCAAAGCCGAGCCCGCCTGCGAATATTCCGTCCGACGGGTCGCGCGGGCGGCGGCGCATAATGTCGCTCTCCGCCTTTTCAAGCCCGAGCGCGAGAGCGGGGAAGCAGTCGGTGACGAGATTTATAAACAGCAGGTGCGGCGCTTTGAGAATCGTGAAGCCGAGGAGCGTCGCCGTGAATATCGCGAGCACTTCCGCGAGGTTTGAGCCGAGCAGGAATTGAATAGCCTTTCGGATATTGTCATATATCCGGCGGCCCTCTTCAACGGCGTTGACAATGGTCGCGAAGTTGTCGTCCGTGAGCACCATGTCTGCAACATTCTTTGTGACGTCCGTGCCGGTTATGCCCATGCCTATTCCGATATCCGCGCTCTTTATCGACGGCGCGTCGTTGACTCCGTCACCCGTCATGGCGGTTATCTTGCCCTTTGAGCGCCAGGCGTTGACTATTCTCGTCTTGTGCTCGGGCTGCACGCGCGCGTATACATATATATTTTCGACTCTGTCCGCGAACTCTTCGTCGCTCATCGCGGAGAGCTCCGCGCCGGTTATTGCCTGTGACGGATCGGTGAGTATGCCGAGCTCCGAGGCGATGGCAACGGCGGTGTCCTTATGGTCGCCGGTTATCATAACGGGGGTTATACCCGCGCCGCGGCACTCCTCTATAGCCGCCTTGACCTCCGGGCGAACGGGGTCTATCATGCCGGTAAGGCCGATGAATATCAGGTCATGCTCGAGCGCCTCGGGCGAAAAATCGTCGGGCGCGGAGTCGTATTTTCTCATCGCCGCCGCGAGCACGCGCAGAGCCTTATCCGCCATCCTCCTGTTTTCCGAGGCTATTGTTGCCCTTATCTCGTCTGTCATCGGAACGATTTTTCCGTCGATAAAGGCGTGGGTGCAGAGATCGACGACAACATCGGGAGCACCCTTTGTGTATTGAATAATGCCGTCCGGTGTCTTGTGGACGGTGGACATCATCTTTCTGCCGGAGTCAAACGGAGCTTCGCCGATTCTCGGGCTGTCGCTTTTCAGCTCGCCCTTATGAAGTCCGAGGCTTATCGCAAAGTTTACGAGAGCCGCTTCGGTGGGTTCTCCCGTGACTGCTCCATCCGCATCCTCCTCCGCGTCCGAGCAGAGGGACATGGCTCTTGCGAGCAGCTTTTCGTCGCCGTAATGATCGACGACGGTCATCTTATTCTGCGTGAGAGTGCCTGTCTTGTCAGAGCAGATTATCTGCGCGCAGCCGAGCGTCTCAACAGCGGTGAGCTTGCGGATAACCGCATTTTTCTTCGACATGTTCGTAACGCCTATCGACAGCACGATAGTGACCACCGCCGCAAGTCCCTCGGGAACGGCGGCAACGGCGAGGCTGACGGCTACCATAAACACGTCGATAACGCTCTTGAATATCAGCGCGGGATCGCCGCCCGCGAGAGTGGAGCGCTCCATGAACAGCGAGAACGCGAAGATGAAAACGCAGATTCCAAGCACAAGGAAGGTGAGCGTCTTAGAGAGTCCCGCAAGCTTTTTCTGGAGCGGGGTCTGTCCGTCCTCCGCCTTTGTTATGGCGTCGGCTATCTTGCCCATCTCGGTATTCATGCCCGTGTCGGTGACAACGGCCTTGCCGCGTCCGTAGACAACGGCGCTGCCCATATACGCCATGTTCTTTCTGTCGCCCAGCGGAATATCGCCGCCGTCGCCCGCGCCGAGAACGGAGATAATCTTGCTCACGGGCACGCTCTCGCCGGTCAGCGCGGCCTCCTCTATTTTAAGGCTGGCGCTCTCGAATATGCGGCAGTCTGCGGGAACAGCGTCGCCCGCCTCGAGTACCACGATATCGCCGACGGTCAGGTCTTCGCTCTTGACAGTCATTATCCTGCCCTCGCGAATGACCTTGGAAGTCGCCGCGCTCATCTCCTGCAGCGCTTCGATAGCCTTTTCCGCCTTACTCTCCTGCAAGACGCCGAGCACGGCGTTTATGAGCACAACGGCGAGGATTATCACGGTGTCCGTAGGGAAGGACGGCGAGCCGGAGACCTTGCCCTCATAGACTGTCGTCACGGCGGATATGACCGCGGCGACGATAAGGATGATTATCATCGGGTCGGCAAGCTGCTCAAAAAACCGCCTGACGAGCGATTTCTGCTTTGCCTGTGCCAATTTGTTTTTGCCGTATTTCTCAAGACGGCGTTCGGCCTCGGACTGCGAAAGTCCGTTTTCCGAGCTCTCCGTCCGCTTAAACACCTCGCGGACGTCTTCAAGATAGTACTTCAATTTTTATGCCTCCCTTTCGGTTAAACAAAAAAGACCTTCGACAGACCATGTCTGCCAAAGGTCTTGCCTCAAACGCATTCAACGCATATGTCTGCTGCCAGCCGGGCTCGGTCGGTTATCGCGACCTGCACGACGGTTGGTGACAGCGAGATGGGCTTTTGCCCATAGCTACTCCCCAATGGATATGCATTTATCATACTCCGCAAAAGAGAAAATGTCAATTAAAAATTTATAAATTTTTATCTATTATTCTTTTTATTCGACAAAATCGCTCTTGACAAAAGCGCAATGTGAATATATAATTAATGCGTATTCTGACAAATGTTTCTGTGGACTCGCATGTTTTTGTAAGCCATTGACCGTTTGATGGTTCACAAAAATGTGCGAGTCCATTGCACAACATATAATATAGAATGCAAATTTTTTCACGGAGGTACCACAATGAAGGGTACAGTCAAATGGTTCAACGCAGAAAAAGGTTTTGGCTTCATCGCTAACGATGAGGGCGGCGACGATGTTTTCGTACATTTCTCCGCTATCGTTGCAGACGGCTACAGAACTCTCACCGAGGGTCAGAAGGTCACCTTCGAGGTCGAGCCGGATCCCAAGGATTCCAGCAAGCTCAGAGCTGTCAACGTTGTCGGCGAATAATTTTCTCCAGAGTTGACGCGGGCGTCCGTTATGCGGACGCCCGTTTTTTTATATTTTTCTCTTCAACATATCCTCCGCAATGCTCTTCGCGAGCTCATCCATGTGCGAGAAGTCCATGGCGGAGATATATATGCTCTCGAGGTCGTCGTGTATACTCTTTGCGCTCGCGAGGGAATTTACGGCCTCGCCGATAAACTCGCCGTAGGCTTTTTTGGTGAAGTTCAGCCGCGACATGTGCCGGCGCAGCGCGGCGCGATCGGTGAAGCGCGATGAGTTTATCTTTATCGCGCCGTCAAACTCCGCAGGATGCAGCTTGTTTGAGGTCACGAAGCCGAGCGACAGGTCGGGGATGAGCAGATGTTCGGGCTCGCCGTCCGGTGAAAGGGGAGACGGGCTCGTGATTATGTCATGACCGCCGGAGAGGGCGTATCCGCGAAGCAGGGACAGCAGGGCTGCGGAGCTCGCGATGTTGTCGTCCTCGATGATATATATGCGCTCGCAGAGCTGTCTTACCGTATTAGTGAAGAATGTTATCCCGTCCGGAGTGACGGCGGATATCATCCGGTGACTCTCTTCGCCGATTCGCCCGGTCGGTTTGCCGAACTCGCGCGACGCAATGCGCGAAGCCGCGCGCTTGATTTTTGCCGTGTCCGTGCAGCCGAGCGTCAGGCGCAATATATCCTCGCGCAGCAGGGCGCTCGCTTCGAGAAAGCGCCTGCATCTGCGGTGGCACGCGGCGTTTTCATCGGTCAGTGCGATAACCTCATCCGCGCGCGAACGCAGAATATTTTTATCCCAGAATCTGCCTAAATCGACTATCTCCTGCGCGGCGCCCGGATATTTCGGCTCGAGCGTGTGCGGGGAAGTGCCGTCCGCTATCCAGCAGTTGAGCACGGGTGCATATACGCCGTCGAGCGAAGCGGGGTCGGATGAGCAATATATAAGCTCCGTCTCTATCCCCGCGTCTGTCAGGGCGGAGTTTATCCGTTTCATCAGGCTTGATTTGCCCGTGCCCGGACCGCCCTTTATTATATATGTATACCCGCCCGAATGAGTCGGACAAAGCTCGCCGAAAAATGAGTGAAACCCCTCGGGCGAGCTGCACCCGAGAAAATATTTTATGCTACCCATAATACGCCTCCCGAAAAGTCATATTACAGAGTATTCACCGCCCGCTTGTCAGGTTACGGAAAAATATTAACTGTAGTAGTATACTATTTCGGTTCCTTTATAGAGGGCATCTTTGCGGGTCTCATATGTGTTTTCGTCAACGCTTTCGACCGCGTCTCCGCTACCTGATTTCCAGTCCTTAATGACATTGTTCAAATACAGGTCTGCGCCGCCGCTGACATAATATACGGCGGGATAACCCGATTCGAGGGAGCCGGTGGTGTTATAGGCGTGTACGCTGTCTATATGTATAAGCTTGCCGTCACAGTAACGGTATTTTCCCGCCGCATCGTATATTCCGCCGTCGTTCGAGTCGATGATGAAATAGTAGTTTTTATCAGTGCCTTGAAGAAGAGTTATGTGATTGGAATATCTTACCGGGCAGGTGGATTGAAATTCATATGCGCAAAAGACCGTAGTTCCCTTTATGTCGAGAATGTACGGAAAGCTGTACTGAAGCTCGCCCCGTTGATAGCTCAGGCAAATGAACAGCTCAAGCCTGCCGTCGCCGTCGAGGTCATAGTAATATTTTCCGCACTTGAAGTTGTTGTAGTCATACTCATATTCGCTCGCAGTTTCGACGCGGCGTGAAACGGAGGTCTGCCACGACTTGGTTTTCAGAAAGGCTTCGTACAGCGCGCGGTCGTCGACTGTGTTTTTGACGGTCGCCGCATTTGCCTTTTGCGTTGTATCGTTTACAGTAGTTTGTGCGTTGCTGACCGAATTGCTTTCGGAAATTTCGCCGACATATTCCGAACTTTGTGCGCTGTCAGGTTCGTCGACGGGCAGATCGGAGCCGCCGGAGTTACAAGCTGCCATGGCAATCATCGCACACACGACGCACACCGCTGCAAATATTTTTGCGATTTTTTCGTTCATTGTCATTCTCCTTTCATATGAGCTAAATTATAGCACGCTTTTCTAAAAAATAAATAAGAACGGTATGAAAGGCATATTTTATGGAACGAACGGCAACATTTGCCGAAAATGAACCCGACGGCAAGCGGTTATATTGACAAACGAAGCTAAAAAAGGTAAAATATCACGAGTGATTCAGGCGCACCATCGTCCTCGGCAGCTCCATATCATTCGTTTCCGCCTTTGGCGAAAACTCATTCATTGCGCGCCTCGTCCTCTCCCCAAAAAGGCAAGCCTTTTTGGGACCCCTGTATTATGCGACTATGTTTCTGAGGGAAGCGCCGCGGACGGACAGCGGAAAGCTAATAAGCAGGAAGCAAACTAAAATATAAATATAACCGGGTGTGGCGCAGTTGGTAGCGCGGGTGGTTTGGGAGTGCCGTGGCGCTATCCGGGACAGGGCATGGCGAAATGCCGGAAAGCCTTGCAGCACCTGCGTTTGTGGGATTTTCCTTGGTTGCCGAAAATGACACAAAAGCGGTTTTGACCACATGAATGACCACAGACAAGAAAATCTTTGATTTTCTCCCTCGCCGTGGTATAATGGCAGAAATTGAATATCCGGGTGTAGTTCAGCTGATAGAACGCGTGGTTTGGGAGCATAGACGGTGTTCGCACCGCACGAAAGCGAAAATCGCAGAAAGCCCTTCAACCGTGCGGAATTCGGACGGTTCGGAAAACAAAAAATAGCGGTCAAAAATGTGTTTGACCACAGATTTGACCACTTACACGACCACAATTTAATAACTATCGGGGTGTAGCGCAGTTGATAGCGCGCCGCATTTGGGATGCGGAGGCCGCGAGTTTGAGCCTCGCCACTCCGACCAAAATTGCGGTTTCGACCGCCACAGGATAGCTGTAAAAAGTGGTTTTCTCGGCTATCCTGTTTTGTTCTATATGGAGGTAAAAATGATGACCCGGGATCTATTCAAATTGATACATAGTGAATTGATTATGCAAGTACAGTTAATTGAAAATGATTTAAGACTCATCTATGCTGCTATGAAATCCGGAGATTTCGATGAAAATTTGGACTATCTTGATAAAGCAAATCTTGGGGCGATAATTAAGGAACTGAGAAAACTTGATTGTAGCGATGGTTCGCCCGATTTGAAAGACAGTGACTATAAACTATTAGATGAAATTCGTGAAATACGGAACTATTGGTGTCATCAATGCTATATAGACTATGTGTATATTTCTGACGATGTTAAACGTGAAAACAAATTCCAAGAAATAGCAAATAGATTACATTACGATGAAAATCGTACATGGGATTTACACGAAAGAATAGAAAAGCTTCGTAATAAAAGTTTGAAAAAATATAAAAGAATATAATCTCTGTGTATATATCGTTTTCGCTTGCTTGAATGATGTATAACTTAAATTCTGTATTCTTTGTCTACAGCACCTCAAATTTTGACAGAGTGACTTTTTCGGTCACCCTGTCATTTTCTCTTTTTCCGCCTTGATTTGCGCCTTGACCTCTGTAATCATTTCCGCGAGCTTTTCTTCGCATTCTTCTCTTGTTTTCGCGTAGATATTGTGGCTTTCCCGCTTGCCGTAGGCGTTGGTCGGAGTGTACCGTCCCTCATACAGGTGGTCGTTAATCATGGTGACACAACCTGTTCCGGGCTTGCGTATTTTCGGCTTGTACGGCGTGAATTCGATCGGGGCGGTATCTTTCCTTGCCGACGGCTGAGCCGTCGGCATTTGGGCGTCTGTGCCGCCGATTTTGCGGTCGATATGCACCGCCGCCTGCTGTTGCATCGTATCGGTGATATGGCTGTAAATATCAAGCGTGGTTGCCGAGGACACATGGCCTATGGTTGCCGAGAGCGTTTTCACATCCATACCGTGCTCCAGCGCCATGGTAGCAAAGGTGTGACGCAGATCGTGAAAGCGCACCTTTTTACAGCCTGCCCGTTCCAAGATCAGTTGTAACCGTTTTCTAACCGATGACGGATTTCTCGGTCTGCCGTTATCAGTCGGTGACGGAAACATCCATTCCGAATCCACCGTTTCCTTATACGCCGCAAGGGTTTTCAAGAGTGACGGCGGCAGAATAACGGTGCGTATCGAGGCTTTTGTTTTCGGCGCCGATATAATCACCTCTGCCTTGATGATATATACCTGCCGTTCAATGCGAAGCTCTCCTGTTGCGAAGTTGAGGTCGCTCCATTTGAGTGCCAATATCTCACCGCGCCGCATCCCCGTGCCGAGCTCCAACAGAAAGAGTTCATAATAGCCTTCTTCCTTTGCCTGATGCAGAAACCGCAGAATCTCATTTTGCGTCAGCACCTGCATCTCCCGCGCTTTTTTCGGCGGCAGTTTACAGCCGACAGCGGGATTGGTTCGTATCAAACCGTCCTGTACCGCCCGCTGTAAAGCTGTGCGGCAATTGGCATGTATCCCCCTTATCGTTCTGTTCGAAAGTCCCTTTCCGTAAGTTTTTGCGTGCAGTTTTCTTCCGTCTGTCTTTTCCTTTGCGTAGAATTGCTGTAAATCCGACTGTGACAGCCTGTTCAGCGGAATTTTTCCGATTTCAGGAATGATATGATTGTAAATGCGGTTTTCATAGTCGGTTCTTGTGGTAATGCGGAGTGTGTGCCGGCAGTAGGTCTGATACCAGAAGTCGATCCAATCCCCGAACGGCATATCCGGTTTAATTTTATCGGAAGAGCGTCCGTACTGTTCTTTCAGCGCTTCGAGCTTAGTGGAACATTCTGTTTTTGTCTTGGCGGTTACGCATTTTGTAATAGGCAGGCTTTTCTCATTGTACCCGACAACAATTCTTCCTTCCCACCGACCGTCTTTACGCAGGCGTAATGTGCCCTCACCATTTTTTCTTTTTTTAGCGATTGGTATCATCTCCTTCAAGCATAATCTCATCCATAAAGCTCCCCACGATAGCGGAAGCGTTTCTCTGCATGTCGGTGGTCACATGGGTGTAGGTGTCCAGCGTAAAGCTGGCGTTGGTATGCCCGAGGATTCCCGACAGGGTTTTCGCATCCACGCCGCCCGCCAGCGCGTGAGTGGCGAAGGTGTGGCGCAGATCGTGGAACCGAATCAGCGGAAGCTCCGCCTGTTTTAACAGTGTTTTTAATCGGTGGTAAGCATAGTCGGGGTGCATCGGTTTTTCGGGCTCATAGATATTCGGGAATATCCACTCGCCGACCGCCGTTTCTTTTCGCTTCCGCAGAAGTTCCGCAGTGCTCGGCGGCAGGACAATCGTGCGCGTTCCCGTCTCGGTTTTGGTTTCGCCGATATTCAATCCGCCACCTTTCCTTTTAGCAACCGAGCGCCTCACTTTCAGCTTTCCGTTTTCCGCATCGAAGTCCTCCCACTTCAGTCCGCAGATTTCACCCCGCCGCAGTCCTGTGGTCAGCTCGGTGTAGAAGAAATCGTACCACCGCTCATCCTGTCGGATGCGCTGCATGAATCGCTCAAGCTGTTCGTCATTGAGTATCTGCTTCGGCGGATAATTATTTTTTGGGATAGTCGTACCGACCGTTGGATTTTTAACAATCAGCCGTAGGCGCACCGCCATATCGAGTGCTTCGTGCAGCATCATATGAATACCGCGCACCATACTGTCGGCAAGCTCTGTACCGTGCAGCTTGTCTGCTTTCACACGACCTTTCTTTTTGACGGTGTTATAGAATTTTTGAAGTTCCTGCGTGGTCAGCGCCGACAAAGGTCTGCCGCCGAGATACGGTTTGATTTGATTTTTAATCATCGCTTTGTAAGAGTCCAGCGTGCTCTCGCGAATTGTGAAGATCATATATTCATTGATCCATCGGTCGAGCCATTCGCCGAGCGTCATATTCGAATCCTCGGTGAGGTCGGCATCGCGGTACATCTCGATGCAGTCGTGGAGCTTTACGATTAACTCCTTTTGTGTTCGGGCAAGCACATAGCGGTGAATCGGATCGCCGTTCTTTTTGTGACCGACAACGATGCGGCCTTCCCATCTTCCGTCTTCGCGCTTGCGCACCATACCGTCTCCCGACGGTCTTCGTTTTGCCATAGTATCACTTCCTTTCGCAGTACAACACAATACCACATACATGGCGGAATATCCAGCTAAATTAGCGGTAAAATTCGCAACCCCTAAATCAGCGAGGTTTTTATCGCCGCAACCCCTAAATTGAGGCTTTTATAACCGTTCTTAAAAGCCGCACAAAGCCTTATGCGGTCGGCGTTGCCGTCCGCTGTGAGCCGCCGAGGGATTGCCGTGCAACCCCTCGGCTTTCTCCTGCTTGTTTTCGTACGGAGCGTAAAACTGCCGTTAAACCGCCGGTTTTTCGTGTTTGCGGTCAAATTCGGCGAGTTTTTTCAAAACTGCCTGACGCCGATTTTCTTCGTGCATCCGTATCAGTTGTTCTTCGTAATACTGCTCTATTGCTTCCGCAATCGGGCGGATTGTATAGCGCAAATTTCCGTTGCGCTTTTCTCCTTTTTGGGTGATGACGGAGGTCGGCTCGGCAGTAATCAACTGCTTTTCAATCAGGCTGTCTACATATTTCTTGACGGTATTTTTGCTCATGCCGACAGCTTTCCCGATCGTTTTGTAGCTCGGATGGCATTGAAATGTTTTCCTGTCCTCGCAGTACATCAGATACGCATACACTGCGATCTCACCGGTGCTGAGACCCAAGCTGAAAATTTCATTCGGCAGAGGAAAATAATCCAGGATCGAATCACGCTTTGGATATCGGGTGAATTTCAAATGCTGCCTCCCGTCTTTTCTTCGACCCATGCGCGGAATTTTTCTTTCGGTACGATGAGTCGTGAGCCGATACGCAACGACGGAAATCCCTTTTCGTGCATCAGCTCGTAGCTGCTTGAGATGGAGATGCCGAGGAGCTTGGCTACCGTTTCAGCATTAAGGAACAACGGCAGATCCTCATAAGCGGTGTAAACAGATTCTTTCATTGTTTTTTCCTCCTGTTAAATTCACACGGTTTTTCGCCGTGTTATGTAGAGGACTGCTGTTTTGCAAAACAAAAAGACCCGCACTCAATCCCGATGCTGATCTGCATCGGTGATTATGTAAGTGCGAGTCTGAAACTCAAAACAGAAATATGTGTATTCAATTGTCGGTTGCTTTCTTTACTTGCAGTATAACATACCGGGGAAATTCTGTCAAGTTTTTTGCGCCAACAGTGTATATTCCGGCGCTTTTGCGGGAATACTGTTTTCTTTGTTTTCTGCGGTGCAGATTTTAACCGTGCTGTGTCGAACTGAAAATCGCAAGGCCAAACCGCAAAATCGGCTCGGCCTTGTTTCTGCTTATTCAATCCTCTGACGGCTCGTACAACACTTCGATCATGATTCTCGCCGCGAGCTTAAAGCCGCTGATAAACGCTTCGCGCTCATTCATACCGTGCAGTTCCGCCTCGCAGTCTTTGAGCTTTTCAAAGGTTTCTTTTTGCTGAGCCGTAAGCGTCGGTATCAAGCTGTCCTGATGTCGAATAACATAGCTCAACACTTCACTGTAAGCACTCCCGCGCTTAAAACTGTGTTCGTGCGGAACGATATTGCCGTAGTACAGATTTTCAAGCGTTGTCATTTTCATTCCACCTCACATAAGAAGAGGACGACATGTCATCGGTCATACCCGACACCGTGTCGCCCTCGTTTCTCATTTTCTCTGCCGCAATCAGCGCGTGCTTGACAAGCAGCATTTCAAGCCAAGTACGCTCGTCGTATTCCGACGGACGCCCATTTTCGAAGAAGTCTTTCATCACTTCACCCAGGATGCCGTACTTCTCTCCCACACCTTCTCCGCGGTATAATTCTTCTAAACTCATCTGTGCCATATCCGCACCTCCTTTGCAGTACACAACAGTACCACAGTTCGGTGCGGAAGTCCAGAGAAAAAAGTTTATTTTTCTTCTTTTTTACTTCTTTGCTCGGCTATCAGATCATAGAAAATTTCGTTTGCCGCCTTTTGGAACAATCTAATAATCTCATCCTGTTGGCTTTTAGGAAACGGCTGTATGTACAGTTTGCCATCTTCGTCACAATAGGACTTTTCAATATCCACACGTAGGTTTTCACCTTTAGAACTGATGCCTACAATAAACTCTCCAGCTTCTTGAGTACAAGTAAATCTATATTTCATCGAAGATATGTAATAACCTTGATCCAACGAGTTTTGTACAAATTCGTTTGATCGCAAACCACTTCCATTTAATACTGCCTGATTTATCCCTGCCAATGCGCCTGTTTGGCCTTCGTCATCACTAATCTCTGAATCAATATCATCATCGTCAGATATATTAGTTTTCCTTACTGTAATGCCCGTTACAGTTTTCAATCGCCAGCCGCTAAAAGATACAGCAGATAATTTATCAAAGAAACTTACTTTGTTCTTATCGGTTAACAGCGCAAGATTAATATGAGAGAGATATACTCCAGTTTCGTCGCTTTCTCCAACAATTTTTTTGAGTAAGTCCAATGCCTTTTGCGTGTCAAAACTTGAGGGTTGTCGAATATCAATACACACCTCATCTTTGCCGTTTTTTCGAATAGCAATTCTAACAAATCGAGTTTCCTCTTGTATAAGTTTGTTTTTGCCCGGCAACTTTCGTTTGTAAGACATATTTACAGCAACTCGGAATCACTCTTTATTGGCTGTTCTATAGTATATCCTTGGTATAATGTCGAGCGAAGAGCATTAAATCCATCTGCAAAATAATCAAGTAGATTTGTTTCGCCCGAAGAATTTTTAATCTTCGCATTAATGAGAGTGGATTTTTCATAATTCCCCTCACTGACGATCATTTGAGTAATTTGCTCCATTTCTTGTCCACCCAATAAAATGGTATAGGCATCGTTGGCGACCGTAGACGAACTCGTAGATGTAAGTATTATTCCTTGTTTATTTAAAAATCTTTTTACAGCAGAAGGTTTAATCTTTTTATCGGAAATCAAACGCATAAATTCTGAACAGTCTGTATATTCAGTTATCATAGGACACCTCCTACTTCAATTGGCGACAATGTGCGATTGTCGATAAAATCAAGAACTATTTTTTCACTTTCGACATCCGAAATGGGCTTTTCACCACTTTTTAATGTGGCCATAAAATTCTCTTTTACAAAAGCTACATCATCTTTTTTTCTTGGATAAAACACAAATACATATCGATCTTCACCTTGCAGTTGATAATGTTTAAACATACTCCATGCATATTTGAAATTATCAATGGTTATTTCATCAAAGAAAAACATAATATTTTGAGTATGGGGTTCGTCATACGAATTAACACCATTTCTTTTGGGCACAGCATAAGTACTTTGTGCAAACAAATAGCGAGAATACATTGCGTTTACAGTCAATGTATTTTGAATTTTTTTGCTATATCCGTTAATGCTTGGATACAAAAATGAAAAATTGTCATTGTATGAACTTTTAATTTTTGCGAAAAGACTTGTCCACAAATTTATTTTATCATTTGCGGCAATAAAAATATTTATTGGGTTTCTACGATTTGGAAAATGTATACTCTTCAAATATCCATAGAATTTGTCAACATCAAAAGCATCATTGGCGTGAATCAATAGTAGTCCGGTATTCAACGGTGCGCCAGCGAGGTCTGTTTCTGACAATTCAGGGGCGGATTGGGCACACTCGATATTATTAATAAGCTCTTTTACCCATTTTTCAATTTCCGGCTGGGTAATAGATTTCATTTGACGATTCTTACATTCGATAATAATCCCTTGTTGCGCAGCTGTATATGGGTTATCAAATTTGCATAGCAAATCAATACCATGCGTTCGTTTGTTATGCGACGAACGTGTGCACTTTATCTCTTTATCATGTGCCAACTCTAACCATCCTAAATTTGGCAAAAAGTTTTCGCCAAACTCTTCTAATTTTTTACCGATTCTTGATGCTTGTTCACCCATCACATAACACCTCCAATCATTAGATTAATAGACTTCATTACTTCGTCATCAATATCATCCCGATCCTTAAAAACAACAACCGAACCACTTGAATATAAAGTAATTGAAACTGGTTGAATTTCTTTTCCAATAGCTACAGTGATTTGAGCAATAGAATCAACGTATTTGTTAATCAACTCGGTTGCGTTATCTTGATTTATAAGATTAACACTACAATTGGCAACAATACCATTGTCTATGACTATGTCGACAATTTTCATTTTTGTAAAAGAGACCGAGGAATCTCCCAACAATCTCTTTAACATAACCTTGAAATCTGTATCATTATGATCAATTATTATAGAGTTATTCGAGGCCTGTTCAAGCGTCGTTATGAACAACGCAGCAGCTTTCTTACTTCCCCACAAAAACAACGTGTCATTGTTTGCAAACACATCAAATTTCACGATGTTTTGCCGGGGAACTGTAATTGTTTCAAATTTGTTTTCAGTAATGTTATATACCGTTTGATTGTGTAACGACTCATATATATAACATCCCCCTATATAACAATCCCCTTGTTCATTGATGATGCAATACGTTTTTTCTGTATTAAAAGAAAGCGCCGTATCAATAATTCTGTCCCATGTAACACCTCCCTTTAATTTAACATTATATGTAGATAGTTTTTGAGTAGCCATATCTGTTCCTCCTAATTTTTTTGACACATTTTCACTTGATTATAATTAATTATAATAACAAAAATACATTCAAAGTTGCAGCCGTCTGGATTATGCACCAATGATATGCAACCGAAGAAATAGCTCTTTCGACCGTTTCGAAAAATTTTGACGAGGTCGTTTCCATCCTCCAGTCGTAATTGCGTTGGTAAACGGGAATAACAAATTTCGTCTTCGCTCCATCCATATATTCTACTAAACGTTGTTCTGAGCCTTTCATCTTCTTATCCTTTTCTTTATCACCATAGCCATGGCTTTTTGAAACATTCCTCTGCCAAAATTGTATGTGTTTGTTCAATATACTCTTTAGGAAAAATCGTTCTGCTGTCGTATATCTTATTCTGCGGAGCAAAAAGCAGCTGCATCCAGTACCGACCATTATCATCAATCATCCCGATGGAGATTGGAGCAGAAAACATTCCAGGGATAACTGAATCTTTGTGGTAGCAGATTTTCAAGGAAATACTTTCCCCGGCACGTATTTTTTTGTCATAGCAGTAGGAGTAGTTAAGAAGATTTCCTTCCGCCCATTGCCGAGCTTCGTCGGCAGGAAAAATACACGAGGATTGCTGAAAGTGCCAAATGATATCAGTTGTAGAGATATTCGTTTTTCCGAAATTCTTTAACGTATATATTACGCAGCACCACTCGTCCGGATTTAGATGTTCTTCTTTATAGTGTGCATGAACAATGGCTCGTTTCTTTTTGCCTTCTACTGTTACAGTTTCAATATGTGCCACAAAAAGTTCAATGTCACATTTCTGCTTTACTCCGTACCCGGTTCGCACAATGTAATCCTTAAAATCGACAATCTGCATCTCTGGACGATTTTGAAATGCTTCACGCTGGAGTTTTTTAGCCTCCAACCGGTCTTCGTGCTTTTCTTTGCGTCGATCTAACGCCAGTGTAATGAGCAAAGTGACAATGCCGCCTACTACAGCACTGATGATGGCGATAATTATTTCACCTGTCATTTTTCTCCCTCCTCTGGTTAGTTATCTACGAAACATATTCATGTCAAAAGGTACGATTGTTTTGCGATCAAATGTCAAAACCACCCTCAAAAATGAATCGACGCAGCAACTGGTCAATCATCATAGGAATTCTAAAGGTTTTGATGGATTCGCCGGAAACACTTTCAAAATATGCCTTAGTAAGCGCAACATCAACCGATTGTTTCAAATTGTCAAAACGACCAAACTCGTTAATGTTCGCTTCAGTTACTTTCAATTGCATAAAGCTGCGAAGCAGTCCTTCATCAACACCAATTGCTACGGCAAATCGATGAATTTGATCGTTTTTCGCACTGGTCATATATTCGGTAATGTAATCGCGAAGTGTTTTTCCTTCGTCAACAACTACATCACCATTTTGTACATCATGTAAGAAGATGTTGGCATACTTCTGTTCCTCCTGATCGAGAGTTGCAAAAGATTTATGTAGCTCCTCCAACACAGATGCAGTTTCTGCTCCATCCTGTAATGCTTTGATGTACTTTTTGAATCGAGTGTTCATATAGTCCGCATCAATTACGCCTGTATTAATTTCAGTCAAGTAAGAATCAATCTCGTATGGGACATCTTCGCCCGAACCGGCACCGGAGGATGAAAACAATTCTTTATATCGAAGTGCGAGAATTAGATATGTGGTTTCGTCAAGGTGCAGTCTGATTGTAGTTTTAACTCCGTTCACCTCTAACAAATACGCTAATTTACCCCAATAAAACCCTTGTATCTTCGCCGCCTCAAGATACATATTGAACCGCTTAAAGAGTTTCGCGAATTGACCACACTCTGTTTTGTCCTTTGGCAACTTTTCAAAATTACTAATGCCCGCTGAGAGGAAAAGATAAACAATATCATCAAAGATCGCGTTCATCTTATTGAGATTGTACTCCAATTTATCCGCAAAAAGCCCCAATGGTCTATTACCGGAATACGAATCAAAAGCTTCTTCAATATTTGCTTTCATAGTATGAGGACGTCTATAATAGCGAATTGTACCAAAGGGTTTCTCTGGCCCAAACAGCCGATTTGTACGCGAAAACGCTTGAATCAACCGTTCGTATTCGAACACCTTATCCAGATATAACGTGTTGATCCACTTTGAATCAAAGCCGGTCAACATTTGGTCAACAACAATCAACAAATCGATTTGCTGGTCTGGTGTGTTTGCAACGGATTTATACTGTTCCTTATGTGCCAGTCGATAAGAGATATCCTTCTTGAAATGCACATAAGTTGACATACGGAATTCTTTATTATAGCGCCGGTTATAATCGTCAATAATTTCAATAATAGCATCTTCTTTAATAATACCCGTGCCATTATTATCAATACTTGGATCAAAAAGTGCTGTGATCTTCAGTTGCCCGTTTGCTGCTTTGAATTTTTTATAATATTGGATTGCCTCAGGAATACTACTGGTTGCAAAAATCGCGTGGAATTTACTAGCGCAACTCAATGTGTTCCAGTTTGCCATGATATCCTCTACAACTGCATTTTGATGCTCATCGCGTTCATACTGCGAGGTAGGGATAAAGTCTTCAATTCCCTTGAAATATGTACCATCCTGCTTTAGGTATCCCGCCATAGGAACCTTTCCACGATTCATATAGTACCGGTACACTTCTGCTTTTTTAGGATCAGCAAGAGCTTCTTCTTCCGTTGCGGCTTTCGCTTTTTCCAACGCTACTTCTCTGCGAATATCTCGGTCTTTATATGTCAGCACCTGATAGGGGTCAAATCCAAGCACATTTTTATCTCGAATGCCATCCGATATGGTGTATCTGTGCAGTTCATTTCCAAACACATCCGAGGTTGTGCTCATGTTCTTCCTATTTTCATCATGTATGGGTGTGCCGGTAAATCCGAAGAACATCGCATAAGGAAATGTACGCTTAATCTTTTGCAACATCTCGCCAAAAACATCGCGGTGCGCCTCATCCACGATAAACACAATACGCTTGTTTTGAATTAGTTCAATATCGTGTGCATTGAATCCGCTGTCCTCTTCCACACGACTCATCTTCTGAATAGATGTGACAATTAACGTATTAGCCGGATCATCGCTCTTAAGCTTTGCAACGAGGACATCCGTATTTTCCGTTGATTGAACGGAGTCAGCGTCATTGGCAAAGCCGCGATATTCCATTAATGATTGCGTCCCCAACTCAACACGATCCATCAGGAAAACAACCTTGTCCGCATCGTTTGAATCGGCAATCAGCTGTGCAGATTTAAAACTTGTAAGAGTTTTGCCAGAGCCGGTGGTATGCCAAATATAACCTCCCAGCTGATCCTTATCTGCCCAGCGACGCATAGCAACACGACCGGTAATTTTGGAAGCTGCATAATACTGATAGCTGCGCAAAACTTTTAAAATACCGTCGGTATCATCAGCAACGGTGTAGAACCCTATTAGCTGATGTGCCATAGGTATCGAAAGCAGATACTGAGCAATATCTTTCCAATTATTCAACTGTTCGTTGTTGGCGTCCGCCCAGTGAAAATAAAAATCCTTGTTAAATTTTCCGTCCGGTCCTGGATTGGCAAAGTATACGGTTTCGTCCGGTTCCATAGCAATAAAGATTTGCACCAAAGAAAACAAACCGGTAAAAACGCCTTCATGCGAGTACTTCTCAATCTGATTGGTTGCTTGGCTAACATCTACTCCACTGCGTTTCAATTCGCAATGAATCAAAGGCATACCGTTAATCAGCAGCATAAAATCGCCGCGTCGATTGGGTAAAACCGCCGATCTCGCTTTAAAAACGGGTTGCTGCGCAATCTGATAACGGCTTTGTCCCGCAGCAATCTCCTGACTATCGTAAATCTTCAAACTGACTTCTTTACCCAAGTGCAACTGATCGGCAGGGTTATCTCGTTTAACAGAAATCGTTTTGCCGTTGATAAAGCCATTCAGTTTCAGTGGCGTCCGTAGGCGGGTAATTTGGTCAAGGATCTGCTGCATTTCACTATCGGTCAGCGGAACATCATTCAAACGATCTACGTCACGATTGTTCTCGAAAAGGATCTGCTTCCAATTCTCAATCAGATCTTCTTCGGTTTTATAGCGCAGAATTTCCGGTTCCCATCCATATTTTTCTATTAATAAACTAATAAGGGCCGTTTCAAAAGCGGATTCATGTTCAAATTTCATCGCTTGCCTCCTGTATTAGACAAACATTTTTTCAAGCAATGCTTTTTTTAGGGATTGCAGTTTGTCGAGTTCTTGCTGGCACAGAATGATTAAGTTCTCTATATTCTTAAAATACTCCGAGATTTGATCTTGCTCTTCCTTTTCAGGTAACTGGATTTTCATTGTCGTATACTCTTCATATGAAATATTGAGTAGACCATCCATTCTTGCACCAGACGTAACAAGACGACGTAACTGCTTCTCTGTTGTCTTGTTATTTAAAACTCTGGACACAAAATAGGGATTGTAATCGCTAATGGCAAAGCAATGATACACGTACGGAATCCTCGCTTCATCGACCTCTAATGCAAAGCAAGAGCCATATGGACGCAGTTTTGATGCACCGTGATTGTAGGCAAGCTCATCTTTTTTCAATACAATATACTTTGCAAGACTTTGTCCTGCATTATCAAAAGAATACCTATCTGATTGATCAATAAATCCATTTGCAGCCGTTATCATCATAATTGGTGCTTGAGATGTTTTATCAGTTCTTGTTATTTCTGATGCAATATCTTTTAAGGAAATAGTCTGCCATGGCCTCATAAACCCCTTAAAACGAACCTCTGGCACGTCTGTTCCATCTTTCGGAAACATCTTTTCCAGCATAGAGGCTTTGAGGTTTTTAAGCTTTTCGTATTTGCGTTGATGAAGAGTGATAAGGTTCTCAAGCTTTGTCAATGCACTTCCTATTTTCTGTTGTTCTTCAATTGACGGAATAGAAATTGGCATTTGAAAGAACAGATCATTTTTAATTGAAAATCTGTCTGATCTAGTACCAGAATCGCCATTAAAATACATAAAGTTGTGCCAATAATAAGTTTTGAAAAACCACTCCAAATATTCGGCATCAACACCATGTGTTCTAAAAACAGTATAAAGTGGTGACATTACACCATTTCTGCCAAGTTTATTACGATTTATTGGACCACATGGAGCAGTAACAGAGATGCGAGGATTGTAAACAAAATCATCATCACGGACAATATAATAGCCGCAAATGTTCTCAGCGTTTGAAATATCATGGTCAAAAAAATCTCTTTGGCTGATCACTCCATACTCTGCTGAATTTGTAAATGTTTCTGAAAGCAAGTCTTGAAAATTCTTTTCAATGACTTTTTCGGAAAATTCCCCCAACTTATGCTGTTCCCATGTATTAGAAAATCCGCAAAAGCGAATAGAAGGAGTTTCAGTTCTATTCATCTTACTCACCCGCCAGCAGTGTTTTAAACTCCGCCAATCCCTTCATGTCATATTCATTTCCGGTCAGCTCATCAATCATAGCAGAAAGTGCTTTTTCGGATTCCTGAATTTGCTCTCCCAGCTCCAAATAGGTTACGGCGTACTTATCCACCAACGCCTGTACCTTTTTTTCCAACGAGTTGATGATTGCCTCTGGCATTGCCCGAAGTGATGCGCACAGCGGAGCAATCCATTTCAGACGCAGCAGATCAAGGACTTGCTCATCACTTAAGTTTTCAATTGTTTCTTTTGTTTTTATGTGCAGGGCAGCAGCCATTTCTCTGGCTTCTTTTTTTACAAGCTTTTCTTCTGCTAGCAGACTATCCGCTTTAATCAACTTTGCTTCTAGAGTATCCTCTTGGAAGGTATAAGCCGATCTAAGTTTCATGATATAAACTGCCACTTTTCCCTTAGTGTAGGGAGCATTGCCTTCTACGCAAGCCCAGCTGATTTCACCGTGATTCGCAATATACTGTAATTTTTCAGCCTTACCAGCTTTTGCGTTTAGCAAATCAATATAGCCCTGCAATCCGGCAAGCTCCGGAGTGGAGATGTCTGCATAGATTTCTGCCAACTTCGCCGCCAATTCTTTTGGAACAAAGGCGGTGTTATCATCGTTCAGGAAATCCCCGCGGTCACCCTCATCAATAGAATCAATAAGTTCTGTCAATTCTGAAGTAATTTCGCCAAGTCGCGCTTCTTTTGCTATGACTGCCTCGTAATCTGCTCTCAGAAGAGTAGTCTGCACCAATCCAAAAGAAATCACATGACCTACCCAACCACATTGCACTTCTTCTTCCTTGTCGCCCTTTTTCTTGATAACCATATTGGGGTCTACTTGCTTTGTGGCGGAAAACCCCTCTGTCTGAATAATTTCAAGATCGGTGGATATAGCGCTCCACTGATCGTTCAGTAGCTGGTACGCTTGATATTTGTCAATCAAAGCAAAGGAGGCAACACGATCAAAAACATTGGATGTTATAATTTCCTCTGTCTGAGGGACGCTAAGAGTCATAATATTCCCAATGAGTTCGTCATCCAAATATGAGTCAAAATCGGCGAACGCAGACTGATAGGAGACAATAAACGCCTGTACATCGGCACTGTCGTTAATGACCTCTCTGATTTTCTCAACTGTTAATGAAGAATATGGTGTTCCATCAGCGGAAAAGAGCGTGTTTCTCAATTGCGGGAACTCTGACCAATACCGATTTAAGAGATCAATTTCATGATTCGGAATGCCGCCAAACATGGTAGCATAAATGTCCCATGTTTCCGCTGGCTCCGGGGAATCAATATAACGCGGGATATTCAAGTTATATCCATTGCGGCGGATTTCTTCTTTCGATACCAGTCTGGCGAATTTTTCAATACTTTGAGGACGGGCAACAACGGCGTCAACTATACGCTTAATATCAGACGCCATAAGCTTATTGGTCTTACCAACTTTTGTGAATCCCTTAGAGGCATCAATAAACAGAACGTCCGATTCCTCGCGTTTTTGGCGCAAGACCATAATAATGGTCGGAATCCCGGTTCCAAAGAAAACATTGGCAGGCAAGCCGATAATTGCTTCAATGTTGTTGTTCTCAATCAAATTACGGCGAATACGGCCTTCACCCTCACCATGACCGTCCGCACCGCCGACGGCGTCTCCACGAAACAAAACGCCATGTGGAAGTACAATCGTCATAATTCCATTCGGCTTAATATGATATAGGTCGTGCAGCAAGAATGCATAATCCGCCTTCCCCTTTGGTGCCATTCCATAACGATAGCGGGGGTCGGTCTCTTTGTGAGAAGGATCCCAATGTTGTGAATAAGGTGGGTTAGAGACAACGGCATCCAGATAAAGCGGAGCATAAGTCCCCGATGGATCGGTGTCGTCAAACCAAGGCCAGTCCTCTTCCAGTGTATCACCACAACGCGCAAAGATGTTATCCGCCTTAATTCCGCGCATAACAAGATTCATGCGCGTCAAGTTATAGGTATTTTCCTTCCATTCTTGAGCGTAATACTTAATATTGTCCTTGCTTCTCATAAATTTAGACACGCTCTTACCAATAGTAATCAGTAAAGATCCTGATCCACTTGTTGGATCGTAAATTTCAATTTTATCCCTATCTTTAAGATGGTTAGCAACGATCTCGGACATAAGCTGAGACACTTCGTGCGGGGTGTAGAATTCTCCAGCCTTCTTACCGGCGTTAGCGGCAAAATTACTGATAAGGTATTCATAAATAAAGCCCAGAACGTCATAATCTTGTTTACCATCTGTAGGAATATCCTTAATCAGCTGAATCAGGTCGCGAATAGCTTTTGTCTGATTATTGGTATTGTCACCGAGTTTGCTCAAACCGGTTTCAAGTGTGTTGAAAATCTTGCTGAATACCTTTTTCTGCGTATCACTAATTAAGCGATTAAATGCAGAAAGTGCGGTTCTGACGTTATCGACAGTAAAGCTGTTTCCTTTAGCCAGCCATGTTGAGAATAAATTTTCATAGGCAATAAAATAGCCCAACTGCTGCTGACAATAATCCACCAACTCATCATTGTTTTCATGTACCTCGGATTGAATATCAGCATCCTCGTATCCGTCTTTTTTCAGAATTTCAACTTCTTTGTCAGACAAAAATTTATAAAATATGAATCCTAAGATATAATCTTTGTATTCATTAGCTTCAATCTTGGAACGCATCTTGTTGGCTGATTCCCAGATTTTATTAGCAAGCTGTTGTTTATTCATACTTATTTGCCTCTCTATTACTGGTTATCCGAAACAATCTCAACGATGTCATCCATCGTACAATCGAGAGCAGTACATATCTTTACAAGTACATCGCTCGACACGACGGCACCGTCTTTACCCATTTTAGTGATGGTGGCGATGCTGATGCCGGCTTTCTCGGCGAGTTCTTTCTTTTTCATATCGCGGTCGATCAGAAGTTTAAACAATTTCTTATAGCTTGCAGCCATTGTGTTACACCTCGCAAATAGTTACAACTACCAAATTTTATCATTTTTATTATAGCACATATTTCTTCAAAATTCAACACTTCTTAGCATAAATAATGTTATTTCATTATTTTTCGAAAGATGCGAAGAAAAATCCAACTCGATTTTTCGGCAGATTTTAAGAAATCATATAAATCTGCCGAAGTTTTTATTTGCGGATTCTGAGCAGTCCCTTTTTCTTTGTCTACTGCGGCGCAAATTTTGACTTGTATTCAGTCTTCCTCAGAGTTACAATAACGGCAGAAAAGAAAAATGCCCCTCGTTCAAAAACGAGAGGCGATGGAGCATATTAATTCGCAAAAATTCCTGCTGACCACATAACTGACCACTTACCTTTTCGGAGTACTCGGAACATATGCAGATAAGAGCGCCGAAGAGCATTGGTTTCGGAGCGAAAAGGGCTGAAAAAAGCCCATATAAGCGGACAATACCTTACGATGCTTCTTTGGGACCATCAGGCCGCAGGTTCGAACCCTGTCACTCGGACCATATCGAGTGTTCATAACAGATTTGAGTTATGGACACTCGTTTTTTTGTTTTCCGCACAACCGAATATTGCTGTGGGTTATATGTGGTACATGGGGCCTGCTATTATTTATTATATCGCTAAGTGGCTTTTGCTGGCCGGATATTTTGGGGGATGAGAGTATGCTTACACTGAGAGAAGAAATTTTAAATCTTCTGGAATCGCCGGAGCTTTTGGAGTATCTGCTGCCAAATCCGGAAAGGTTTTGTGAATTTGACTATGCGAATATTATTGCCGGCGCGCCTATAGGACTTGCTGAGAAGCGGGCGCTGCTTGAAAAGCTGAAAAACAGTGCGGAGTTGCGCAGAGAGCCGGATAAAGTTGCCGATTATATTGCCGCTCTGGATTCCGCAACGGCGGCTCTTGAGAACAGCGGCAACGAAATCGTGCTGTCCGTTGTGCTGCGCAGATGTGGCGTTGACAGCTTTGTTGACGGCGCTTATTATGCGGCATCTGCGGAGTCTGCGCGAAGGGCAATCCGCGAATATGTTTCGGAGTGCAGTGACTGCGATTGGGGTCATATGTACTGGGAGATGAAGCTGTATCGGCGGTCGGATGCATCGGAGAGCGGCGGATTTATGCGGACGGAGTATATTTATATCGCCGAGCCGAATGGGGAGATTCAGTATTTTCTGCACAATTACGGCCGTCGCGGAAAAACTAAATATTATACTCGGGCGGAGGAGGCGTTCGGGGAGAGATCGGCGGATCTGAATCTGCCGGTGCCGTATCGCCCGGGAGATATTTTGAAAATCGACTGTTCGCCGTATACGGACGGCGTGCATTATTGCATATTGACCGAGGTTGGCGACGACTGCTGCAGCGTTCGGTGCATGTATCCGGTTTTTGACGGGCGCATCGGTCATGGTGCGTTGAAGCACGGCAATTATATTTCCGAGAGTGCCTGTGGCATAAAGCAGTATCTCTCGCCGCTGTATCGGGCAAGGATATGCGTTGAAGAGCTCCCCGAAAGCTGCCGCTTTATGAAATCTCTTCGCGTGAAGCTCCGCAGCGATCCCGACTTTGGAAAAGCTATATCTCAGGTCGGTTCATATCTGAAGTTCCGGCAGTCGTGAAAATTTAATGCGGTTTCGCGCTTGCGTTATTTCTTCGTGACATCTGATATCCGATGTGACAAAAATGGGACATCCTCCGTGCTATGATGAGCCTCGGGAGGCGACAAAAAATGGACGATAAAGCAATCCGCGGCATTTTGATAGAGTGGCTGCAGGCGAACTATCCGGAAGGGCGTATTTATCAGGAGAAAAGCATCGGCGAATCGGTCTGTGATGTGATGCTGGTCAGCGATTGCTTGACCGGATTTGAAATCAAGAGCGACCGCGACAGCTATCGCAGGCTGCCGCGTCAGGTGGAGTATTATCAGCAGTATTTCGACTATAACTATCTCGTAGTGGGCGAGAGGCACGGCGCTTCTGCGGGCGCGAAGATTCCCGATAACTGGGGGATTATTGTTGTTTGCGAGGATGGGATAAATCTCAAACGCAAGCCGAAATACGGTTCGCCCAGGCTTGAAAAACAGCTTCGCATACTGTGGAAGGCAGAGCTTAACAACATACTCAGCAGATTGAATGTGCCCCTGATGACTTACAAGAGCAAGGACTATATAGTGCGCTACCTTGCCGAAACGCAGGAGAGCAAAGCGCTGCAGGAAAAAATCCATGAGGGCGTGGTGTATGAGCTGCTCCACAGAGATTATGACACTTTGGGTATAGGCGACCCTACGGTAAGCGGCGAAGCAAAAGATAGCAGCATCTACTGCGAAATGCCGGTGTCGGAGATGATAGACACTCTCTCGGAGCAGGATCTGCAGCAGTTCACCCTCGACCATTGGATTGAGCTCTATGCAAAGGCGAGAAAGCTGAAAGAGGCAAAGGTCTACAAATACAAAAAGCCGGGGAGAGAAAGAGTAAGCTCGGTTGAACATACTATTAAATATAAAGATATAGAAGCGACCCCCGGAGTCCCGTGGATGGACAGGAGAATAATCAACGAGTTTATTTTTTATCTGATAAACGGGTATGAAATCTGGGAGTCCAAAGGAAGGCAGAATTACAATCTTGTCAACTATGAACCGAATACGGGCTATTGGTTCATCCCGGATAAGGGGTATTACAGCGGCCTCTCGAGGATTGATTTTGAATACGGGATACCGCAGTACAATGCGCTGTATATCTTTGAGTCGATGCTCAACATGCGCGAGATTCGCCGCGATACAAAGAAAGAGACGGTTCTGATTCTCGAAAAGCGGGACAAGATTCTCGAATTGTTCAGAAAATGGCTTTGGGAAGACGAGGACAGGCGCTGGGATGTTGAGGAGAGCTACAACAAAATATTCGGCGGACTCTGCGTAAAGCACTATGACGGCGCCAATCTGTCCTTCCCGCAGATGAGCGAAGAAATCAAACTCTATCCGTATCAAAAGGACGCCGTTCAGAGAATAATCAACGAGAAAAACACGCTGCTCGCATTCGATGTCGGCGCAGGAAAGACATATATCATGATTGCCGCAGCGATGAAGATGCGGCAGATGGGGCTGTCCAGAAAGAATATGTTCGTCGTGCCGAACAACATTGTCGGACAGTGGGAGCTGATTTTTCAGACAATGTATCCCAAGGCGAAGCTGCTGTCCGTGAATCCCGGCACATTTCAGCCGGATGTGCGCCAAAAGGTCTTAAATCAAATTGTAAACGGGGACTATGACGGAATCATCATAGCGTACAGCTGCTTTGAAATGATACCGCTTTCGTCCGAATGCGTCCTGACTCAGATGGAGGATGATCTGTCAAAGCTCGAGGATATGATGGCGCTCCTGCGCCAGGCCGTTGGGTTGGGAAAGGAGCTGAACAGGGTTGAGGAGGGAATACGCAAAACCGCACATCAGCTTATCATGTCGATGCAGAGTACAAGAACCGAGGTCACATTCGACAAATTGGAGATAAACACCCTCTTTGTCGATGAGGCTCATAATTTCAAGAACATTCCGATCGACTCGAGGCAGAAAAATATAGCGGGAATAAATCTCAGGGGCTCGCAGAAGTGCCTGCATATGCAGCGAAAAGTGCGCTGCGTTCAGGAGCAGAACAACGGGGGCGGCGTAGTTTTTGCAACCGGCACGCCGCTGTGCAACTCCATCTCCGACGCCTATGCCATGCAGATGTATCTTCAGCCGGATGTCATGAGAAGAACCCATCTGGATGTGTTCGACAATTGGGTCAAGTCATTCGCCCAGCCTGAATATGTGTGCGAAATCGATGTGGATACTTCGAATTTCAGGATAGTCAAGCGATTTGCGCGCTTTTTCAATCTCCCGGAGCTTTCCAGGCTGTTTGCAAATATCGCGTGCTTTTATGCCGTGAACGGCAGCGGAGATCTGCCGGAATTCAACGGCTATGACGATATTTTACTTGAGAAAAGCCCGCAGCTTCAGGAATATATGAATAAGCTCTGTGAGCGCACGGAAGAAATACGCAAGAAGAAGATAGACAAGGGCTATGACAACATGCTGAAGGTCAGCACGGACGGGAGAAAGGCGGCGCTTGATCTGCGTCTGGTCGGCTGCGACGAACTGCCGGAGAGCCGCTACAGAAAGACGGATGTATGTGTCGAGCAGGTGATGAAAATATATGAGGAATATCCCGGCTGCGCACAGATAATTTTCTGTGATTACTCCACGCCGAAAACCGGACAGTTCAATGTCTACGCCGAAATGAAGAGCCTTCTTGTGGAAAGAGGCATGCCGCAGGAGGAGATAGCTTTCGTCCACAGCTACACATCGGAGGCGACGAGAGTCGCGCTCTATGAAAAGGTCAACAGAGGAATCGTCCGCGTGCTTATCGGCTCGACATTCAAGCTTGGCATAGGCGCAAATGTGCAGACAAAATTGAAGGCGGTGCATCATTTGGATGCCCCGTGGCGTCCTGCGGATATGGTTCAGCGCGAGGGCAGAATCATGCGCAAAGGAAACCTGAACGAAGAGATACGGATTTTTCGCTATATCACAAAGGGCAGCTTCGATTCATATTCGTGGCAGATTCTGGAGACGAAGCAGAGATTTATCTCGCAGTTCCTGAGCGGGTCAACTTATCAGCGCTCGGCGTCCGATCTCGAAGAAAATGTGCTGACATATGCTCAGGTAAAAGCTCTATCCATTTCCGAGCCCCTTATGAAGACGCTCGCCGAGAAGCAGAACGAGCTGCGGCACACGGAGATTCTGTCCTCCGCTTTTGAAAAAAGCATTAACGATGCGAACAGGTCGGTTGAAGAGAAGAAGAAAATGCTTGCCGATTTTGATGTCCGTCTGCGCAATACGGTTAAAAACGAGGAATATCTGCTTGGATTTTCCCGCGAGCAATACAAGCAGGAGGTCGGTAAGATAAAAGATTTCCTCTCCGAGAGCGTAATTCGCAAAGAAGAGCCGATGCCCGACGATCTATTTGTAATGGATTTTGCAATATCCGTGCCGGAAAATCAGGATGAAAAGAAGCCGTATCTTTCGCTCAAACGCCTTGATACTGTATACCGCTTGGAGGTCGGTCAATCCGTCTCGGGAAATGCGCGGCGTCTGTATAATTTCTTTGATTCGTTCTCAAAGCAAAAAGAGCAAATTGAAGACAGCCGGAAAAAGCTGAGAGCTTCAATCAAAGAACTGGAGGCAATCGCGGATCAGAAAAATCCGTACCCGGAGCAGATTGCCGCGCTGAGAGACGAAGTCAGCGACTTGGAGCAGGGAATAGCAAAAAAGGCATCGGATTAATTGTTCCGTCGACAACATCCTGCGCTTTATTGCCAAAATCTAATCTCTGTTGTATAATTACTGTACTGTCCGGGCGGAGGTGAAAAATATGTCAAGGCATTTGAAAAACTATGCGGCTACACGAGCGGCGACAAGACTTGTTATGGATGCGGCGCAAAGCGAAAAAGCCAAGGCCGGGCGTGTGATGATGCCGAAAGTCTTTTTTGTTATCGGGATTATCGGTTTTGTTCTTTTGGCGACGGCTACATTCCTTTGCGGCAGGATTCCCCATATGATTGGCATTGCTGCCGGCTTTGCTATACTCGCATTGCCTGATTTGGCACTTATTATTGCATATTTCAATCAGCGCATATATTATACAGACGAAATGTTTGTCCATAAAAACTTCTGGGGCATCAAGCGACTGTACAGATATGAGGATATCACCGGTATACGCATAGACGGAGATGTCAACTTGTTTTTGGGAAAGCGGAAAGTCCGCATTTATGACAGGGCAGTCGGAAAGAAAGAATTTGTTCGCTGTGCGGGAGAGGGATACCATCGTGTATATGATAAAGGTATTCCGCTGGTGCCGAGAAAAAAGAACGATATATTCAACGGCAACATAAAAAATCCCGGGGAAGCCATAGCCGTCGGCATCATACTCATTGGCGGTATGGCACTGATCTACTGGATTTATTTGTATGGCATGTGGGCATTGACTGCAAAAACGCAAGATGAACTTACAGTCTCTACGGTCGCTTTTAATCACTGCGAAATACAGGACGACGCAATTCGGCTGTATGGCGACGGTGAGAAGTGCTATATAATACCGAAATACAAAAGGATAATGCCGGATGCCGACGAGTTCCTTGATGAATATCAAAACGGAGGCACGCTGATACTCGGATATGCCAAAGTCTATGCTAATGAAGACGTATATGTATATACTGCCGAGAGCAATGACGGCAGAATGTTTGTTACATTCGAGAAATCAGACGCGCTGCAGAAGGAAAGGTTCATACAACGGTGGAAAGTAATGCCTAAGCCGATTACGACTTTAATGATTTTCCCTCCTATAGTAATGCTCCTGTTTGTGGCGGCAGGATTCTATGTCGGTCGGCATGTTGAAAAGTTCAGCCCAAAGACGGTGCATATCTTTTACCAAAACAGCAATATTAATTGGCCAAACTCAAAGAAAAAGCCAAGTGCGAAAAAGAGGAAAAAACGAAAATAACCTCATAGATTCTTCACACATCACGGCAAAAATCTCAATAGCAAACCCCGCTGTGCCGAAAAATACATAGCGGGGTTATTTTTATATCGTGGATTTATCTGAACGGACACGCTATGAGCTTCACCTAACCCACTTCGCAACCGCATCCGCCGTCAGATTTATCTGACGGGCGTTGTCTATCGTTGGGGTGCCGTCGCCGTCCTGGCTGCCGTAAACGCCGAAATACGCGTGGCATCCGCCGTCGATTATATATTCGGTAAGCTCGGGGAGGTTGATGCGGTACTGCTCGTATTTTTCGCGGTTGAGCACTCCGTCATTGCTGCCGTAAATTGACAGTGTCCTTATATTTTCGTTTGAGAGGTCGGCGGTCGAATATGCGGCGAGGAGCAGCAGACCTTTAAAATCGCTCGGATGTTTTTCGAGATACGCCGCCGCCATCGAGCCGCCGAGGGAGTGGCCGCCTATGTACCAGTCGGTGATTTCCGGAAACATATCCCGTATGCCGTCTGCGGCGTTGACATCGAATACCGCGAGATTAAACGGCATCCTGACGAGCACGCAAAGTATGCCCTTTTGGGCGAGCGACTCCATGAGCGGCAGATATGCAGTGTATTCGACCTTGCCGCCGGGATAGAATATCAGTCCCTTTGTCGCATTTTCGCTCTTGCAGACTATATTACCGTTGTCGAGTTTGATTGTCTCGGGCAGGGAACTGCCGTCCTGAAGCCCGAATGATTCATCTGCGGGAGTTATCGCGTGATAGTAGTCGCCGAGATAGACGGCGCACGCTCCGAAAAGCAGCGCAATGACCGCGACTATCGAAACGATGCATATTATTATCTTGCGCTTTTTGCTGCCTGTCGTTGCCATGATAATACCTCCCTGTTTCTATATGATTAATAAATCGGGAACATTTTGCGCAGCCAGTATTTCATCATTAGCTAAGGACCCTTCAATCAGCTCCCAGTGGTTGCTTACATTGTCGCAATGGTATAAAAGTTTAGAGTATTCATTGTTTCGCTTTGCTGTAGCCTTGACAACACTATATCCATATCTTGGTAAAAGCTGGCTTGCAGAGACGAACGAATTTCTCATCGCTTGCGAAATTTCACAAATTGGACTAAAATCATCAAAACGACTACTGCGGCAAATACAATAACAGCAAAAAATGCAACAATTGTTTTTGTCATCTGAGTATTGTTTACATCATAAAGGATTGTTTGATTCCCTTGACTATCCTCAGTTATAAGTTGCGAATAAGATGATGCCAAAAAGTTAAATATTCCCATGTCGTTTTTGACATAATAAGAAGCCTGTCCAATATTTACAGATTTCCTTTTTGCTATTTGATTCCATAGGGAATTGTTTTTTACACTGCTATCATCAGTTTTAACCATATTAATTAACTGCCCGTCTTGCGAAAATTCAATAACTATGGAACCTCTGACCAACATTAGCAGAATATTGCCATCATTCCATTGAACATAAAATGAACCGTCATTATCAAATTCAAATAATGTCAACACATTATTTGAATTTGATATAGCAATCTTATTTTCTTTAAAGCCCAAAAGTATTATGCCGTCTTTAGAAACATCAAAAGAAACAATAGGCAATTCGATGCTGTCTAAGGATTTCAAATCAGAAGATTTCCTTAAATTAATATTTTGCCATATTTGGTTAACTTCATTCTCTGATAAGTCAGTCGTTTCGAATTCATAATTTGTCGTTGCATACACATTCAGTCCTCCGAACAGTAGAAACAGAGATATGACACACACTGTAACAAAACATTTTCGCATAAATTACACCTACCATTCCATCATCTTGACAAAAATATTTTTAGATAAGAAATAGATTCTATTTCACTCATGATAAATACCTCCCTAAATTAATAATATCACATTTGGTGTACAATAAACTGTATTTAGCATTGTTTGAGTAATAAACGTTTAAATTTAGTTTAGCACATTTAAAAAAGTATGGCAATGTTTTTATTATCTGTTGCAGTTTTTTCCGTCCTCGGTTATGATATTAGCGTAAAGGAGTGCTGTTATGTTTTCGGAAAAATTTATCTGTGCGGGCTATGATTATACAACCTATACATTCCATGTCCCCGCGCCTTATTTCAGAAAGGCTTTTGAGATAGACGGCGAAGTCAAAAAGAGTGTTATTACGCTGACGGGACTCGGATTTTATGAACTCTATGTCAACGGGCAGAGGCTGACAAAAGGCATTTTGGCCCCGTATATCTCGAACCCCGACGATCTTGTCTATTACGACGAATATGACATAACCGAGTGCCTCGTGCCGGGCAAAAATGTTCTCGGTATAATGCTCGGCAACGGAATGCAGAACGCGCCGGGCGGGCAGATCTGGGACTTTGATATCGCCGCCTTCAGGGGCGCGCCGCGCACGGCTTTCTGCGTCTCGACGGAATATATTGACGGCGGAATTGATATTTTCGAGGCTGACAGTTCAGTCAAAACTGCGCCCTCCCCGGTCATTTTCGATGACCTGCGCTGCGGCTGCTACTACGACGCGCGCCTTGAAATTCCCGGCTGGTCAGAGCCGGACTTTGACGACAGCGCGTGGAAAAACGCCCTGCCTGCGGAGACCCCGCGCGGCGAAAAGCGCCTGTGCGAGGCGGAGCCGATAGCGCCCGTGCGCGAGATAAAGCCGGTTCTGATAAGAAAATGCAGGCTCAAGGAATACATAACCCGCGGCGACGTTGTCAAAGAGGCGAAAAAAATCGCGAGCGACGAGCGCGACGGATTTTTATACGATTTCGGCGTGAACTCGGCGGGCACTGTAAAGCTCAGGATAAGCGGCGAGCGCGGGCGGCAAATCGATTTGCAGTTCGGCGAATATTTTGCGCCCGACGGCGAGCCGGACACGAGCAACATCTGCTTCTATCCCGCCGGATATTCCCAGCGCGATGTGTATATTCTCAAAGGTGAGGGCGAAGAAATTTTTGAGCCCGTGTTCACCTATCACGGCTTCAGATACTGCGTGGTGCTCGGTATAACCGAGCAGGAGGCGACCGCCGATCTTCTGACTTTTGTTGTGCAGAACTCGGCTCTGCGCGAGATCGGCTCCTTCGGCTGCTCCGACGATATGACAAATAAACTTCAGGCGATGACGAGAAACTCCGATCTCTCGAATTTCTATTATTTCCCGACAGACTGCCCGCACCGCGAGAAAAACGGCTGGACGGGTGACGCCGCTCTCTCCGCCGAGCACATATTGATGAATCTTGATGCAGTCAACAGCTACCGCGAGTGGCTTCGCAATATCCGCGTCGCTCAGCGTGCGGACGGTGCGCTGCCCGGCATAGTGCCGACGGGCGGCTGGGGCTTCGAATGGGGCAACGGTCCCGCGTGGGACGCTGCGCTGACGTATATTCCGTATTTCTGTTATGTCCTGCGCGGCGACAGAAAGATAATCGAAGAGAACGCGACGGCGATATTCCGCTATTGCGAGTATATCTCGCGCCGCCGCGACGCGCGCGGGCTTGTAGCGATTGGGCTCGGAGATTGGTGCCCGGTGACGAGGGTCAAATCGCCGCTCGAATTTACGGACAGCGTCACCTGCATGAGTATTCTCAAGAAAGCCGCCTATATTTTCTCGCAGCTCGGACTCTCGCTCGAACGCGAGTTCTGCGAAAAGCTATATAATGAGATAAGAGACGCGGTCAGACGGCATCTGATAGACTTCGGCACTATGACTGCGATAGGCTCTTGCCAGACCTCGCAGGCGATGGCGATATATTACGATGTGTTCAATCCCGGCGAAAAGCCCGAGGCGTTCAAACGCCTTCTTGAGATAATCAAACGGCGCGACGACCATGTAGACGCGGGCATACTCGGTATGCGCGTTCTGTTCAGGGTGCTCTCCGATTTCGGCGAAGCCGACCTGGCTTTTAAAATGATAACCCGCCCGGACTATCCGTCCTACGGCAACTTCGTTGAGCGCGGGCTTACGGCTCTGTCCGAGGATTTTCTGCGCGAGGAGGACAGACCCAATTCGCTCAATCATCATATGTTCGGCGATATTTCCGCGTGGTTCATTGAATATATCGGCGGCATCCGCGTCAATCCTTTCCTTGCTGATCCGTCGGAGGTTGAGATATCGCCCGTATTTATTGAAAAGCTCGACAGCGCCGAGGCTTCGTATGAGACTGTCGGCGGCAAGGTGAGTGTCAAGTGGCGCAGAACGCTCGAGGGCATAGCACTCGATATCTCCGCGGACAGCGGAGTTCACGGGCGCATAAGACTGCCCGACGGCTACGCGTTCGCGGACGAGTACGGCAGCCTCGAAGAGCTTCACGGCGGGAATTTTGAAATAATCAGAGAGTGAAAACAGGAGGAAAAATGAAAGAGAAAATACTTTTCGTCAATTCGTGTGTGCGCGGGGATAACGAGTCGCGCACTCTCGCGCTCGCCAAAACCGCACTCAGCCGCCTTGACGGCGGTATTGAAGAGATACGCCTTGCCGACGCGGATTTGAAGCCGCTCGACGCGGCTGGACTCGCGAAGCGCGCCGAAAGCGCGGAAAAGAACGACTTTTCCGACCCGGTCTATGACTGCGCGAAGCAGTTCGCCGCCTGCGATACCGTCGTTATCGCCGCGCCGTTCTGGGACTACAGTTTCCCGGCGTTTTTAAAAATCTATATCGAATCCCTGTGTGTCGGCGGGCTGACTTTTCTCTACGGCAGCGACGGCGTCCCGATAAGCTATTGCAGGGCGAAGAGGCTGATTTATATCACCACTTCGGGCGGATATATCGGCGGCACGGACTTCGGCTTTGAATATATCAAGACGGTCACGAAGTCGTTCTTCGGTATTGAGGACTTCAGCTTTTTCAGTGCCGAGGGGCTCGATATTCTCGGCAATGATCCGGCTGCGATACTGAAAGCGGCGCAGGAGAAGATAGAGCGCGAGCTCTGATACAACTCAAAATTCCAAGCCCCCGGTGTTTTTCTTCGCCGGGGGTTGCTCTTTTATGAATAGCTGTTTTATTTTTGAACAAAAATCAGTATATGAAAAATATTTTTCATAAAGACTATATAATTCTCAAAAACGATTAAAAATAATTTATTTCGCAGTAGAATTATTTTGAAATACATTTGGCATATATTTATGTCAGACCGATACTTATAACGAAGCGAAAAGGGGATCGCAATGAAGAGGGTAACGGCAGTTTTATTGGTCCTGTTGACGGCGATCGCGGTTTTTGCCGCCTGCTCCAAAAATTCAGTCCACACGGTGACATTTGACAGCTCGGGCGGAACGCAGATAAAGACCCAGCATATCCGCGACGGCGAGAGCGCCAAAAAGCCGTGGGATCCGCACAAAGAGGGCTTCACCTTCATCGAGTGGCAGTATAACGGCGCGGCGTTCGATTTCAACACCGCGATAACGGGGAATATCACCCTTGTCGCGTCCTACAGCATCGACGAGGGCACGGATATAGTCCTGCTCGTACTCTGCTACGGCGACGGCAGGGAGAACGAAATAATCGAGATAAAGCGCGGCGAAGCGGCGTTTGCGCCGCCGACTCCAGAGCGCGAGGGATATAAATTCGAGGGCTGGTTCAACGGCGACACCGAGTTCGATTTCTCAACGCCCATAAACGACGATTTGAACCTCACTGCGAAATGGAAAGCGACGGGAAAAACCGAGAGCGGGTCCGAAAATCAGCCCGCGGCGGCGGAGGAATCCGCGCAGAAATATTCCGATACCGCGGCGAAATATTCCGGCAGATGGTATCTCGACGGATATTCCGATATATTTGTCGATGTGTCGAACTCCGCGAGCGGGATGAATCTGCGCTCGTACAACTTTTCTCTGCCCTCGTCTTCGGGGAGCGTCGCGGCGTATACTCTCTATCCCTCAAAGTCGCTTTCGTCCTCGGGCGGCAGTTGGGGCAACTCAATTTCCGTGCCGTTTGCCTCATGGGAAAGCTCGCTGAGCGCAAATAAAATAATTCTCGGCAGCAGCTGCTTTTATATCAATAATAAGAAATTCGTGAAAGCTCCCGGTACTAAGGACAGATACACCGGCACCTGCTACAGAGAGGCGCGCGGAGTGTGGTATTTGTTCAACAATCCCGACTCCACGATTGAAATATACACCGCGCAGAAGGGCGGCGACGAGACGGGCGATCGCTTCGGCATAAAGGCGACGAATTTCGACATCGCAACTCTCAGCACCTATACGAAGTCATCGACCGGCGGCGGATATGCGGACAGAAAGAGCGACTGGGACAGCTACGGAATATCCGTCACTAACGGCGTTCTGACGATAAAGAACAAGAACGGCACAAGGACATTTTACAGCAAGAAAAAATACCAGAGCGTGACGGGCATCAGGCTCAGCGCGACGGAGGCCAAACTCAGAGTCGGTCAGACTAAAGTGCTCACCGCTACTGTTATCCCCGCCGACGCATATGACAAGGACTACACCTGGTCGAGCGACGATCCGTCGATAGCGGAGGTCGCGGGCGGCATAGTCGCGGCGAAAAAAGAGGGCACGACAAATATCAGAGTTACCACAAAGGACGGCAACCGCGTGGCGGTCTGCAAGGTGACGGTATATATCGACCATGTCACGGGCGTTACCCTGAACTCGTCCTCGCTCAGCCTGACGGTCGGCGATTCGAGGCAGCTCCGGGCGACAGTCGCTCCGCGCGATGCGGCGAATCGGAAAGTCACATGGTCGAGCAGCAATAGCAGTGTAGCGTCTGTCTCGAGCTCCGGGCGCGTCACGGCAAAGGCGAAGGGTACTGCCGTGATAACCGTAAAGACCGAGGACGGAAACAAGACCGCTTCGTGCACAGTAACCGTCAAGAATCCGACCCTCGCAGCCGTTGCGGCGGCGCAGGTGTCGAACAACGGCACCGCCGCGCCGCAGATACACGCGTCGGCGCTCGTCTCCGGAGGAACCGGAAAATATACTTCTTATAAAATAAAGATATTTTTGAACGGCGCACTCGTGGCGGAAAAATCGGAAAAAAGCATGTCATATACCCCGAAGGTCAGCGGAATGTACACCGTGGAAGTCACTGTTACAGACTCCGACGGGGAAACGGCGAGCGGAAAGATGCTCATAAATGTGTCCGTAGTCGAGCCGACCGAGAAGCCCACGGAGAAGCCGAGCGAGAGGCAGACGGAAAAGCCCACGGAGAAGCCTACGGAAAAGCCAACGGAAAAACCGACGGAAAAACCGTCCGACGAACCGATAAATCCGATCCCGTCGGAGCCGGTAGATCCCGTGACCGAGCCGGCAACGGAAGCACTGGTTACTCCCGAGCCCGCACTGGACTGAATATAAAGCACAAATAAAAAAGACTGTCGCAGATATTATTCTGCGGCAGTCTTTTGCTGCTTAAAGTTGCTGTAATAAGGTGAATTTAAAGATAAATGGCTGTTGATTTATGCTGGTACTGCCGCCGTTTTACGCCTGATAAGTCTCCATGAAGCTGTTGACATCGCTCTCGCATGAGCGCATGGCGAGTATCGTCTGTCCGAAGAGCTTTTCAAGCTCCCAGCCGAGCCTCTCTGCACCCGTGCGGATAACGTCGCGCGAGCAGCCCGCGGCGAATTTTTTGTCTTTGAACTTCTTTTTGAGGCTCGAAACCTCCATGTCCATCACGCTCTTTGACGGGCGCATCAGCGCCGCCGACCAGATGAGCCCTGTCAGCTCGTCCGCCGCGAAGAGCACCTTTTCCATCTCGTGAACAGGCTCGATGTCGACGCAGATGCCGTAGCCGTGGGAGCAAATTGAATATATCATGTCGTCGCCGACTCCGCCCGCCTTGAGCAGCTCGGGAGCCTTCTTGCAGTGCTCCTCCGGATAGAGCTCAAAGTCGATATCGTGCAGCAGACCGACTATGCCCCAATATTCCTCCTCGTCCGCATAGCCGAGCTCCTTCGCGTACCAGCGCATAACGCCCTCGACGGTCAGCGCGTGGCGAATGTGAAACGGGTCTTTGTTGTATTTTTTCAGAAGCTCGAACGCTTCGTCCCTCGTGATTTTGCTCTCTCTCATTTTTGTCGTCTCCTTGCATTTTGCGCATTATTGCGCGAGTTTTCACAATTATACCACTTGCTTGGTAGGCTTTCAACTATATTCGCGGCTTTATGTCGAGATTGACAAGCGCGCTCTGATTTATCGAAAACAGCAGATCAACAAGCTCATTTTCGTCAATGCAGTAGTCCGAGCGTATCCATTGGATAATAACGCCCGTGCTGCCGTTGAGAATATATGAGTAGATATATTGCTCCTGCTCCTTCGGAAAAACGATGTTCAGGTTCTCAATAAACTGAATTATCGACTGCTGCATGAATTTTGAACGGAACGCGGGGTCAACCGAGTCGACAAGCAGCGTGCGGAACGGCTTGTCGTTTTCTTTGATATACATTAGAAATGAAAGCAGATATCTGTGCGCGCCGAGGTCGTTTTCCGCGCCTATTTTCTTTAAGTGATCCTGAGTCGCGTCGAGCAGCTCGTTTTCGACCTCTTCGAGCAGCTCTTTCGGCTCGGAGTAGTGTGCATAAAAGGTCGAGCGATTGAGTTCGGCGCGCTCGCATAATTCTCTTACAGATATTTTGGCTACCGAGCCTTTCTCGCTCAGGAGATCCATCAGCGCGTTTTTGAGCAAAATTTTTGAAAGTCTCGTGCGCTGGTTATTTTTTGTGTTCATATTATCCCGCCACTTTCAGATGATTTTGTCGGTTTCATAACAGCGATTAACAAAACTGATGATTGTTAATCCGACACGATGTAGATATAATAAGAGTGTAATATAAACAGTCCGATCTGTCAAGCGGGTCGGAAAGCTAAGGAGAGACAAAAATGAAGAACAGACTGCTCGAAAAGCGGGCGCTTGATTCGCGCCTGACCTCGCCTGATGTTACGGCGAAGGAGAAGTGGCTGGGCTATCTGCTCGGCCCGTCCGGCGCACTGCTTTTAAACGCCGTGCTCGCGACCTACCTCAATGTCTATTATACCGATGTCCTAAACCTGACCACCGTTTGGGGCGGCGCGTTCCTCGCGGTGTTCCCGATAGTATCGAAGATAATCGACGCCATAACGAATATAGTTATGGGCTATATCATCGACCGCACGCGCACAAAGCAGGGCAAGGCGCGCCCTTGGCTGCTGCTCTCTGCGCCGCTCGTCGCCGTGACGGGCATACTGCTCTTCACCGTGCCCACGGGCAATCAGACGGTGCAGGTGATATGGGTCATGCTCTCATATAACCTCTTCTATTCGTTCGCCTATACGATATATAACATGAGCCACAACCTCATGGTTCCGCTCTCGACGAGAAATACCGAGCAGCGCGGAGTTCTCTCGGTTTTCAATCAGATATCGACTATCATGATGAGCGGCATAATCGTCGCGCTCATCTTCCCCATGCTCATCATGCCGCAGCTCGGCGTTGACAAATCAAAGTGGATAGTTACGATGAGTATTCTCTCGTGCATCGCGCTGCCGCTGACGCTCGTGGAGTATTATTTCACCAAGGAGCGCATCACACTTGAGGGCGGCGAGCAGAAGAAAGATAGCGTCGCAATGGTAACTCAGCTCAAGGCGATTTTCAGCGATAAATATATGATAATAATTTTCATATATTTTCTTATTTTCACCGTCGGCTCGACTATCAAAAACATCTCGCTCGTTTATTTCTCGAACTATGTCCTCGGTACATATAACGACGGCAAGACCCAGACCATGCTATCCGTTATCGGCGGCATCCCGATGGGCATCGGCATTTTCGCCGTCTGGCCGCTCGCGAAAAAATTCGGCAAGCGCAACTTAACGGCAGTCGGCTTTATTTTCTATGCAGTCGGCTCGGCTATATGCTGGCTCGCGCCGACGAACATGGTTATAGTGCTTATCGGCCAGTTTATAAAGAATATCGGCGGTCTGCCGTGTTCATATGTGTTCATGGCTCTGTTCGCGGATGTGCTCGACCATGTCGAGTGGAAGAACGGCTTCAGGTGCGACGGCATCGCGATGTCCATATATAACACAATCGCCGTCGCGAGCGTCGGAATCTGCACGGGCGTATTCAATCTTATTCTCTCGAAATCCGGCTATGTCGCGCCCTATCTCGATGCGGCGGGCAAGCTCATCGCCGTGCAGCCGGCGAGCGTCAAGAGCGCGATAACATTTACTTTCGTAGGACTTGAGACGATAACCGGCATAGTCCTTGCGATACTTCTGCTGTTTTTGAATGTCGAAAAGAATATCGCCAAGGAGCAGGAGGAGATAAAGCAGAGAAACGGGGAGACGACAGAATAAAATGAAGAAGAAACTTCTGATAATCATTCCGATTGCAGCCGCCGTCATTGCCGCGTGGCTCGCGTTCTGCGGCTATCAGTGGAGCTGGGGACCGTTTGTGAAGCTCCACGATGTAAAAACCGCTTCGCTCGAGGGCAACGGCGAAAAGTATTCGCTTGATAATACACCCGAAAATGCCGACAACCCGATAAAAGGCAAGACCGTTATATTCCTCGGCTCTTCCGTGACCTACGGCTCGGCATCCGGCGGGGTTTCGTTTGCCGACTATATTGAAAAGCGCGACGGCTGCGAGATGATAAAAAGCGCAGTCTCCGGCACGACCCTCGTTGAATCCGGCATTGATTCATATGTGTCGCGTCTCAAAAAGCTCGATGCGGAAAAAGCCGATCTTTTAGTCTGCCAGCTCTCGACCAACGACGCGTCTCAGAAGAAAGAGCTCGGGAAAATAATAGAGTCGAAAAATCTCAATGACTTCGACACAAAGACCGTAGCCGGGGCGATAGAATACATAATCTGTTACTCAAAAGAGAAATGGAACTGCCCGGTGATTTTTTACACGAACCCGCGTTATGACAGCGAACTGTACGGGGAAATGGTGGATATTCTTAAAGAAGCCGAGGCGAAGTGGGGTATATCCGTTATAGATATGTGGAACGATGCCGAGCTTAACGCAGCGTTAAATAAGAATACAGCTTTGTATATGGCGGATAAGATACATCCCACAAAGGCAGGATATCTCGAAATATGGACTCCGTTTATGGAGAAAACCGTTTTCGGGGTTATGAAAGAGGAGGCGAAGTGATACAGTGAAAGCATTTAATATAAAAACAGAATACCTGAAAAATCCGTTGGGTATTGACATAGAAAACCCTCGTGTTATGTGGAACTGCGAGGGCGGTGTAACTCAAACTGCGTACCAAATTGTCACAGATGATTGGGACAGCGGAAAGATTGAGTCAAGCTCAATGCGTATCGTTGTTCCTGTAAAATTTGAAAAAGGCAAAAGAGTAACCTATAGAATTAAGCTTTGGGACGAAAACGACACCGAGGGTGAATTCAGCGAGGAGAACTTTTTTGAATACGGCATCAAGAATTGGTCGGCAAAGTGGATTACAGGCAACTATGAAGTAGACAAAAAAGGCTATGAAAAGGAGAAAAAACTTGAAAAATCGTTCTTCCTTTCAGGTGTGAATTATCTTGCTACTGCAAACAAGCCCGAACCTGACCGTTTTCCTGTTGACTGCTTCAAAAAGGAGTTCGGTGCAAAAAAAAATGTCGAATCCGCACGACTTTATGCAACTGCCTGTGGTATATATTCGGCATACATAAACGGTGAAAAAGTGTCTATGCCGCTTGCACCGGGTATCACGGACTATCGCAAGCGTGTGCAGTATCAAACATATGATGTAACTAAACTTATTAAAGAAAATAATGTTATAAATATTGACCTTGCAGACGGTTGGTATCGTGGATCATGCGGTGCTTGGGGACTTAAAAATCAATACGGTTGCGAAACAAAAATCCTTGCACAACTTGAAATCAAGTATGCAGACGGAACAAATGACACAATTTCAACAGACCGTTCGTGGCTTTGGTCAAATGACGGTGCAATTTCTTTTGCTGATAACAAAGACGGTGAAATTGTTGACGCAAACAAAAAGCCTACATATTCATCAAGGGCGAAGGAAACATCATACGCAGTTGTTCCGTCAGCTTCAAATAATGTTCCCATTGCTGAAAAAGCAATCTTTAAGGGCAAAATGACAACTGCACCAAGTGGCAAGAAAATCATTGATTTTAAGCAGAACTTGGCAGGTTATGTGTCATTTAAAATAAATGCCAAACAAGGACAAAAAATAACACTTCGTTTTGGCGAAATGCTTGACGCAAATGGGGAATTAACGCTTAGAAATATTCAATGCACGAATAAAAAGCTAACCACTCCACTTCAAAAAATCGAATACACTTGCAAAGACGGATTGAATGAATACAAAACAAGCTTTGCAATTTTCGGATTTCAATATATGGAGATTGACACAGAGATTGAAGTGTCTGACGATTGCTTTACAGCGATAGCGGTTTATTCCGATATGGAGGAAACAGGATTTTTTGAATCATCAAATGAACTGCTCAACAAATTTGTTACTGCAACAAAATGGTCAACAAAATCCAACAGTACGGATTTACCTACCGATTGCCCTACAAGAGAGCGACACGGTTGGACGGGTGATGCTCAAATTTTCTTTAACACAGCAGCGTATCTGTTTGACTATGCAACCTTCAGCGAAAAATATATTCGTGATGTATTTGATTGGCAACAAAAAGACGGCAAGCTTCCTCAGATTGCGCCTTACGGCGGTGTGGACTTCTTTATGTCATGGATGAACGGCAGTGTAGGCTGGTCTGATGTGGGTATACTTATCCCCTATCGTTTTTGGAAGATTTACAATGACGATTGCCTTATCAAACAATACTACAACGGTATGGTGAAATATGCAAAATTTATGATTTCTCGTTGCGGAAAGTGGACACCGCTAAAGCATAACATTCAGCTTTCAAGCAACAACAAAAAGTATTTTGTCAACTTCGGTCAATCCTACGGTGAGTGGGCAGAGCCTAAGGATGTTTTTCCAAATGATTGGAAAAATACCGTTATGCCAAATCCCGAGGAGTCAACCGCTTACACTTCATATATTCTTTCTCTTATGTGCGAGATTGCAAAATATATGGGCGATAACGCAAATTTACCGTTGTTCAAGGAATATTCTGACGGTTGCAAAAAGGCTTACGGAGAGCTGATAACAAAAAAAGATTATTCGCTTGACACAGACAGACAAGCAAAGCTGGTAAGACCGTTGTTTATGAATTTGCTTGACGAAAACAGTACGGAATTTGCAAAGAAACGACTTGTCAAGGCACTTGATAATTACGGTTGGCGACTTGGCACAGGCTTTTTGTCAACTCCGTTTATTCTGGATGTACTTGCAGACATCAATATTGATTATGCCTATAAACTGCTTGAAAATGAAGAAATGCCCGGCTGGCTGTTCATGCCCAAAAACGGCGCGAACACCGTCTGGGAGTCGTGGGAGGGCACCGCCGCGCAGGGCGGCATAGCCTCGCTCAACCACTATTCAAAGGGTGCGGTTTGCGAGTGGCTGTTCGGCACGATGTGCGGAATAAATGTCGCCGGAGAAAACCGATTCACTATAGCCCCGCGCCCGGGCGGGCATTTCGAGTTCGCCGAGGCGAGCTACGACAGCGTATACGGAAAAATCTCCGTGCGCTGGGATAAGACGGACGGGGGATATAAATATAAAATATCCGTCCCGTCGAACTGCCAAGCGGATATAATTCTGCCCGACGGAAGAAAACAGACCGTCGGAGCGGGTGAATATGAATTCTGAGGAGGAAAATCCATGAAAAGATCGATAGCTGCCGTTATGGCGATTCTTGTTCTGCTTGTGTCGCTGCTGTGCGCGTGCAAAAAGGACGACACAAAAACAAATGCAGACACCACCGGCGAAGCGCAGACGAGCGCGGACGGACAGATTATTGAAGACACAACAGCCCTGCCCGAGGACAGCACCGCGCAGGAGGGCGAGACAAACGAAACTCAATCGGCCGACCCCGCAAAGCCCGGCGAGACCGCTTCGAATCAGGTAACCGCCGCGCCCTCGAAGAATGCAAAAGACTGGACTAAGGCCGAGATAATCGCCTATTTCAACGCCGGCGCGAACAGAGTAAAATATCAGGCAAAGTCTGTCACCCGCAACTACACCGAGACGAAGAACGACGCCGACAAGACCGAGTTGCCCAAGGCGATAGATGCAATAGGCAAGAGCGCGATGAAGACCTTCATGAAGCGCGACGACAAGGCGATAGTCCTGACCTCAAAAGAGGATATCAGAAACGTATTCCCCGTCGGCGGCAAGGACTGGGTCAGCAAGCTTACTCCCGCAGATGTCAAGAGCGCAAAGATAGAGGACAAGGGCAGCGAATATCAGATAACCCTGACTTTCGGCACCGAGGTCAATCCCTCGGGCGATAAGGGCTATGCCGCGGCATTCGGCGTGCTGACCGCCGACATGGTGAACTTCGACTATCCCGGCCTCTCGCTCAGCGACCAGAGATTCACCTATTACAACGGCACTATCTCAGCAAAGTTTGATAAGTCCACCGACAATATGGTCTATGTCCACTATGACTATCCCGTTATTATTGAACTGACGGCGCACCTGCTCGGCTCAAACACGAGGGTGAAAGTCGGCATGACAACAATAAACGATTTCACGATAAAATATTAAAAGTTACATCCGAAAAACAAAATGTCCCGCACGGAAACGTGCGGGGCGTTTTGCGTATATTCTTATTTGAGCGTGTTATCGGCGCTGAATGCTCTTGCGACCGTCTCGCCGAGGACAACATAGGTGTTGTTGAACGGGTCGAAGGTTATCGGCTGCGCCTTTGAAACATCGACATTTCCGTTTTCGTCGAGCACGCGCTCGTCAACGCAGACGTTGACTATCTCGCCGACCATGCGCCCGGTGGTTGCATCATAGCTCTTGAGCCTGCACTCTGCGGCGATGGGCAGCTCTTCAATCAGCGGCGCGTCAACAAATTTCGATTTGACGGCGTGGAAACCCGCCTTTTCGAATTTATCGGGCGTATTCCCTGCGGAGACAAGACCGACATAGTCGCACGCCGCCGTATGTTCGAGGTCGGCCATGCTCACGGTGAATGCCTTTCTCTCGAGAATATTCTTCGTGGACTTGTGGCCCGCGCTTATGCACATGGATATCTCATTGCCGCCGCTGATGCCGCCCCATGCGGCGTTCATAGCGTCGGGGTTGCCATCCTTGTCGTAGGAACCGAGGATAAGCACCGGCTGCGGATAGGTGAAGGGCTTTGCGCCGAAATCTTTTCTCATGATAATTCCTCCTTTGATTTGACTTTATTATAGAACCTGAAGTCGGCTTTAAGTCAAGGAAAAACGAAAAAAGTTTACAAATAAAAACAGCCCCGGACTTAACATCCGGGACTGAATAAAATCTGTTAGTCTCTCTCTTTTTCGAACGAGATAACTTTTCCGCTCTTTGCGTTTATCTTGTACTCATACTCGAATCCGCCGCATTTGAATTCAACATCGTAGTGCGCGGTGAGCGAGTCGGTGTCAAGTTCGGCTTTGAGCTCCGTGACCTGAGACTCGGTGAGACCCGCATGGTCGAGTGCGGCTTTCTTCGCGGCGTCCGCGGAGACATACTTCGAGGGGTCGGCGGGCTTTGAATCGTCAAGCTCGCGGTCGAAGTCGATTATTCTGCCGTTCTTCGCGTTGACCTCGACTTCGTACTCGTATCCGCCCGAGACAAATTCTATATCATAGTGCGGGGTGCGGTCGTCAATATCAAGCTCAGCTTTGGTGAAAGTGACCTTTGAAGCGTCGAGAGAAGCTCTCTTGAGCGCGGCGGCCTTTGCCTCCTCAACGGAGATGAACTTTGATGTGTCAACTGTGGGCTTCTTATCCTCGCACTCGCGGTCGAACTCGAGAATCTTTCCGCTCTTTGCGTCTATCTCGAACTCATATTCATATCCGCCCGAGACAAATTCTATATCATAGTGCGGGGTGCGGTCGTCCGCATCAAGCTCCGCTTTCTTGAAAGTGACCTTTGATGCGTCAAGGGAAACTTTCTTGAGGGCTATTGCCTTCGCCTCGTCGATGCTGATATAGCCTGAGACATCGGGCTGAGGCTTTGAGGGCTTCGAGGGGTCAGCGGGCTCGACTTCTTTTTTAAGAATGCTGCCGTCCGTTACCGCTATCTCGTAGTCGTATTCGTTAGCCCCGGCGATGAACTCGATATCGTAGTGGGCGACAAGATCGTCGCTGTCGAGCTTCGCTTCGGTGAACTTCGCGTCGGCTCTTGCAACGCCCGCATCGGCGACTGCAATGTCTATCGCGGCGTCAAGGCTTATCTTCACTTCCTGCTGGATCTGTCCGGAGTTGCCCGAGCCCGTGTCGGGCTTATCCTGCGGCGGCGCGAACGCAGAGAAGATAGCCATAATGACTGACATGAGCGCGACTCCGATGGATTTGAAAATACTTGCAAACATAGTATCTGTCCTTTCTTATCGGGATCGTGTCCCTTAGTACACCCATATAATAACCCGCGAAAATTAAAGAAAGATTAGAGCGCAAAAATTTTTCGGAAAGTTTGAAGTCCGTAAAACAGTGTGCTGTGATGTTGATAAATTGGGATTTGTCCATCCCCGATGTCAAACAATATAAAACAACAAAACCGGCCGCAGAAAAATCTACTGCAACCGGTTCATTTATTTATGCTGTTATACCGCCGTCAAAAGGTCACGGTGAACTCGCTTCCCTCGCCGTAAACGGAGGATGCGGAGACTTTTCCGCCGTGGAGCGCCGCTATCTGGCTGACGAGCGAGAGACCCAAGCCGAATCCGCTTTCGCGGCTGCGGGATTCGTCCGCGCGGTAAAATCTGCCCCATATCTTCGGCAGATCCTCTTCTTTTATCCCGATTCCGTCATCTTTCACCGAGAGCACGATGCCGTTGTCTTTCTTGAGCCTGACTTCAATGTGCCCGCCGTCTCTGCCGTATTTGACGGCGTTCGAGAGCAGATTTTCGAGCATCAGCGAGATCAGCTGCGCCTGCGCGGGGATTATAATATTGTCTTCGATGTCCGCAGTGAGCGTGATGTTCTTCGCGAGGACAAAATCGGCGCATGTTTTTTTGACGAGTTCGCTCAAGTCGGTGTCCTCGAGCTTGTAGCGCTTGTCGCCCTGCTCAGTGCGCGAGAGCGTCAGCAGAGCCGTGACGAGCTTCGTCATCTTGTCCGTCTGCTCGTCTATCGACGAGAGCGCTTCGAGCATATCTTCTTCGCTCGCGTTGTCGGACAGCGCGTATTCGCATTCCGCCTTTATCACGGCGAGCGGCGTGCGCAGCTCGTGCGAGGCGTCGGAGGTGAACTGCTTTTCGTTTTCAAACGAGGTCTGGAGCCTTGCGAGCATGTCGTTGAAGGTCTCGGCAAGCGTGTATATTTCGCCCGCACTTTTCTCCATTTCTATGCGCTTTGAGAGGTCGGTTCCGTCGGTTATCTCGTGCGCCGAGCGGCAGATATTCTCGACCGGCTTCATCGTTTTGCGCGATATTAAATACGCCCCGACGGCGGCGATAATAATAAACGCCGGGAGAATGTATATGACCGTCATGGTTATTGCGTCGAACGCGCTCTTGGCGGCGTCGGCATTGATGAATCCGCGCACCCAGACCGGGGGATAGGTCGAGTTACTGCATATGAATTCAACTTTGAAAACCGTCCTGTCCGCGTTTGCTGGCAGTTCAACGCTCAGCGAGCTGACTTCGTCGCGGGTCAGACCCGCGTGCTCGAGCGCGATATCAATCGCCTTTTCGCTGTTTATTCCGTCCTTGAACTCGGTGCTTTTGTAGACGGGGTCGCTGAGCCCGGACATCGCGGTGTCCGCCTCATATTTGATTATCTTCCCCGAAAAGGCGTCGATTTCGTATTCGTATTTGTTGAAATCGAGACGGGTGTCGTAATAATAATATTTGTTTCCGTCTGTCTCGAATGTTCCGACCACGCCGTTCTTGCGATTCTCGCTGTTTATCAGCGCAGCGGGGGACTCGCCGTCGATATATCTGCCGCTTGAGTCAAAGACATTGCAGTAGACCTCGTCGACGAAGAAGGCAAAATCGTTCTCAATTTCGAGAATGCCGTTCTTGTATTCTATCTCGTCAACATTGCGCTCGACCGTGCTTATCAGCTCATTCTGCAGGCGCGAATCGGCAATCTGCGAGCCTGTTATCAGTATTCCTCCGATGCCGAGGGAGCTGACAACGGCGATGAGCAGCGTTATCCACACCGTTATCCGCAGCTTGAACGAAGAGCGGCGGCGCGCGGGTCTTGCTTTTTTATTTGATGACATAGCCTGCACCCCTCACGGTGTGAATGAGTTTGATATCCTCGCCCTCGTCTATCTTCTTGCGGAGATATCGGATATATACGTCGACAACATTCGTGCCGCCCTCGTAGTCGTAGTTCCAAATGTGATCCTCAATTTTCTCGCGGCTGAGTACAACGCCCTTGTTCATCACAAGATATTGCAGCAGCTCATATTCCTTTGCCGAGAGCGATATCTCCTTGCCCGCGCGTTCAACGCGCCTCGCTGCCGTGTCGACTGTCAGGTCGCCGACGGAAATTATACCCGTCTTTTCTCCGTATTTTTTGCGCGTCATGACGCGCAGTCTCGCCGAGAGCTCGTCGAACGAAAACGGCTTTATCAGATAGTCGTCGGCACCGATGTCGAGCCCCGTGACCCTGTCTTCGATGCTGTCGCGCGCCGTCAGGAACAGCACCGGCGTGTCGATGCCGTACGCCCTTATCTTTTTGACAAGCTCGAACCCGTTCATTATCGGCATCATGACATCGAACACCGCCGCGTCATAGTCGGTCGATGTTATCAGATCATATGCCTCGCCGCCATCAAAACAGCTGTCCACGCTGTAGCCGGCAGCCTTGAGCTGCTTTGTGATTATCCTGTTGAGACTCTTCTCGTCCTCGGCAAGCAGAATACGCATTGGATCACCCTCCGGTATAATTATACAGATTTTATCATAGCGTGTAAAGATTAAACGAAGATTAGGAAATCGGGCGTGGGTATAAAAATAACACGAACACTGCAAAAGCAGGAGCGCAAATTTTTTTGAAAATTTCTCATTTCGATACCTGCGTTTTGACTAAAAATTGTCCGTTGTAAAGTGAAAGGAGTTCTTTGATATGCCAGACCGCACACGACCCATCCGCAAGGAAATCTGCCTGAACGAGCAGGAATTGAGCATGGTTCGCCACAAGATGAACCAGCTTGGCACCCACAACTTCGGCGCGGTTTGCCTCTTAAAAGTCTTTCACAAATAAATGATCCGTACCGCCGTCATAGTTTACAATATCCTTGAGATACCTATATCCGTAGTGCTCATACAAGCCGAAAAACTCCGCGGGGATATAGCTTCTGCCGAAGCCGTTTTCTTTTAGATATCTGTTCGCATATTCAATCAGTTCTCCGCTGATTTTTTGACCTCGGGAGTCTTCGGATACGAAAACGCAGGACACCCACGGATAGATTTCCGCAAGCGGATAATAATCCGTTTTCATCACGGACGCCATGCCGACAATTTTTCCGTCTGCAATCGCGGCAAACATCGTTTCCCAATCCGAAAATGTCCATGAGCGGAGCATATCCGCAATATGATCTTTAACACCGTCCCACGAGCAGTTCTCCACGAAGGACAGAAGCATTTTTGCAAGCTCAGTGTCCCTATCGACTTTGATTATCATCATTTCCTCCATAGCATCCGGTTTATCGAATTCAGTATAACGTATCGAGTATAAAAACACCGACACAGTTATATTCTGTTAATTTTGCGCAGGACTTTCCGACCGTCCGCCGTACTGCTTTTCTCGGCTTTTTGATTTAACATCACATCCCCTTGCGATATGACGCGCTTCGCTCGGCGTGATATTTTTGCTGCGCAAAAGTGATATTATATTCGCCCTGAAGCTTGCAGAGCAAATATAACTCGGCGTATGCCGAATATCACTGCGAAGCAATATAACTCGCCGCAGGCGAATATAACTGAAAAAACCTCGTTCTTATGAACGAGGTTTTTTCTTGGTGGAGACGAAGAGGATCGAACTCTCGACCTTACGGATGCGAACCGTACGCTC